>Ga0208313_100022_pt1 | contig 60762 bp, 69 predicted proteins | sample OSP_15_2_FD_187142 | JGI IMG/M metagenome (GOLD analysis project Ga0208313, IMG submission 187142) | Extremophilic microbial mat communities from Yellowstone National Park, USA - OSPB_Slides-mat_host_7_15 (SPAdes) (version 2) | ecosystem: Environmental > Aquatic > Thermal springs > Hot (42-90C) >... | reverse complement strand
CAGTCTGTGTGAGAGTGGAAGACAGACCGAACCTCCTTCTCGCCTCCTCGTACGCTTTCTGTTGGAGAAGTTCCTTATCCTTGATCTTAAAGGAGGCGAAGAACTTCACAGCTTTTAGGTACTTCTCCAGAACGACGTTCAGTTTATGCCTCTTCTCTTTGTTAGGGTTCAGAATCTTCCCTTGTACTGCTACTTTAACTTCTGCCCTCAGGGAACGTCCCAATCTTTTTTATATTTTGATTCACATTTATACTTAGCTCCCCGTCCTCACGGACGGGGTCTCAGGTGTCAAAAGATGAAGAACTTTTTAAATTTGTATAGAGTATTATCCTTGTGCTTAAGTTTTCAATAAATAAGGAAGAGGTAATCTTCTCTAAAACCTTTGAGATAGCCAAGAGTATAGACGAGTCTATCCTGAAACTTCAAGATCTTGTGAAGAAAGTCCTAGAAGGAGATAGAGGGTCGTTATCAGCTGACCTCGTGAAGATAAAGGCGATCTACGAGAGGGTAGCGATGACTAGGGAAGAAGTCGTATCGTTGCTTTATGGCGAGGCCTTTCTTCCAGACTTCAAGGAATCCATGATGATGCTCAACCAGGCACTTTATAATACGATAAAGGCCGTCAAGGATTCGGCTAGGGCCATCTCTTCCAGAAGACCTGATGGGGAGTTACTGAAGGCCTTAGGTGAAGGCCTCCAAACCTACCTCTCTACAATATTAGAGGCAGGGGAAAAGTTAGTTACAATGGTGTCACTCATGAAGTCTGACATGAGAGAGGCCATTAGGGTAGGGAAAGAAATCCAATTACTTGAGAGGAACGGAGATGACATAAAGGACGTCCTGATGGAGAAGCTATATGAGGCTGAGAAGAGCACAGATATAATCAGTCTCCTCCAGCTCAAGGACGTCGTGATCTTCATGGATGATATACTGGATTACATGGAGGAAGCTTCTCTAAGTATAGAAACACTTTATGCAACGCTCAAGGCTTAAAGATATTGACTGCATAACAAACTCTCTTATATTACTTACCCAAAATCAATAAGAAAGACAGTAACTCATTGGCTCAGAACAGTTATTTTCTTCACGAACCTACACTTTCTCAGCAACATTAACTTGTTCACGTTGGGCGGTATCGCTACTTCATCCACCGATATTATGGAGTCGATAAATTTGTCTGCTGTATCTTGATCCATATCCGGGAAGACCAATTTCGTTATATTCCTAAAGGAGACAGGCCTCCCAGCCGAATTCAGTTCAGCCTTAGTTATCACTACCTCACCTAAGTTGGATATTATTATGACGTCCTTCTTAGTCTCATTAAAACCGTCAAGGAACGCCTTTCCAGTGCTCTTTACCCCATCCTTAATGTTGTAAGTCAACATCTCAGCTTCTGATAGTGTGCTCAGGAACTGGCTCATGGCTTGGTTAGTCAGTTCACCTACTGTCCTTCCAGTATCTCTAGCCATCTTGACCAACTTCTCATACAGCCTGGAGTCGACTCCTCTTATTGTGACCGTTTGCTTTTCGTTTGTTTTCTGATCATCTGGTGAAGACATGATTTCTCACTATACACGAAAACAAATAAAGCTAACTTTATGGTTTTACGAGATTTCTCGCAACCAGAAGTTATAAAGGAATGGGGTTCAAAGGGGCAGAAAACCTCGCCTCCCTGAAGCGATGACGGATAGCCTCACTGTACTAAGGTTTTAAGCTTCGAATCCCTCTTCCTCTCAGGATGCCTTCCTCTGGTCAAATTCTTGGGAGCGGGAGCCGACCTCTCTCGCAATGCCGGAAGAGAGCATCCAGGAGGTTGAGTACTCGAACAGGAGAACGGACGTCGTACGTCTGTTACCGAACGGTTTTCAGGAGAGGAAACTCAGGAGGCTCGCGAACCTCTAGGCCAAGCTGTCAATGAGATAAACTACGAGAGGAGAGAGTTCTTCCAAAAATGTCACGTGGACTTAGACACAACGTGGGACAAGCACTACGAGAAGTACAAGGAGGGACTTGGTAGTGCTAACGCATAGACCGTGATGCGGAAGATCAACGAGGCCTGGTCGTCGTTCTTCTCTCTTTTAAAGCTGAGGAAGGAAGGGAAACTTCTGCCCCATATTAACCACGTCGGCCCACCCAAGTAATGGAAGGATAGGGACACAAGGAAGTTACTACTCGTGGTGAGGCAGGACAGGAAGGTCGTGGACGAGCAGGACCAGCTGGTCCTGAAGGACTTCGACGTGGATGTCGAGTTCGCTGGGAGGTTGAGGTGGTACGGGAAACAGGGGAGGCTAGAGATACACTACGACGACGTGGAGAACGCCTGATACGCCTCTATCCCAGTCGAGGTAGGTGTAGAGACGACGAGGAAGGGCAACAGGTCGAAACACATTGTGAAGGGTGAGAGGAAGAGTATATAGATCGAATCACCCAAGGGGAATAAGGTCGCGTCCATCGTTGGGAATAAACGTGTTGGCGAGCGTTGAGGTAGACGACACCTGGATCTTGTACAGGGGCATAAGGACAAAGGAGGACTACTTCCACTTGGAGAAGAGGATCTCCTGGGTACAATCGTTGACAGATAAGACGAGAGACATCGCGGAACTTGTTGCATACGAGGAGTTGCTAGGGGAGTTGAGGAGACTACACGGGGAATTAACCAGAAGGCTTCATCTCTACAGGAACTTCGCGTCCCACCTAATCAAGACACTTCACGCTCAGTGTGTCCACGATCTACTTGGGCTACCCGTTCAACGTCGCTCGAGACAAGGGCAACAAGTTCACTGTGAACTTGTGCTCTTACCGCAAGTTGACGGACGTCATAGAACCGAAGGCCCAGGAACACGGCATTAAGGTGCGCGAGGTCGTCGAGTACAACACGTCAAGAAGGTGTGCCTACCACGACGTCCATGTTGAAAGGAGTCTGAGGGGAGTAGTCCACTGCCCCCGGGATCCAGACTGCACAGCAACCTGAACGGTGCACTGAACGTCCTCAGGAGGGCCACCAACTCACTCGTGTCAACAACTAAGAAACCTATCTCCTTTCTTGTGGACCACAACAGAGTAGCACCTTAAGGGGGTGTAACCCTCAACTCGGGGAACCCTCGCCTTTATGGCGAGGAGGTCATATAAGATCTCCTGAAAGCACCAGAGTGCGTAAGGAAAGATACAAAGGAGGAGATTTGGATAGAAAATAGACAAACCATTTTCTAGTATTTTATTCATTCAAGAAAGAGAAGTTTATAAGTGAGAGTTAAGAAAGATATATCAGTGAGACCTTGTCAATAGTGACACACGAGGATTTCATAACGCGAATTCTGACGAAGTCTGGTTTCTCGAAAAATGTGTCTATTCCTTTAAAGGTCATTTCGAACGTACAAGCCACGTTACAAATGGTTTTACCTAAGGATGTGAAAGGTGTGGCTGTGATTTACAATCCAGAGGACGAACAGGTCGATCTCTTTAAGAATACTATAGCAAAGATAAGGCCTAACTCCTTTGTAATGTGTATGATGGATAGTTCTTCACCTAGAGGATTCGTGACACTCTTTTACAAATGAAATGGTCCCTTGTTCAATTAACATACACCAGTTGTGGGATTTTTCCTCAGTTAGCGCCCTGTAATCAAAGTAAAATCTGACAACTGCTGTAACATATTAAGACGCATGCACTGTGCGGTACCTAACTCTTAATAGCTAAACCCGTAACCCTCTGAACAGGTTGGGCCGGTTATAAAAGAGGGGTTTGGGAAGAAAACCTCGCCATTTATACCGGAGATAGATAGCCTCCAGGATTTAAACAATAATTTGATATATATTCTATCACTAACGGCCAACGATGGGTCAAACGTCACCGAGACACCTGGGCGAGGATCTGAGGGGCCACACATAGCTCACCTACTGCCAGTACTGGCAATGGCATAGTACCCGTGCCTTCGGGCTGGGATAGTCCGTAATACCCGTGGACCTCGCCCTCCACCATTTGGATAGAGTAGAGCCAAGAACCAGATAACGTCGCTCCGACCCTGATGTGCTATGGGATATCCCATTGGAGGAAGTTCCCTCCTTTAGGGGTGGGTAGCTCACAATACTATTGCTTTATTAGAAGTTGGGCTCGATGCGACGTAACACCACTTATGCATCCTAGTTAATTCACCACTCTTCCTTAAAACCCATTCAACACACATTCCCGGTCTATCATTTTATGAACGATTTTAATTGATTTATGAAAAATCTACATATATTATCAAACATCTATAGTGGCAATATCGTATTATATTGATCATTTTTCTTCCAACGCACTTCTGTATTAAATACTTTAAATCTTAACTTGGTAGCTCCTGTAATTTAAAAGATTCAATAGCGTTTCATACAGAAAGGTTTATCTAGTCTGCGTGAGGAAGGACATCAGGGTAGCCAGATGGCAAATGATTTCTCTGATGAGGGAGGGTTCATTGAAGTCGATCTCATGCCCTCAACAAAAACTGTAACTCTTAAAGTTCCCGTAGAACTGATAGCGAAGATGGATGAAGTGTATAAGCAACTAAATTACGCAAATAGGAGTGAACTCATAAGGGCCGCTATCCAGGAATTTTTAAAACATATAAATGAAACAAAGCGGAAGGCATAAGAAATGGATTATTTAAGTATGGGACTATTTTTAATAGGTCTGATATCTTCTTTTGTAGTTGGAGGTAACAACGCGGCTACTGCCTTGGGAATATTGATCTCCACTAATGCCCTCAAGAGGAAGTACTCCTACCTCCTCAGTTCCATAAGTATGTTCCTTGGAGTTAGCCTAGGGGGTCTGTCCATGGAAAAGAGTATCTACGGGACAGTCAATGGTCAAGGGATATATCTTCAGCTTGCAGTGTTCTCGGTATTCTTCGCATCAGTTATCTCCTTCTACTATCTCAATAAGATGGGGATACCTTCATCTCTGAGCCAGATGATATATCCGTCCTTGGCTGTGTTAGTCTTGCTCTCCAGACAACTCCAGTTAGACTGGAGCAAATTTTGGTTCACCGTGGCATCTTGGTCTTTCTCTCCTCTCCTTGCCATACTTTGCTCCCTTGGTCTCTACCTCCTGCTGGCAAGACTCACTAGGAGAGAGAAGGAAGTGCTAAGAGAGATGAGAGTGTACAAGTTCTTAATACTGGCTTCCTCCGTTTTTACGTCCTTCGTGACAGGGGCAAACGCGGTAGGGATAATTGTTTCCGAGGGTCTTCTGGCTGGACCTCCCTTTCTGATCTTTCCCACTTACGGTTTAGCTGCAGCCCTGGGAATATACTTTAGTTCCAAGAAGGCATCCATAGTTGTGGGCTTCAGATTGACCAGAATGGGATATTTGAGCGCAACTTCAGCTCTTCTTGGGAGCGACATCATATCTGAGCTCTTCACCTTAGCTGGAGTTCCAATTTCGATTACCCAAACCATAATGGGCGGTATTATGGGGTTGAGCTTAAGGAGTTATGGCCAGGATGTAGGAAAGCAGCTCAGGCAAGTAGCTAGAGGATGGATGACTTCACCTGTCATAGCTATAGTCTCATCGTTGGCAGCATACGGTGTGATGAAAAGCTTGTTCGGGCTCTAGTGGAACTATGTCCTACGGTCTATTCCTAGCCATATGGAACTCACTAGGATCAGTATCGCTCCAAGAATTTCTGGTGGCGTGAGATATTGGCCAAGGATCGGATAGGCCAGAAGGGTAGTGAAGACTGGTTCTAGAGCAGATATTATGGTAGCTATGGTGGAATCCATCACCCTGACACCTCTATAGAAAAAATAGTAAGGAAGTATGGTACCAATTATGCAAAGGAAAGCTCCTCCCCAGATTGAACCAAGGCTAAACAATCCCTCCCTGAAGAAGGGAACCGCTAAACCTACGGGTATCAGAGACCATAGGGATTGTGCACCCACTAAGTCCCAGTCGGTCACTTGTTTCGTTTGAAGATATTTGGAAACAGAGATTAATGCAGCGTAAGAGGCACCGGAGGCCACACCCCACAGTACCTGAAGAATAGATGGTGTACCCAGGTAAGAGAGATACAGACTACCCACCACCAGTAATGAAGCCAGGAGCTTGGTCACCGTTATTTTCTCGCCAAATAGAGAAAAGGCGAAAATCGAGACGAAGAGTGGGGCCGTGTACAAAAGAAACGATGAGAGAGGAGCCCCGTCGTAAATGATTGTGAAGGCATATATCTCGTAAAAGATCCCCGCTATCACACCCAAAGCTACCGCCTTAACTGTGAGCAGTTTACTCTTACCTGTAATAAAGATGGAGAGGATCGCGGAGAAAAGAGACCTGTAAAAAACTATGCCGTATGAGGATCCACCGTCTCTGTAGGCTAACTGCACTGCTATCCCTATTGTGCCCCATAGGAGCGACGCTATCATCAGGTCGCGGAACCCACTGGTCAGCCTCATGCGGGCCTACACCTTTATTATAAGGTAGTTCACAGCCAAGAACAAGAGGAGCAGAGGCAGGAACAAGACTTCAGAAACTCCTAAGAGAACTTCCAATGCCCAAAGGGAGGCCAAGGAAAAAAGGAGGGATGAGAGAAAGAATTTGAGATGTGGTAGCCTGATCCTAGCTATCCTACTTATCAGGGCTCCCGTCAAACCCAGGACTAAGACCGCAGCCAGCCCAGTACCCACAAGGGCTGAAGAGTAGCTTTGAGGAATCAGTGCCAAAATGACGAGGGCATCCTCTAGAGCTTCCGTAATGGCCACGGTCAACACGACTCCCATCCCTTCTCTCTCCTCATGAGCTCTCTTTATTCCTTTGAAGGACCTCCTAGCACTCCTCAGGAGTTTGAAGCCAAAGTAAGCAAGCAAAATAGCTCCTACTATCAGGACGTAATTTATAGGCAGAAGGGCTATCAACTTTCCCAAAGTGAAAGTTGGAACGAGCACCAAACATACTCCTATTAGGGCATAGCCGTAGGGTTTCCAGGATTCGTAAGCTGCCGCGTAAATTGCCGATACCGCTCCTGCTTCAGAGAGCTCCAATGTCCCCATGAGAAGAGACGCTAATAGTACTCCTACGTCCATACCTTTACCTACACGAAGAGAAAGGTTTAAAATTAATCTTTGAGGTCTTGGCTCCCCATATAATATTCTTAAGAAGATGTTAGATTTCACGTGATCTCGTGAGAATAACTATAGCCTATATAGTACCATATAGATTCCGTAGAATATATGGGTAACAGTTTTAAGAAAGCCCAATGATCTGAGCTTGAACACCAATGGAACCTTTCAAAGGATTGGACAGCACCAGATTGAACTTCAATCACATAAAGATCTGGTACACCTCTGGTATGGGATTTTTCACTGATGCCTACGATTTATTCATTATAGGAGCTATACTTGATATTTTCTCAGCATATAAGCTACCAGGGTTCGTCCTGAACCCCCTGTACACTGGTTTGCTGACGTCGTCGGCCATATTCTCCGCCGTAGTTGGTCAACTGTTCTTTGGGGTACTGGGGGACTTGATAGGGAGAAAGAAAGTCTACGGGGTTGAGGCGTCTTTACTAACAGCTGGGGCGATCCTGTCTGCCCTCTCTCCCAACATTCTGTGGCTGATCATCTTTAGAACAATAGTCGGATTCGGAATCGGGGGAGATTATCCCATATCTGCTACGATAATGAGTGAGTACGCTAACGTCAAGGATAGGGGAAAACTCGTAGCGTTAGTCTTCGCTAATCAAGGGGTAGGTAGTGTAGTAGCTGTTGCAGTCGGTGCTATATCGGCGTTTACTCTCCCTCCAGATCTCGCGTGGAGAGTTATGGCTTTAGTGGGTGCAATACCAGCAGCCACCGTGATATATCTGAGGAGAAAAGTGCCCGAGACTCCCAGATATGCAGCACTCAAGGGCGACACTGAACAGTTAACTAAGGCGGTGTCCTTTGTATTGTCAGAGTCCGTAACTGCGCCCGCTAAAGTGAAAGTGGAAAGGATGAGCATAGGCGAATTCTTCTCCAAGTATTGGGCCCTCCTCATCGGTACTGCAGGCTCATGGTTTCTGGTGGATGCGGCGTTATACGGTACAGGAATATACTCAGGTCCCATAGTGAGCTCTCTTCTAGGAAAACCAAGTTCGGTAGGAACAGAGATAGTCTATGCCGGAATCCCATTCATGGTAGGATTCTTTGGTTATTTCACAGCGGTTGCTTTGATGGATAGACTGGGCAGAAAACTAATACAGACCCAAGGCTTCATAGTTATGGCTATCTTATATACCATCGTAGCCTTTGTCATGATCACTAGTGGCACAAAGGTTACCGGTTTCCTCATCCCTACTCAGATGGCCTTTGCCATGTACGTTCTGTCCTACTTCTTCATAGACTTTGGTCCCAACACCACAACATTCGTGATACCCTCAGAGGTTTACCCCACTAGCTATAGGACCACCGGCCACGGAATATCCGCAGCTGGGGGAAAGCTCGGCGCCGCTATATCAACGTTCTTCTTCGGTGAATTGCTTTATAGCATAGGGATAAAGGGGGTTCTAGAGATGCTCGCCGTGTTGAGTGTGATAGGGGCAGTACTAACGATAGTAACCATAAAGGAACCCAAGCTGAAGAGCCTAGAGGAGGCCTCCCAGGATAAGGTAGTAGTAGAAGAAGCTAAATAATCTATATAGTTAATCGTTGTCAATACTTAAATCTAAATAGCTCTTTTTTGATACATGCCTTCAAATGTTCTCCTAGATGTCGGTGAGACCCTAGTCGGCTTCAGACCTCTAGCCTACGAGAGGATTAGGGAAATACTCAAGGACTGGGGCTACGATAGGACTCCCAAGGAGGTTTTCAGGGCTCTCGTGAAATCCATGGGGAAATCTAATTTTCCAAATGAGATCGGGCTAAATCCCGTTGATCTAAGGGAAGTCCTATACGAACTAGGCCTGCCTCCTCGAGGCGAGATATTGAAGGATCTTCAAGGAAATTACTTTCCCTCAGAGTGGTACCTGTACGATGACGCTGTGGATTTTTTGGAGAGGTGTAAATCAGAAGGGACACGTGTAGTTCTAGTCACTAATGCGACCAGAAGAATGGTTAAGGTTGTCGAAGAATTGGGCATATTAAAGTACGTCGATGCAGTGGTAGCATCATATAGCGTAGGAGTAGTCAAACCACATCCCAAAATATTTTGGTACGCTACTAGATATAGTGGATTCCCCGTAATCCACATTGGGGATATATACGAACTGGATTACTTGGGTGCCAAGAGGGCATATGTGGACGGAGTACTCCTGGATAGGTTCAACTTCTACGACGATATAAAGGTAAGGAAAGTGAGGAGTCTCAAGGAAGTTGAAATGATTGAATGAGGGAAAAGTTTTTCTCTTGTGAGGAGAAGATTTCTGGATGGAGCTCGATCTTACCGGTCTCTGTTGCTCAGTCCCACAACTCACCCTTTACTCCGCCCTACGCAAATTGGGATATGGGGAGGAACTAAAAATAAGGACAGATGACCGAACGATAATAGAAAGAGATATCATACCACTCTTGATTAATTTCAATGTCGAATATAAGATTATAATTGAAGGGGACTCCTATCTAGTCACTGGGATTAAACGGATTCCACCAATTTGATAGCCCTATAGATTCCGTATCTCTTGGCCATTTCCGCCAAGGATCCCTTAACGAACTTCCCCATGAAATCACCAAAATATTCCCTCCCGACCCTTAGGATCACAGCCATTTGTCTATACTGGAACTTCTCCTCCCTACCCATCGCGTTGAGCATAGCTGTCCTTCCAGATTGCACGGCTACCTGGGCAGACATTGGGACGAAACTCTTAGTCGTCATGCAATCGCCTGCACCATAGACGTCATCAAAATCGATCGACCTCAAATGATCGTCAACTAACATCCTCCCGTTCTTGTTTGTTAGTCCCCATTCTTCTATGATCTTGGGACCTCTGAAGCCTGCCGCAGCTATGATTAGGTCGGCACCTATTTCCCCCCTATTGGTTATGACCTTCCCCTCCTCAACTCCCTCAACCTTAGTTCCTAACATTACCTCAACTCCCATTCCCCTTAATTTTGAGAACGCGAAATCGGAAGATTCCTTACTCATGAAGGATAGAAGTCTGTTCTGATACTCCACCAAAGTAACCTTCTTCCCCATCTCCTGAATCACTCCAGCTAGTTCTACACCTAAAGTCCCTCCTCCTAAAATCGCGACTCTCTTAGCCTTAGTAAGCTTAGCCCTGATGGAGATGGCATCCTCGAGAGTCTCCAATTTTTGTACAGATTTGCCGAACCTCAGATCCTGTTCGTACCCCATGGATATAATCAGTTTATCATAACTAAGACTCCCCTTATCAGTGACCACAACCTTCTCCTTGAAGTTTACCTTTAGCACCTTTGTCCTCAATACCTTGCTTGAGTAAGGCACGGCAGCGATAGAAGGATTTCCCGTCTCTATTACGTCAGCCAATCTGTGAGTTAGGAGGAAATACTCTTTGGAGTCCAGGACTGTCGCTTCCCTGTTCTCAGCTAACGATGATAGTCCAGCGAATCCTCCCCCTAAGACTAGTACTCTCATATTTCCTCGTTTACAGTCATGCTGGACTTTTTAAGCAAGCCCTAGTTTAAGTTTAAACATTTCTAATAAGATATTAGTGAGGGAAATTTAAAATCACCTTCTGGCATATTCCATTGTGGAGGTCCTATTATCGTCTGGAACGTATTATGCGATAACTAAGGGTTCCATTTACTCAAGGACAGCCTACGCCCTAATGTTGGGGGGTTGTAAGAGCTTTTGCAAGTTCTGCTCTCAGTCTCTATGGAATAGTGCAGACAAAAGGTATTTATCGAGGGTGAAGTGGTTCCCTGTGAATCTGGAGGAAATAAAGGACAAGTTGACTCCGTTTTACAGGTTTTGCCTGCAGACAGTCGTTAAGGATCGCTTCGAAGAGGAGGCACTACAGATATTGAGGACCGTCAACGTCAAAGGGAAATCTCTGACCGTTGTACCTATAGACGTTGAGTATTTGAACCAGTTTAGAAAGATCGGTGTGGATTACCTAGGCGTAGGATTGGATACCACTGAAAGTAATTGGGAAAAAGTTTCAAAACCCTTCAGCTTTCAGGAGTACGTGAGGTTCATAAAGGAGGCCATTCAAATCTTTGGGAAAAGGAGGGTTTACGTTCACCTAGTTTATGGTATGGGGGAGAAGAGGGAGGAGTTCGTCGAGTTAATGAAGCAAATCTATTCCTGGGGAGCAGAAGTGGCCCTCTTCGCCTTCACGCCAGTTAAGGGAACCCCTATGGAGCATTGGCCTAGACCCTCACTCAAGGAGTACAGAGAGATCCAGGACATCAGGTTTAGGCTATCCCATGGAAGGGAAGGTAAAGAGGAGGCCTATTTTACTTCAGGTTGTCCTTCCTGTGACAGACCTTTCTATAACGAAGATCCCTTAAAGGAGCCTTACAATGTGCCCGCACTGGTGAGGAGAAGTGATTAAGGGGTTTACCACCAGGCAATTATTCGCAACCCTCAGTATAACTGGAGGTCACTGCTCTCTGAACTGTTTCTATTGCGGGTCAAAGTACATAGCCTCCATGACTGAGGCCATGACTCCAGAGTCGTTTGAGAAGGCTGTCAGGAGGATGTACAGGGACGGAGCCAGAGGATTCCTGGTCAGTGGTGGTTTCGACGCTCAAGGAAGACTTCCCTTGGCGAGATACCTCAGTGTGATGAAAGCTCTGAAAAGGGAGCTGGGAGTCATATTCAACGTCCATCCAGGCCTTCTGGATAGGTACACAATAACCCTCATGAGAGATGCTGTGGACATGGTGGACTACGAGTTTGCCTATACGAAGGCTGCGTTCTCCGCCAAGGGCGTTAGGGCTGAGAGAGAGGACTACATCAGAGTTCTAGAGTACCTGATTGAGGAGGGACCAGAATATATCGTCCCTCACATAATTACAGGTATGCCTGGGGACTCAAAAGAGGACCTCAAAGAAGCCATAACTCTTGCGTCATCCTTAAAACCTTATCTCCTGAACTTCCTCGTGTTGGTGCCGACTCCTGGTACCCCTTCGTTCAAGCTCTCTGTAAACTTCGATGAAGTTCTGGAGGATATAACTTTAGGCTCAAAACTGATGGCTGGGAAGGTAAGTTTAGGATGTATGCGACCCTACCACCTTAAGGAAAAGCTGGATAGGGCAGTGATTGAGAGGAATCTTGTAGACAGAATAGCTAATCCTCATCACAAGGTTCAAAGGGAATTTAGATTACCTATGTATGATGCGTGTTGTAGTCTTCCCGAAAAGTACTTGGAGGGATTCAAAATTGAGGTTGATAATTGAGGAAGGTTCTCCTGGTTCTAGACAGATGGCCTTGGATGAGGTGATGCTAGTACTCGTCTCCAGAGGAATAAGTGAAGAGACATTAAGGCTCTGGAACTTCTCTCCCACCACGTTAAGCTTAGGCAGATTTTTGGCTGTCAATGATTGGGTGAATACCGAGAAATTAAGGGAACTAAAGTTACCTCTAATTCGGAGGTTCACTGGGGGAGGTCCGGCACTTCACGACGAGAGAGGAGAGATAACCTGGACCATTGCGCTGAGAAATGCGGACATGATGAAGGCATATGAGTTAGCAGGAAAAGCTCTAGTGAGGGCGATAGGGGAGTTCGGACTCAGGGGAGAATTTACGCCAATAAACGACGTAGTAGTGGAGGGGAAGAAGGTTGTGGGAATGGCTGGAGCTCAGAGCGGAAACGGGGTTATAGTGCACGGCACTTTCATGTTTTCCACAGACCTTTCGCTCATGTCTGTGATTAAGGTTCCCAAGCCTAAAGAGTTGGCCAGGGGGTCCCCAACCTCCAGGGTCTCCACGATCTCCCTAATTTTGGGCAGAGAGGTCACGAGAGATGAGGTCTTAGAGGCATTGCTTAAAGGTTTCTCCTCGGTGTTCTCGCTGAAAGATGGGGAACTCAGCGACTTGGAGATAGATCTAGCGAAACGGTTCGAATATAAATATACTAACGATAAGTGGACCTACGTGAGGTAAATGATTTGTGAGAGAATATTTAGATCGAGGGCTGGGAAGACTGTGATATTGAGAGTTTACATAGAAAATGAGATAAAAAGGGTGGAAGTGACAGGGGACTTCTTTGGTGAAGAAGAAGAAGTCGTGGAGGCTGAGAGGGATTTAGCGAATCTGAAGCTTCCATCTTCCCGTTTAATCGGTGTGGATCCTCAGGAGCTTTTGAAAGAAGTAGAAGAGTGTCTTTTGATAGGTTCAAAAAGAAGTTAACAATTAAGCTTTATTGCTTTATTATTCTTGTCATTCATTTGTTAAGTTTTTGTTACCATGTCAGATTACGTGTCGCTGGAGAGGAGAACTCCACTATATTCTTGACGTCCCAGTGGAATGTGTTGATACCTAACCTGGTTGCGAGAGATCTATCCAGTAAAGAGTTAAGCACTACAAACCCAGGAAACTTCGACTTCTGATCGTCTCTCGACTAATCATACATGGTTTGTCTTAAGCACTCCTCAATGATCTTGGCGTCAAAGTCTGGGATAGGTCTCCCCAAATTGGCTGGGGCGTTTCTGAGATATTTCGGGAGTTGGACTACGTCCTCCACAAATTTGACCTTACCTATGAGGGACTTAACGTCACACGCCCCAGTTATCCAGACTTCAACTTTAACCCTGTGAGGGAATAAAGCCCTGTTCCTCACCTTCTCCTCAGGGTACAACGGTGTATCGTCATAGTACCACTCTGAGACCACCTTACCGATGCCAACGATTTTTCCACCATATCTCGTGGCATAATATTTACTTACGTAAAAGATGAGATCATCCCCCTGTTTGATATACTTGCTTAGATTACTTTTGTAACCGTAAACGCCATCATACTGGATATTATCCCACATGTCCTCTTGAATTGGTACTAGCCAGAAGGTCATAATCGTTTAGAAACTTCTAAGGTAAAAAACCTTTCCAGACTTGATCTCACACCTGATCAAAAGTGTTGAGGATAACATGCTTAAAAGAGGGAGGTGTATTCTATCTCGATGAAGTTACTCACCCACTACATCTTCACTACTGGTTTTCTCACTTTACTCTCAACTCCTTACTTGGGGTTCTACGTTTCTCTACTGCTTTCCTCAGTGATATCCTCACTCTCCAATACTCTCATAGACAGGCTTGGTCACGAAGTGAGAGGAGGTTTCGTCAGGAGAACCCCCACAACTCACACCCTGCCCCGGTCCGTAATATGGGGACTGCTCCCTTCCCTACCACTCTTCTACTTCTTTCACGTTCTACCCATCCTCCTCCTAGGAGTCCTCTCTGGCCCCTCCCATATGCTCCTAGACATCTTCACGGAGAGGGGAATTTACGTGAAGAGGGGAGGGAGATGGAGGAGATTTGCCTTAGCTCATTTCTCATATGACAATCCGGTGATTAACGGAACTGCGATCCTGGCAGGGGCGTTATTGCTTTATCTCGCCCTCTCCTTTAGCAATCATCAGGCTAACTTTACTTGGCCAAGTAAATTCTCATAGTTTTAAGATGGTACTTTCTTACATGGGCTAGTAAATGTTTTAAACCTTTAACTCTCAGCTATATTGTGAGTAGTAAGAGGAATATCTTCATAAGGGAAAGTTCAGGACTACTAAAGCAAGTGAACCTCCTAGACGCAGTCATGTTAAATATTGGTAATATGTCAGTAGGGGTAACTTTATTCGAATCAATATCACCATATATCAACAACTATCCAGGCGGAGTCCTCTGGATAGCCTCACTGATAGGACTGGCTTTTGCGTTCCCTCAGCTCTTCGTTTATACCTTCATGACAAGGAAGATATCGAGAACAGGTGGAGATTACGTCTGGATAAGCAGGAGTCTGAACGGTGGGATCGGGTCAACTATGGCCATAGCCCTCATGCTGGAATCCGTGGCCTACTTTGCCCTCATAGCTTTCTTCTCTGCTTCCAGCATAAACGCCGTTCTCTACACCATCGGAACTGTTGACAACTCACCTTCACTGGTAGAACTTTCCAATAATCTCTTCGTAAATCCTTACGCTGGTGGGCTAACCTTGGAACAGAAGGCTCTATTTTACGGGATCGCGGCTGGTTTCTTCGTGATCGTGATATTACTCAACATCTTTAGGGCAAGATGGGGGTACTCAATAGTGAGTGGATTAGGTATTTTCTCCATGGCTACACTGATTTTGGCTATAATAGTGATAGGGGCAACGGCTCCTCACTTCGGAACATCAATAAGTCCATTCCTGACCTCCATAAATTCCAGCCTGATCAACGTTTATCGTAGCTCTACCTCACCCCTACCTCCCAACTTCAGTCTGTTATCTACCTTACTCTTACTTCCGCTCTTCGCTCTCTATACATATCCGTGGATGCAGGCAGGTCCAGCGGTCTCGGCCGAGTTCAGACAAACTGATAGGGTTGCCAAGTTGAACCTACTTCTTGCAGTCCTCCTTACAGGAATATTAGTGACTGGCGGTTTCCTGGAGATGGATTTAGTGGCAGGGTACCAACTTAATTTCAACGCCTATCCCACTTTCATCTATAACTTCTGGACCGTGGCCATGGCCGTTTCAGGCAACCCTATACTACAATGGCTGATAGGGCTTGGCAGTATCACCTGGAACTTCTTCGTGCTGGCCTACGGAGTGATAGTCTTCTCCAGGTACGTTTTTGCCCTTTCATTTGATAGGGTACTCCCAGAGAAGTTCGCGGAGGTCAACAGATACGGATCTCCGGTTTATGCTCACGTGCTAGACCTGACCATTACTCTCCTCTTTCTACTGGTGCCAGTCTTCTCATTGAGTGCTGCCCTATCCCTCTACGGTGCTACCATATTAGGCTCCCTTTACTTCCTAGTTGCCAGCGTAGCTGGAGCAATGTACGGCCTGAGGAACAGAGTGACTTCTCTACTGGTTGCAGGCATTATATCAGCAGGCTATTTCGCTTTTCTCACTTACGAGGCAGCAGCGAACCCACTCTTTGGTTTCATGACGTCTAACGGGACTCCTAATCCTATAACGCTCACGTTCGTAATAGGAGTGATACTGGTAGGTGTACTGGTCTACATTATTTCAAAGTATAGAAACTCCAAGAAGGGAATAGACATTTCCATGGTATTTAAGGAGATCCCACCAGAATAAAACTAATTTTTTGAAATTAATATCTTTTTATTCATTCTATCGAAGAGTGTTCCTCCAACTACCGTGGTCAGGAGGGACATTAGGACAACCTCTGACAACTCAGTTTGTGAAAATATACCGCTCGAGAAGGCTATGGAGGATATGACCAGTCCCATCTCACCTCTGGGGATCATTCCCAAGGACGCCGCTATTGATCTCCTTACATCCTTCGTATAGAGATAGTTAAACGGAATGACCCCCAAGAATTTCATGGTTATTGCTATCAGCGTAATTATAATTCCTTGAAGTAGAACTACAGGAGAAACGAAAGTAAATACGTCAGTCTCTGCTCCTATTGTGATGAAGAAGATTGAGCCGAACACTCCTAGTAGGGTCCTCACCATACCCCTTATTCTCTCTGCCTTCCTGCTCTCTGAGATACTCACACCAGCTATGAAGGCAGCGATTACTGGGGAGAAGCCTAGGGATATCATTACGGTCACGAGCACGAAAAGTACCAACAGGGAAACATCTATTACTAGAGAATCGGAGACTAAGGATATTATTCTAGGGATTATTAACACGGAGAAGAACAAGATGATTAACCACGACAGGAGTACAAGGAGGCTGGTTCTGAATACCGCCAATACACTTAGCTGGTTATCTGAGATCAAGGAAAGAGATACCGAGAGAATGATGAACGCCACTACGTCATCTATTGCGGCAGCTGATAAGAGGATTTTTATGTAACGTTCGGTCTCCAACTTGCCTCCCTCTATGAGGGAAGCCACCGCAGCGAGGCTGGTGGCAGCGCTTGCTGCACCCATGAGTAATGCAGTGTTAAAGGGGAAGTACCTGGAGGAATAGAGGTATACTCCCAAGAAGGGTAGGGCTGCTCCCATGCTTGCTGAGAGGAACGCTGAGACACCGGAGGAACGGAGCGATTTGAATCCGTGCTCCAGTCCCGCCGCAAATATGAGGAGAATGACTGCAAATTCTGAGAAAAGTGTGAGGTAGTTATTGAAGGTGAAGATCTGAAGACCAGTGATAGAATTGATTATGGTTCCTAATGCGTAGGGCCCTAGGATCAATCCAGTCAGGAGTTCCCCGAATAGTGAGGGTATCCTAGCCTTACCCATGACTATTTTAATCGATTGTGCGGCTGTAACTAAGATGAATATCTCGAGAAGAGCTAGGTAAATCTCGTCAGAACTCATTGGGGCATGATAGATTTTTATAACTAAAAACGTTAGGTTGGATCATGTCGTTCTTCAGGAAGAGGGAGGAGAAGAATGTCCTCCACATAGATCATCTAAATCCTATGATGAAGAGAGCTATCAAGACATTAATTGACTCTGGAGTTCCTGAGGTTGCAAGGTTATACGGGTTCAGGTACTTAATACCCAGGCTCGGGGAACCAATGTTTGTTCCCCTCGGGAGATTAGACGATGATTTTAAGGACGTGTTTGAAGCCTTCAATAGAATACTTGAGGAGGTCAATGAGGTCAAATTCAGGGGGATGGAGACTTATAGGCTGTGGTATCCTACAGCAGAGGAGATAGAACACTTCAGGTTCACGTTTTATTCAATTGTATCTCAAGAAGGTGGAATGAAGGTAGGTATAGGGGCGAACCCCCTGGCCTCTCTGGATCAAGATCTGTTTAAACTGGGAGGAGTGGAAGAGTACGTTGTGAACAAGAAGGTCCTGATCCTCACACCTGCTCTGGTAGGGCAGGCAGTGAACTCCCAATCAGTCCTGTCCAAAGCCAAGAAAGTTAATCTCTTGGATATTGTAAGTGAGAGGAGGGGGGAGATCATCGAATCGTTCTTATGGCTCAACAAGTCTTTTCACGATAAGTACGACAAGGATAGGGACTACGAGGTGGAGCTGAGTAGGATGTACATGCAGAGGTTGTTTGACGTTATATCTAAGATTGCTTCTGGAAAGCTAGTTAAGTCCCCCTCAGAGTATGAAACTGTCCTCTTACCACTCTTCATCTTTCCGAAAAGGAGAATTGTGGGGAACGTCTCTGTGATGGAGGCCTGGAACTCCAATGAAGAATTTGCGGAGATGCTGAGACAGGCAAGGTTTCACGATGTGGAAGTAACTCCAGTGATTTACAACTATGAAGTCATCAATGAGTTAGTGGACAACTATGCACCTAGGGCCGAGAATTTGGTCATACTCACCGACCAGAAGTCTCCTCTCCTGGAGAGATTAGATTTCCTGTCTTGGACGAAGGGATATAAGGTTATAAAGGACGGAGAGTTCACTAAGATCCTTCAGCCTGCGAAATGATAGACTCTATAGTGCTAGCTGCACTCTGTATGGGAGCAGGAACGTCGCCGCTCTGTATTTGACTTAGTAGTGTAGTGGAGTTAGTGTCAATTATCTGTTGTGGTTCTAGGTTGCTAGGATAACCGAGCATCAACCACGTCCCTCCAGGTCCTGTAATTATCAATGTGGTTACAATGTGCGGAATCGGCGATGCGTAGGCTATTGGCGTGACCGTGCCGTTGGGTGCCGGTACACGAGTGAGGTTAAGTTGATATTGTTCAACGTATTGACTTACCCAAGGTGGAAGATCATTCTGAATCTCCTGTAGGCCGATCTGTACCGCCTCTCCGTTTAGAGGCTTCCCGTCTGGAGTCGCGTTAAGATATTGATTATAAATGTAAAGAAAGTGAAAATCAACTGATGAGTTGGGTTCGAACCCTTGAAATAGTAGCCCTGGTACGGCTCCGCCTAGTGTTTCTTCACTTAGTGAGTAGTGGGGAATAACCTGAACCTGACCATAGTGATCTAAGGCAAGGTAGAGGGGCCATGATAAGGTAGCCCCATAAGGACAACCATACCAACTTATGAAGTAAACATCCACTTTTCCTGGAGGAGCGTAGTCGTTGGAAGACACCTTTACGAAGTGAGTGAAGGCATCGGTCGAGGCTGAGGCAGTTTGATGGAAGCTAAGTCCTATAAATAAAACAATAACCAAGAGTAGCGCTACAAACGGAATATAGATCATTTTACTCTCTTTTTGTTGTTTTCCTCTCTTGGATCGTGCCATATTGTTTACAACTTTCATGAGCATATAAACATTTTTCATAAAAGGTACACTGTTTGACGAAGCTGTTCAATTCCTTAGGTAGCATATCCTACCGTTTCCTATCCTTAGGAGTTCATCACACTCCATGCGTACTACGTGTAGAGTCTTCTCGATTGCCTTCCTAAGGTGAACGTCTATGTGAACAGGTTTGTAAGCCGTGACCAGAAACCAGAGATTTCCTCTAGTTTCCACAACAATTAACCTAGGTTCCAACTCTGATAACCTCTCCACTACTCCATTACTATTGCCCACTCCAGTTACTCTGAACTCCTTCACAACAACGTTACCCGAGATCTCGTCCAAATCTATTCCATCGACGTAAATTGTTAATAGAGAACCAGTCTTGAGAATAGACGTGAATTCCCTTGGCTCTATCTCTATCTTATACTTGGCCAGATAGCTGTTCCATCTCTCCCTTTTCCTCCCTCTCAGTTTAGTCCTTACAAGACCTGCAACACTCATGTTCATGACCATATCTGAGGCAGTCGCTGTGATGAAGTCCTGATCCCTGAAGATCGAGATTCCAGAACATCTGGATTCTGTCAATCTACCATCACATATGTAACTGAGTTCTGGCAGAGGGGGTATTAACAAGTCTTCAGGGATTTCAGTCCTTAACTCCACAAGGAGATATTTGTCAGGAGTAATTAATACCTCTTTCATTGGTTTCATCAAATAAAAACTAAGAAAACTCTCAGCTCCTTGTTGAGACTCTGCCCGGACGATTCAGGGCTCCATTGTGAATTATAATATTCGGCTCCAGGCTAGTGTTTATGCGTGGCGTAACTTACCTTCTTTAATTACTTTTAATTCCGCCATGGGCACACCCCTCTTGAGGGATCATACACAGTCACCCTCAAGTCATTAGGGCTAGTCGAGGGAAACTTCAATACCCTCCCATCCACTTTTATCACTCCCATCCTCGTGGGCAGTGCACGTCATCGGTCGGGAGATCATTAAAAGAAAGCTCTTGAGTAATACTACATGAACATAACCCACATCAAAACGATATTTATAAAATTGAAAATAACGAGTAGTTACGTAAAAGAGTTACAGTCTAATTCCATGAACCCCTATCGACGCTCAGCCTAAAGTTTTAGATCTCTCGTTTAATACTTATTAAACAAAATGAATTCGCAACGGATCTGTGAATTTCCGTTTGTCCCTACACTTTCATTTCAATCATTTTATGTTCATTCATGATCGAGTGCAGGGACTTAGCCCTCAACCACCCACTTAAGGTAGGTGGGTCATGGGACTCCTTCGAGCCCAACGGCACGGGGCTCACATCCCGGATCACTCCCACCCTTTTGGGCATAGCCCACATCGGTGTGGGGGGTCATTATTCATCAACAAAAGTTTGTTATAAACAAATATAAAAAGATTTCTATCAACGTGAAAAAGGATTCAGCCCTCTGCTCTACCGTTTAGCTTTGGAAGGAAAAACGTAGTGTCGAAATTTCAAATTCTGAAATTAACTTGATATAAGTTAGAAAACATAAGTAAGAAAAATTTACATTTCTTTTGTAATCTCTTCTTCTTTTATCTTAGTTTCGGGCCTCCAACCTGCCATGGAAGCTATCGCCGAGCCAACAACAGATACAGCTAAGTTTATCGCCAGTGCTATTATGGCAATGTATATGGGACCTAAGGGAGTTGAGAAGAGGGAGGTCTTAATCACACCGAACTTGGCGTTGGCCTCCACTATCAATGCGATCGCGGACAGTATTCCAGCCCCCCAGCCTGCAAACGTAGCGTAACCGTTGAGCCTCTTGGTATAAAGGCCTAAGAACACCGGCGGCAGAGTCTGAGAAATAAGTATGCCTCCAAGCAACTGGAGTTGGATCGCGTAAGTTGCGGGCACAACAAAGACGAAACCTAGAGCCACGAATTTGAAAATTGTGGATATGATCTTAGCTAATGTAGACTCAGTCCTGGGATCTAAGTCCTTCTTAAACTCCTTTATAACGTTTCTCACTAATAGGTTAGCGACTCCTATTGCCATTATTGCCGCTGGAACCAGACCTCCTATGAATATGGCCAAGAAGGCCAAACCTACAAACCAATCGGGCATGGTGAAAGCTACGAGAGCTGGTACGGTGACAGCTCCATTGGCCAACTTAACTACGAGGGCTAGGGCGGAAGGGACTGCATATATCAAGATTCCGAATAGTGCTAATAACGCTAAACCCACTCCGTAGACTGGAAGGAGGGAAGTACCGAGCTTAAGTTTGTTCTTATCCTCAGAGCTGAGAGATCCGTTAATAGCGTGCGGGTAGAGGTAGAGCGCCAGTGCACTTCCCAAGGCCGTACTAAAGTATGCCGGAATTAGCGTAGGTGGTAAGAACGAATAGGGAATCGGTTTCTTAACGTGATTTATGGCGTAGTTGACTGTCACAGAGTTATGTAGCGCGTTATTGAAGGCAGCGGCGAATCCCCCGTAGGCTAAAGGTACGTAGACTATAACCGTGAGTACTGTAATCCAAATCAGTATATCCTTCATTACCCCAGTAAGTGCAGCTCCCCTGAGTCCGCTGGTAAACGTAAATAGAGCGAGTACTATGAACGCAAGTGCAAGGGCCACGTCTAGAACGGTCTTCGAAGCTACTCCAGTTAGCCCCACCAGAAGCACTGCCAATACTGCCTGCATACCTATGATCTGCAGGGCTATATATGGGAGCTCAGCAACAACTCCAGTTAATGCGACGGCGATTGCGAGGGATTTACTGTTAAATCTGTCCTTGACGAAATCCGAGGCTGTAACATAACCTTTATTCTTGGAGACTGTCCATAGCCTAGGCATTGTCAGTAGGGCAATAGCGAAGCCCCACGCCACATACGGTACAGCGAAGAAATAGAAGGCGCCGTTTGCCAGCATTCCTGAGGGTACAGCAATGAATGTGTAAGCGGTGAACAGGTCAGCACCCATTAGGAACCACACCAGTAACCATCCCAGTCTCCTACCCCCAAGTCCCCACTCGTCTATCTTGGATAAGTCACCTTTCCTCCACCTGGAGGCCCAGAAACCCAAGAAAGCGAAAATAGCGAAGAGAACTACGAATACTGCTACAGAAACGGTATCTATATTACCTAGGGCCAACCTTGCTTCACCTCTTGCTACCGTTCTCCCTTACGACTAGCACCACAGCTGCAAACAGGATAGTTGAGACCAAGAGTAGGATTATTTGATAGCTGTAGAATAAGGTCAGTCCTCCTATGGACGGCGTTGCAGTGTTGAAGTAGGGGAAAATCGAGTAAATGATTATATCTATCAGGAACGCTATTCCCATGGCTATGTAGAACTTTCCATTCATGTGTATCATAAATTTATAGGTATGATGCCACTTATAAATTTTATAATCGATCTAGCAATAATCATGTAAAACTTTTCTCGCGAGTGTTTGGAGAATTAAGTACACACGATTTTCAGAGCTTCAAATCAATAAACATTATTTTAGATTTTTTTAAGATAAAAATTAGCTACTGTTTAGTTGTACGGACTTCACCATGACCCTGATCTTATCTACGATTTCCTTATCCCTTCCAGTGTAGTAGGAGATCGCCTTCCCCTTCCTTCCCATCCTTCCCGTCCTTCCTACCCTGTGTATATAGGTCTCCACATCCTTGGGCATATCAAAGTTTATCACTGTGTCCACATCTATTACGTCTATCCCGCGAGACGCTAGGTCGGTAGAGACTAACACGTCTGTGTAGCCTCTCCTGAACCTGAGGAGACTTCTTTGTCTAGCTCCCTGTGACATGTCGCCGTGCAGGAGTGATGCTCTCATCCTCCCATCCAAGGACTCGTACAATGCCTCCGCCCTAGCTTTAGTGTTGGCGAAAATTATGGTCTTTCCGTCAGTGTGTTTCGACAGCATCGATACCTTTTCTCTCCAGTTGTCCCTAACTTGATAGAAGAGGTGTTCTATCTCAACAGGTTTATACTCATCCAACTTAAGGAACTCAGCGTAGGGGGCAAACTCTCTAGCTAACCTTCTCACCTCCTCAGGTACCGTAGCTGAAAAGAAACCGAACGTTCTGGCAGAGGTCTTTGAAAGTATCATCCGTACGTCATCTATGAATCCCATGTCTAGCATCCTATCGACCTCATCTACCACAGCAGTGGTGAACCTCGACAGATCAAGTGTGCCTCTACCCCACAGATCCAGGGTTCTACCTGGAGTAGCCACGACTATCTTGGCCAATGCTTCCCTCTCCTGCCTTTCATATCCCACTCCTCCAATTATGACACCTACACTCGTCCCTTTGTATTTACCAAGTCTCCTGGCCTCAAAGGCTACCTGCTCCGCCAGCTCTCTGGTAGGAGTGACGATTATCGTGTCCTCACCCCTCTCTAACACCGGAAGGAGATAGGATGCAGTTTTACCAGATCCAGTCTCAGCCTGTACGATCACACTTCTCCCCTGAATGAGGATTGGGATCGTAATCTCCTGTACCTTGGTGGGTCTCACGTAATTTGCATCAGACAATGCTCTCCTGAGTTCATTGCTGAGTTTGTCGAACATGGGCTGTAGAGAGCGTCGAGGTTAATAAATTCGCTTGAAGAGATATTCAACAATGAATCTTGTTATATTCAGTATATTTCTCTATTTATATAAATCTCCACTTTAAACTGTTTGATAAAATACCGTCTTTTCTTTTAAAATCTCCTTTTTAGGCCTCACTTAATTAAATACTTTTCTAAAAGTCATTATGGATTTCCTCAGATATATAAGGCAATGTTTAAACATGAGAGAAAGTAAAATTATAGATAGTACAGATTTAAGTACAATTTAGACGAATAGAGATTAACTTCCGCGTAAATTATTCTTACATGAAGTTATTTGGGGTAAACGTTGATTCCCTGCTCACTCCTGAAGTCAGATATCTCATGACTTCCACTTCCTTCCTGCCTTCTCTTGATGAAGAGAGACCTTCCATCTATTCCCTGGATGAAGGGGGAAGGATAATAAGAGAACTAATAATCCTCAGGGAGTCTAAGCTTCCTGGAAGGAGGCCCCAGCCAGGATATAAGGTTAAGGTTGAAGTCAAGGGCGATGGGAGACTGAGCTCTTTGGGGGGAACGAACTCGTTATCTGTAAGCCTTAGGGCCAAGAATATAAGGGAATGGTTATCCGCAGACTTAATCTTCCAGGCAGGTTACATAAATCCCTCGGTCACACTGATAGTGAGAGACGTACCGGTACTAGCTAATGACGAGGGAGAGCTACAAACACAAGTTATTAACTTCTTAAGGGAATGGGGCATTAAAGCTGAAAAATTACCAGTAACTCTAAATTACGTTCCACCAGGAAAGAAGGTCAAGTCAAGGCTGATAGACATCGATTACCTTTCCTTAGCCTTCTCCCCTAAGTTTTCTAGTGACCTCGCTAGAGACCTCTTTGGATAACTTCCTCGTTTGCTCTGTAGTACCTCCAGCTCTCTTCGTGGTCTCCAGGCTATCAGATAACCGCCTAGTCGTCTCCATGAGTTCTATCCTCCTCGTCTGACCAGCTATCTCTTCCATCCTCTTCAAAGTCCTCGTGGCTTCCACGAGGTTCCCTGCCTCAACCTCTGAAGAGATTTTCTGTAGGTTGTTGAAGTATTCGTACTCGAGCAGCACGTCCTTATTCACACCCGAAATGAATGTGGACTGATCGGGGGCTGGATTGACAGCGACTACGTTCATTAGTGCCTGTGGTCTGCCGTCAATGGGTTCCTCGTAATTTACCTTAACTGTCATAAAGTTTCCCCTGAAGTTTGGGGGTATGAGCGTCTCGCCTAAAATCTTAATGACCCCCTCTACTGCGTTTATCTTGACTGGAGGCCCTGCATAATTCAACAACCTTACGTTGGATTCTGACACTATGTCCACACTTACGTTCTTAGCAGCTATCTTAGTTTTTGCAGCCTTGGGTAGTTTCTCTGGGATCTCCATGGCATCATTCACGTGGTAGAACACACCGCTGGACTTGTCAGAGAGTGCTTTCAGTATAGACTCGTTATAGTCCTCCCCGATTCCAAACGAGACCACCTGCAGGTTGCCCGGTATCTGGAGCCTCTTATACGTCTCAGGATTAGTATCGTCCGTGGGGTTACCGTCAGTGAGGAGAATAACGTAGCTGGGAAGCCCGTGTTTATTGTGAAGATTGAACGCTGTAAGGAGTGCAGTGAAGAAGGCCGTCTGTCCTCCTGCGGACAGGTTTTCTATCTCCTGGGTTAGGTCCACCGGATCTACGAACTGTCTCACAATGTTAACCCTGGTGGAGAAAGTGACGAAGCTGACCTTATTTCCAGGGGGTATTCGTTTCAGGAGTTCTACAGCCCCCTTCTTGGCATTCTCGAGTTTTAAACCTTCCATAGATCCGCTGGTGTCCAGGAGGACTATGTAGTGGAAGCCAGTTGCGGTAGTAATCTTCTCAGGGACCAATAATACCTTGAAAACCATCTTGACCTCGTTTCCGAACGAGTACCTATGGCTAGTCTCGATCTTCATTGAAAGGGTCATAGTCCGTCACCTTCATAGAGGAACCTTTCATCCAAATACTCTTGAGTTAAGTTCTCATCCTCGATCCTTAGGATTCCAGCTCTCATCTTGTGATATCTACTGGAGAACACTGTTATAACCCTATTATCCATCTCGAACCTAAAGCCATCTGCAACCTCGTGTCCCCTTATTATTCCCTTGAGAGAGTTTTGCTCAAGGAACCTCAACGTAACGTCCTTCCCGTAGAAGAAGGTTCCTTCGCCTCGTACGTTAGGGATGAATCCGTCCAGTTCCTCTCTGGGGTCGTTCCAGAGGAGTTCCATGGCAATCTGGTCCTCTGGGAGCAAATCTGGCTTCTTTAATCCCTCTACTTGGTCTACTGACTCCAGTCCCCTAGCTATTCCCCCGTGAACGCAGAAATATCCATTTACAATGGCTACGTAAGGCATCACCGAGAACATTGAGGCGAATTCTTCATAGTATTCCGCTCCCATTTTCTCCCTCACCTCGCTCTTAAAACCATAGTATTCATTGGTCATAGGGCTTTCATGATTACCTCTAAGTACGATTATCTTCTCTGGGTTCTCCAAGAACTTGGGAAGTATGAGCTCTAGATTCTCTAGACCGTACGGCTCCCTATCCACGTAGTCACCTAAGAATACTATTGAGTCATACTCCCAATACTTCTCAAGGACGTACTTGGTGACGTTAATCGCACCGTGAGTATCCCCTACAACTACTACTCTCTTCCTCTCTCCCAGCCTCAAGAGCGGCCTCATCGAGGAGAATTTATCCCTCGCCTTTGCCACCACATCGAGGAGAGCCTCTCTCCTCTCTTGGGGCCATGGACTCATTCTCTCACAATCTTGATTATGGTACTGTTGCCTAGCTTGACCACTGCGTTCTTGGGCAGGAGCATCTTTCCCTTGACTGCCTGAAATACCTTCCCGTCATAAACGTAAGTTCCGTTTGTGCTATTTAGATCCTCTATATATAGATTGTCCCCCTCCCGATAAAGGAGAGCATGTCTCCTCGATATCTCGTTATCGGGGATCATAAGGACGTTCTCTGGACTCCTACCTAGGGATATCGTCTCAAACACCTCGAAGTCCAAGGGCACTTTGGTTTTATTAAGCGATGATACGGGAGTTGCTATGAACTGGATGTAATATTTCCCCACCGGTTGAGGTTGCTGAACCTGTGTAGTTTGAGGTTGCTGAACTGGTGTGGCCTCGGCTTGCGTAGGTTGTGCAGGCATTTGTTCCGCTTGAGGCGTTGGAACAGACTGCTCTACGGGTGGAGTTTCTGGAGATGCCGTTTGTGGCTGCTGTTCTTGTTGGGTTGTCAACGGTTCTCCCTGGACTTGAGGGACTGACTCGGTCTGTTGTGAGGGCTGAGATTCCTCTGGTTTCTTAAGTCCGCATGTGGTACAATATATAGCATCGTCTGGGTTTTCCGTTCCACATCCACTACATTTCCATGGCATAGACTATTACTCTATAGAAAAACCTATTAAGTATTTCCGCACGACTTCTCCCCTCAGAACTTATGGAAGTTTGGCTCCTATCTCCCGCTTTAATACTTGGACTGACAGGCCAAAGGGATACGTGTTTACCCGTGGCGTAACTTACCTTCTTTAATTACTTCTAATTCCGCCACGGGCACCCCTCTCAAGGGATCATACACGGTCACCCTCAACTCATTGGGGCTAGTCGAGGGAAACTTCAATACCCTCCCATCCACGATCTTATCACTCCCCAAACCTAGTGAGCAGTGCCCGTCATCAGTTAGGGGATCATCAATAAAAACTACTTCGGTGATACTATGTAAACACAACTTGTCAAAACGATATTTAGATGATTAAAAATAACCAGTAGTTACGTAGAAGCGTTACAGTCTCAATCCTTATTGATTACGCAACGAGAATGTCGCATGTGTTGAAGGATAGTTAGGGAGTATCTGAGCTCCTTCCCGCCCTGACAGTAGACCCAAAATCATTCTTCTAAAAATATTTGATCTGAGATTTAAATTGTGAGTAGAGGGGAGAGTTAAGGCGAGGGAGTCGCATATTGCTCATGAGCAAAATGAAGGGTGCAATACGATCGATACCCCACCGAGAACTTCGGCGAACTGCAGACAAGATAGAGTCTTACCTGAACTTTCGGGGAAGGAAGGCGAGGGAGGTGGCTAAGGCTCTGGTCTTGTCCCAGACCGTGAGGAACTACGCGGGGAAGGTTATGGTCCAAGAGATGCTGAGGAAGGCGAGGGAGGTTGAGGTCGTGAATTAGCTCGTGGAACAGGTCCTCTCCCTGGGGGTCAAGCTCTGGTCCTCGACGCCGGATTCCACGACGTCGAGGTACTTCGCCACGTCTTAGTTAACTACGTCCTCGCAGTCCCGGTAGGGAACGTGAAGGTCTACCGTGAGACGGGGAGGAGGTCAGTGTAGCTCTCACGATTTCAAAGAATTTTCGCTATTTTTCTGAAGAAATCTAGATCAGCCGGTGCAGATAATAGGACAGATCTAACTCCTATTACATCTAAGTCCTGGATTAATAGGGGCACTTCTCGCTCTTCAAAGGAGGGTTGTGAGATCCCCTTAATCAATTCTGTGTTCTTGTCAGTTTTAACTATGATGTAGGGGATTATCCTTTCCTTCTCTAGGCCTTCTAGTGAACTCAAACTATTGAAATGTAGGGCTAGGAAGAAATCAGCCTGCGTATCGAGTCTCCTCAATATTTCTTCCTTCGTTTTCCTTAGACTCACCATAGCTCCGGACCTAACTCCGTACCCCTTTGCGATTTCAACGGCCTTCTCCGACGTCAGATGAGTCACCTCTTTCCCGAACCTGGGCTTATCACCCTTAGTGAAGGCTACGTCAAAGCTGAACAGTTTAGCCGTTATGGCCAAAGACCTCACAAACAATTCGTTAACATCCGCGAGCCTCTGGTTCACTATTATCCTCTTGCTCTCTCCCAACCTCTCCCTTATTTTGACTCCCAAGGCAGAGGGTAACACGGAAGGCTCTCCTAAGGCCGCGTCTGGTATATCGTACCCGTCAAAGGGGCTTATGATCTCTATCATCTTCTCTACCTTTTCCATCTTCTGCTTTGGATGGACCTCAACCAGAACTTCCATTCTAGGCACCTTTTTATATTTCAGATATATATTTTTCTAAGTGCAGTGTACCAAGTGTGGCAACAAGGCTATAATAAGGATATCATATGCAAACCTCCTTCTATGTTCAATACACTTTTGGGAGTGGTTCGAACAGAGGGTGGAGCGTACCGTAAAGAAGTACAGGATGCTTGAGGGTTCCAGAGTGGTAGCTGTAGCTGTTTCCGGAGGTAAGGATAGCACTACGCTGCTCCACGTCCTTCATAAGCTCTCTTCAACCCACGGCTTCGAAGTTATAGGAATAAACATCGACCTAGGAATAGACGTCGGTACTAGATACTCTTCTTTAAGCACGGAGTTCGCAATCAAGAACTTTGAAGCTTTGGGCGTCAAGTACAGGGTGGTCAAGCTTCAAGAGGAATACGGCTTCACAATAGACGAGGCCAAGGTGAAGGTGAGGAGACCAGTCTGTAGTACGTGTGGATTGGTCAAGAGGTACGTTATGGAAAGGGCAGCCAAGGAGGTGGGAGCGGATACACTCGCAACTGGGCACAATCTCAACGATGTGGCTCAGTTCGTCATGAGCGGTTACCATTCAGGAGACGTCTCTAACTTGGCTAGATTGAGGGCAGTATCCCCTGCTGAAAACGGCTATCTGAAGAAGATTAAGCCTTTATTCCTCTCTTATGAGAGGGAAATAACTACTTATGCCCTCACTAAGGGAATCCCGTTCATCATGGACTCCTGCCCCCATAACCTGAGGGTAGGAGGACCAACCGGGGATAAGTTGAGAAGGATACTTGAGGAGACAGAGGATCAGATACCGGGCTTCATGTTCAGGCTTGTGGAGAACTTTGAGGACAGGGTGAGACCCTTCTTCGAGGACCTACCTAAGTTCAACCTAGGGAAGTGTAAAGTCTGTGGCATGCCCACCAACATGGATAGGGAGATCTGTTCCTTCTGTGCGGTGAGAAGTAGGCTGCTTGAGGGGAAGAGAGGTGCCGTCGCAAAATAAGAAATTCGAGATCACTCTCCATTATCCAGACGAGACACCAGCAGGCAAGGTTGAATACATCGATGGGATCTCCAGAGTATTTAATGAAAAAGGGGAGTTTCTCTTTGAGGTAGAAGGGATCTTCCCTCCTAGGCCCAGAACTTCCTCCATGGAGTGGATAGACAAGGTCCTGGAGAAGGGGCTTAAGGATGGGAGGAAGAGGTTCATACTTTACGTAGCTTCAAGGTATTTGCTCAACGTGAAGGGACTCACAGAGGAGGAAACTGTGGAGAGACTCAAGGAATTTTACTATAAAGGGGGAGGAAGGGTGTACGACACTTGGCTGAGGTCCGTAGTGAGGGGAGTAAAGACCAAGGGCTTGAGACCACCCTCACTGAGGACTCTAGAGCTTAAGGACAAGGAGTTGTACTTAGAGATAAAGAAAGTTTTGGAAGAAAATAGTTAACAAACTTTTTAAACGTCTAAGTCACTAAATCTTTCATGCAGGATAGGTGGGACAGATTCATATGGCTTATTGTGATGTTGCCCCTCCTGGTCTTCTTCCTCATGACAGTGTTGATCTCCCTTTACCTCGAGCAGTTTACCCCTTGGAGAGGTGTAGTTCCAGTGATATTGGGTTTCGGGGTGTTCTTCCTAGTCCTTGGATATTTCCTGAGGTCTAGGTTTGGGAGGATGGCACTCTAGTCTTCCAGCCTGTCCAAGAGTGAGTCCACGAGGGTCTTTTCCCCATATATTATTAAGTCGTCAGTCTCCTTCTGGTAGTAACGGTTTACGGTCCTCACTATGTGATCTAAAGTTCCGGGAAACACATCCAGAACCTCCCCTCCTTGCAGCTTGTCGTCCTCGTAGACGGCCACAGCCATGTTTCTATAGACGTTTATTCTAAAGGCAGATACCACCTTACCGTCCTCGACTTTCTTATAAACATAGATCATCAGTATGGGTTCCGTCATGGAATGCCTCACGTATTCGGCGTATTTTATCATGGGTATATTTTAAGGAGGGTCTGAAAATAAAAAACCCGTGACCCAGCTTCAGGATTTAATGGAGTTCGTGAAGATCGACACTACTTCAGCGCATGGCCGAGGAGAGGAGGGGGCCAAGTTCATAAAGGATTACATGGAGGCTCACGGTATTCAGGCTCAGCTGATCAAGGATGCATCCACGAATCCCTATGTCTACGGTGAAATAGATGTGAGGGCTAAACGTACGCTCCTGGTCTACAACCATTATGATGTGCAACCGGCCGAGCCCTTAGAGAAGTGGAACACCGATCCTTTTAACCCGGTGGAAAGGGACGGTAGGATTTTCGGTCGTGGCGTCGGTGACGATAAGGGATCCCTCATGGCTAGACTTCAGGCAGTCGTGGAGATGGGAAAGCCGCCACTGAATGTGAAGTTCATCTATGAGGGGGAGGAAGAGATCGGAAGTCCAAATATGGACGCTTTTCTCCAGAGACACAAGGACTTGCTCAAGGCCGACTATGTTCTCTGGGAAGGTGCTGGGAGAGGATCGTCTGGCGCTCCAGAGATTGTGCTCGGAGTGAAGGGACTCCTATACGTGGAACTCTTGCTGAAGACTGAGAAGGATCTACACTCCATGTACGCTCCAGTAGCTAGGAATCCAGCGTGGGAGTTGGTCAGGACACTCAACTCACTCAAAAGTGAGGATGGGAAGATAAGGATACCTGGCTTCTACGATGATGTACGATGGTTAAGCGAAGAAGATGTCAAATACCTCAAGGGCGATCTAAAATCCATGGAGAGGGCCCTTGGGCAGAACCTAACACCTGACTTTCAGAGGAGGTTGGTTGAGGAGCCAACGTGCAACATCGCTGGTCTCTACTCAGGCTATATAGGTGAAGGGTCTAAGACGATAATCCCATCGATAGCCTTCGCGAAACTGGACTTCAGGTTAGTGCCGGACCAGGATCCAGAGAGGGTGCTGAGTTCCTTGCAGAGGTTCCTTGAAGGAAAGGGGGTCGAAATCAAGGTTTGGGGAAAGGTAAGACCTTACAGGACATCCATCAAAAGTGAAGTGGCCCAGGGCCTCATCGCCTCTGCCAGGGAGGTATACGGCATGGATCCTGAGGTACTTCCAAACAGTTACGGGACGGGGCCTATGGAATCCTTCGCCAGAATTCTTGGGAATAACCAGATCGCCGACGGAGTGGGGGTGGAGCACCCTGGCTCTAACATACATTCCTTCAACGAAAACATCTTCGTGCAGGACTACCTTAAGGCTAAGGAGTGGATGAAGGCCTTCTTAAAGCATCTAGCTTCACGATCAGCCTAATCTTCTCTTCATCGTTCATGACTCGGCAAAATCATCATCTTGAAGTTCTCTTTACGAGTAGTTATTTCACGGGGATATAATATTAACACTCTAAATTATTATCTCTCGGTAGCCGGACATCAAGTGTCCTTCAGCTAACTTAAGACCCAGTTTCGCAGAAGTCCTGTGTGAGACCTGTACTAAAGATAGAGGGAGAGGTGTGGGAGGAGAAAGTAGCTGGAAGACCCAATAGGTTCGTGGTGTTGACCGAGGGGGGTAGGCCTTGTCACCTCCACGATCCCGGACGGTTGAAGGAATTGATCTATCCAGGCAACAGGATCCTTGTCAGGGAATCCGTGGGGAAGAAGACTGATTGCTCAGTTTTGGCCGCTTGGAACGGATTATGGGTGGTTGTGGACAGTAGATTTCATAACCCAATCGCCAGGACTTTTCTACCTGACAACGTAGAGGCAGAGGTCAGGATAGGTAAGAGTAGAATAGACTTCAGGGTTAAGGATATCTACGTGGAGGTCAAGGGCTGTTCCCTAGTCAGAGATGGAGTAGCCCTCTTCCCTGACGCACCGACTACCAGAGGGGAGAAACATCTCAGGGAATTGATAGAGGTGATGAGGGAAGGGTTTAGGGCACTACTCATGGTTTTAGTCATGCGACCTGACGCGAAATGTTTCTTACCCAACGAGGTAACAGATCCCAAGTTCTCTAGGACATTCTGGAAGGCCCTAGATGCTGGTATGAAACTTAGGGTAATGACCTTCAGCTTGATTGGAAAAGAGATCTTTTACGTCCAGGACATAGGTTTATGCCAAGAGGTGAGATAGAGCCTCAACTAGTCCCATTTGAAAGAGGTGACCAGCGTGATCAGGATAGTCAGATGATCCGAATTTGCTTAAAGCCCTCTCTGTAGGTAGCTTTCCCACGAGTTCTTGCTCAGTCAAGGGAAGCACTAGGGCAGAGACTGGAGTGCATAATTCTTTCAAGTGGTCGACGTGCCACCTCTTCCTTTTAACCTGTGGTGCAAGGTGTCTACTCAATCTACCTGTACAAGACTTCCCACAGGAGCCCACGTAAAGGTAGGAACCCTCCTCTATTTTCCACTCTCTCTTCCCTGCTCTGACTATTCCGCTCTCGCACTCGTATTCCACGACGTATCCTTTCCTGAGAGTATTCATTGATTTCATCTAATCTATAGGAAAGATTTTTAGTATAGTTTATTCTCAATATCGAGTTAAGTGATAACATGGTAGTCGAGTCGAATTGTGAGATACCCGAGAACCTTCTCTACTATATAGAGGGCAAAAACACGGTGTGGGCTAAACAGGAGGGTCCTGACACCATAGTTGTTGGTATAACGGATCTAGCCCAGACCATGGCTGGCAAGGTAGTGAAGGTTAGGATAAAGAAGAAGGGGACGAAGGTAGAGAAGGGGAAGCCTGTGGCGACCATGGAGAGCGGTAAGTGGGCCGGTCCGGTGCCGGCACCAGCTTCGGGGGAGATAATAGACGTCAACGGAGAAGTGGAGAAGAGTCCCGTCTTGGTGAACAGGGATCCATACGGTAACGGTTGGCTAGTGAGGATGAAAGTTTCCAATCCTGAGGAGTTGAAACAGCTTCATACTGGAGCTCAGGCAGTACAGAAGCTAAAGGAGCTAATTGCGGCTGAGAAGATCTCCTGCAAGAGGCTCTGAGATGTCCTGGAGGTTCGTCTCTCTTCCGCCTCAAGATGGCTATCATATGGTCACATCTTTTGTCAGTGTGGCCGATTATGTCTCAAGGGGCGGAAGGAATACACTACTGGTTTTTTCTGTTAAGGAACCATTTGTGAACGTGGGAGTCCATCAGGAGGTCTGGCTAGAAGTAGATTTAGACTATACTTCAAAGGCAGGAATCCCTGTGGTGAGGAGGGACCTGGGTGGAGGAACGGTAGTTATCACACGGGGAGAACACGATTACTTCGTTGTGGTCAATCAAGATGAAGCGCCCTCAGACCCCAAGGCACTTTACGCAAAGTACCTCAGTCCAGTAGTTGAGGTACTGAGAGATTACGGTCTCAACGCTCAGTTGAAGGATCAGGACATAGTGGTGAACGGGAAGAAAATAAGCGGCAACGGGGCCATGACCCACGGGAAGGCTGTAGTGTTAGCAGGAAACATCCTGATGAAGCTGGATGTAGATCTCATGAGTAAGTGTATCAGGGTTCCCACCGAGAAGTTCAGGGATAAGATGGCTAAGGACATGTCCGAGTGGCTTACGTCTCTAGAGCGAGAGTTAGGATACGTACCCCCCAGGGAGGAGTTAGATAAGAAACTCAAGGCTAGTTTTGAACGAAACCTGGGAATCAAATTTGAGGACTCGTCCCTAACCTCTGAGGAGATAGAGGAGTGGGAGCGTCTAGCAAGGGAGAAGATGGAGGAAGAATGGATTTATTACAAGGACAGGAGACATCCTGAACTAAGGACGGAAAGATGCGTCAAGATATCCTCATCTGTGGCCATATGTCACGTGGACTATAAGGCCAGAAAGCTCCTGAGGATAACAGCGAAATTCCTGGGAGGAAAGCTGGCCGAGGTCTCGATTTCTGGGGACTTCTTCGTGATGTCCCCTAAAGGTTTCATAGAGCTGTTGGAGGAGAGACTGACCAACCTGAGTCCAGAGGATATACCCAAGGAGATCGATAGGGTCTTTGAGGAGAAGAAACCGACAATCTTCGGGTTCACTGCGGACGATCTGAAAAAAGCTTTCTTGGAGATCATGAATAAGCCAGAAGTACGAGAAGTGATCTAGTCAGGGCTTCGTTATCTTAACGGTCTTGCACTGAGATATGCATTCATTGATATCTGTGTACCTCCACTCCGACTTAGGCTTGAAGCACTCCTCCAGACAAGGATCTTCCACTACTGCCTGCATTTTTTCACCGTTTACTATTTTTAGGTAATAGGAAAAAACCTTTACGGGGGCATTAATCAAATAAGTGTGTGGTAAGTTGATAGAGAAGGTAGGCAATTTAGAACTTGAAGTAGAAGCCATCGTGGAATTGGAGGGGGACGATTACAAGGTAGTTAACGTCCCTACACCGGATGAATTCACGGGATTTCCTCCATCGTGGGAATTCGTGAAGTCAAATATGCTCACCTGGAGGCCTTACTTCAAGGCTAAGATGGTGGACTTCAACGGTCAACTCATTCCTGCAGTTGGACAATATCTCCTAAACATGGACGAGGAGATGTACAAGTTCCTCATGGACATATACACGATCTTCAAGGTAAATAGACCTTCAATTGAGACCAACATAAGCGTGGTCATCACCAAGCAGATAGACGACCTCGAGAGGGAGAGGGGTTTTCCATTCACTGGGGAGGAGAGGACTAGACTTCACATAAGGTATGCCATTGAGGCTGCCATCTTAAGAGACATAGGAGTCATAAACTGAAGGTGAGCCCATGATAACTTTCACTGTTGAGGGGAGGTTGAATCAAGACGAGGTAGTCACTGAAGTTAAGGGGATGGAGTACAGAATAGGTCTCTTGGGTTCGGACCTTCCTACCCCTGAGGAGATGTTGCTAGCATCAGCGCTCTCCTGTATGATCCTGACAATCTATTACATCTCGAAGGAGATGAAGATAGACCTCAAGGGAGTCGAGGGTTACATAGAAGGAACTCTGGATCCAAAGGGATTTCAAGGGGATCCCAACATACCCCCCGGAATACTTGAGGTAAGGTATGATTTGACCGTATTCTCTAACGACGAGAGGATACAGGATGTAATGCAGCTCTCCATGAGGAGGTGCCCATTGAAGGACACCCTCACTAGGAACGTTAAAGTTGACGTGACCTGGAATGTAAGAAAGGCTTAAAAACTATTAATTAAAGTTTTTTTGAGATATAATGAGCGAACATCTGATGAAACCCGCAGAGAGGGAGTTGGAAGAGGCGAGAGGCTATCTCTTCGACTTATTAGATCAGCTCAACGAGCTCATGGTTAGAGAGGAGGCTCTTCTGTCATCTAAGGGAATTCTCCCTAGACTCTCTTTAATAGTCTCTTTAGTGACAATGCACAGGTACCAGATGGATCTGGTAGCCAAGAATTACTGGCCTCAGTTGGATGTGTTGATATCACAGCTGTCTCAAATTCCAGAACTAAAGGACAAGCTTAGAGAGATACTTGCAGACGCAGAGGCCATAAGAGCTCTCATAGGAGTCTCCAAGTGAGTCAGTTGATTTTTTCTATATTAAGTAACGATTAATTTAAAAAGGTTTGAAGGGAAAGAGGTGAGAAGTTCCTTGATTCAGATAACTTTCTTTCACGACGTGCTATGCCCTTTTTGCTATGTGACCAACAAGAGACTTAGGAAGGTTCTCCAAGGCAGAGACGACGTTAGGGTGAAACACAAGGCGTTCATGATAATCTCCTCCTTAGATGATCTCTTGGCAGCAGCTCCTACAGAGGAGGATGCCAGGGAACTCTTCAGGAGCGAATTTTCTATACTCACAAGGTACTTCCCAGACTACAATCCAGACAAGGTGCTATCGAAGGGAAAGATCGGTCACGTGTGGTCCATGCCCCCTCTCATGGCCTGCAAAGCGGCGGAATTTCAAAGGGGGGATGAAGGACATTGGGATTACTTCACGTTAGCTCAGGAAAAGTTCTTTATGGAGGGGGAGAACATCAACGACGATAAGGTGCTGATATCTATTGCAGAGGAAGTGGGACTAGACGTCGAGAGGTTCAAAAAAGACTTCAAATCTAAGGAGGCTAAGCTGGGAGTCATACAGGACGAAGAGGAGGCAAAGGCCATGGGGATAAGAGGGGTTCCTGCTCTTCTCATCAATGACAAATGGTTAATACGCGGAGTGCAGAGCGAGGAGTTCTTGAAACAGGCCATAGAGGAGGTAGCTAAATACGGCGAGCCCAGGAAGGTAGAACTGAAGGCCTACTGGGAACACACTAGCTAACTCCTTTTAAAATATACGTGCTTTATCTTCTCAAGTACCCTTGGAATGTTTATCTTCATGGGGCACACCTCCTTGCACCCACCTGAATGAGTACATAACGTTGCAGGCTTAGGATCCTTGTGAGTCACGTAAGACCACATGGCCCCCATGGGGCCCGTGAAGGGTGGAATTCCCCATCTACCGCCCATGACCCTATAAACTGGACAATGGAGGTGACATCTCCCACACCTTATGCAGAGTAAGGCTTCCATTAAGTCTGGGTTCTTAGAGGCGTCTAACCTACCGTTATCCAATAGAATTAGGTGAAACTCCTTGGGTCCATGAGCTGGACTTACCCTCTTCATCTCAATGTCCCCCGTGGAGCTAGGACCTGAGGTGAGGTTGATGTAGGTGGGTGGGTAAAGTCCAGCGTAGGCTGCTTGAACTAAGGCCTCTATCATCGCATGATAGAGTGTGGGCACTATCTTCTCGAAACCTGCCACTGCTATGTGAATTGGAGGAGATACTGTTGTGAACCTTATGTTTCCCTCGTTCTCTACGAGGATTATCGAACCAGTGTCCGCTGCTACTGCGTTTGCTCCAGTTATCCCTATGTCGGCTTTGAGGAACTTCTCCCTGAGGAACTCCCTGACCTTGTTGACTATCTCCTCATGGGTTGCACCTTTTCTCAGGTCACCCAGCTTGTCCCTCACCAGGTGTTCCGCTCTCTCCTTTGACATGTGAACAGCAGGTGCTATAATGTGAGACGGTGGTTCGTTGGCAAGCTGGATTAGGAACTCGCCTAAGTCAGTCTCCCACACCTCGTTGTTCCTCTCCTTCAGAAAGTCTCTCAGGCCCATCTCATATGCGACCATGGATTTACCGAAGATCACGGTCTTCCCCGTTCCCACGATCTTTCCTACCACATCTCTGGCCTCATCGACGGTGTTGACCACGTGAGGTATTCCCCCTATCCTCTTGACTGATTCCACAGTCATCTCAACGTACTTTTCCATGTTTCTGATTACCTCCATCTTAGCTTCCCTGAGTTGTCTGGCCAAGTCCAGAACGTAGGGGAAGTTTTCTAAGTTCTTGTATACCCTAGGCAGGTTGTTTTGGACTGCTCTACTTATGGCAACGTCCCAGCTCATAATATCACCTCAGCCACGTCCTTAACTTCACCCTTGAAGTGAGGCGAGAGGGTTACATAACAGATGGGACATACTACAAGAAGTTTGTCAGAGAGCCTGTTAAGCTCTGAAGCTCTCCTCTTAGCTATCTCTTCGCTAAGCTTTGGATCCACTCCTCCGATAGGTCCACCGCAACAGGTTGACGTCTCCCTCCCAGTTACGAAGAAGTCTTCTTTCAGGCTTATCCCGGAGTTCAGAATTAGAGACCTATACTTTTCCCTCAGGTTCAAGAACCTGGAGTAAAGGCATGAGTCGTGGATGGTGAACCCTCCCTCAACTTTCTTTGACGGATCTATTACCTCTAAATAACTCACCACCTCTACGTCAAATTTCACGAACTCTTCATACCTCTTCAGTGCGTTATGTGTGTGGGGATCCACTGTGATTACCCTCGTTATCCCTCTCTCCTTTAGCATCTCTGATACCTTCCGCGCATGTTCAGCGAATTCGTCCAGCATACCCATCTCCAGCAGCACCGCACCGCTATACGGCTCCTCCTCGTAGAGATAGGCCAGGTCTACTCCCTTCCTCTTTATGGCTTTTACAATATTGTTCAATATCCTGTATGCTCTCTCAAGTTCCTCCTTGGGGGGCTTGACCATCTTCGCAAGTGAGGCCACACCCCTCAGGATTCCAGTGTAGGGACCGAACTTGGAGAGGATTGGGACCACAGGTTCGATCTGGTACATGCACGAAGTGAATATGATGGTACTTCCATTCCTGGGGAGTTCGTTGGTCCAGGAAGAGCAAACTTTCTTATCAACAGGAAAGGGCATCCCGTACCGGCTCAGACTTTCAAGGAGAAGACTCCTCAGGCCCTCCATGCGTAATAGAGGACAAGGACAATAATAAACTATGATATGAGTAGTAGAAGAACAGCTTTCCTGGCCAGTTTAACGCTGTTAGGCTCGATCTTCTTCAACACATTTCTTTCTGGGGCTTACTTAAAGATCGCTCATCTGAAAAACTTTCCACAGTTCAAAACCGGCGAATCTCTTTTTACCTCTACGTGTGAAGTTTAAGCATGAAAATCGAGAAATCTAGGATCGGAGACGCATATTATTATCCCCTTTCTAAGCTCTCGGAATTAGGTTTCAACATAGACGAACTCCCTTACTCTATCAAGGTCTTGGTCGAGAACACACTGAGAAATATGGATGGGGACAAAATAACGGAGGATGACCTGGAGGCGATAGCTGGTTGGAAGACAGGGAAGGATTTTGCATTCATGCCGACTAGGGTCGTGATGCAAGATTACACTGGAGTCCCCCTATTAGTCGACCTAGCTGCAATGAGATCTGAGCTTCAACGCTTAGGGTTAGATCCGACGAGGGTTAATCCCAGGATTCCATCAGACCTAGTCATAGATCACTCAATCCAGGTGGATTACTTCGGTACTGGGTACTCCCTGGCAATGAACATGAGGACTGAGTTCGAAAGGAACCAGGAGAGGTATAAATTTCTCAAGTGGGCACAAGGTGCCTTCACTAATCTCAGAATAGTTCCACCAGGAAACGGTATAATACATCAGGTCAATTTGGAGTTCTTGAGTAAGGTAATAGATGTCAGGGAGCACGGCGGCGTCCTCACGGCCTTTCCCGAGGTTGTCATAGGCACTGACTCCCACACTACGATGGTAGACGGTTTAGGGGTCCTAGCTTGGGGAGTGGGAGGCTTAGAAGCGGAGTCTGTGATGCTAGGTGAACCGTATTACATGAGCGTCCCTGAGGTAGTGGGGGTCAAGCTTAAGGGAGAGGTTCGAGATGGCGTTACTCCAACAGATGTAGTGCTCTATTTAACCGAACTTCTGAGGAAAAAGGGAGTAGTTGGAAAGTTTGTTGAGTTCTTCGGTCCCTCTCTCTCACTACTCTCAGTTCCGGACAGAGCTACAATCGCCAATATGGCTCCAGAGTACGGAGCCACTGTGGGTTACTTCCCCATTGACGAGGTAACCCTCTCTTATTTGAGGGCCACAGATAGGGACGCTGAATTCGTGAGGGAATACTCTAAGGCGCAAGGCCTGATGTACGGAAGAGAGCCCAGATATTCTGAGGTAGTGGAGGTGGACTTGGGCCACGTGGAACCTGCCCTTGCTGGACCTAGGAACCCAGACGAAAGGGTTCCCCTGAGGAAAATGGCCGAATTGAAAGTAGGAAACAAGGTGGGGAAGAAGGTCAAGGACGGAAGCGTTGTAATAGCATCCATCACTAGCTGTACTAATACCTCCAATCCCACAGTCATGCTCGGAGCAGGAATACTGGCCAGAAAGGCTGTGAGTCTGGGACTTAGGGTGCCAGACTTCGTCAAGACTAGCACGGCTCCAGGTTCACCCATAGTCGTGAAGTACCTCGAGGAGGCTGGTCTCCTTCCATACCTTGAGGCGTTGAGGTTCCATATTGTGGGCTTCGGCTGTACCACCTGTATAGGTAATTCTGGTCCTCTCCCCAAGGAAGTGGAAGACGACCTCAGGCAAGGGATAGAGGCCTATGCAGTGATCAGCGGAAACAGGAACTTCGAAGGAAGGATATACCCTCTCCTCAAGGGAACCTACTTGGCCTCTCCCATCCTTGTTGTTGCCTACGCTTTGGCTGGAAGGATCAACATTAACTTTGAGACTGAACCCATAGGGATAGATCCTAACGGCAGGCCGGTATTCCTTAAGGATGTATGGCCCTCCCTCAAGGAGATATCGAAGTATATGGAGATTGCCCTCAATCCCCAGTTCTTCAGGGAACAGAAGAGCAAAATATTCGAGGGAGACGAGAATTGGAAAAAACTCCCTGTATCTCAGGGAGTGACATTCTCTTGGGATCCCTCCTCCACGTACATAGTGGAGCCTCCGTGGTTTAGGGGGGAATCAAAACCCTTCCAGGAGATCAGGGATGCGAGGATCCTAATGATCTTAGGCGATAAGGTAACTACGGATCATATATCTCCAGCGGGCCCCATAGCCCCAGACTCTGACGCAGGGAGGTACCTTAAGGAAAGGGGAGCAAAGGAGCTCAACACTTTCGGGGCCAGGAGAGGTAATCATGAGGTCATGCTCAGGGGAGGCTTCTCCAACCCCAAGGTGAAGAACCTCATGGTACAGAGGGAGGGAGGATATACGATCCACTATCCTGACGGGAAGATTGACACCATATTTAACGTAGCCGCTATGTATAAGAAAGAGGGCGTGCCCTTGGTGATATTTGCAGGAAAGCAATACGGTACTGGGAGCTCAAGGGACTGGGCAGCCAAGGTTACATCTCTCTTGGGGATAAGGGTAGTTGTAGCCGAGAGCTTCGAAAGGATACACAGGAGTAACTTAGTTGCCATGGGTGTTCTCCCTGTGGAGGCGAACTGGAGCGGGGCGAACTTAAGGGGTGATGAGCTGGTAGACGTTATCTTGAGCGACTTAAAGCCTAGAGCCGAGGTTACTGTGAGGATTAAAGGAGGAAAGGGAGAACGAGAGATAAGGGGAATAGCAAGGGTAGAGACTAAGGCAGAAGTGGAATATTTAAGACACGGTGGCATTCTGAATTACGTCTTCACAAAGATTAAGAGCAACTCTTTTGTATAATTTTTTTAAAGATAGTTCATTTTTGAAAGTGTCGCAAGAGTAGGACAAATTCACATCTTAAGCCAGGAATAATCTAGGGAATCAAGCCCCATTAGTCCAAATGAAGCCTGCTTCGAATAGGAAATCTTTGAAAAAGGGGAAAAAAATCACTGTTTCATAGGTAAAATCTTCACTGCGTTCTCGTTTTCGTCGTAAATTACCCTCACTAGATCCCCTTCTTTGATCTGGAACTTCTGCCTTATCCTGGCAGGTATGGTCACCTGATAGTTCCTACTTACCTTTACTATATCTTCAACAGCCATTTTTATCCATAACCATTACTTACTATATACTTTTAATATTTTCCATATACTTTGAGGCGGAAGGGATGAGCTAGAGTGCTAACCTTTAATAGAACGTTTCCCTTCATTCAGGTTGAGGGGGGTAAAGGATAGAATTAACATTGGCGAAGGAGCTCGCAAAGGCCCTATTAGATATGGATGTGGACACCATATACGCCAAGGGAATAGAGAGACCTTTCCTTCAAAGGATAGCCCTAAAGTTCCTCCTATATGGCTGGGGGTTAGAGAGAGGAGTGTACAGGGGCTCGACTCTTGGCGAAGAGCTCGGAGTCAAGATAATTTCGGGTAGAGGCCAAGAATTGGCTACACATAGGTTGAGTCCAGGAGGAAGTAAGGTCATCTTCAGCTATCCGGAGTACCCTCTCTTCATCGTAGATCTAACCATGTGGGACAGGCACTCAGATAAGGAAAAAAGAAAACTCGTCAATCAGTTGGGCAGTGTCATATCCCTCCTGAGGGACCACCTTTGGGATTACAATCTTTCACTCAATCACGCTAATGATGAGTTTAGGAGGACGTTCAGCACTATTTTCTTCAATAAGGTTAGGTTCGACGTGGAGCCCTCCAAGAACTCGATTGTGTTGGATCCTTACGGTGACGTGGAGGCCAATGAGGAAATGCTACGGAGCGTGGACTGTTTCATCATAGGAGGAATAGTTGATGACTCTGGATGGAGGTACGCCACAAAGGAGTTGTCCGAGAGGGTCGGCTACTCCTTCAAGAGAGTCAGGATAACGCTCAGAGGTTCAAGGGTCGGTGTACCCGACAGACTGAACAAGGTGATCTCAATAATTCTTCGCGTAAGGGAGGGCCAGAGCCTTGAGGAGGCCATATTAGCTGAACAGTCCAATGCCGACAAATTCCTGAGGCTCCTGAGAGATACCACGTTAAATGGTGACCTTGAAGGCAACGCTAACTGGCTCAGGGCAAGTGAGAAAGTTAAGGAGAGAGTGAAGAAAATAGTCAGTCGAACTCGGCCTGGATCTTCTTCCTCCCCTCAATGAGATGCCTTGGGAAAGGAGGTCTCTGTACTTCCTCTATGAGTATTCCCTTCTTTTTGAGTTCACTTACGGCCCTTGTCAAGTCTTCAACATGGGTAGCGTATTTAACCGCGTCCCTTATTGCCGTTAAGGAGGGATCACTCGTCTTCAACCTCTCAGCACTCACCGATTCCCATCTATTATTGTTGTTGTAGATGAAAACGACGTCTTGGAAGTAACTTGGAACCACATGTTCCACCCCAGCTATGTAGTAATCCCTGTATTTGTACACGTATGCCATAAGCGTATTTAATTCCCCAGAGTTAAGAATCTTTCACATGAGAGTCGATTACGTTGTAAGGGCCATAGCTGAACTACTGAATGATGGAGAGCTTGTTTACGTGGGGCTGAACTCAGGCCCTGCCATACTTGGGGCCTTCATGGCCAGGGATTTAATGAAGAAGGATATTGATATAGTGGGGGTAGCGGAAGCCTTCAACCCTAAATCTATAACCCTTTCGCCTTCAACTGGAGATCCGTTCTTTCTGGAGGGATCACCGGTCATGATAACGGTGGACTCATTCGATTTGGCCCAGAAGGGTGAACTTGATGTGATGTTTTTAGGCCCAGCTCAAATAGACGAGGAGACAAACGTTAACTTGACCGCCATAGGAGATTACGAGAGACCCAAGGTCAAGTTACCTGGAGGTGCAGCGACGGCGTACTTGATGCCCTTAGTTAAGAAGATGATCTTATGGAACCTCAAACACTCCAAGAGGAGTTTTGTAAAGAGAGTGGACTTCGTGACTGGATCCGCCAGGCTGTCTCGAAACTCAGTTTACGTCGTCTCGGATATGGCAGTCATGAGATACGACAGGAGCGAAAGGAGGTGGAAAGTGATAGGACTCTATCCGTGGTCCACCCTTGATGAAGTTAAGGAGAGGACCGAATTCGGAGTCGAGGAGGAAAACCCTAGAGTAATCTCCATAACTGAGGAGGAAAAGAGATTTATAGAGAAATTAGATCCCTATGAGTTAAGGTCTGCACTCGAGCTCCCTTGAGTCAATTCAGAGTCTTTAGTCCGCTCCCAGTGAGGACAACTACTGGCATCTCACTGCCCCTTTTCTTCAAACCTGCTAGTGCTACCGCAGAACTGTACTCGGCCAAAATTCCCTTGGAAGCCAAATACTTCCAAGACTTCATAATCTCCTCTTCGGTTACAGTGACACAATCTCCGTGCCTTCTCAAAACGTCCACCATCTCCTTGAGTAGGAAGGGATTTGTGGAGACTAAAGCGTCAGCCAAAGAGTTCACTGCCCTAGGGGGAACGTACTTCGTCCCCTTGAGGGATGAGCATACTGGGTTAACCTGCTCTGTTTGCACAGCAACTAGAGTTGGCATCTCCTGGATCACTCCGTCCTTCAACATGTGCTGAAATCCCTCGAAGACTCCGAGAAGTAACGTTCCTGCGGAGGTGGGCAGGAACACCTCCTTGGGTGTCTTCCACGAGAGGTCCCTCACGATCTCGTAGGCGAGACTTCTTATCCCGTCTCTGAACTCGGGCTGGAGTACGTGGGAGGCGTAATATAGTCCAGAGTTTTCCGCGGCTCTAGACACGTCGTCCCTGGTTCCCTCTATTTTCACTACCTCTGCACCGTATGCCTCTATTTGTTTTACCTTAGTACCTCTGGCGGTAGAGGGTACAAATATTCTCACCTTCATCCCAGCCGCAGCACCATAAGCTGAAATTGAGGCCCCTGCGTTCCCTGACGAATCTTCCGAGATCCCCTTTACTTCCATCTCTCTCAGCCACGATATCAAGGCAAAGGATCCCCTATCCTTATAGGATCCAGTGGGATTGAGGAAGTCCAACTTATACCTGATCCCCTCCAATTCTATCATTGGCGTATTTCCTTCTCCGAGGCTTATGGGCTTAGTTAAATACGGGAAGTTTTCCTTCAATTCCCTGCGAAACGGAAAGTCTACCTGTACCTTGTAAGGCCCCCCGCACCTACTACACCGGGCTTCAATTCCCTCCCTCTCCTTTCCACACCTCATGCACCTAACGGTATGTAAACCCATATATTCTAGGGAATCTTCTAAGGTATATGAGTTTAGAACCACTGTTTAAACCGAGATCTATAGCAATAGTTGGAGCTTCGAGAAATAGAGAAAAGGTCGGGAACGTAATCTTCAGGAACGTCACCTCCTCCTTCAGAGGAAAGGTATATCCCGTGAACGACAAGGCGGAAACAATTGAGGGGGTAAAGGCCTATAGGTCTCTCAGGGAAATCCAAGATCAGCCCGATCTAGCCATAATAGCAGTCCCGAGAGACTTCGTCCTAAACGTCCTCGAGGACGCTGGGGCATCAGGTGTAAAGGGAGCGATAGTCATAACCTCCGGATTCAGAGAAGTGGGAGGAGAGGGAGTAAGGCTTGAAGCTCAGTTGGTGTCTAAGGCTAAATCCCTAGGGATCAGGTTCCTGGGACCCAACACCATGGGACTCCTAACGCCAGACTACAACGGGACATTTGCGTTCGCTGACGTGAGGAGGGGAGACATAGCGTTAGTCGTACAGAGCGGAGGAATAGGGGCGTATATGCTCAACTGGGCCCAGAGGTCCAGGATTGGGATCAGCTATCTTGTCAGTCTAGGGAATCAGGCCGACGTAAAGGAGTATGAGATCATAGAGTATCTCTCGAGAGATCCAGAAACGAGGGCAATCTTCGTATATATAGAAGGAGTATCGGACGGTAAGAGTTTCCTGGAGGTTCTTCCAGAGGCCACATCTAGGAAACCAGTGGTCTTCATAAAGGGAGGGGCTACGTCCCAGAGTGCGGAGGCGGTCATGACACACACTGGTAGTCTGGCAGGGTCATACGACGTGTTTAAGACAGCCATCAGGACTGTGGGAGGCATGTTCGTCGAGAACCTCAAGGATTTTCTTAACCTCTCCAAGCTGATATCCTCGTCTGAACCAATTAGGGAAGAGGTCCTGATAATTACTAACTCTGGGGGTCACGGAGTTCTTACACTAGATGCCATAGTGAGGGCTGGTCTCTCCCAAACACAGATACCTGAGAGATTGAAAGTCCAGCTCTCCAAAATCTTACCTCCAACTAGTCTCCCCAAGAACCCCCTAGATCTATCTGGTGATGCTGGAAGGGAGAGATATCTTAACGCGCTCAAGGTAGTGGGGGACCTGGACTGCACTAAGCTAGTCGTAGTCGAGTCATTGCCTTTCCTAAGTTGTACGGAGGTAGCAAAGGCAATGTTGAGCTTCAAAGGGAAGGGAATAGTTGGAGTGCTCATGGGGTACGATGAGGATTCAGCGTCGAGAATATTGGAATCCGCTTCAATCCCAGCCTTCAACTTCCCAGAGGAGGCAGTTAGTGCCATCAAACACTTAGTGAGCAGACCAACGCCTAGGAGGAAGATAAGGGTCTCTCAACCTATCTCATCTGCCATGGAGATCGTGAAGGGAAAGAAGGTACTCAGCGACATAGATTCCCTCAAACTCATGGAACTCTATGGGATCAGAACCCCTAGGTGGGGAGTGGCACAAGATCAGGAGGATGCTCAGAGGATAGCGGATTCAATAGGTTATCCCGTAGTGATGAAGATCTCCACAGATGAGCCTGTACATAAGACCGAGTTAAAGGGAGTCTTCATGAACGTGGAGGCAAATCAAGTCAGAGAGGTTTACTCTCAGTTATCTAAGTTGAGCGGGAGGGTGATGATTCAGGAACAACTCTCGGGTCTCGAAGTGTTCGTAGGAGGGATTTTGGATCCCCTATTTGGACACACCGTACTCACGGGGCCAGGAGGTATATACGTCGAGGTGTTAAGAAACGTGAGTTATGGACTCTCTCCAGTGTACGAAGACGAAGCCTTTCAGATGTTGAAGGAGAGCAAACTTCATGACATGTTAACGGTCAGGAAGAGGGGCTACGATGAGGGTTCTCTCGTTAGAACCATCTCTACAGTATCGAGGTTGATAGTCGATCTCAACGTGGCTCAGTTGGATATAAACCCTCTCATAGTCAACGAGAGAGGTTCCTTCGCAGTGGATGTGCGCGTGGTCTTAAATAGATAATTTTTTAAACTTTAGGGTAACCCTAATTCCTATGAACTTCATTGATTATCTGTTAAACCCACCGTCTAATCTAACCCTAGCCGAGATACTTTTGGTGTCCTTCCTACTCGGTGTCATGCACGGAGCTACTCCAGACGAACACACGTGGCCCATCACTTTCAGCTACGCTGTGGGAAAGTACAGTACAAGGGGCGGAATGAAGGCCGGTTTTCTGTTCTCTCTGGGGTTCACCGCTCAAAGAGCTCTGTTAACCACCCTAGGATTCTTGGGATTAGCAGCAATATATAGCAAGTATAACCTTGATGGCCCAGTGTATATAGTGGTGGGAATAGTGATGGCCATAGCAGGTTCTTACATACTCAAGGGTAAGTACATACATCTACCCATAGATAAACTCCTGGGAAGCGAACATCATGACCCCTTAGCTGAGAGGAGGGAGCTCAGAGATCCCCCCATCAGGATGACGGTGATTCACGGCTTAATAGCCGGATTCGGCTTCGGTGCCTACGCCTCCATAATAACGTTCGTGTTGGCTCCTAGAGTACCGGGACTGATCTATGCTCCGTTGCCTGGAGCTATGTTCGGCTTAGGGACTATGACCATGCAGGTAATATTCGGGGCTCTGTTCGCCAACCTGATGCGTTTGAAGAAGTTGACAGAAGAAGACATAAGATACCTGGGCAGCAAAACCGCAGGAAGAGTTCTGTACTATGGAGGGATGATCTTCTCCTTAGTTGGTGCCTTTATACTGTTATTCCCAAGCGTAGATAACTGGGCAATATCCACGGGGCTTCAGGTCCCTAACTTAAACGCGGTTGATGTGGGTTTCCTGTTGGTAGTGTCTGTGGTTGGAATCCTGGGAGTAGGGAGCATGGTCATGAGTTACAGGGAGCTCATGGATGTGAAAAAGGAAGAAAGGAAGAGAGCGGCCGTGGAGTAGAAGTTACTCGATAAGTTTATTTCCTTTAACGGCAATTACGTTTTGACTATGAAGAGAGTTAAGGATATAATGAGTTCTCCCGTGCTTCAGGTGGAGGCCAACACAACCCTTCAAGAGACATGTAGACTCATGTTGGAGAAGGGAGTCGGAAGTGTGGTCGTGACTGACAACGGAACTCCTCGAGGAATATTCACTGACAGAGACGCAGTGAAAGCTATAGCTAGCGGAGCTTCTCCAATGGACGAAATAAGGGTAGTAGCAACGATGGGCGAGCTGGAGACCATAAACGAGGAGGCTGATATAAAACTCGCCGCAAAGGTCATGTCGGAGAGGAAGATAAGGCATCTCCCTGTGGTTAACGGAGAGGGGGAAATAGTAGGGATGGTGACAGTCACCGATTTATCCATGGAGATAAAAGATCTTTGATGTAATCTGTTTAAGCGAAAATATTTATGTAAGGATACTTTACTTGCGTAGATGAAGCTAGCCTTTCTCCATGACGATAAGGACGAACTCTCTCCACTCTGGAGGGCCTTATCCCTTCTGGCGGTGGACGGAAAAGAGGAGAGAGTAGGCCTCGAGTACGGCAGAGCTTCTTCCTTACTGGAAGCGGATGCCATAATAGGTAGAGACTTCCTGAGGGGAGAGATCTCAGTCTTGAGCCTCATATACCCCTTCGTAATCGATGGAGAGAAGATTGGTCTTGGAGACGAATTGATAGACGAGTTCTCCCTTCCGCCTCTGAAAGGCAGAATATTGGGGATCGGGCTTTGTATGCCGTGGTTCGCTACATGCATCTCCAGTTATGGAGGAGATAACGTAAGTGCTATTCATCCCCTACCTTTCAGGGACTCCTCATTCGATGGAGTCGTAATTTATGAGCTTTTTGATCACGATTTCACTAGAGAGGCCCATAGAATCATAAAGAAGGGAGGAAAACTTCTACTAATCTTTAGGGATCAACTCTACGGAGGGGTCTCCCCAGTCATTGCCCTGAAATTTGTGGTTAAATTCTCGGTAACTTCTGTGACCTTTATGGATAAGCATTGGATCATTGAGGCCACTAGGGTAAAGTGAGGAAAAGTTTATAAGCGCAAAGTTACACTAAAAGAGTTAAGTTGCGAGAGAAATTAATGCCATTGGAGGAGGCATTAACTCTAGTACACGATGAAGATCTCATAACCGTGAGTGGGATCTCCATCCACAGGAATCCAATGTCTTTCGTGAAGGCTCTCCCCAAGTCTGGGGTGAAGAACTTGAGCTTTATCGACAGGGAACCGGGGGTAGCACTGGAATATCTCCTTAGGGAAAATTTGGTAAAGAGCGTGAGGGTAGCTATGGCCACTCTGGAGTGGTTCGGAATGCTCCCTGCTTTCAGGAGCAAGGTTGAGAACGGGGAAGTGGAATTCCTTGAAGATGTCTGTGGGGCCTTCATAGCTGGGATAAGGGCTGGAGCGGCTGGGGTTCCCTTCATGCCAGTTAGGGGAATTTTAGGCAGCGACCTCGTAAGACTACATGAGAGGAAAGGTACGTGGAAAATAGGGAGGGATCCTTTCTCAGGAGAGGAAATATTGTTCGTCAAGGCTATAGTACCCGACGTTGCAATACTACACGTAAACAGGGCCGACAGGTACGGTAATTCCGAGATCGTGGGCCCCCTTTACGAGGACGAGTTCAAAGGAAAGGCGGCTAAGAAGGTTATAGTCACGACGGAGGAGATAGTAGACCCTGAATATTTCTTTGGTAGGAGACCTACCCTTAATGCGGTTTATGTGGATGCTGTGGTGAGTGCACCTAGAGGGGCAGAACCAACTAGCATGTTTCCCTTATACGATGCGGACTACGAAGGCATACTTAAGTTAATAGGCCAGGGTTAGTTCTCACGTTCAAGCTTTTTATCCGCCCCTTTACCCTTCTAGTCATGAAGTTTCCCATATTAATCATCAATTTCAAGGCATATGAGAACTCGTACGGTGAGAAGGCCCTTCAACTATCAAAAAGCATCGACAAGGTGGCAAGGGAAAGCGGTATTGAAATCGTTGTGGCTGTTCCCTCGACCATGATCCACAGGATATCCAAAGAGGTGAGCATTCCAGTTTTCGCTCAACACGTTGATGCTGTTCCAGAGGGGGCTCACACTGGAGCAGTGACCCCGGAGATGATTAAGGAGGCAGGGGCTGCAGGTACTTTGGTGAATCACAGCGAGAGAAGGGTAAGGGCTGACGAGATAGATGACGTCATAAAGAGGTCCAGAAGACTTGGGTTGGAAACCATAGTTTGCGTAGACAGGTATGAACTAGTAGTACCTATTGGTCTGCTCGGACCTGATGCGATACTGGTGGAACCCCCAGAGTTGATAGGTACTGGTGTGTCAGTATCTAGGGCAAGACCAGAGGTGATAACCAATGCCGTGGAGATGGTACAGAAGGTTAAGGGTCTAAAGTTAATAGTAGGAGCAGGGATCTCGACGGGGGACGACGTTTATACGTCCATAAAGCTGGGAGCTCACGGTATAGGTGTGGCCAGTGCAGTCATGAAGTCCAAAGATCCTTCTAAAGTAGTGAGGGAGTTCGTAGAAGGGGCCAAGAGAGCCGTGTCTGAGAGGATCACTGGGACTTGAGTTCCTCCTCAAGCAGTCTAGAATATTTATCTAGGACCCTTCTGACCTCCTCTTGTGCCTGCTCGTAGAGTCTCACTATCTTAAGTAGTTTGGGATCTATCTCCGTTCCTCCAGCGTTTTTCCCACCCTTCCTCATCTCTATTCCCCCCAATTCCAAACTTATCCTCCTCACGTATTGCCAGGCGAACTTGTAGGAAACGTTCATCTGTTCAGACGCCTTAGCTATGGAACCAGAGTCTAATATGGCCCTCACCAGTTGTACTCCTCCCTTCCCTAGTACTGGCTTCCCTTCCTTGTCCTCGATCCATATCTTAAAGTTGAACTTCATAGGTCCAAACCATTGGGATAAGTTAGTTTCATGACATTTTCAATTTTTGCTCTAACGTCCTCCAGATCCTTACCCACCACGTTGACGTGCCCTACCTTTCTTCTTCTCCTAACCTCCTTTCCGTACCAGTACACCGACCCATACCTCAGTACATCCATCGGTGGGTAATGCACTCCAAGGAGGTTCACCATCCCTGAAGGGCTGAGAAGCCTTGTCTCCCCTAACTCCATTCCTGTTATGGCCCTCAAGTGGTGTTCAAACTGGGAGATCTCTGCACCATCTAAAGTGTAGTGACCAGTATTATGAACTCGAGGAGCGTACTCGTTAATCATCACTTTGCCTCTTCTGATGAAGAACTCGATTCCCATCACTCCCACGTAGTTCAGCTTCTCTGTCAGCTTCTCGGCCAGTCGTATCATCTCAGGGTTACCGTAAGGTCCGTAGTTGTAGACCAAAATTCCCTTCTCGTTGTAATTGAAGGTAGGTGGATATGCACGGAACTCGTTTCCGCTCCTGACTGCTATTATAGACGCTTCGAAGTCGTAGTTCACCAGTTCTTCAACCACGAATAGACCCCTCTCTTCCCTGAGGAATTGGTACCTATCAGGGTCTCCCCTTATGAAGTACTGGCCCCTTCCGTCGTACCCCCCCTCAGACTTCTTGACGACTCCTACATTATTGAACTCGTCCCTTAACACCCGAAGCGCCTCGTCTCCCCCTTCCACAGTGACGAACCTGGGGACAGGAAAGCCCTCCCTCTTGAGGAACTCCTTTTCTAAGTGCCTGGCCCTCTTGAGAACCACCGAGTTGAGTCTAGGGAGGAGTTTTCCTAGGTCTTCAGCAAGTTGAAGGGGTGCCTCGTCCACATGTTCGAACTCGAACGTTACTATGTCGCATTCCTCAATTACCTTTTCGTAGCTTTCCTTAAAGCATAAATCTGCAATCCTGCACGCTGGCTCTCCCTTTTCGGCATACACTAGGAAGGTTATGGGAAACTTCCTACCCTCCAGTATCATCATCCAGCCAAGTTGTCCTCCACCTAGGATGCATACCTTATAACCTGAGTTCGGTTGAAAGTACCTCACTCCTGACCTCCTCCATGAAGTTCCTCAACTTTTCCCTCAACTCTGGATGTTTTAGCGAGAGTATTCTCAGTGCAAGTAGAGCGGCATTCTTAGCTCCTCCTATTGCCACCGTGGCGACTGGCACGCCATAGGGCATTTGCACAATTGAAAGGAGCGAGTCCAACCCGTTCAGGTTTTTAGAAGGAATAGGTACTCCAATAACAGGAAGTGTGGTCAATGAGGCCACCATACCAGGCAAATGAGCAGCTCCCCCAGCCCCAGCTATTATAACCTCTATTCCTCTCCCCTCAGCCTCCTTGGCATATTTCACCATGAACTCTGGTGTTCTGTGTGCGGAGACGACCTTAGCCTCGAACTCCACCCCAAACCGTTGAAGAGTCTCTGCAGCTTCCTTCATGACCTCCCAGTCGTTCTTACTACCCATTATGATTGCCACAAGGACCATGGATCTACTTTAAAGAAGGGGTTAAAGGGGTTTATCTTCGTGGATGCTTTGTGTAACACCTCAATTTTTACCAGGGACAATGCGAAACATACTTTTAAACTGACATTAGATTTTGAATCTAAGAGAACTCACTGGGCCTAACCCGGGCTCAACGCCTAAGAAAATTGAACGGTCCCCACAAAGCACTTCGTGGGCTATGAAGGGTGAAATATCATTTTGTTGGGGGTTGGGCTTCAAAGGATTTCATGAGATATCAATCCTCACCCCTTGTGCCTCACCGCAGTCACTGGGAAACCCGTTACTCCTCCGCCCCTTTAGCCGGGTAACTCACCATTCTGCCACAGTTTCAGACAAGTGGGGAAACCGTAAATCTTCAGCTCACCGCCCCACCCTTCGGGAAAGATCGTCTACAACGGGCGTGGCTTCATATTATTTCCCAAATTTTTTTGAAAAACTTTGCTACCTTTCGGAAACTGTTAACCACGGCTAGGAGTATTCATCTTGCCAGATCTTTGATCGGTTATTCATGATTAACCACTGCTGAGGGGACTTCAAAGAGAAGTCGCAGTAAAGGTGAGGGGTCTGCAAGATAGACAGCACAGTTCATAGTTAGCGGGAAAGAGCAAAGCTGTTAATGTACTCACGTAGGGACATTCCGTATAGCCATTAGAGTCCTATCCGTCACCACTGCTTAAGGTAAGGTTGAGAGGATGGAATTAGCAGTAACTGGAAGGAAGTCCCATCCCATAGCGAGCTTCTTCCTTTACGTGTACTTGAACCTGTGTACCTTTAATTACTTAAGTTACAAAATGGTCTAGATGGGAACTAGGCCAAAGCTCACAGCCACCGAAGTGTTCTTCTTGTCCTTCGGGGGACAGTCTCCCTTCATATCCTTGGTGGCATTCGGCACCATAATGATTTCCTATGTTGGCCGAATGGCAGGTTTCGCCATGTTATTAACTACAATTCTAGTCATGGTCAATGCTCTGGTGGTTTATTCACTCTCGAGGAGGTTCAAGAAGGGCGGAGGGTACTACACCTACGCCCTACATACACTTACAGATAACTTGGGCATAACGACTGGCTGGATCTACATCTTGTATTCCATAACTTACGGGGCCACCCTGATGGAGGGAGCGGTTTACGTTCTCAATCTCCTCACTGGGATAGACTCCCTATATCTCACCTTGATAGTCACATTAGTGACTTCGTCAGTAGTTCTGTTGGGCGTGAAGATCTCCGCTAGGTATGCCGTAGTGGTCGGGGCCTTGGAGATAGTGGCGTTGATCGGTCTATCTACGTTTTTTCTTTACAGGGCAGATTTCAGGGTTTACAATCCAGTAAGTTTCTCTCCTCAATTTCCTGAGGCCATCCTCTTCGGAATAGGAATTCCATCAGGCTACTCATCGGTGGTGAGTTACCCAGAGGAGATAAAGAACGCTGTAAAGACAGTAAGTAGAGTATCTCTTCTCGTACCACTCCTCGGTGGTGGATTGGCTACCTTCTTCTTCTATTCTCTGGCCGATATGGGGGTGACCAACAACCTAGTGGGACTCCTACTTTCCAGCTTCGGTTTACCCGGTGCTGTAGCCATTTCCATGATAGCCCTAAGCGATGGAGTTCTAGGTGGAATAGCCTACGTAGTGGCTAGCTCTAGGACCCTATTTGCCATGTCTAAGAACGGTCACCTCCTGGATATCTTCACGATAACCAGGAGGGGAGAGCCGAAGGTCGCTGAGGGAGTTATCTCCGCCTTAGTTGTGCTCTCCCTCGCTCTTCTCACCCCCAAATTAGGTCCTCTGTTAGCCCTAACCCTCCTAGGTGGTATCTCAGGTATGAGTAACCTCTACATCCACATGGCTGCTGCAGTGTCCTTAGCTAGGATAGGGAGGAGGAAGCCATTAAAGCATATCCATGAAATACTCTTCTCCATAGGCTCATTGATACTCTCTGGTTTCATCCTCACAGAGTCCATAAGCCAACTGGACAAGTACGTGGTATATTTCTTCCTGGCTTGGATAATCCTTGGATTTCTCTTTGCAGAAAGTCTGGAGCTAGTGAGGCAGGAGGAAGAAAAGAGGACACAGGACGCTTAATGACGAAAAATTTACAAGTTCCGTCCTCAGGGTAAAGGGGAGGTCAGATGGAGTGCGGTATAGATTTAGCAGTCAAAAGGCCCACAGCGGTGGCCGTGCTTGAACACGATAAGATAGAGGTGACCTTCGTGAAGGAGGACGAGGAGATAATATTCCTCTGCAAAAACGCTAGGCTCGTGGCCATAGACGCCCCGTTAAGTTGGGGAAAAGGGTATAGAGAGGTGGATAAACTACTGATCAGGAGCGGCTTCAGGGTTTTTCCACCCTCCTTTATATCTACCCTTACAGAGAGGGCACTCCGCCTGGCTCCCAAGTTGAGGGCCATAGAGACACATCCTAGTTCTTCACTAAGATTGTTGGGGTGGGATTGGAGAAGGATATCCAAAATAAAGGATGAGGCAGACGCCGTCATATGCTCAATGACTGCGCACTATCATCTAAGGGGTCAAACCAGGTCATTTAGGGCGGATGACGGCGAGATCGTTCTCCTTGAACCACCGGTTCCTTTCCCTAAGAGGGTGAACAACTCGTACGTGTTGACTCCCTGATTACTTCACTTTTTACTTGACGAGAGAGGTTCAGTGATTGAACTCAAGATAGGTGTTTAATATCTAATATCCTAACTCTGACAGGTGGAGGATCCCATAAGGCTATTGAAGGAGAGCGAGGCCCTGGCATATAGGCTCTACACGAGGGAGATCAGGCGAAGGATTGGTATATTCTACCTTTTGGTAGCGAGTTACGTCCCTATAGTCTTCCTCATGGAGAAGTTTTTTGATAAGTTGCCGGTGGCCCACAACGACGTATTGGAGATGTTGGCGGTAGGTTACTTTTGGTTTATAATGGTTGTCACTATCGGTTTCCTCATCTTCAGGACAGCGAGGATAGAAGTGGCCGTAACTAGGTTAGCGTACCTGAAATCATTCAGGAGACCCAGGAGAAGAGGGAAGTTCTTTCTCCTCATGGTCTCTATTCCCTCATTTTTAGGGGTCCTCGCTATAATTACCGGAATAGGCCTTTTGAACGTGTTGGCTAACCTGCTAATCCTTCTTTTCATTCTTAAGTGGCTGAGGAGAATGCAGAGAATCATGAAGGTGGAGGGAAGACCTATTGATGAGTACGTGGCAGCAGTTTCAGCGGTGCTCGGGATCATAGGAGGTACCTTCATAGGTTCCCTAGCACTCGCCCTCACAGCGGGTTTTGCTTTCGCAGGTCTACATTCCCTCTGGAGGAGTTGGAGGTGGGAACCTTGAGGAATATACAGGAATTCATCAGGTCACCCATATTCTCGAGCTCAGCCAGGGTTGGAATCCTCCTCTACCTGATGGGTGTGGAGAAGACCTCCTTCACGGACCTGTTAAAGGGTATCGGGCTGCCAAAGTCATCCCTTTACCTACACCTCAAGGTGCTTGAGGAGAACGGTGCCATAAGTATGAGGGAGACCCTCTTCAGGGGGAGACCCAGAACTGTGATACAGATAACTGAGGAGGGAAAGAGAATGGTAAACGAGTACTTGAACCTCTTGGAGGACTACGTGAAAAGAGGGGATCATGAATCATTTCTGTAGGCCAGGTTTTACCAACTTCCTCAGGTCGAGGATCTCATCTATCTTGGAATTGTCAATGCCTAGCTCCTTGAGAGCCTCTCTTATGGACATCCCCTTGATCAACATCTTTCCTATCTGGGAAGCCTTATCGTAGCCCACCAAGGGGGAGATGGCAGTTACGAGGGCCGGGCTACTCTCGGCGTATCTCCGCATCCTATCAACGTTGGGTACAACTCCCTTGATTACAAGTTGATTGAACTTGTTCAATCCCTCGCTTAGGAGATCCACTTGGGTCACTACGTTTTGTCCTATCAGGGGAACGCCCATGGCCAGTTCGAACTCTCCCAGGGATGATGCGAATTGGTTTGCGTGGTCTAGTCCAATAACCTGAGCCGAGATCAGCATGGAGGCCTCTACAGTGACTGGATTAGTTTTGCCCGGCATGATACTACTCCCAGCTATTTCCTCCTGTGTGGGTAGGTCTATCTCACCTATAGCTGTGAAAGGTCCTGAGAACATGAGCCTGAAGTCCTGAGCCACCCTGAACAGTTCCACGGCTACCGTCCTCATGACCCCACTCAGCGTCAGGAGGTCGGTGAGGAATCTCATACCTCTGAAGGTATGTCCAGGTTTGAAGGAGAGTCCAGTTACCTCATTGATCATCTGGATTGCTAATTCCCTGAACTTAGGGTGGGAGTTGGCCCCGGTTCCTGTGGCTGTACCTCCAAGGGGGAGTTCCTTTACGTATTCGAGAGTGGACGATAGGAGACTTATATCGTGATCGAAAGCGTCTGCATAGGCGTGGAGTTCCTGACCGAATGTTACCGGCATGGCATCTCTAAGGTGAGTCCTTCCAGCCTTAACAACAGAGGCATACTCGTCTCCCTTGGATCTCAGCGACGTGACTATCTCTGTCAAAGCAGGACGGAGTTTTTCTACTACCTGTTTGGTTGCAGCTATCCTTATGGCTGTGGGTACGGTGTCATTGGACGACTGACCCATGTTCACGTGATCGTTTGGATGTACCCTGAGTCCCGTGAGTTGAGATGCCCTCTCGGCTATTACCTCATTCACGTTCATATTCAGTCCCGTTCCTGATCCGGTCTGGAAGACGTCTAACGTGATTAAATTGTCCAGGTTCCCTTCCATGATCTCCCTCGCTGCCTTCTCTATCCCCTCGGCCACTCTGCTATCTAAAAGCCCGAGGGATGCGTTAGCTCTTGCAGCGGCTAGCTTCACTACTCCCATAGCCCAGATTATGGACCTATGAAACTTCGTTCCAGTGTTCATAAACAGCTTCGGAGCGGTCTCGGTGTATTTCATGGTTGAGTTAATAGTTTGGGGAGTTAATTACTTTTTAACACTGGAACACTTCGTTCCACCTGATTCACCACTAAACTGGTTGAATTTCTTTTCACGTTAATAGAAATCTTTTTCTAACTGTTTATAACAAATTTTCCAATAAAGGATAAACCTCTCACACACGGATGGGCTATGCCCAAAAGGGTGGGAGGGATTACGGAGATGTTAGCCCCGTGCTGTTAGGCTCGAAGGAATCCCATGACCCAACTACTGTAATTTGTAGGCGGTTGAGGGTTAAGTTCCTGCACTTGATCACGATTGAAGATAAAATGAGCGAAATGAAAGTGTAGGGACAAATGGGAGTTGAACTTGAATGCATGTAGAGAACCACGGGTTACCTATCAAGGTCCATTCGCCCTCATCAATTTCTCACACTATTCTGAACTTGTGACGCCCCTTAGGGATGCGTGGAGGGACTCGTAGTGGTTGACAGGCGAGGTGAACGCGTGGTTTCTCAGGGAAAAGTACAGGCTGTGGTCTTCCCTCACCTACCTTTGGTGGTGATCTCACCTCCTGAAGGTTCTCTCGTCCCTATCTCCTAGGGAGTACTTACTACAGTCCTCCAGTACCCTATCTGCCCAAGGGTTCAGACTTGGTCACGTGATGACCACGAGGAGGGATAGGCGAGGTCTTCCCTGGTTAGTATTTTACGGGAATTTCTATGGTTCATTGGTTTTTCATAGGGATCATAATTAATATTAAAAATATCAAATTTTAGCCAGTTTATACTTTCTTATTTGCTTAAAAAATAAATTTTCAGACACGATTCATAAGAATTATACAGTGCAAAACATGATTTTTCGATAAATACTACCTGATGACTGGTCTCCTATCCATAGATACTACTTGATATACAAAAATCTTTGTGGCAACGTTATGAAGCTATTTTAGCATTTTAAGTATTTTTCCTAAAATGTACTCTATGGGAGAAAATGGAGAATTGGAGAGACCCTCATAACACCACGTAATTGAATTATGTTTCAGTGTTCCATCTCGAGTAATAATTGTATTTATATCTATAATTCGGCCTAAAGGAACGGATATCCTCGGACTCACTTATATAGAGGAATGACAATTCCGACTCAGATAATCATGAAGAAAAAGGTAGTCCTACTGGTCCTCGCCATACTAATCCTGTCCTGGTTACCAGCTACGCTGAGTGCAACGACCACAGGAAACCTCACGATAACTTACCAACGGTTTGAGAGTCTATACTATGTGGGTGGCTTGATGGGTGAGGGAGGTGACTCTCCTACATCATTACACATGAACAGTTCAATATACTATTATGTATCTAACGCCACATACACTTCACAATACACAGGTGAGGATGTACAAATTCAAGGATCGTCTACGCTCTACAAACTTACTGTAGGTTCTATGAGAGAGTTTCAGGGAAACGTCACTGTGTCCTTAACTCCAGACGGAAGGCTAACTGTAATGACTCAAATACCTCAGCTGATTAGACTGATAGTTAACACGTCAGGCATGACTGAACTAGTGTGGGCAGGGCTTTTGTCCGGGAACGGTACCATACAGACTTCAGCGTATGTCAATGGGACAGGAACTCTCACTTTAGTGTTCTCCAACGGCACGTCCCTGGCCAATATAAGCTTGCCACTGAAAACAGGAAGCTTCAGCTACCACGAGACTCTGACCCTGAACACGGTTTCGGCCAGGGTGATAGCCACTTTCACTAGAGATGTTGAAGTGCAACAGAATTTCCCGAGGAGGTATGAAAACGAAGATGAGCAGGTCACTTTCGGTAATACGACCTTAGCTAAGCAGGCAGGTTATAATACTACAATGGCGTACTTTAACGGTTCCCTTGTTCCTGCCCTGGTGTGGAAGGGGGAGGGAAGAGGGTTAATGCGACTCGGCATCAGGATGCTAGAGGTCACTGGAGAGAGTTACTTCCAGTTTGAGACCATTGAGTTCTTCGGAGTAAATGGATCTGCAATAGGTTACGTTCACTCAGCCTATCTAAGCAATGAGAATAGCAGGAACGGGTTATTTTCCAGCTCTCTATCTAGTCTCGCTGCCGGAGAACTGAAGATTGTGACAGGTAGCTTCACACCGCCCAAACCTGAGGTAGAGACAGAAGTTGAAATTAAAGGAACTCCTGTGATGATAATAATAACGAACAATGCCTCTGCAGAGTCTACAGCTAACGTGAACCTATCTCATCCGGTGTTCGTACAAGAGCACGGAAAGGGTCACGGAGCTTATCTAGTGGAGGTATCAGTTAACGGCACTGCGCAATTCTTCGTGGTGACCCCAAGCGGACATGTAATCAACGTCACCGTAGTGAAACCTGAAAACGTAAGCGAGACTACGGTTAACATGAGCGGAAATCAATACCCCGCTCAGAAGATAGTTGTTAACGCCAATGGTAGTATCCTCTTCAACGTAACTCTGCTCAGGAACGAGAACGTGATGGTGTTCAAGGTGGTCAACGGAACCATGGTTCCCTTAAACTCCACGAACTATTTCGTAGTCAACGGGAGACTGGTGGTCTACGATGACCCCAGTAATGTATACTACGCAGTGTACGGGGTATCGAGCTCCTCTACAAGTTCCTCTACCACCTCGAGCACTACACCCCCATCCAGTGGTGCCTCATCTACTTCCACGAGCTCTGTCGTCTATATAGGCATTGGCATAGTGATAGTGGTGATAGTGGCGTTGGCTATATTCTTGTTAAGAAAGAGGTAAATTTTTTCTAAATTATTTTCACTCCTTCTAGGTGGGACTTTGGTTACGAACACGTCCGGGACTGGGAGCCACGGAATGACCTTGGATTTCCTTGAGATCGAGAGCGAATTTCTCAGGGACAATCCCTGGGGTGACCCCTATACTAGGAAAGTGATAGTGATCAGACCTCCGAGGGCCGAAGGAATCCCCGTCGTACTATACCTTAGTGGATACTTTTCCACCGTTTGTCCCTACACTATCATTTCATTCATTTTATCTTCATTCATGATCGAGTGTAGGGACTTAGCCCTCAACCACCCACTTAAGGTAGGTGGGTCATGGGACTCCTTTGAGCCCAACGGCACGGGGCTCACATCTCTGCAATCACTC
>Ga0208313_100017_pt1 | contig 70501 bp, 72 predicted proteins | sample OSP_15_2_FD_187142 | JGI IMG/M metagenome (GOLD analysis project Ga0208313, IMG submission 187142) | Extremophilic microbial mat communities from Yellowstone National Park, USA - OSPB_Slides-mat_host_7_15 (SPAdes) (version 2) | ecosystem: Environmental > Aquatic > Thermal springs > Hot (42-90C) >... | reverse complement strand
TTGCAATCCTAACGTCGTTTTGTTTAAGTTATAACTTGCTTTAGGAGTTAAACCAATTAGTTGGCTTATACTCTAGGAAAACGCCCCTTTTTAGGGTTATTAAACCAACCCCTGTAAAGAGGGGGCATCCCCTCAACTAATCCAAATGATTTAAATACTTGTGGCCCTATGGTTAGTAAATTAATTAAAAGTTAGAAAAAAGTGCACTATGGATAAACACAATTATAAACCCTTATAATGTACATCAAAGTTCCGTTTGTCTCTTCACTCTCATTTCACTATTTTTATTATTCTCATTCATGATGTATTAGGGAATTAAACATCGGCCGCACATTTATCCTCATATGGATCATGAAACTCAAGCGAAAGGCATTCAGTCCTACTCTTGCTAAGCTTACCAGTTTTCCATTGGAAATAAATAACTATGGCTAATATATTCCCTAAAACTTAATATTTACTAGTTTAAAAATTTATATAAAATTCCTTAGAGCTAAACATATTGGACACTTAAGATTTTTAAACTTAGTTTTACTAAAGAAATAGGTTTTGGGGGAGGTGGAGTGGAGGAGGGTGGTGGAAGAGAAGGAACTACTGGATTAAAGAGGGGTATATTAGGTCTTGTAGATCTAGTATCCTTGTCCACGTCAGGCATTGCTCCAGTATTTAGTATAAGTCAAACTCTAGGAGTAGTCTTTTTGACTTCTGGTAACAAGTCCTTTATATCTGCTCTAATTATTTATCCGTTATTGTCACTAGTAGCAATTGCATTCTTTGCTTTGAACAGGCTTTACCCTAATGCAGGTGCCTCATATTATTGGTATAAAATAGCTTTTGGCAACAGGATAGGGAATTCTCTAGCATGGATAGTTACTATGCATTATTTCTTAATGATACCCTCTATCGTGATAGCAACTTCATCTATGACACTATCAGCATTTGGCTTGGAGATAAATAACTTAAACATTATCCTTATGTCTCTACTATGGATAGCGGTTGCTACAATCATTTTACTTTTTGGGACAAAGGTTACAGCCAGGTTCACCCAATTCTTTTTCTTTTCTGAACTCGCAATATTTGTATTGCTAGTAGTTCTGTCCTTTAATAATTCCCATAAAGTTGCGATTAACCAAGATACTTTCTATATTTCTATGTCTTCCTTACCTATGTTGGTAACCTCCTCGCTAATCCTGTTTAACTTATATGATGGTTGGGAAGTAGATAGTTATGCTTCTGAGGAAAGTAAGAAACCAAAAAGATATCCTGGCATTGGGGATTTAATCGGAGTAAATATATGCTTAATAATCGTTGTAACCTCCATATTAATATTTCCCACAATTACAGGATTTTCCTCGGACTCACCTCTATTTGCAACATCTTATTTAAATTACTTGGCTTCTTTAATTAACTCATCATTAATTCCTCTTGTCTTCCTTGGAACAATTGCTTCAGCATCATCATCTCTTTGGCTTACAATGTTCACTCTTTCTAGGCTTTTTTACGCGATGGGAAGGGACTTCCTCATCTCGCCCAGATTTGCCAGGACTAACAATAACGGAGTCCCAAAGGTCTCAACAGTTTTCGTCGGTTTCTTGTCAGTGTTGTCTATATTACCTTTAATAAGTTCGGCTTTATCTAATTTCTATACTAGTATATTAAGCCTTTCAAGTGTTTTCCTGGTCATTGACTTTTCACTGGGCTTAATAGCGTTCAATAGAATAGTAAGAGATAGAAGGGACTTATTTAGGAAGTCCTGGGTTTTAGTGAAGTCCGGCAGAAAACTCTCAATAATTGCTTCCTTTATAATGATAGTGTTTGCAGTTATTACTATCCTGACAGAAGATCTAATAATTTACTTCATTCTCTTCATGTTACCAGCCCTATTAATATACTTCAGAAAGACAGATAAATGAGGGGAGATATAATAACTTTTGATCATTCTGGATTGAGTTAATGTTAATAAAAGGTAAAAAGAAACGTCGAGATATGGGATTATCATCTTATTTAACTATGAGCTTCAATTAAATAACTTATTTTTTACAGTATGCAATCGCATCTATCTCTACTAGAGCATCTTTCAAGGCTAGTTCTGCCTTTACAGTTGTCCTAGCTGGATAAGGAGGTGAAAAGAATTGAGAGTATACTTTATTCATTATGCTGAAGTGAGAGATATCCTTTAAGTAGACTGTTACCTTTACTACATTGGATAGATCACATCCTTGAGATTCCAGTATGTTCTTTATATTAGTCAAAGCCTGTTTTGTCTGAGCTTCTATCCCTTCAACTAATTTACCTTCCTCGTTTATTCCTAGTTGTCCAGAAACAAATATTAAGTTCTCAACTAACACTGCTTGAGAATAGGGGCCAACTGGTTTAGGGGCTTTTTCGGTATATATTTGCTTTATCATGGAGTTTAATAGGGATATAAGATAATAAGATTTTTGTAAAGGAATTGAAAAAGATATAAGCCTTATGCTATTATTAATATTAATGAAGAGGTTTTTACTTCTCTATGAGGCCCTAGAGCTTAATCTAAGGGAATTAAAGGAAAAACTCAGGAAAAACGGGTTAAAGGTTAACGATGTAAGGCTAGGGCATAAGTATTTGGAATTGGACATCTTTTCCGAATCAATAATTGATGATATTTTTAAGATAAAGCTAATAACAGATTTAAATTTAAAGGAAGTTGTTAATTTATCTGAACCAAGGACAGGTAATCCCCTAGATATTTACCCTAAACTCTTTGAGGAGGGTAGGTATTGGGAATGTCATGAAGTGATTGAGCCTGTTTGGAGGGAAGAGAAAGATGTGGAGAAGAAAGAGATTTTAAGGGGACTTATTTTACTTGCAACTGCTTTTGTTAAGTGGCAGAAAGGTCAGATCGACGTGTCCAAGTCTATGATTGATATGGCATTTGAAAGACTTAAAAAGTTAAGGGCTCAGAAGTAATCAATGGGAAGAATATTCGAGATTGAGGTTAAGACTAGTGAAAGAGTAGATCTCGTTGATATCACTGAATTAATTAGAAGCAAAATAAAAGAAAGTCAAGTAAGGAGTGGTGTGGCATACGTTTTTGTGCCCCATACGACTGCAGCTTTAATAATAAACGAGAATGAAAGGGGTTTACTTCAGGACATAAAGAAGAAAATGATTTTCCTCTTTCCTATAAATGAAAAATACATGCATAACCTAATAGATAATAATGCGCATGCTCACTTGATTTCATCTTTCTTAGGGAACAGTCTCTCCCTCATAATAAACGAAGGAGATTTAGTTTTGGGGACTTGGCAGTCAATATTTTTAGTTGAGGGCGATGGACCAAGAAATAGAAAAGTAATAGTAAAGGTCATAGCTGATGTAGAGGAACATAAGTGAATTAGTAGTACTTTTTATCCAGAGTTTACCCACTGCGTAACTTATAATTAATGTTAATTACTCCTCATTGAAATTTGTAACCTTATACTCGTAAGTTGCAGAAGAAGCATAGAAATATGGAAGTGCTTAATAACCTTAAATATTAGAAAGCCAAAGTATAATGAAATTTGAGCCTAAGAACAATAATATAGTGTAGCAAAGAATTTTAATTTCAAATTAAATATAGCACTATGTCACAGAAAAAGGAAGGCCTACCTAGCTATGAAAGATATATAGGAATATATAATTCCTCTCATAGGGCATTCTTGAGGGCAATTGGGTTAAGCGATGATGCAATATCTAAACCCCTTGTGGCTGTTGCTGTGGCTTGGAGTGAGAGCGGACCATGTAATTTCCACACTTTGGAGCTAGCTAAAGTAGTGAAGGAGGGAATAAGGGCTGGAGGCGGAACTCCACTTGCCTTTCCAGCAATGGTTGTTAACGATAATATATCAATGGGGAGCGAAGGAATGAGATATAGTCTAGTGAGTAGGGATTTAATAGCTGATATGGTTGAAGCACAAATAAATGCTCATGCATACGATGGATTCGTAGGAATAGCTGGGTGTGATAAGACTGAACCAGGAATTTTGATGGCAATGGCTAGAGTAAATAGGCCTGCTGTTTATTTGTACGGGGGTAGTGCAGAACCTGGATATCTCAATGGAAGGGAGTTGACTATAGAAGACGTATATGAGACTTTAGGAGCATATATGAGCGGAAAAGTAAGTGAAGAACATGTTTATGAAGTGGAGAAAAACGCTCATCCAACAGTAGGCACATGTGCAGGTCTCTTCACTGCTAATACAATGGCATCTATCTCAGAGGCTTTAGGGATGTCTTTACCTGGAAGCTCAACTCCAACAGCAACATCATCTAAAAGGATTTCATATTCTTATGAAAGCGGAAGGGCATTAATGAAACTAATGGAATTAGGGATAAAACCTAGGGATATAATGACTTACGAAGCATTTGAGAACGCAATATCACTCCTTATGGCTACTGGTGGTTCGACTAATGCAGTTTTGCATTTAATTGCAATAGCCCATGAGGCGGGAGTTAAACTAACTTTAGATGACTTCGATGAGATCTCTAGGAAAGTTCCATACATTGCAAACCTTAAACCAGGGGGGGAATATGCAATGGCTCACTTAGATCCTATAGGCGGAGTTCCACTCATTATGAAGAAACTACTTGAAGTTGGACTGATAAATGGGGAAGTTATTACTGTGACTGGAAAGACTCTTAAGCAGAATTTGATGGAGTATAAATTTCCAAAAGCTGATTACTCCCACATAGTAAAAGAGCCGACATCTCCGATAAAGAGAAGAGGAGGAATAAGAATTCTAAGAGGTAGTTTAGCACCTGATGGAGCAGTAATAAAGGTGTCTGCCACAACTACTACGAAGTTTGTAGGTAAGGCAAGGGTTTATGATGGAGAGGAGGAGACTTTCAAGGGTTTAAGACAAGGTGAGATAAAGGAGGGAAACTTCGTTATAATAAGATATGAAGGGCCAAGGGGAGGACCTGGAATGCCTGAAATGCTTAGGATAACAGCAGCAATAGTTGGGGCAGGGCTAGTTAATGTAGCTTTGGCTACAGATGGGAGGTTTAGCGGTGCAACTAGGGGACCGATGGTCGGGCATATAGCACCAGAAGCAGCAGTTGGTGGCCCTATAGCTTTTATAGAGAATGATGATGTAATAGAGCTTGATGTTGAGGAGGGCAAATTAAACCACAAGGTTAGTGAAGAAGAAATGAAGAAAAGAATGAGGAATTGGGTTCCTAGGGAACCTAGATACAAAAGTGGTTTATTAGCTAAATATGCGTCCTTAGTGTCTCAAGCGAATATGGGAGCAGTGACAATTCCAAAATGATAAATGTTTTATGTATAGATCCTCCCTGTCCTATATTCATTTCAGATCCACACTTTATAGAAGTGAATGAAAGGCTTAATCATAAAGAGATAATGGATATTTACATTAAGAATCTAAAAGATATAAATAAGGACATTCTAGCTAAAATCAATGATAAAATACTGAGGAAGGATTTTGATGAGGTCATAGTTAAGAAGTGGATAAAGGGAGGAGCTTTCAATTACTTCTTTTCCTCAATGCTTGAGAGGGCATGTGAGTTTTTAGAGGAAGGCATTTACTCCGTTCCAGAAATAGATTCTGCGTGTGCTAGATTAGGAATTAAGGGCGTTTTTTACATAGCTGACATGAATGATTTAGCAATTTATGAGGAGTTGAAATGCTATAGGATTAAAGAATTAGTTAGAGCTGGAAGGAGGGGAAAGCTCTGGGGTAGGGGATTCTATTCATATATAAGTGGAGACCCATATCCTCCTATTCATGTAGGACTTGAAGTTAAGGAAAAAGACGTAATGGATATTGTTAATAGGGGAATTGAAAGGATAGGGAAGTTATTAGAAATAGTGGAACTGGAAAAGCTTAAAAGTGAAATATCCATAATACTAAACCACAAACTAATAAGTAGAATTAAGTGGTAATAATGATAAAAGAGTACATTTTTATAGCAATGGGTATTACATTCCTACTATTAGCTCTCTTGCCTATAACAACTCCAGTAAGCTCAAACTTGATATCATTTATAGCCAAGGCAATAGAAAGCTATAGCTATATAGCTATATTTCTCCTCATGTTCGGTGAGTCTGCTTCCTTGCCTATACCAAGCGAAGTTATTTTACCGTTCACTGGATTCTTGGTATGGAAAGGAGTTATTTCATTTCATGAAGCTCTAATAATTACGACAATAGCAAGTATATTCGGTGCAATGTTCGATTATTATATTGGCTATAAAGTGGGACGACCAGTAATCATAAAGCTGCTTAAGTGGTTAAAAGTCAGGGAGGAGAGGTTAATATCTGCTGAAAAACTCGTTCAGAGAAGGGGTTTTATCATCATTTTAGTTTCCAGACTCTTACCTGGACTAAGGTCTATAATTTCCATTCCAGCTGGAATGTTCAGGATGAGGATATCCCTTTTCATTTTGTTCACACTAATAGGGGTTTTATTCTTCAACGCTTTATTAATATATATAGGAATTTTAACGGGTATTTATTGGGAAGAAGCTATTAGGCAATTAGATTTTTATTTGATTAAGATTTTTTTCCTTCTTATTTCTTTTATATTTTTTTATTTAGTTATACAAGGAGTCAGGAAAAGGAGGGGATAAGGAGAATCCCACCTATTCCCTTGATTTTCCAAAGTAAATCCCATGGGTTTCTTTTTATATCTGATTTAAGGATTTTATTGTGGTGCAAAGCTGTGAAAGCAAGGAATTTAATACCTTTGATAATGTTGTTAGCCTCTTTAGTAGCTGTTCCCCAGCTATCATTTTCATCTAGTCAAAGTTACCAAGTGGAATACAGGTCCTACAACATAACATTTCACACAGTCAAGGCATTAGGTAACGATTTAATAACTTATCATGTAGAGGAAACGGAATATGAGGGGCAGGCAACTTCTAATTCCTCCAGCTACACTGTTACACATACAATAACAGATTACTCAATTACAGCGCTGAGCAACCTAAACTCCTCGAATTTCTCGGTCTCTTTCAGTTCCACGAACAAGGGAGTTTCCATAGGTGCCAGAGGGGCATATGTAATGATGGTTGAGATAGATACTGGGGTCTTCAAGCAAATAGTTTGGGCTGGGTTAAGTAATAATATAACTGAAAGTGCAGATGCAATAGCGAACTCAAGTAGTGTTGCAAAAGTATTAATATTAAATGGTAGTTCAACTTACACAATAACAGTCCCAGTAAACAAGTCTATATCGATAAGGCTTAATTTGGAGAGAGTTATAATCAGCCAAAAAAGCAACATAACGATTTCAACGCAAGAATTCTATTCCATACCAAGAGGATACAGCAATGAAATTCAGGTGGAAAATGGCAGTGCTAGGATAAACGATTCAATAATAGTAACAATTAATGGCAATACTTATGCAGGTTTGTTATACAGCGGGAAATTCATGGAATTTCTAGGGAACATTGATGGGTTTAAGTTGAGCTCAGACGGAAATGTATACGCTATTATACTCTATGGTGAAAACGGTACAAAAATAGGATTCCTGAGGTTAATGTATCTTAATACATCTTCTCAGACTCAGGGGAAAGACGTTAATTCATATTTATCTCATTACAGGGCTTCAGAGCTAATAATCCTTAGGTCTGATGCAAGCAATTACTCGGTAAAACCAGAGGTCTCTGTGAAGCTCAAAGTTAATGGGCTACCGCTCATGATCATAATAGGAAGTAATAAGGTGGAATCAACTGGACACGTAATATTTCTGCATCAAGTCATAATAAATAATAGGGGAGAAGTAATAAAGGTAGATGTTAATGGAACAGTGAAGGTTTATGTAGTTTTCCCTAATAATAATGGAATAAGTGAAGTCAACGAAATAGTAAACCCATCGTCTATAGTTAATGAAGTGAATGTCAATAACTCTAAAGTAATTGGGCAAATAATTACTGTAAACAAGACAGGGTACATCATGATAAATGACAGCCTGAAACTTAATGGTAGTGCATTTACTGTATATAAACAGACTCCTAATGGATTAGTCCAATTGAATTCCACAAATTACCTAGTTCAGAACGACAGAATAATAATAATTGATGATCCATCATATCAATACTATGTAATACCGTTATCCCAAAACACTTCAATTGCTCAACAGACAGGTAATCAGGGAACACCTTCTTCATCAAACATTCTGGGAATTCAATTTCCTATAGTAGTAATAATATTAGTAATAGCAGTGGTAATTGCAATTGCTGTATTTTTATTACGAAGATAATTAGTATTAATATAATAAGATATACTTAAAGGAATTTTTTATTTATATAAAATTATTTGTAAAAGAAATAGGATTATTGACAGCAACGTTAAAGCAATAGCAAGAATTAGCAAAGTCCTAGTTATTCCTTTGGAGGATCCAAATACTATCGGTATAGGGCCTATTATTATGATTCCCCCTCCTCTGACTTCCCTCTCCCTGTTTGAACCCTTAATAGCCAAGTAGATTAAGTAACCGAATAGTAAAAGGAACCCTATTATCATTGCTAGCAAACCAATATAGAATAAGTAACTGGAGAGCATCAAATAATTATTAAAGGCTCAACTTAAAATGTTTAGAAGAGGAGAAATGGGATTCATGGAAAGCCTCACTAAATCAATTAAGGGAATGAACGAACCACTTTCATTTCTCATAGCAATAATAGTAATATCCTTCAGCCTAACAAATGCCTTTACTTTAAGGGGACCTTCTGTTTACGTATTAGCTTACGTTGTAGCAGTATCAATCGGGGTAATTGTTCACGAGCTGACACATAAATTCGTTGGAATAAGATATGGATGTCCTTCAAGGTTCTATCTGGACCCCCTTGGCTTGCTCGTTACTATTGTGACATCAATCCTTCCCTTACATTTCATAGCAGTAGGTTATACTGCTATAGTCTGCCCTAGGCTATCCCTCTTTTCCCCTTCTAAGTATGACAAAGTTGTGGGAATAAGTGCCACAGCAGGCCCTATTTCAAACCTGATCATATCCTCGTTATCATACCTTATCTTAGCAACTGTTCCTCTAAGCTATATAATTACCTTTTTCCTCTATGTTATAGGTGGGGTTAATTCCTGGCTTGCATTATTTAATCTAATTCCTTTTGGTCCCTTGGACGGTCTTAAAACAATAAAGTGGAATTTCTTTGTCTGGCTCATCCTATTTATAATTTCCCTCCTTTTTTCATATTTATTCGGGATTATATGAATCGCATTAAGCTCTTAAAGGTTTAATGAAACACTATCTTTCACTTCAGAAAACCTTTTCTCTCCATTATTGTAATTTTTACTAAACGTGGATTTGAATATGTTTTATTAACAGGAGAGGATATCCTGCAGGGAATTCTTGGGATAATGTAAGGGAAGTGATTAATACTTGACCGTGTTGTGCTTAGGAGTCTTCCCCCTCAACCTACCTTAAGGAGATAAGCAGGTGGAATATGCAGAGAGTTATTAAAAATAAAACACGGAATTTCATGAAGGACTTACTCATATTTATTTCGATCAGTGTCTAAAGAGATAGGCAAAGGAAGAAAGTGAAAACAGGAGAATGTTCCATACGGGAAATAAGCATTTATTGAATCTAAAGATAAATGATTTTTTATAAGCTTTTAAGTGTTAATGCAATATATTGCTTTATGGTAATTAAGGTAGTATTAGATAGTTGGGTTTGGATAAAGTCAATTAACATTTATCCTCCTTATTTATTGGAAATTGGAAACGCATTTCTTTATGTTGAGAATTATATTTCACTCTGGCAACTAAGTATAAGCTCTATATTTCCTTTAACTCCCTTAAAGGATTTGGAAAGATTGTGTTTTGGATTTTACCCTTAAGCCATTAAGAAGGAGGGTGGGAAAAACGATAGTGGTTTCAGGAACTCCAGGAGTAGGGAAAACAACTGTCTCAGTAGGGTTATCTAGATTTTTTTCATTAGAATACTATTCAATCTCTGAATTGCTAATAAGCAAAAGAGTATATACGCACTTCGATGATGAATATAGGTCTTATATAATTGATGAAGAGAAAGCTAAGGAAGTGATTAAGAGTAACTTGAAGGATAAAAGAGCAGTTGTAGAGACAATCTACCCATCCCTCTTAAAGGGTCTTGAAATAGATCTTGTACTAGTATTGAGGAGGAATCCAGTTGAGTTATATAAAGCGTTGAAGTCTAAGAATTGGTCTGAGAGTAAAATAAGGGAGAACGTAGAGGCAGAATTCCTTGGAATAGTTTACGAGGAGTCTAAAGAGCTGGTAGAAAACCCATGCCAAATGAATGCCACAGGTCTCTGGGGAGAAAAGTTAGTGGATAAAGCAATAAAGCTTATAATTAAGAATAATGAGTGCGAGGAAGTTAATTGGTTTAATTCTGAGAACATAGATGAAATACTTCGCATTCTCAGTGAGACTTCTTAGGAAAACCTATTACAAAATAAAACAATTTCAACGCCTTCTCTTCCCAAACTTTCACGTCTATGTACTTCTCAAATATCTCCTTTATTTCGGAGTTCCTTTTATTTTTTCTAAAGATATAATAAATGTATTTGTAGTCTTCAACTTTATCCCTTACTATGTTAACTATGCAGGGCATGAAGTATCTTAAATATAAGCCTAAGTAAATTCTTAACACCTCTGAATCGGGTTTACCCATAGCTATTATCCCTATTACTCCCTTAGATACTCTAGAAACCTCTTTTATCACTTTCTCTATGTCGTTAGACGCATGTATAGAGAAACTACTCATAACAATATCAAAGGATTTATCTCTAAAAGGCATCTCCTCGAATGAAGCTAAAACTTTTTCAGAGTCAATTAATGATAGGTTAAGCATGTTTTCTGCATAATCGAGCATAACAACATAATGATCTTCATTCATGAGCTTTTCAGCTATATAGCTCAATTCTCCTTTTCCTGAACCCACATCTAGTATTAATTTCGAGGAATTGGAAAACCTCATTATATTTTTCACTAGTCTACCTCTCCACCTTACGTCCTGGTAAAATGATATGTATTTGTTAGTTTTATCGTATTTCTTAGGTATATCATTATATATTTTCCTAAGCTCCTCATTCGTCAGTTCCTTCATTGTGTCATCACGTTAAGAATTAAGTAAGGCTTAAAGATTTAAGGATTCATGCTTATACAACTTCGTATTGACATATCCTCACGAGAGCCAAAGTCTCGAATAAACTTTTTGAGCATTACATATTCAATTTTTATTTTCTTTTCATAACTACAGGGACTACTGTCAATAACCTTGTCTTTAAGTGTGATTATGAAATTCCTAGAACTTCATGGTACTAGTAAATATGGATTGAAATTAATGGGGAAGGCTATATAAGCTTACCAGTCCCTAAGTAATTACACCATATTGAGATATGAAAATGAATTTTTGTTCACTTATTATAAGTGCTTTTTAAGGCATACTTGAGTATTACATATTGAAAGATTTATTTGGTTGAATAACGAATTGTAGAGGAATAGGTAATGGCACTTATATATGCCAACAATTCCAGAGAGGATTACGTATTCTCTTTACTAAAGCCCTATATAGCTGAATGGTTTAAAAGCAAATACAACTCTCTTACACCTCCACAAATGTTAGCGATACCAGAAATAATCTCCAAGAGGAATGTATTAGTATCAAGCCCCACTGGTACAGGTAAAACCCTTTCAGTATTTATAGGAATTATTAATGACTTATTTGATAGATGGGAGAAAGGGGAACTTAAAGACAAAATCTATGCAATTTATATATCACCTTTAAGATCGCTGAACAACGATATGAGGAGAAATCTTTCAGAGCCATTAAATGAGATAAACCAGCTCCTTAAGTCCAAGGGTATTGAACCTCCCGAAATAAGGATAAGTATAAGGACGAGCGATACTTCACCAAACGATAAAAGTAAAATGTTAAGGAAACCTCCCCACATATTAATAACTACACCAGAGTCGTTTTCCATATCAATTGTCTCTCCAAGGTTCAGGGAAAAACTGAGTGAGGCGGAATGGATAGTAGTTGATGAAATACATGAAATGGCATCTAGTAAAAGGGGTTCAAGCCTAAGCTTATTCCTAGAAATATTCGAGGAATTCGTGTCAAAGACCAAGCCAGTAAGGATAGGATTATCTGCGACAATCTCACCTCTAGAAGAGGTAGCTAAATTTTTAGTGGGTAATAGGGATTGCGTTATAGTTGATGCTAGGTTTTCTAAGCCTATAGATATAAAAGTGATTTCCCCTCTTTCAGACATGGTTCACTCCAGTGAGGCTGAAATAGACAAGGCGATATATTCAACTTTAATAAATTACATAAAGAAACATAGAACTACATTAATTTTCACAAACACTAGGCATTCAGCTGAAAGGGTTGCATTTAAGCTAAGGAAGATGGTAGGAAAAGAAGGGGAAAACGAACTCATTGAGGCTCATCACAGTAGTTTAAGTAGGGATGTTAGGTTAGACGTTGAGGAAAAGCTAAAGAAAGGGGAACTTAAGGCCGTAGTCTCCTCAACAAGTCTCGAACTAGGAATTGACATAGGTTACATAGATCTGGTGGTACTATTGAGCAGTCCTAAGAGCGTGAGTAGGCTATTACAGAGAATAGGCAGGGCTGGTCATCACATAAGGCAAGTCAGCAAAGGGAGAATAATAGTAATTGATAGGGATGACGAAGTTGAGTGCACAGTGGTAGCTAAAATGGCTATGGAGAGGAAAATAGATAGCGTCAGAATACCAAAGAAGCCCCTTGATGTTCTGATACAGGGTGTCGTTGCCTGCTCACTCATTGGTAATGTAAATATTGATAGACTTTACGAAACAGTAAAGAGGAGTTATCCATTTAAGGAGTTAACTAGGCAGGAGTTCAATAATGTAATAGATTATTTAGAGGGAAGATATGGCCTGGAGGAAAACAAGGTGTTTTCAAAAGTGAAAGTCATTGATGGAATTTTAAGACCTAAAAGAGGGACTAGGATGATATTCTACCTAAATAGCGGCACTATCCCAGACGAGGCCAAAATAAGGGTTTTCACTGAGAGCAGAAAGTATATAGGCGATCTTGAGGAAGGGTTCGTCGAAGTTCTTACACAGGGAGACATTTTTGTTCTAGGAGGAAAGACATATACTTTCCTTTATTCACAAGGCAATAAAGTATTTGTTAAACCAGCTGAAGGTCAAAGGCCAACAGTTCCTAGTTGGTTCTCCGAAATGCTACCTCTTTCATTAGAAGCGGCAATGGAGATAGGTAAGTTCAGGAGATGGATAGGTGAGATGATTAAGGTTGGAGAAGATGATGAAGAGATTGTAAGGAGAGTGAGCGAGGAGTATAAAATATCTAGGAGGACTGCCATGTCAATACTAAATTACATAAAGGAGCAGTATTACTTTATGGATGGTTTAATCCCATCAGATAATTTGTTCCTAATTGAGATTTACGATGAGAAGGAAATGAGGTATTTCATTTTCCACATGATATTGGGGAGAAGGGTATTAGATGCATTATCAAGAGCATATGCTTTAGTTCTCTCAGATTTAACTGGTTTAGATGTTAGGATATCCACAACAGATAATGGCTTTTCCTTAGCAATACCTAAGTTAGTTGATTATAAGGTTATTGAGGAAGCTATAAGGTTAGTGAGGAGCAATAACTTGAGGGATTTGCTTGAAAGGGCAATAAGTAGGACTGAAATGCTTAAAAGGAGGTTTAGATATTGTGCAGAGAGGTCATTTATGATACTCAAGAAGTACAAGGGTTATGAGACAAACATAGATAGGAGGCAAATTAACTCTCAGAGGCTTTTAGACGCAGTATCTCAAATCACTTCCTTCCCAGTTTATAGGGAAACACTTAGGGAAATAGAAGAGGACTACATGGACGTTCCAAACGCAATAAGGATATTAGATAAAATAGAGAACGGTGAAATAGAGTTTAAAATAGTTCCACCCCAAGAAGTGCCAAGTCCATTCTCGCATAAGATATTAGTTAAGGAATACAGCGACGTTGTATTAATGGAAGATAGGAGGAAAATACTTATGATGTTACATGAGGAAGTAATGAACACTCTTAAGTCTAGAGGATATGATGTAAAGCTTCAAATGGAGATCAAGGACAAAGGAGATGGAGTTCCCTCAGAGTAGATCCAAGCTTTGATGTCTCTTCCACCACATGAAATTATCCAGGGAATCCTCCACGCTATCATCATCTCCATGTCAAGTGAACTTGGATGACAACCACTCTTGTGTGTGTGGAAAAAGGCCTCAATTTTTCCCTCTTCCATTGTAAACCTAGCAAGCTCTTTCAAATCTGGGTAAAATAATTGGGAAGAAGCGTTCTTCACTATGTAAAGTCTACCTAATGCTATAAACCCCCCTACTTCCCTCTCTAAAAGGCTAAGCTTTATCATAACTTCAATAATTTCCCTAGAGATCTTTAAACCGTCCAAGTTCCCTCCAATCCTGCTATCCTCTTAAGTATGTCTGTTCTAGTAACTATACCAACAAGTTCCCCCAAGGCATTCGTAACTATAAGTCTTCCCACATTATAAGTTATCATTTTCCTTATTGCGTCTAACAAATCATCATCATCCCTTATCATTATTACCTCAGTTTTCATGTAATCTTTGACTTTAGCATCTAATTTTCCCTCGTAAAAAGCTCTTATTATATCAGCTGAAGTCAATATACCAACTATTGTGGATTTTTCCTTGTCTGATACAACAGGTGCCCCCCTTATCCCTTCCTTGAGCAATAACTGTGAGGCTTCCCTCAAGGTCATCTCTGGTCTAAGAACTATTAACCTCTTGGGAACTAAGCTCCTTATCCTTTCCCTAGGAACACTTACCATTCTAACTACATCAATTATGACCTCCTTCCTCATTTCATCCATATGGACTATTATTCCTTCGATGACTAATCTACTGTAAGGGGTTGGCCCTACTCTAACTTTATCTCCTACCCTTAATTGCTTTAAGTCTCCCAAAACCTTTAACAATACCCTATTGCTATTAGGATTTGTTATGTCTAGTAATTCAATGTTAAGTATCTTTATATCAGTCTCAACTGGTCCCTTATAGAGACTTAATCTATCATAGAGCGGTACTGATGATGGCGCTTTTATCACTTCCATTGCTTTTAAAGTGGGGATGTAACCTCCACTTGGTCCTGGTTTGGATTCTACAAGGCCTAATACTTTTAAGCTCAATATGATATTCCTCACAGTCCCCTCGTCCTTTCCTATCATGTCAGCTACTTCCTTGCTCTTCACCATTCTCTTTGATCTATTATATATATCAAGTAATGCTATTAGGATCTCCCTTTGGGTCATAGATAAATTCTGAATTATTATCACCATTATAATTATATTTAGGCTAATTTTTAAACGTTACTCCTTACTTTAAATAAGCTACTCCTCTTAATATCAAATACTTCATTTAGGATGAGCTCTATGTATTCGTCCTTGGGTAGTGGGTACTTGAAACCAATCTTAACTGCTATTGCCTTCTTCATTGCATCCATAAACACCTTGTTCTTGATTTGGTTCTTAGCTATTGATTCAGCTATCATGAATGCAGTATAGAATCTTGAAAAGCTCTTTGCGGTGTGAACGTAATCTTCTATGTTTGTATCATTTATTTTCCTCAGCACATTAATTATTACCTCCTCTTTTTCAAAATTGAATATTATTTTCGTGAATATAAGCCTAAGGAGCCTTGAAATTTTCTCCTTATCTCCAAGACTAGACAAGTATTTTATTACCTCTTCCCTTGATTTTGAGCTATGAATTTCTTGCGCAAGGCTATCAAGTGTCTCCTCCAGGAAGAAGACTTCCTCAACATAGTCTTTGTACTCATCATAAATGTTTAGACCGTACTTTCCTATAACATATAAACTTATTAGTTCCTTCTCATATAAATTCTCAGCTTTGAATCCCCTGAATGGCTTTACCTCGTTCTCCTCATATTTCTCCCTCAGGAGATCTATTATCTTCTCCCTGTCTAAATCTTTAAGGGCTGTTATTAGCCCCCATATTTCCATCAATACAGACACCTTCTTCTTATAGATCTCTGGGATCAAAGTTATCTAATTTATTATGTGTTAGAGCTTTTAAATAAATTTCCACTAAGCTAAATAGCATGAGCTCCCTAACCACACAGGAACCAATTACGCTGGAATTCACCCCAATAGCTATAAGCGATTTGAAAGCTAAGGTAAAGTCTTTAGAGGAGGGATTTGTTAAGTTAAGGGAGGACATATCTAAGGGAAAGATAAGCATTGAAGAGCTCAAAGGAGAAATAGAGGCAATCCAAGGTGACATATTTCGGCTCAAGAAGATATCTGAAGAGGTATCTTGGGTAAATTACTTGAAACCTCATGGAGTTTGGAAGGAGATGAATTGTAGATATGCAGAGAAGGGATTATGTAACCTCTGGAAGGTTTCAAATCCTGAAGGAGCTGGAATAAGTAAGGACTTACTTGTCTTTGATGATGCGAGTAAAACTTGGAGGATAAACGTCGCTAAGTTTCCTTCATTCTGTATCCCTTGTGCTTTGTTTGAACCGAGGAACCGTTAGTTTCATATAATTCAATGATCTTTTCTACTAAATAAGACATCTCATGTTCTGTTTCTCCCTTATCAATATATTTAATATATCCATTAAGTACTTCCTCAATTGACTTAGCTAACTCCTTAAATATTAAAGTGAACACAGTCCTTTTTTCCTCTTCATTTAATGAATTAATTAATCTCATCATTGATTCGTCACTTGGGTGTATTTCACCCTTCGTGAATTTAGTAATCGCGGCCTGGGAAACCCCCATTAATGATGCTAATTCCTTTTTTGACCTATTTGATAGTAAAGTCAATATTATTTCCTCCCTAATCCTTTTTCCAATATTATGTATGAACTCCACAAAAAGACTATTATAATAACTCCTTATATAAGGCCTAGTGCTTTTCTAGCTCATTTAAGCTATTATATAACGTAATAATGGAGGAATTGAAGGCATTAGTGTTTTATAGCGGAATAGAGATAAGGGATTTAATTGAACCTCCTGTCTCAAGGGATGAAGTTTTTATAAGGCCAAAGAAGGTCGCACTCAACGGAATTGAGAACGGCGTTTTCTTTGGTTTAATATGGGTTCAACCTCTAAGAGTTTTGGGCACTTTCGGATGTGGAATTATTGAAAAGACTGGAGTGGATGTAGACAAGAGATTGCAGGGTAAAAGGGTGGCTGTGCTTGGTATATCCTCTAAAGGTGTTATAGGTACAGATATAGACGGCTTAATAGCCCAATACACATCAATACCAGAAGATGCAATAGTTGAGATCCCAAATAACTTAAGTGATGAAGATGCTTCTTTGGTCGGAATAGCGTCTATATCTGAATTCATATCTAATAAGGCAGAGGGAAGGAAGTTATTAGTTATAGGCTCTGGACCAATAGCAATTTCAACAATAATTGTTTCCCAGGACAAAGCTAATAGAGTTTCCCAGGTAACATTAAGCGAAAAAACAAGGAAAACTCTACCTAATATAGAAGTTATAACAAGGGTGGGAAGGGAATGGGATGTAGTAGTAATCTCCTCTGGCAATGCATACGCAAGAATAATAGCTAGAAAAGCAGTCAAGAGAGGCGGAGAAATAATTGTAGTTCCTACTTCTCTAAGTTACACTAACGCATACCAAGCATCAGAGGAATATAAGTTAACAATAGCTAGGCCATCTAAGGAGTATAATACGAGGACATTGAGCTTGATAAGGAAGTACATAGAAATAGAGAGTGTTAATTCACTGGAATATATCTTACCCATAAGGAAACCATTAGTTATTTTAGATGTCGAGAAGGCTCTTGGAGATAAAGGTTAATTCTTTCTATCCGTGTAAGAACATTTAATGTTATTTACAGTTATTTCGTAAAGTAGAGTTTTCTCCATTTACGTTCAAGAACTATATAGCAATGGTAAATCCCGTTGGATGCCTTGCAATCAAGTTGAAAACCCCCCTCTCTGCAAGTTAAGCTAAAAAAAGAAGGATTAAGCCTACTTAATCCCTAGCCCTGGATTAAATGTAAAAATTCAGTGAAACACAAGAACCCTTACTCATATCTTCAGCTTTATTTTAAGCCATTCTTAATCTCATAGTTGACTCCTGGAAAACTTTTTAATTTATATGACGTTGATTTGGCAATGATTAACTTGCTCTTCCCCAGGCGGGTGGAGAGGGTAATGGGGATGAGAGAGGGACATGGTTTTTTATTTATTTTGATTAATGAAGTAATAGCTAATCGCAAGGGAATTTTTAATACACTAACCAATTCTCGAAGAGTAGGAAAATGAATAGGCAGGTGAAAAGATGAGCTACGCTGAAGGAAATCCAAGCCCTCCCGGAAAGGGGAGCATGTATTTCACTTTTCTGAGACCTAAGAGCTTGATTAAGTCTTTAATCTTACCCGTAATATTAATAATACTCTTTATAAATCCATATGTAGAGGGCCTAATGAGTAAAGACCCAACACCGTATATGATGTCTCATTATGCTCTTTATGCATCAGGTATAATATTGGGATATTATTTTATGAGAGCCCCTAGAAAGATTGGATTTCTAGGAATAGTGCCTGCCATTGCTTGGCATATCCCCCTTCTATTCGCCTTAGGGGCCTCAGATCCATTATTTAGGTTTATTGATTTTATGACTCTAATCTTAGGAGGTTTCCTCCTAGGAAGCATCATTTCTTATTTAAGTTTAACCACGAGGATTGCTCTATTTGCTTTATGGATGACTGGAGACACCTATCTATCGATCCTCTTCCTAATAAATTCCCCAGATTATTCTAACTTATCTATTCCATATTCTCCATATTCCCCTTCGCAGTTCTCCACTTTAGGCATAATTATGTTATTTGTTATGAACCTTTTAGCAGTCTACATCGTCTTCATTATGTTAAGGAAATATATGGAACTTTAGGACTCTTTTGTTAATGAAACAGGCGAGAAGGCACATGATTCACTTATTTTGCCCTCCATTGCATCCTTTAAGAAAATCATTGGATTCTTCACATCCCTCATGTGTCTTCCAGATCCGTTCCTTATTATTTTCACTATTTCTGCCAAGCAACTCAACGCTATTTCCTCACTTGACTTAGCCCCTATATCAATACCTATAGGCGAATACAAGTTCTTCAATTTCTCCTCCTCTAGCCCTTCCCTTAACATCCTTGCAATAGTAGCAGCAGCCCTCTTCTGGCTTGCTAAAAGGCCTACGTATTTTGCCCCTTTCTTTAATGCCTTAAAAGTAGCCATCCAGTCATATTCTTTTCCCCCTTCGTTGGCTATTACTACTATGCTTTCATTATCAATAACTTGATCTAACACCTCTAATTCATTAGAGATAAAATCAACGAAATTAAACTTCTCCTCTTTCAAGTCTCTATTGCCTATTACTGCAACGTTGTAACCTAAATCCTTAGAGAGCTTAGCTAAGCTATAAACTATTTCACCTGATCCAACTAAGACCAATGAAGGCCTAGGCATTACAGGTTCAATCTTTACCCTTAATTCCTCCACATTAGCTTCAAAACTCTTCCAATTCCTTATTGCTTCCAATGATAACTCCTTTACTTTATCATTGTACTCGAATAGAGTTCCGAATAAAATTTTTCCACTTGAACTTACAATTACCCTATACCCTTCCTGGATTTTCTTATTTCCTTTCATCACAGTCACTATTGAAAATGGCTCAGACCCCTTGCTTAAAGAGGAAACAACCTGGAAGAACTCACAGGAAGTTTGAGACAGCATAACACTATATAGCTTTAAACTAATTTAACCTTGTCGGTATGTGATCTAAAAGGTAAATTGCCATGTCCTTAGAATATTCATTTACCTTTCTTACAAATTTTTCTTGCTTATTATTTAATAAAAGATAAATATATAATTTTTTTCCGATTTTAACGAGTTTTTCGTAACTCAGTGGGTTCATGGGATTATCAAGGATTACATAGTCAAAGCCTTTCTCCCTGAAAGGAGGATAATCAGAGTGATAATTCACAAAATCTACAAATCCCCTAAGTTTGTTTAATTTAGATGAGTTGACTCCCATTATTAGCCCATCTATGTTTAAATCACATCCAACTACATAACAGTTCTTAACCTTTGCAATGTTTAGAGCAATAGCACCATATCCAGTGAACGCATCTAATATTGTAGTCCCCTCATTTAGCTCTTCGGCTACCCTCTTTCTCTCCGTTGCTAGGCTTGGATTTACATAAACCTTAGCTATATCAACTTCAAATATTACTCCATTTTCTTTGAACTTTGTAGTCGTATTACTTTCTCCTGCTATTAATTCTAAATCGTTTATCCTCATCTCACCTTTAACTCTTTTCCTTAGGTAAACACTCCTTACTCCCTTAATTTCCCTTAATATTATATTCCCCAGCTTATTCAAATCAACTTCCTTGTCCTTCACAGTAATTAGGACTATTCTACCAATTTTAAGATATGAAGTAATGTTTTTACCTATTAATTCCCTTAACTTCTTAGCCATATTAGCTTCTCTTCCTCATTATTACTGTGAAACCCCTAACTTCGATTACATCCATATTTGCCCTATTTTCAAGCTCCCTAATTAGTCCTTCTTTGGTATTATTGATCAGTACAGCCTTCGAAAGCGATATTTTAACGAATTTCCTCTTCTTTACCCTTCTCTTTATCTCATTAATTAAATCCTCAGTTATCCCTTTCTTCCCTACTCTTACCTCTGCCCTCCTATGCCTTATTTCCCTCAATTCCTCCAACTTCTCTTACCTTCTTCAGTCTTCCAATATCGTTTAAAACACTTAAAACTTTTCTCGATATCCAGTCTAACATCGGTTTCTTTATTCCCATCTTTCTCAGAACCCTTAAATAAAGCGGGGCTTGAATCTTTGCACCTGCGGCTAGCACATGTCCTCCTCCTCCTAGCTTATGCGCAATTTCCCTAACATTATATCTATTGCTCCTAAATGAAACTCTTGAGCCGTTATATGAGCAGAAAACCTCACTACCTGTTCTCGACATAACGTATTGAGCCCCATAGCTAATATCTGGAGGTCCGTTCCATTTTATTGAAAAAGCTAACTTAACTCCATTAAATTCAATTACTTTCACGTTCTTTAATATATTTGAATAGCCTTTCAATTCCTCTTTAATCATGTAAATAAGGGACTCCTCGAACTTCTTGTTCCATAAGTTCCCCTTGTAAAGCTCCTCAACTACTTCCATTTTCCACTTGAAATCCCTGTTTAACTCTATAACCCTTCTTAATTTCTCTCCCAAACTATTATTATGCATCCATAAATCCACAGAGCAATCTGCATCCACTATTACCTTGTTAATATTATCTCCATTACCTTTATATTTTTCAATTACACCTGCCCCACACGTGGAATTGTCTACATGAAGATCAACTCCGATTCCCTTAACCTCCCTTATCCATTCCTCTTCCCACACATGATGATCATACCACTCAATTACTTTATTCATAGATTTCAATTCTCTTAATAATGAAACTACTTTAGAATATATAGAGCTATTCATTCCTAAGTCTGCTATGACGATTGCGTTCTCTTTCCCATTTCTTATGTTTCCCAATACTTTAACAAGCGAATCTGGTCCTGGCACAAATATGATTTTCCTAGGCATATTTCCGACAATTCTAGAATATACTGCTGCAGAGCAAGTACCATCTAGGTCATTGTGAACAATCATTAAGTAATGCATTTAATCACCGAGTCAGAATATTTAAGGAGAAAAACCTAGTTAATAAAGCTTTTGTCAATATAGCGAAGTCAAACCATGAAATTAGCCACATTTACTAATAAGAAAAAGGAATTTGTTATAATTAGGGATAAGGTAAGCTAGTATATTGATGACCCTATAAACCTTGTTTAGGTATTAGTCCTATATGGCGGAATATTATATATAAAATTACTCCACTTGCTAAACCACCTATATGTGCCAAAACATCTACTCCAGGAATTACGCTACTTGATATAAAAACTATAATGAGAAATATGATTGCCTCAACCTTTAAGTACTCGTTAAAGACTTCATCTGTAACTAAATAACCCAGAACACCGAAGAGCGCCCCAGATGCGCCAGAACTGACTGTGTAAGGACCGTATAGTAGAGAAAGGGAGTTTCCTAAAATTCCAGTTATAAGGAAAATTAATAAGATTTTCCAATCTTTTGGTTTAAATATGTAGTCAATGGCAATTATTGAGAGGGAGTTAAATAAGGCGTCTATTAGGCTATCAGTGATCAAAATAGATGTGATCAATTGATAGTAATAACCTTGATATACAAGGCTATTAACTTGGATTAAGTAAATTAATAACCCTAACTTAGAGGAAATTACCCCTATTACATAGCCTAAAATTATTAAAATAGCTAATACATGGGAAACCCTCAATTTTCTTCATCATAATTAAACGAACTTCTCTAAAGACTTCTCTTCCTTCGATATGTCTGGTTTGTCAGTAACGAATCCATTACAGCCAGACTCTTTAGCCCTCCTCAATTGGGTAGGGTCATTTACTACCCATGTTATGACTGTGAACCCCTTCTTCATTATTTTAACGTTTCTAGGATTCACCAAGTTCACTCTAGGTAACAAAGAAAACGCCTTTATTTTTCGCCCCTCTTCTATTGGAAATGGTGGTTTAAAGAACAACAAACCTATGTACTTTCCTCCTAAGTCGCTTACTTTCTTTAACGATTCATAATCAAATGATATAAATAAAACATTGTCTAGCATCTTTTCCCTTTTCACTAACTCTACTAATTTTCCCTCAAACCCCTTTTCTTTAATTTCTAAGAACAAGTTCTTTCCGTTAAACTGGGAAAGAACTTCCTCCAAGGTAGGCACACTTTCACCATTTATTAGCTGTATTCCCTTTAATTCCCTAAGACTAACTTCCCTTACCTTAAGATTTACTTTAGCAACTCTTGAGAGGTCCTCATCATGTATTACTACGATTTCATCATCCTTGGTTCTCCTTAAATCCATTTCCACAGCATCGCATCCCATCTCGAAAGCTCTCCTAAAAGACTTCATTGTATTTTCAAGTTCATATGCACTAGCTCCCCTATGTCCAACCAAGAAGAACTTCTCCTTAATTTCCCCTATCATGTTGATGTAAACTCGTTTCACAGACTTTAATATTATTGTTCAAAAATTAGGTAAATGATCAACAAGGAAATTGAGTTTCATGTTAATAAGAAAGTTGAAGAAGTTATGGAAATAATTAATGACCCGAACAATCTCAAGAAAATGATAGGTGAAATTGAATACGTAAGAGAAGTAGAGAGGGATGTTTATGAGGTAAAGCTAAACCTTATATTTTCCTTAGTTTTCAGAGTTAAGAAGGAGCTAGAAAATGGAGTTAAGTATAGTGTTATATCTAATACTATAAATTTCTCAATTCTTCATAAAGTGTTCGATGAGAAAGGAGGAAGTAGGGTCGTGGTTAAAATAAATTATGAAGGACCACTTGAACCTCTTGTTAATAAGTTCTTGGATGAGAAACTAGAGGGAATAAAGAGCAAATTTCCCTATTAAAAATAGTTTTTTTGTGAGAAAGATCGGAAAATTTAAAACTTCAACTTCGAAATAAGATTGTGATAACATGAATGGTACAGTTATTAAGATGAAGGCTCTTATGATACTAACCTCCATATCTATAACTCTGTTGGCCTTTGCGCTAGTTTACGGTCTTCTTTCTTATTTTCTAAGGGCTACATTCTCCATCTACTTAATAACAACAACGCTTTTAATGGTCTTAATGATAAATGTGTTCCAGTGGTTAGCAGGTCCTTACTTAATAGGTGCTATGTTCAGGACTAGGCAAATAGATGCTAGTGATCCGCAATATGGATGGCTGGTTGGATTGGTAAATGATGTTGCAATTAGAAATGGATTAAGTGTTCCCAAAGTCTTTATATCAGATGTCCCATTTCCTAATGCTTTTGCATATGGGAATCCATTAGCTGGAAGGAGAGTGGCCATAACTGTTCCACTACTAAGAATATTAAATAAAGACGAAATTAAAGCAGTATTGGGCCATGAAATAGGGCATTTAAGGCATAGGGATGTAGAACTATTAATGGCTGTCGGATTACTTCCAGCTGCTATATATTGGTTAGGATATACCCTATTATGGTCAGGTATGTGGGGAGGAAATGGTAGGAATGGCTCATACTTACCTCTAATAGGGATAATATTGATAGCGGCGAGTTTCGTGTTTCAATTATTCCTTCTCTATTTGAATAGATTAAGAGAAGCTTATGCTGATGTTAATGCAGCAATAACCGTAAATAATGGTGCAGAGAGCTTACAAACGGCTTTGGCAAAGCTCGTTACATCTATGAACCCAAGAATCATTGAGCAATATAAGAGCAATAAGATAGCTAACATGTTGTTTTTCGTTGAGTTGAAGCCAGTTGAAGATGAAGACGCTAAGTTGGTTGTTGAGGCTTGGAAAAACCAGAAGGTGAAGTGGTACTCTGATATATTCAGCGATCATCCTCATCCTGCCAAGAGGATACAATTATTGGAGAGATTTAAGTATTCCTTCTAAGTTTTTTCATTTTATATCATAATATTTTCTCATGATCTCTTTTTCAAATCTTCTTATCCTACTCATTTCGATAATTTAACTATTAAGTAAGCTTAAGTGATGGAGAATATATATTCACTTTAACGTTGTGTTAAAATTAATTGTAGAACTGGACTCTTTTGAACTTCATAAATAGGGGATATGGTAAACAATATTACATTAGTTGATTTATTTACACACGAGAAAAGTTTATTATATTATGAAGAAGAAGATATTCTAGAAAACCTTATTAACTTCTAAATTTATTCTATCAAGAAGGGCATGGATAAGCCATCGAGAGGTCAAGTAGGAAAGGTGGCTTTTGCTGGAGTAGTAGGAACTACAATTGAATGGTATGACTTCTTCATTTCAGGTACAGCAGCTGGTGTGGCTTGGCCTTTAGTATTTTTTCCTAAAGAAGATCCCAATTCAGCTCTCCTGCTCTCCGTAATAACCTTTGGAATTGGATTTATTACAAGGCCTGTTGGGGCATTCCTGTTTGGGCATTTTGGGGATAAGATAGGAAGGAAGTCTACATTAATTTGGACTTTAGTGACTATGGGCCTTGGTACCCTTTTAATCGGCTTAACTCCTCCTTACACACCAACAGGAATATGGGGATTTGGTATTGGGATATGGGGAGGTGTTTTGGTAGCAATATTTAGGCTAGTTCAGGGATTGGGAGTTGGCGGAGAATGGGGAGGAGCTTCGACATGGGTGACAGAGTTCGCAGCTAACTCAAAATATAGAGCTTTTTGGGCCTCTTGGGTTCAGCAGGGCGTTCCTTTAGGTTTAGTGTTTGCTAACGGTCTATATTTCTACTTAACTAACCTCCTTACGTTAAATGGAAAGCTTACCACTTCGTTTTATGACTGGGGATGGAGGATCCCCTTCTTCATAGGGGCCATTGTAGTAATTGTAGGAGTTATAATAAGGTATAAGTTGCTAGAGAGCCCAATATTTAGTCAAATACTTCAAAGGAGGGAAATAGAAAGAGTCCCGATGGGCTCTTTGCTAAAGAATCAATGGGTGACAGTTCTACTATGTGCTATAGGGTGGTGGTATGTTAATGCAATGTTTTACATTATAACTGCTTTCTCCCAAGGATATATAAAGCTCGTAAATCCTACTATGCCTGGCTACGTAGGTCCTTTCAGTATAATGATAGCAGGTATTGTGAGTGTATTCATTACTATACTTGGAAGTCTTGCTGCTGATAAATTTGGTAGGAGAATAGTTATTGTAGCTTCTGCAATAGGTTCTGGAATATTGGCTTTACCTTACGTTTACATGCTGACCATTAATAGTCCCTATGTAATATATTTAGCCCAGACCATGGAATTATCTGTTGTATTATTTGGTTATTCAGTGCTCTCGGCATTTTTCTCAGAACAGTTCCCCGCTAAATATAGATATACAGGGTCCGGATTCTCATATCATATAGCAGCACCATTCTCAGGTGGACTAGCCCCTATATTAGCAGGCAGTTTCACTGTAACTTACGGCTCAATAGGTGCTGCTCCATATATTGCTATTCTAGGAATAGCTTATTGCTTAACTTCAGCGATAGCAGTTGCCCTCACTAAGGAAACACTTAAGAAGGAGATATCTTATTAGTAAAAATCGCTAAACTATTTTTATTTTAATTCCAATTTTTTCTAATACCTTTATTAGCTTATCCACATAGGAGTTTTTATAAATATAAACGGCCTCTGCATTGGATTTATATATAGCGTCTAATATAACCTCTTCCCTAATTTCGCTTAAATAGTGCTTTGAAATTATGTGCCCAAAGCAAATATCTTCCTCGATTGCTAGTTCAGTAAATCTAGGTGCATAGTGCCCTCCTCCTAGCCCTACAGCTAACTCTTTACAGTAAGGTGTCTTTTTAATTGAATTGTTCACTGATTTAACTATTAACTCTATTGCGTTCAAATCATTCCATTTCTCCTCATTACTCCCTATTTCCACGAAGAGTATTCTACCATCAGGTGTTGGGCCGTGATGAGTTGCCTCGTATGTGACTTCATATCCCTTTGGTGAAGCGTGGTAAAGTTCTTTTAAAATTTCCTTTGCTAATCCAGGGTTTGCATATGGGAGTTTAAGAGGTTCGCCTCCTAACAAAGCTTCCTTAGTAGGATTACCTGGATGATGAACAGTTATGCTGTTTATTCCCTTAAGGCTAGAATGTCTACATAAGACAATTAAGTTTTCGCTATTGACCTTGAAGTCTACAGGTTTCTCCTCTACAATTTTAAAATTTAATCTCATAGACCTTAGAAAGAATATGGCATTCCTCCCAACTGGATCCCTATTGGAGACGACAATTATTGGCTCATCCATGCGAAAATAGTTAAAGGCTAAGTTAATAGCTTTTCATTAATCAATAGACACGGATAAACTTCATCCCTCAGCGGGGTTTTAAACCTCCTTAAGTTTCCACATACTTTACAGAACCTATATATAACCTTACCTTTTATCCTTATTATACAAGTTTCATTAATAATTAGCGGAACATAGCATTTCCTGCAAAACTTCCTCTTGTACTTTACATCTATTCTTAATCTTGCCTTTTTAGCCATTGAGAAAGCTAATTTAGAGTAGTTCCTGGCTAGATTTATATTACCACTTCTTACCTCCTCTAAAGAGTATTCAAGCAACTCCAAGATCCTTTTATATATTTTCCTCAAATGTAATCATCTAAGCTCCTTTTCTTTACTTTCCTGCTCAACTTCTTCAAGTCATTCTCAATCTCACTTCTAAGGTTTGGATTATATAGAGCAGCAGCTGGGTGGTAGGTTACAATTATTTTCACCTCTATCCCATTTATTTTGCCCTCAATCTCTTTTCCTCTAGCTTCTGATATTGAAGAGAACTTCATTCCAATTTTTGACATTAAGAATGAAGCAGAATGTCTCCCCAAGCATATTATGTATTTAGGTTTTATTATCTCTATTTGCTTCAACAAATAAGGCGAGCAAGTTTCCTTTTCCCTTTCAGTTGGATCCCTGTTATTTGGTGGTCTGCACTTAACTATATTAGTTATAAATATTTCCTCCCTCCTTATACCAAGCCCCTCAAGTATCTCATTGAGTAGCTGACCTGCTTTGCCAACAAACGGTCTCCCTTGCTCGTCTTCATTTCTACCTGGTGCCTCTCCAACTATCATTATTTCAGCTTTAATATTCCCCTCCCCTGGCACTGCGTTTTTCCTAGTTAGCCAAAGCTCACATTTCCTGCATTTCCTTATCTCCTCAAATAATTTCTCTATTTCCATCTCCTTACCTATCATTATAATTTTTACTCGTCTAGGTTTTAACGTAAGGAGCATAAATAAAGGTCACAACAGTAGTTAAATTACTTGAGAGATAAACATTAACACCTTCATGTATAAGGGGTAAATACACGTAGTAATTTCCCTGGGGGAGGTTAAACTTAACAATTCCAGTGTTATCTGTATAGTTTTGAGAATAAATGCTATTGTCTTTAAACACCCATACCTGCTGGAAACTCACAGGACCAACTCCTCCAAAAGGGCCGTAATTCTCCTTAACTTCTACTACTAAATCATAGCCAGAGAAACTCTCCTTGCTTACATTTACTATGGTTTTATAGTTTCTAAAATAGGCAAATCCAACAAGTCCAAGTACTATTATTAATATTGAAGCTATTAATATAGCTTTCCTCCTCATAGACATGATAAAGCAATAGGAGGAAACTTATTAAGTTTTAAGGATAAATTCCCTAGCAATGAGGTTATACAATACATTAGGAAGGAGGTTTGAGGAGTTTTCCCCAGTGGAGGGTAATATTGTTAAGATGTATGTATGTGGGCCAACAGTCTATGATTATATTCATATAGGTCATGCGAGGTCCTTTGTCTCTTTCGATGCCTTATCAAGGTATTTGAGAGTAAAGGGATTCGACGTTATAAGGGTTCAAAATATAACAGACATTGATGACAAAATAATTAGGAGAGCCATCGAACTAGGAAAGGAGTGGAAGGAGGTGGTTAATTACTATACAATGGATTACTTGGAGGCTCTGAAATTCCTAAAAGTGAAAATAGATATACATCCAACTGTTACATCTCATATTTCTGACATAATAGAGTTTATACAGAAGTTAATTGATAAAGGTAATGCATATGTAAGTAATAATTCCGTTTACTTCAATGTGGACACATTTCCAAGTTATGGTATTTTGTCGAACACTAAAAAGGAGCAGTGGAAACAAGAGGAGGAATACTTAAGTGAGAAAAGGAATCCATATGATTTCGCCTTATGGAAAGCAAGCAAGCCAGGAGAACCTTATTGGGAGTCCCCTTGGGGAAAGGGAAGACCTGGCTGGCATATAGAATGCTCTACAATGTCTTCTAAATATTTAGGGGAAAGGATTGATATACATGGAGGAGGTCAAGATCTAATTTTCCCCCACCACGAAAACGAGATAGCTCAAAGCGAATCGCTTTTCGGTCATAGATGGGTTAAATATTGGTTACACGTTGGTTACTTAACCGTGAATAAAGAAAAGATGTCGAAGTCCTTAGGAAATATAATAACTTTAAGGGACTTAAGAAATAAATATGATTATCAAACAATAAGGCTTTGGCTCCTTAGTTCTCATTATAGGTCTCAGTTGGAATTTAACGACAGTTCCTTGGAACAGGCCAAGGCATCCCTGGTGAGATTAAAGGATGCAGTTATTTCCCTATTAAGGATATCATCATCTTATTCTCATTACTTAAGGGAAAAAGAAATGTCAATTATTAAGAGGGTTTCTGGCATTATAAATGATTACGATAGCTCACTTGAAAGTGATTTCAATACTGCCTCTGCCCTTTCATTAGTGTATGAAATGGTTAGCCTATCCTTTAAGGAGATTATTCCGTCAGAGAGCGCAGCCTTAGCTTCCTTATCGTTGTCATTCTTCAAGAAGTTCAATGATGTATTTGGGGTAATAGATGATGTCATTTACCAAGAAGGCAAGAAGAGGGAGGAGGATTTAATAAACTTAATAATTGACTTGAGGAAGATCCTTAGGGAAAGAAAGGAGTATAATCTTTCAGATGATATAAGAGAGAGATTGCTGAGGATTGGAATAAGATTACTTGATAAGGGAGAGGAGACTACTTGGTCATATGCTTGAAAATCCTAAAACCCTAAAACATATAAAAAATCAAATAAAATTTATTAATGCCGGGGTGGCCGAGCGGTCTAAGGCGACGGGCTGCAGAGGTGTTTTGGAGAAACCCGTTCTATCGCGGGTTCAAATCCCGCCCCCGGCTCTTAAAAATATTTTCTCAGAGCAATAACATATATTATGTCTGTTAGAATGGTAGATATCTCGGAAAAGGAGGATGTTTATAGGGAAGCCGAAGCAGAAGGCTTCATAAGATTGAAGAGGGAAACCATTGAGATGATTAAAAGTGGAAGGATTGAGAAAGGAGATGTCTTAAACGTTGCGAAAGTTGCTGGGATATTGGCTGCTAAGAGAACATGGGAGATTATTCCGCTATGTCATAACATCCCCCTTAGCTCCATTAACGTGGAAATGATTATTGAAAATGAGGGAATCAAGTGTAAGGCTATTGTAAAGGCGAATTATAAGACTGGAGTTGAGATGGAAGCGCTAACTGCAGTCTCAGTTTCACTCTTAACAATATGGGACATGGTCAAGAAATACGAGAAAGATGAAGGTGGACAATATCCCATTACAGAAATAAAGGAAATAAGAGTAAATAGGAAGGTTAAGACTTCCTCCTAGAAATTCTCTTGTTTCCCTCTCCCATTATGAATTCAATTTCTTCGCTTGTAAACCCAAGTCTCCTAAGTTCCTCTCCTTTGCTTGCAAGTATATTCCTTATTAATTCGTAGTCCTCTGCCAGAGCTTTACTTGAGGTCTTCATCATCTTTGAAACCTTCAATAATATGCTCCTCTTTATCTCCCTCTTCTCCTTTGTTTGAGACATCATCCTAATGTTAACTGGAAAATCATATTTTACCCAAGGAATCTTCTCTTTTCCGCTGCTATATAACTCTATGTCCTTTGCAACTGCGACTCCTCCACCCATCATGTCAAATGCGTAGCTTAAAAAACTCCAATTCCCCATCTTAGCTCTGTTTATATAGATAGATGCCTTACTTAACGCATCAAGTGCTCTATATTTGTAGAGTGCTTTAGCATATTGCTTGGGAACGTTCTCATACAACCAATATAATATTGTTTCGTAATCCATGTCAACGCTAGTTACAGCTTCTTTGGCTTTCCAAACTTGATCAGCGTAAACAACCCTCCTCACCATCTCGAACCCATCAATGGTTCTCTCCTTATATCTCATATTATATATTACATCCTCCTTTGTCACTTTCATTCTTCTGGCGGACAGCATTTCAAGGGAATTGATTGCATATCTTAAATCTCCTTCACATCTTTCAGCTATTAAGTCTAAAGCTTCGTATTCACAGTTTACTTTCTCCTTTCTGCAAATCTCCTCTAGTAATTTCCTTGCCTGTGTCTTGTTTATTTTCTTTAGCCCTATCATTATGACTTTATCTCTAAGAGGTCGTAATTTCATATCCCATGGATCATTAGCGGTAAGGATTATAGGAGCTTTGCTCTCCTCAATTAATTGGATTAAACCATTTATGAATCCTTGATCTGATCCTGAGGCTGCGTCTATTTCATCCATTAATATTAACCTCCTTTCGCTAAATAGGCTATTCATTTTTGCTACCCTCTCAACTCCCTTCCTTAAATCCTCTATTTTTCTTGAATCACTAGCGTTTACTTCATAAAGGGAAAATCCGTATTCTCTAGCAAAAACCTCTGCTAAAGTAGTCTTCCCAACTCCTGGGGGCCCATAAAGGAGCACAGCCTTTGATTTACCTTTTGGCCAGGACTCTAGCCATGACTTAATTATCTCCTTTGCCTCCTCTTGGTTTAATACCTCACTTATCCTCTTGGGTCTATACTTTAAAAACCATGGAATTGAAGACATTACTCCCCTTCCTTGAACATTAAAATGAATTTGGCTATTAGGCTAGCTAGCTGTATTTCATCATCCGCCCCTTCAACTATCCTGAACTCCGTTTCCCCTATGGAATCTGCCAGCATTACTCTTGTCTTCTCACTTATTTTAAGCTGAGGGTTCATTATTTCCCTATGTAGTGCCCTCACAATGTCTTCCCCTGTCATCCCTTTCTCTATTAGAAGAACTCTTAAGTAGTTCCTGGCGCTCTCGAAATCCCCCTTCATTGAGTACTCAAGTATCTTCCTAACCTCCTCTGGTCTACTGAAGGAAGTCACTTTCATCACGTTCTCTGAGTTCACGTCACCTAATGTGGAGGAAGCCTGAAGGTAGTTTATCGCCTTCCTTAGGTCTCCGGAAGAGACATCGTATATCAATTCTAGCCCATCCTTTGTGCAATTAACTCCTTCTTTCTCACATATAAACTTTAGCCTCTTTATTATATCCTCCCTCTTTAGCGGAGTAAACCTAAAGAGGGCTGTCCTTGACTGGATTGGGTCAATTATTTTGCTTAAATAGTTACATAAAAGGATGAACCTAGTAGCCTTTCCATACATTTCCATCATCCTCCTCAAAGCTTGCTGAGCATCTGTAGTCATGTTATCAGCTTCATCAAGTAATATAATCTTAAAACCAGTTTCCGTTGGAACTAATGTCCTAGCAAACTCCTTAACCTTTGTTCTAATAACGTCAATCCCCCTTTCATCGCTAGCGTTTAACTCTAGAAAATATTGCTTATAATTTTCACCATATAGATCTCTTGCTAAGGCTAGAGCTGAAGTCGTTTTTCCAGTACCTGGTGGGCCATAAAAGAGCATGTGAGGTATATTTCTCTCTTCCACAAATCTCCTCAATCTCTTAACTATATCCTCTTGGTTTACTAAGTCGTTTAGGGATTTCGGCCTATACTTCTCAACCCATAGAATAGCCTCTTCTTCTTGCAATTCGCTCTTTGATAAATGTGAGGGGGTAGTTAAATAATCTACAGTTGGCTCTAAAGTGACACTATTTCATTGAGTTCAAGAAAATCAAAGTTCATGAAGTGTAGACATCTAGAGACATGTCTAATGCCCTTGAGCTGTGCGTTAGATAACCACTGGAAATTACATCAACTCCTGTTGAGGCGAATTCCTCGACATTATTAGGATTTATTCCACCTGATGCCTCAAGAAGAACCTTTCCCTTTAATTCAGCAACAACTTCCTTTATCTCATGAGGTCTCATGTTATCTAGTAGAATAATGTCTGCCCCAGCTTTATAAGCCTCTAATGCGCCCTCTAAGGAACTGACTTCTACTTCCACTTTCTTTGTAAAGCTATTTATCTCTTTTGCCATTTTAACTGCTTTACCTATACTTCCTACAATAGCAATGTGATTGTCCTTTATTAATACACAATCAGATAAATTAAATCTATGGGGATCTCCACCCCCAATTCTTACTGCATATTTCTCGAATACCCTGAAACCTGGGGTAGTCTTTCTTGTTGACGCTATTATCACTTTTGGATTAACTTTCCTAGCCTTTAATACCATTTCATTGGTTGCAGTAGCAATCCCAGATAATCTTCCTAGGAAATTTAATAAAAGTCTTTCAGATGACAAAATGACACTAGCCTCTCCTTTATATTCGATTACTATATCCCCTCTCCTCATCTCCTTTCCATCATCTAGAGAATACTTTATTGTAAGTCCTAGAGTCTTTAAAAAAGGCCTCAAGAATTTAAGCCCAGCTATTAATCCATTATCCTTGGTAATTACCTGGGCTCTAACCTCTTTGCCCTCTACAATTTTACTACTTATATCCTCTGGGAAAACATCCTCCTCAAGGTAATTAAGTAATTTACTTATATATATCTCCTCCATTTTCTTCAAATTAGTTAATTTCCTAAGTTTTTTAATTGTTGTCGAACACATGTTCGATATGAGTTCGGGAGAGATAGTTAAAGTAGCTATAGCATCTTCAATAGGAACGTTAATTGATTACTATGACTTCCTTTTAGCAGCAAGCGCATCTGTGATTGTATGGGCGCCTCTCTACTTTTCACATGTTGCTAAGGATTCCTCAGCCGCACTTGCATTATCTTTAGCTACTTTCTCCTCAGCATATATTATGAGACCAATAGGTGCGTTGATATTTGGTCACTTGGGGGATAAAAGGGGTAGGCAAAGCGTGTTAGTTTTGACTTTAATAATAATATTTGTAGGCACTATAGGTCTTGGATTAGTTCCCACATATGATGAGGCAGGAATAGTGGCTCCTATACTAATAATATTATTCAGGGTTATCCAAGGCCTAGGATTCGGAGGAGAATGGGGAGGAGCATCTACGTGGTTAATGGAATTCATAAGTAAAGAAAAGAGGGGATTATGGTCTGGTATACTAAACTCCTCTGTTCCTATTGGAATAGGACTGTCCTCGATAGCCTTTTCCATAGCACAATCCATCTTAAACAAGCAGGACTTCTTTTCGTGGGGATGGAGATTATTGTTCTTAATTGGTGCCTTCATAATAGTTATAGGAGCAATAATCAGGCTTAAGCTTAGGGAAAGCCCACTATTCCTTGAGCTAAAGAGATCTGGAAAACTAGACCCAGTACCAGCAATAACTGTGTTTAGGGAGGAATGGAGGAGAATAGTTCTCCTAGCCTTATCATGGTGGTTCATAGCTGCAATAACAGCTATAATAATAACTCCCTTTTCAATAGCCTTTACTTCGGCAATAGCAACGAAACAGGCAGTGAGCGAAATATTCGGTTTCAGTGTTTCTGCGTTTGTAAACCTAATGATAGGTATAGGGGGTATAATAGGAGGGATAACTACTTTATTTAGTGGTTTACTCGGAGATAAAATTGGCAGGAAGATAACTATATTAATAAGTTCTATAATATTCCTACCTATGCCATTCATTTGGTTTTTACTTATACAAACGCTAAATCCGATACTCATTTTAGTAGCATTCATAATTATTCAGGGAATACTCCAATACTTAGGCTTTGGTGTTATACCTGCATGGTTTAGCGAGCAGTTCAAGACCAAATACAGGTACTCAGGATCTGGAGTCGCCTATCAAATGGCAGGCTTGTTAACTGGAATAGCATCAGGGTTTATACTCCCCCTTCTAATAACAGGCGTTCCAGTTGAGTCTGCTTGGATAAGGGTAGCATTGCTAATGCTAATTATTGACCTAGTTTCCATGCTCGCCATAATATTCACTGAGGAGACAAGGGGAATAGAGCTGAGAAACTAATTTTTGAGAGCAGGTTAAAGTTTAACTATGGAAAGGAGAGTTTTTGTTTTAATCCTCGTTGTTCTTACCTTAATTGTAGCATCTGTTTCTATATTTATATCAGGTAGATTGGAAAGCGGAGAGGAAATTACTAAATCAATGAATCAGAACTCTAATCAGGCTAATGTAGTTTTCGTAAATTCTACTATTGTTAATATAGTTGGAAACGGCAAGACATTAACGATAGTAGCCAATAACTCAAGCCCTTTCCAACTATACATTAGGGGAAATAATAATTACATTCAGGTAATTAATGGTATTCTTTATATTTATATTAAAGGAGATAACGACGAAGTTCTAATTGAGAACTCCTATGTTAAGGGATGGCAGATCAACGGAAGTAACGATAACATCATAACCCAATCTTAATTCAACGAGAGGCTTTTTCCTAAATTAATTATCCAATTAAGACTATAAACGATAACACTTGGGATAGAATACATGTAAAAGTGGAAAACTATTTACAAAGGAATGAGAGCACAGCCATTGAAGAGGAGTAAAAGCTAAGCATAAAAACCAAAATCCCAAAAGTTCTTCTCCACTTTATTAATCCTAAATGGAAATAGCAATGAGCTTATCCTCTCACCAACCTTGATAAAGCAAACCTCCTACCCTGCAATAAAAGTTCCCATGTAAGGAGCCTTGCTACACTTTTAATGGGAAATGTAAAATTAAATAATGCTAGGAAAGAATGAAACCCTGAAGGAAATCCTGACTCCTTCAAGTCTTAGAAACATCAATTAGCTCATTGCTACTTTATGAGACCTAGCAAGTCTTCACTGAATTTAAGCAGATTCATGTCATCTCCTATATTACCTATTACTTGAAGACCAACGAAATTATTTAAGGGTATTGAGATGGCAGGGTTACCTGTGAAATTGAAAATAGATGTATTTCTGACAAGGACTGGTCTATATTTCGATTCATTTCCAATTACTTCGCTTATTTTTGGAGGTAAAATGGGAGTGGTAGGACATAAGAAGAAGTCGTATTGCTTTAACGTCTTCATTAGAGAATTCAATATAACTCTCCTAGCTCTTAATGCATTTATGTAATCACTTGCAGTTATGGAAAGACCAATTCTTATTGAGCTTGCAACGTCATTACCATAGAGTTTTTCATATTTGTAGAACATTTCCTTATGATAAGAAGCCATTTCAGCATTAGTTATGAAGAACCTCACCTTTATGATTTCATCTAAGTGTGGTAAAACTATTTCCTCAAGTTTGTATTCTCTCGATATTTTGTTTAGAGCGCGCTCAAATGCCTTATTAACATTTTCATCTACTTCCGTCTTAATTACTGCTATCCTCTTTGCATATCTCTTCCTTGCCTTGATTGGTAATAGGGTTACGCTATCACTCTCATCCCTTTCAGATAAAACTTCAAATACTTCTCTTATATGATTAATTTCCTTCCCTAAGATTCCAACAGTGTCAAAGCTCCATGCTAGGGGAATTATCCCCTTTCTACTTATCTTTCCATAAGTAGGTTTAAAACCCATAACTCCGCAAAAAGAAGCTGGAATCCTAACTGATCCTCCAGTATCAGTTCCAATTGCTATTGGCACCTCGTTTAAGGCCACAGTAACAGCAGAGCCACCTGATGAACCACCAGTTATTAGTTCTGGATCACTCGGATTTCTTGTAGGCCCAAAGGCTAGGCTTGTGTTCGTCGCACCTGAGGCGAATTCATGAGTATTTGTCTTCCCTACAATTATTGCTCCCTCCTTCTTTAGTATTTCAACTATTTTTGCATCGAATGAAGGATAGTAATTTTCTAGAACTTTAGATGATGCAGTTGTTTTGAACCCCGTAAGGTAAATTACGTCCTTTAAAGCGATTAGTAATCCACACAGCTTCCCGCATTCACCTTTCTTAGCCCTTTCACTAACTTCTCTGGCTTGCTGAATAGCTAGATCCCTTGTAATGGTAATGTAATGATTGAATTTACTATTGTTCTCATTAATCATATCTAATGCCTTCCTTGTTTCCTCTACTATATCGAGTTCCCCTCTGGAAATCTCAGCCTTCTTGTTCATCATTTATAAGCATCACCGAGCAATCATATGGTATCTCATCTTTTATATCTAATTTCTCCAAAACCTTACTGAATTCCTCTACGATCTTCTCTAAACTCTCCATGAATCGTAATTTGATGCTGAGTTAAATATTTGAAAAAAGTTCTCTTCAGAATTACTTCATTTACAACTAGTCTCCCTTAAGGTTTAGTTGTACTTTGAAAATTTTAGCCTGAGAGTTTGTTTTATTTTCATGAGAATCGTTTTAGGTGATATAACAGAGGTTGAAGCAGACGCAATAGTAAACCCCGCCAACGAGTTACTAATAATGGGGGGAGGAGTTGCCTATGCAATTAAGAAAAGGGGAGGAGATGAAATAGAGAGGGAAGCACTTAGTCAAGGTCCAATAAGGATTGGAGAGGCAGTTGCAACTTCTGCAGGTAAGTTGAAGGCTAGATATGTGATTCATTCTCCCACAGTTAAGGAACCTGGAGGAAATACTAATTCAGATTGGGTAAAACTAGCTACAAATGCAGCCCTAAATAAGGCAAGGGAATTAAAGATAAGCTCATTAGCTTTCCCCCTTATGGGTGCAGGGGTAGGTGGATTAAGTATAGAGGAGAGCATAAGAGCCATGATGTCAGTTTTGGAAGGAGTTAAAGACATTGAAATAATGATAGTGATAAGGGATGAAAGCACATATAGGAGATTGAGGGATATCTTGGGAAGATTTTAGTGTAAAAAATTTGAATTTTGTAATTCATCTATACTAATCATTATAGTTAGAAAAATTTTTAACGTTAGGCGTTATATAAAGGATAATGAAGAGTTTGAGGAGGAGAGAAGCTAAAGACCTTCAATTAAATGTGTTTTCCCGAATAATTTACAGAATGGGAGAAGTTTACGAAGATAAGTTAAAGAAGGCTGGATTAGGAATTGAACCAGAGGTTTATGGAAAGAGGGCACTTCTGTACCTTTTGGGAGGGCTAGTTATATCAATATCCCTCTCGATACTTCTCTACTTTTTATATTTGAAAACCGCGTTAATTGCACTGATAATATATGCATTGATTGTAAGTCCAGTCTTTCCAATAATTATGTATTTTCTACCTAGTTTGGAGCTTTCTCAAAAAATAGATTCTAGGAGAACTCACGTGACTGCAGAGACTCCAATATTTGCAGTGTTATTTGTTGTATATTTGAGGACAGGACTTTCTCCTCAAAGGATATTTGAAATAATGTCTCAGAGCTCAGGACTTTCTAATATAAAGATTGAGGCAAAAAGAGTAATTTTATACATAAAGTACTTTGGAGCTCATGTAGAAAAAGCTATTGAGTGGTTGCTTAGGAACTCGCCATCACAGCTATTCAATAAATTTATAGAGGCATATAACATAGCAGTAAGATCAGGCGCACCTGTATTGACAACGATGCAGAGTAGAGCTATTGATCTAATGAAGGAGTTTGAATTAATAGCTAGAAAAGCTGCTGACAGCGTTGAGGGGATAGCTCAAGGATATATAATATATTTAGCGAGTGGATACACGATGCTGTTTATAGCTTTACTATTAACTGGTGTTTACCCACAATTTTCAGCCCTGATCTCAGTTCTTGGTGCTTTTGCTGTTATAGGTATGCCCTTGTTAAACTTAGCATTCGTGTTAATGGTGGATAAAGCTCAACTCAAGTTCCCATCTAAGGGTTTAAATGCATATAAAATATTTGCGATAAATTTTCCCATAGGTTTAACTATATCTATTATGGGACTATACTTAAGTGGTAACTTGGAACTACTTTTAACACTAAGCGGTACTATATACAATGTAATTAGCATAACATTTTGGTTGGTCATTGGATTGCTAGTTTCTACTATCCCACCAGCAATCTCGTCTTACCTGGAAATAAAGAGGACAACTGGTTATGATCAATACATTAGCTTGTTTCTAAGGGCTATAGGCGAGGGATTGAGATCTGGAATCCCACCTGAAAAAGTAATAGAGAACTTGAGGTATTCAAAGGAAATGGGTAAGTTCACAAAAATAATAAACTTCATAACGTCCTCAATAAAAATTGGTTTGCCGTTAGTAAGTACTTTTAAAAAGGCTACAAGAGAAATAAGGGACTTCTTAACTAGAACTATTCTCTTATCTATGGCGGACATGATGGAGGCAGGAGGAATGAGTGCTGAAAGCATAGAACTTCTGGCTGATAACGTTGAGAACTATGAGAGAATAAGCAAGGAATATAAACAGAAAATCAAAACTCTTCTACTGCTACCTTATATAGGAATAGCTCTAAGTCTAATAACTGTGATCATAATATCCTTTTCAATAATATCTGTTATAACAATAGTGCCAACGGGATCTAGTCAGATAACAGAAATATTCCAGAACGTTAACAAAGTAGTATTTATTTCAGCGGTTTCCTCAATACTTAACTCATTTTTAGCAGGTTTCCTAATAGGAAAAATATCTGGTTCCGTATCAAGGGGATTTTTACACTCCTCAATATTAATAGTCGTGACCTTCGTTATATTTTTAATAACAATTATGTTTATAGGTAAAGGATATGTAGGTGGGATATTGTGACCTTGAGGATTAGTTTACCAAAGAGGAAGAACAAGAAGGAGCAAGAGGGATCAGAGGTAGATCAATTCACTTATTTAGGCTTACCAGCATTGCTAATACCTGAAGGAAGTAGGAACACGGAGACGAATTACATTGTTGAAGAGAGCAAGATATTGAAGACAAAGGAAGTAGGGGAAATTCCAGTCTCCGCTTCAATTATAATAACGAGCAGGGGTTTAACGAAGTATGTAATTGACGAGCCTCTATTGCCTAGTAAAGCAAAGGCAATTTACTTTTCCTTCCTAGACTATATTGAGAAAAAGATATTAGAAGGCGTTCTCTCAGAGAGGGAGATACAGAAGCAATTAAGAGAGGTATTTGATGATTTCACAAAGATAGGGAAAGTAAGTAAAGTTATAGATAAAGTAGTAAATGATAGTTCAAATGAGTCCCTGAAGCTTACAAAGGAGAGGCTTATGGATATAGTGTTTTATTATGCATATAGAAACATTGCGGGCAATGGGATTCTCCAGCCATTATTATGGGACAATGAAGTCGAGGACATCTCATGCCATGGAATAAACGTGCCAATATTTATATGGCATAAGAAATATGAATATCTACCAACTAATGTAGAGATAAACTATGAGGGGATGATAAATGAAATAATATTGAAGATGGTTTACTCCTCAGGTAAGACAATTAGCATAGCATCTCCAATGGTTGACGGAATGTTACCTGATGGTAGCAGATTTGCCGCTACTTTCAGAAACGAGGTATCTAACAAGGGTTCAACTTTTGTTGTGAGGAAATTTATGGAGGATCCAATTACCATTATAGATTTAATTAAGTCTAATATAATGTCTTCTCAAGAAGCTGCTTATTTATGGCTGGCAATAGAGTTGAAAATGCCTTTCTTAGTTATGGGTGTTACAGGAGCAGGTAAGACAACTGTTCTAAACGCTCTATTAAATTTAGTTAAGGAGAGTCATAAAGTCGTTACAATTGAGGACATACCAGAACTAAGGCTTGCAAAGGAAAACTGGACCCCGCTAGTTGCGAGGCCTGCTTATGGGGAAATAGGGAGGGAAATAGGGTTAATGGATTTAGTGAAGCATAGCCTCAGATATAGACCAGATATTATAGTTATAGGCGAGATCAGAGGGGCAGAAGCATTCGTTCTGTTTCAGGCTATATCTACGGGACACGGAGGTGCCACAACCTTACATGCATATGATGTAAATTCTGCAGTAAAGAGATTACTAGGAGAGCCAATGAATATTCCATCTTCTTGGGTACCATTAATGAACATATGGATAGTAGTGAGGAGAATGTCATTCCTTCTACCAGATGGACGAACTAAGTTGCTTAGGAGAATTGTAAGTATAGAGGAAATGAAAGACATAGACGACGTGAGGAGAGTGGCGAACTGGGACTCAAAACAGGATTCCCATAGTCTTGATCTATCTAACGCCTATGTTTTAAAGGAGAGGCTGAAGGAAATAGGAGTGGATGAAAGCGAGGCTGAATTCGAAATTGAAAAGAGGTCTACGTTTTTGAAGTATCTAGTGGTTAAAGGGATGAGAGACTATAAGGTAGTAAGGGAGCAGGTATTGCTTTTCTCGAGATACCCCGAGAGGTTATACAAGGACGCAAAGTCCTACCTTGAAGGGGGGAACAAGTGAAAAGTTATGGAGAAGGAGATACAAGAGATATCGAAGCTAGGGATAGAAATATCAGATGATCAAGAGGAGTTATTATCCTTAACTACTAACCCATTAACATTTGCCTTGGAAAGGGAGTATGAAATAGGCGCTAAAAAAGGGATAATAATAAAGCCCAAGAACATAGAGGAGTTGGAGAAGGCATTAAAAATAATTGAAAACCCATACCCAATATCCCAGGGTTCCAAGCACCTATTTATTAAAGATGAGGAACTCAATATAGTTGATTTAAGGAAAATAAAGGTAATGAACGTCGAGAATAACATAGCTAAGATATCTGGATCCATAACTTTCAATGAATTATTTAAAGTGGGGATTCCGCCATTAATTTCCCTTAACCCTTATGGGAGTTTCCTGGGATTCACTTCTTCGAGCTTTTCCATAGCGTTAGGGAATTACGAGAGTGGATCCTTCAATAATGTTGCATCTAGGATATGTAGGAAAGTAACACAGATCAAGAACCTCATTATGGAATGCCAAATTAATTTGAAGTCATTCAGGGAGCTAAGGGCTATAGTTGTGCCTGCAAACCAGATTAGTTATGAGAGAATAATAAAGGAGAAACCAGTTTTATGGCATGCGGAGCTAGTAAATGAAGGCATATCAAGGAATTTAGGTTTAACAGGTTTTAATTGGGTCTTAATTTACCCAACTTATAGGGAGAAGTTAATTGAGAACTTCTTAAGGGGTGTTAAAGCTGAAACAGACTTAACAATCTACAACTTAAATAGCCTTCTAGAGTTTGCAAATAAGTTCAATCCGTTTGGAATGCTCTTTTCCTTAAGTGGGGAAGGAAGAGAATACATTCCAATAGTTGAAACTGCAAGAAACTTAGTGGATTTAAATAGAAGCATTGAAAAAGTATCAGAATACTATTCCATTCAGATCGTAAACGATGTTAGGGGAGAAACAGGCGTAATTAGGGTTTCATTAATATCTGATTTAAGTAAAATATTAGAAATAAAAGATAATTCTAGAACGTATTTAGGTTTTACTAGGTTGGACGATGAATTAAAAAAGGAACTAAAGAAGAGAAGGAGAAAGAACAAGATAAACGTCAATGGGGAGATAGCAAAATGCATACAATGTGGTGCTTGTAATTCCCATTGTCCAGTAGAGAGGATAACAGGTCTTTCTAAATATTCTCCAAAGGGCAAGATCGCTCTTAGTGAGCTTAATGTAGGGGATTCATGGTTTTATTGCACTAATTGCGGTAATTGCCTTAGTTCTTGTCCAGTGGCTATTAACTTCAGGGGGTTACATGAAAAAGCTTTAAGGGAAAACAAGGTCAGGCCGTCAGGGTTAATGAATGATACGAGGATTCTGATTAAAAAAGATGAAATGTACAATGTACCGAGCTCTATTGTTAAGGACGCAGTGGGATTAATACCTAAAGTGTTTGAGGAGAGCGAGGAAGGAGAAGTCGGCCTTTATTTAGGTTGTATTCCCTTCTTAAACATAAATGAGCTCTCAATACTAGGGGAAATATTTAACAGGCTTGGGATAAAAGTTAAGGTAATTCCTCATTATTCATGTTGCGGTTATCCCTATCTTAAGTCTGCATTAAAGCAAGATTATGAAAAAGCCATTAAGCTTACTAAGGAGAAATTGGGAAAATTTAAGAAGGTTATATTCCTTTGCCCAGAGGCTTATTACACATTTAGAAGAATAGAAAAAGCAGACTTTCAACCTATTTTCTGGACTCAATTATTAAAGGATGTTAGGCTCAGTCAAAGTGACTATTCTTTACATATTGGATGTCACTTAATGGGTTTTGAGGAAGAAGAGGGGATAAGGAATTTGGGTAGTAACTTTAAGGATATTAACAGGTCTTGTTCGGGAGGTCCAGTTGGCGGGTTTAGCAATGAAGTTAGCGAGAAGATATGTAAATCAGTTACCCTGTGTCCATTTTCCCTTTCTAGGAATCAAGAGAACTCAACTATTTCCCTAATAGACTTCATAGCAATGTCATTGGGAATAGATTTGAGCAAGTTGGAAGTTAAGTTACCCAATGAAGTGAAGATAATTGTTAGGGAGATCGTTGAAGATTCCCTTAATGAAAACCTCAATTACATAATTGAAATGGTCAATTGGTTATTTTACGGCCAAGAAGTAGAGAGAGTTTCAACAACAGCAATAAGCCCAATAGAGGGATCGCTCTCGAGGAAATTCGAAGAGAGTAGAAATGATTTAGAGGACATGATTAGGAAGGAAATTGCAATAAACATCAATAAACCCATGGTGAGGTTTAGGTATTTGATAGAGCTTTACAAAATGGTTAATGAAGTCATGACATCTATGAGGGGTGATTTCGTTAATAAGTTCAGGGAGAATTTCGTTGGGAAGAATGAAAGGGAATGGCAATTGATTGAAGCCTATCTAGATAGTTTATGGATTAAACTCTTAGAGAAAACACAGTATTCAATGAGGAAGCTAATTGATAGCCTCTTGAGAGGTCAAACTTAATAACATGTAATTCAAATATATTAAACCAAGGAGGTTCCTTATGGATATAATACAGAGGAATTATAAGGATGAGCTAATTGCATATAATGTATATTATAGGCTATCAAAAATGGAAGAAGACGAAAAGAAGAAGGAGGTATTAGAAACATTGTCATTATTTGAGAAGAAGCATTCAGAGATTTGGAGGAAGTTCATTGAGGTTAACAGATTGAATCTGCCTAAAATCACTTTTCTTGATAAGCTAAAGATAGGTTCTTTTGTGTTAGCAAGGAAGATACTTGGTTTGGGGATCACGACTAAGTTACTGGAATTAGGAGAAGAAGGGGATATAGAGAAATACCTCAAGCTGTATAATAATCCATCGATTAATGGGGAAATGAAGGAGGCACTAAAGGAAATAATAACTGATGAGATAGCGCACGAGCAAATGCTAGCTGAGGAGCCTAATGTCGAGGATCTAAGGGATAGGATATACGGTATAAGCGATGGATTAATAGAGGTATTGGCAGCGGTATCTGGATTAGCTTCGATATTTGTAAGTCCACTTTTAGTTGCTATTGGAGGCTTAATAGTGGGAATTTCAGGGATGATATCCATGAGTGTGGGAGCTTATCTCTCAAGCAAATCCGAGGAAGATGTTTCTCAGGCAAAAAGGAGGAAGATTGAAATGCAAAGGAAAATAGACGGAGAAGCATTAAAGGGAAGGCTGGAGGAGTTCTTGGAGAATAAAGGAGTTAAGGAATCAACTGCTGAGAGAGTTGCAAGGCAGTTAAATGATGTTGCAGAGGACATAATATCCCCAAAAGGAGCGGTTAATCCCAAGAAAAGTGCGTATAATACTGCTATCTCCTATATAATAGGGGCAATAATTCCAATTTTACCTTATTTACTTGGGGTTGGAGGACTTAAAGGGGTTATTGTATCTTATTTAATAACTGGTATATCCACCTTTATAATAGGTTTCATGATTGGTGTAATAAGTAGTGTTAACCCTTGGAAAAAGGGGGCTGAAATGACGTCGTTGGCAATTTTAGCAGCTTTGGCGACACACTTAATAGGTAGCATTTTCTCCCCAATAATAAGTTAAATTTTCTTGCACTTATATCCTTACATTCAATATAAATTATTAATGAATAAGCTAGCGAACGCAAGGAGCAGTTATTTAAGGGAGGCATCTGAACAACCAGTAGATTGGTACCCTTGGTCAGATGAAGCATTTGAGAGGGCTAGGATAGAGGATAAACCCATTTTAGTGGATGTAGGAGCATCTTGGTGTCACTGGTGTCATGTGATGGACAGGGAGAGCTATTCAAACCCTGAGATAGCAAATATAATAAATAAGTACTTTATTGCAATAAAAGTTGACAGAGATGAAATGCCTGATATTGATAGGGAGTTACAGAATGCCGTTTCAGCTATTTCAGGAGAAGGAGGATGGCCGTTGACTGCCTTCTTAACTCATGACAGGAAAGTCTTCTTTGGGGGAACTTATTTTCCTCCAGAGGACAAATACGGGAGGATAGGATTTAAGAAGCTGTTAACTCAAATAGCCCTCTTATGGAAGGAGAACAGGAAAGAGCTTCTTGAATCTGCAGAGGGTCTTTATAACGCACTTAACTCCAGTCAACAGGCGAATGAAGAGAAACTAAATGAAGATTTCATAGAGGTTTCGATTGCTGACGTTTTACCAATAATTGATTGGGAAAACGGAGGGATTATGAGTTCCCAAAAATTCCCTCACCCTCCTTTAGATATATTCTTATTATCCTATAGTTTCAGGTCAGGCGATGAAATTGGATTTAAGGCAAGTTTAAATACTTTGAGGAAAATGTGTTATGGAGGAATTTTCGATCAAATAGGCGGAGGATTTCATAGGTATACAGTAGACAGGCAATGGTGGATTCCTCACTTTGAAAAGCTTACTATAGACAACGCTGAAATAATAATGGACTTAACAAATCTTTATTCGTTTTATAACGATTTAGAAATACTCGATTGCCTAGAAATGACGGTCAATTATTTAATAAGGGACATGAAGGTAGGGGATTTGTTTGCGAGCAGTGAGGACGCAGACAGCGAAGGAGTTGAGGGCAAATATTACACGTGGACTGAGAAGGAATTAAATGAGGCATTGGGCAAGGAAGACAAACTCATTAAATACCTTTTCTCATTCGATGTTAACGATGGTTTTGTAGAGGGAAGGAAAGTGCTAAAAAGGGCTTTTGGCTTAAAGGAGCTATCAATTACACTTAATTTAAGTATCGAGGAGTCCCTTTCTTATTTGAGAGGCATTAGGAAAGCACTTTTCGAATATAGAGAGAAGAATAGGAAAAGACCCTTTAGGGATGATAATACTTACACTTATCAAAACATGAGAGTAGCGGAGGCAATTCTCAAAACTTATGGAATAGTAAATGAAGGGAAGTTTACATTTGATTCTCTAAAAGTAGTAAATTCCCTAAATAGAGTAACTAGAAGGATGGAGGGGGGAAAGGATGGGTTACTTGAGGACTACGCTTCATCCATCTTAGCCTTAATATCAGCATATGAAGTGACTGGGGAATTAAAATATTTGGATAAGGCAATAGGGATAGTGAATAACATGAATGGGTTTAAGGGGATAAACTCCTTTAACCAGAATAAAGGGGGGAATTATGAACCTATTTACGATACCCCTAATGAGTCTGGAAATGCAATGGCTTTAAAAGCATTGATCAAGCTATCATTTATAAAACCAGACGAATTCTCATTGAAGGATCAGGAGAGGATTCTGAGCAGGTTAGCTTCTCTTGTTAATCAAAACAACACGCCATTTATGGCAGGAATCCTGCTTAACATAGACGCAATAATAAACGGAGTATGCCACATTGTAGTTATAGACGAGGGTGACGGAGTTGCTGAAAGACTTCATAGAGAGGCATTTAAAGTATATTATCCCTTTAAAGTTGTTGAATTAATAAGGGAGGAAAGCAGAAAGGATAAAATAAACCCTATAATAAGGTCTATGCTGAATTACGGCAATGGTTCAAGGGCGTATGTATGCATAGGCAATAAGTGTAGCATGCCAGTTAATAAGGTAGAAGATTTAAGGAAACTAATTAAATAAAGTGTTTTCAATGAAGTGTTTCGCATGCAATATGGAAGTTGAGAAGCTAAAAGATTATTTATGTCCTAAGTGCTATATTGAAAGGAACTTAAGTAACCTAGTTGAAATCCCGAGAAACTATGAGGTTAAAGTATGTAAATCCTGTCTAAGAGTAAAGGACGGATTTAAGTGGGTGGAGGCAAATGGGGGGATAATTCGTTTTTCTATAGGAAAAATAGTGGAGGAATCGAGGAAATCAAATGAGATTTCCTTGGATTTGCAAAAATACGAAATAGAAAGCAAGGAGAGGGAAAGGTATTTAGTGAGGGTTCAATTAGAGCTGAGATTTATGAAAGAGAGAAGGGAAATATCAGGTGTAGTAAACATAAAGGAAATAAATAACACTTGCCCTTCGTGCCTATCAAAGAGGGGAAACATATATGAAGCAATAATCCAAGTTAGGGGTGAAAAGGTAAGGGAAATAATAGAGAAGATAGTGAATTCACACATGAACTTCATAACTAAAATTGAGAACGTGGATAGAGGAGTTGACCTATATATTTCTGAGACAGGTGTAGCTCTAAAAATTGTCAAGGGTTTGCACAGGGAGGGTGTAATTAAAAAGTACATTAAGAGCTATAAGAATGAAAAGGTTAAGGATGGTAAGAGATATGCCAAACTGGTAATTTCTATCTCGTAAACAGAAGAAGCTTTAAGGGGTAATGTAAAAGTAGGTTTATGGTTGCTATTGTATGTGCTGGGCTAAGTAAATTCGGTAAGAGATCTGAAGACATACTCAAGATAGCGTTTGAATCAATATTAAATATGGGCAATTGCATGAGGGAACCAGATTTCATAGTATTATCTAACTCCTATTCAGGTGAATTCAATGATATATCAGGCCTTAATAACATAGTAACCTCTTACTTAGGTTTAGAAAGGGTTCCCTCAGTCAGAATAGATAATACAAGTGGAAGTGGGGGAAGCGCAATACTTATTGCGAAGGCCTTAATTGAATCTGGAAAATACAGAAGAGTTTTAGTTATTGGGGTGGAAAAGATGACTAGCAGGCAAACAAGAGAGGTAACGAAAACAATAGCGAGCCTTCTACACGAAAGGGAAAGGAAAGCTGGATTCACTTTACCTTCGCTTGCATCTTTTTCTGCAAAAGAGTATATGAGTAAATTTAATGCAAGCAGGGAGAGCATAGCAATGGTAGCAGTCAAAAATCATAAGAACTCAGCGAAAAACCCCTTTGCGCATTCTAGGAAGGAAATCAGTTTAGATGAGGTATTGAGTTCTAGGATAATAGCAGACCCATTAAGGTTGTATGAGTTCAGTCCCATAAGTGACGGTGCAGCCTCAATACTTTTAACAACTGACGAGGATGCATATAGTTTTACGGATAAACCAGTTTTCATAAAGTCCTGCGTCGAGAGCTCATCTGAGAGTTCGGTAATATCAAGGAACTCATTTATTGATTTTGAATCAGTGAGGGAATCATCTAGGTTAGCATATAAAGAAGCTAATGTAACTCCTGTAGAAGTTGATTTTGCGGAAGTTCATGATATGGCTACAATACTTGAAGTAATTCAGACCGAGGAGATAGGGTTCTTTAGAAGAGGGGAAGGATGGAAAGCAGTGTTGGAAGGCAAGACGGAAATTAGAGGAGAAAAACCTGTAAACACAAGTGGAGGTCTAAATGGAAAAGGTCATCCTATAGGGGCTACTGGAATAGCTCAGGCAGTTGAAGTATTTCATCAGTTGAGAGGGGAAGCTGGGGAAAGGCAAGTTAAAAGTGCTAGGATAGGATTAAGCCTTAATATGGCAGGCTTTGGAAACTCCAGTGTAGTAACTATATATGGTGTAGAGCCTTGATAATTTATTACTGCGTTAAGTGCTCTAGAAAATACCTCATCAAAAAAGTTAAATGCAGTAGTTGTGGTTCTAACGTTATTAATGAGAGTGAAATAGCTGAGTTCAATGTGATCCACGTATCGCGTTTAACTGCCACATCCTTGGGCTTTCCAGAGGAATTAAATTTAGTTATAGCCGAAAGAGAAGGACTAAGAGTTCCATGTTCTACAACTCAGCAAATCAATATAGGGGACAAAGTCATTATAAAGGAAGGAGAAAAAATTGAGTGCCTTAAAGCCTAGAACGTTAGAACCTCATATCCATTGTTAACGTAAAGGGCAATCCTCTCCCCAACAGGATGCAACCTTATTCCCATTGATTGCAGGCTATCCTTTATGTTTAGCCTCTCAGAAACTGCTATACACGCTGAGTCCACTGCACCAATGCTTATTAACTTCTCCACGTTCTTCTTTACGTAATCTGGAGCTTTAACAAGATAGGATTGGCTTGGACCGAAGAAGATTACCTTAACATCTTCATATCTCTTATTTTCAATGGCTCTTAGGGCAGAAGTTATTGCTATCTCAAACTTCATAGGGCTATCGTCTCCTGATGTTATGAGGTAAAGTACTTTAGCCATAACTATTAGTTAATTATGAAGCTATTATAATATTATCATGCCAGATGAAGCAGTAATCAGATATATTATCGAAAGTATTAAAACTTTTTTGAATTAATAAAACATATTAATTTTTCAATTTTTATTTGCATCTAAACTAACGTATTTAAGTTACCAGGTTAACTCTCTTTGGGGAAACATGTTTAGGTTTAACGTTGATCCTAGTTTCTATCCTTCGCCTAAAATGGCATCTAAAGCTCCCCAGGAGGAAGTAGCTTATGTTGCAAATATGTATGTTGGAACTGGCATAGAGAGGCCAGATTACGTAGCAGTAATAGATACCAACCCTAAATCAGAAAATTACTCAAAGGTAATTTACAAAGTGGAATTGCCATATATAGGGGATGAGCTACATCACTTCGGATGGAATGCATGTAGTTCCGTTTTATGCCCAAATGGAAAGCCTGATTTGGAGAGGAGGTACTTAATTGTTCCAGGTTTAAGGTCTTCTAGGATTTACGTAATAGATACCAAGAAAGATTATAGGAGACCAGAAATCAAGAAGATAATAGAGCCCTCTGAAGTGAAGGATAAGACAGGCTATTCAAGGCTTCACACAGTTCATTGCGGGCCAGATGCCTTATTCATAAGTGCTCTAGGTAATGAAAATGGAGTTGGTCCAGGAGGGTTACTAGTAATGGATCACTACTCCTTAGATGTTTTGGGTAAATGGGAAATTGACAGGGGAGATCAATATTACTCCTATGATTTTTGGTGGCATATAACTAGCGATGTAATGGTCACGAGTGAGTGGGCAGTCCCTAACACTATTGAGAACGGTTTAAATCCTGCTCACCTAAAGGATAAATATGGCAATAGAATTCACTTCTGGGATCTGAGGAAGAGGAGAAAGGTTAATTCGATTACCTTAGGAGAGGAAAATAGGATGATATTGGAATTGAGGCCATTCCATGATCCAACTAGGCTAATGGGTTATGTCAATTCAGTTGTGAGCCTTAAAGATCTAAGTAGCTCTATATGGCTCTGGTTCAATGAGGACGGGAAGTGGAGGGCAGAAAAGGTAATAGAGATTCCAGCAGAGCCATTGGAATCTGGATTACCGGAAATACTTAAGCCATTCAAGGCAGTACCTCCTTTGGTGACAGATATTAATTTATCGCTAGATGACAAGTTCCTTTACGTTAGTTTATGGGGAATTGGAGAGTTAAGGCAGTATGAAGTTAGCGACCCATTTAGGCCAAGGTTAACAGGAAAAGTGAAACTGGGAGGTATTTTCCATAAGGAAAATCATCCTAGTGGACATAAACTAACTGGAGCCCCACAAATGGTAGAGGTTAGTAGAGATGGAAAGAGGGTTTACGTAACTAATTCTCTATATAGCAGTTGGGATAACCAGTTTTATCCTGAAGGGATAAAGGGCTGGCTTGTAAAACTAGATGCATCAAGTGAAGGTGGGTTGGCAATAGACAAGGAGTTCTTCGTTGATTTCGGTTACTCAAGGGCACACCAGGTTAGACTTAAAGGAGGAGACGCTAGTTCAGATTCCTATTGTTACCCTTGAGGAAAAATGCTTTTTTACTCATCAATTTTATTAGGAGTGTTAACAGGTTTAGACCCCTCAAAAGGGTGGCTATATTCAGTATATTTTCTCATTCATAGGGGAAGTAGGAAGACGATGCTGAATAGCTTTTTAATAGTTATTTTTTCCCATTTTATTTCAATAATTATAAGTTCGCTACCTTTTATAATAGCATATGCACTCTTTTCAAGCAATGTAATATTCTTCTCACTTTCGTTAACTGTTTTAATTCACGGAGTGACAAAGTTTTTACTACCAAATCTGCATTATAAAGGTAGCGTTAAACCTTCGTATTCTCAATTAATGAAGTGGTCTTTAATAAATTCAACCATAAGCTTCTACGGCCCTTTCATTTATCTTTGCTATTTGGTCTCACCTTTCAATTTGATATCCTATATTTCCTCACTGCTCTTAACGATGTCTTTTACTATTATTTATTTTTCCCTGAAGGGTTTAAATGCATTAAGGAAAGTATGGTTTAATTATGACAGATTTATAGCTATAATATTCATAACGTCATCAATTTACCAAATTACCTCATTTTGTTGTCCCTATGTCCATATACCTTTTAAATGATTTTTCACTTTCAGATTAATTTTGGTTTAATCCTCATTACCTTAAGTGAAAGTCAAGAGCCTTCTCCTAATGTCATTCACTCTCGTTTTACTTTTCGCTCCGTCTAGAGTGGCTCAGATTGAATGAAAAGTAGTGTTCATTCAAGAGCTGAATCCCTTTTCACGTTAACAGGTTTTTGTATTGGTTTTTCAAAACTTTATTAATAGAAACGATGCCTTCTCACACTAGATCAAAAAGGGTGGGGCTGAATCCTTTCTCGCGTTAACAGAAATCTTTTTATATTTGTTTATATCAACTTTTATTGATTAAGGATGAACTCTCACTAGATGTGGGCTCTGCCCAAAAGGATGGGAGTGCGGGGATGTGAGCCAAATGCCGTTGGGCTCGAGTCCCATGACCCACCTACAGTAAGTGGTTGAGGGCTAAGTCCCTGCTCGATCATGATGAGAACAAAATGATTGAAATGAAAGTGTAGGGACAAACGGAGGAAAGCTGAGATGTGAACCCCATGTCTTTTTTGTTCGAGCCTCTTGACTTGCCTACCTTTAAGCTGGGTAGGTTATTAAGGACTAACTCCCTTATAGATCATAAATGTGAATAAAAAATTAGTGAAATGGAAGTGCAATGACAAACAGGTTAATAGTAGAGACAAAATCTTTCCAACGGATAAGGATTAAGTCGTTTGTCCCTACACTTTCATTTCAATCATTTTATCTTCATGAATGAGTATAAGGGCTATCCCTTAACCACCTTGTAAATGGTCATGTGTCTCTTTAGAGCCAAACAGCATTTGACTCACATCCCCCTTAAGCATAGCCCACATTAACGTGAGAGGTCATCCTTTTCAATAAAAATTTAGAATAAACGAAAATAAAGAGATTTCCATTATCATGAAAAAGGATTAAGCCTACATAATAAAAGTGTTTGACATCTTAATTATTCTAAGTATTAAATAATATCGTAACTTCATGAAATGATATTCCATGGTTCTATAGGTATTCTACTGAACTTCTTCTTCGTTGCATTTTCAATGGCTATAAATACCGCAGCTAAGGCTCCAGTAGTTCCAGCCTCTCCCACTCCCCTGCTTCCTGATAATAATTCAGATGGACGTTCTACTAATTCACTTATTACTCTGGTTGGAGCTTCAGAAGCGGTAGGAACGCCGCAGTCAGATATGGAAGCACATAATGGATTCCCCCTTTCATCATATTTCATTGACTCAATAATTACCTGAGAAGCTCCCTGTAGGACTCCGCCTACTATTTGTCCTTCTATCTCCTCTCTGTTTAATATCCTTCCAACATCATCCGTAGCATAATACTCCATGATTTTTACTAAGCCAGTTTCATTATCAACATCCACTACTGAAACATGAGCTCCTGGAGCAAATACATCATTTGCCCTATAGAAGGTCTCAATTTCAAAACCATCATAAGCATTTAAATCATTTATTTTGCTCTTATTTATTTTCGCTAATAACTCCTTTATTGCAAAAATGATTGCAGAAGATCCAACGCTACCAGCTCTAGATCCAAAGCTCCCAATTCCCTCCTTTACATATTCTGTGCTGCCCGTTATAACCTCTACTTTGTCTTCTGAGACTCCCAACATTTCAGAAGCAATTCTCTTAAATGTTGTTGTGTATGCTTGACCATGAGGTCCAAGCCCTAAGTAGAAGTTAATTTTGCCATCCTTGATCTTTACTTTAACAGCCTCTCCTGGAGAAACTCTTACTAACTCACTGAAAACAACTATTGAGATGCCTTTACCTTTATGTATTTCCTTCGCTCTTTTATAGTACCTAGTAGCATTTTCAAAAACCTCTTTATATCCTGCTGGATCTAGTTTCGTTCCTAAGGGAGTTATATGACCTTCATCTCCAATCAAGTTCCTCCTCCTGATTTCAACTGGATCAATACCTAATTCTCTAGATAAATCTTCAACTAGAGTTTCGTGAAGCAGTGCAGCCTCTGGTCTCCCAGCACCTCTGTATGCTCCCATGGGAGTAGTATTTGTTAGAACCCCCATCGCTTTAATAGAAATGAACTTCATTTTATAAGGGCCATTGAGCAAAGTAGAAATGAATATTGGGTTATTGAAGTTAATTCCAACAGTGTATGCTCCAATATTTGAAACTATCTTTCCTGATATCCCTAATATTTCTCCACTTTTATTCGCATAAAGCTCTAAATCAGACATTTGCCCTCTACCTGGGGATAAAGTGTTCACAATCATTTCACTCCTAGTCTCAATCCATTTAACTGGTTTACCAAGCTTCAAAGAAGCAATAGCAGCCAGAACGTATTCTGGAATAATAGAAGTCTTATTTCCAAAACCTCCCCCTACATTGGGAGGCGAGCTCACATTAATGTTTTCAGGCGGAATACCTAATATTTCCCTTAGATCATTTTTGACCCAGAAGGGGGCCTGTGTCGAGACATAAAGATTCAGTAATCCCCCTTCCCACCATGCAATACAACCCTTAGTTTCCATAGGGTTAGAAATTACTCTGTCCTGCTTTATTTTCCTCCTAACAATTACTTCCGCTTTCTCCCTAAGGGATAAATTTCCTCCTTCAATTACCTGGTTTACAGCTAGATTACTCTTTAATTCTCCGTGAATGGGCTCTGAATTCATTGCTTCCTCCAAGTCAATAACTGGTTTTAATTCCTCGTATTCTATTGAAACTTCCTCTGATATGTCTTCGGTATTATATTTGCTCTCAGTTATTATTGCGATAACAGGCTGTCCTACAAAATTTACTTTACCATTAGCTAAAATGGGCATTTTGGCAATTTGGTCTGGTAATTTTGGGAAAGGTCTCACTGGCATGTATGTTTTTATTTCATCCCATGTTAATGTTAAGATGGAATAACGAGGTTTCGATATCCTTTTTATTATCCCTCTTGCTATTGGAGAACGAACTACATGTAAGAAAACAGTGCCATTAGGATTTATATCATCTATGTAAATGGATTTTCCAGTTATAACGTTTAAATGTTCTTGAATCACGAAATTTTATTACTCTAAACTCAAATAAAGGTTTCCGTTAAGATAGGGTTGAGGAGGTTGAAATTATCCTCCATTATAAGCAGCTCTCCTCTCATGACTTTTAAATTGGATTAGCTTAACTGAATTTTATTTACTGTTTGAAACATTTGGAAAAACATACTTAAATATCACCTTTTATAATGATTTTTGTAATTACTTGGCTTAATTTTTTAAAGTACATAATTTTTAAAAGGTTAAATGATAAGATATTAGTCTATATCTCTATGAAGCTCTCTATATCCCCTTCCCTGTTAAATCTGACAAAGAACTTGTACTTTTCACCCTTTTGCCTTGCAATACCTATTCTCCCCCTGTAATTTCCCTTAAATTTCATTTCCTCTACTTCCTCCCATTTCTTCCTCTTCTTTACCTCATTTAATATATTCACATACGCTCTATAACAGATTTCACAGCAGAAAAACAATTCCTTATTATCTACTGTCTTCAATAAATTACCCCAGGAGGAATTGCAAAGAGCGCAATTCATTGAGTATAACGTTAACTATAAAAATAAAAAACTTACCAACTATCTTCAATGACTTTTGAAACTGATTTGTCTAAAAGAATAGCCCTTTCTAATCTGGACATTAAGTACTTATCAAAGACGTCCATTGACTTCAAGAAAGTTACTTTAACTTTCTCCACCAATCCTAACCTCTTCGCGTGTTTCTCTATTAGTTCTAGAGCCTCTCCAGCATGATAAATGTCAGCTTCATATCCTTCCCTAAGGAAATCCTTTACCTCCTTTGGATAATCGTTGGAATTTAATATTTCAACGTTAAAGTAATGCATCTTGGCACCTTCTTTCACTAAATCTTTACTTGCAACTAACTCTAAGCTGTGCATGGCAGCCATCGTTTCTACCCAATGTCTTCTCTCGCCAATGTTTCTCCAAAACTCTAAACATGATTTCGTTGAAGGAAGTGGAGGGGTAGACAAGATTTCCTCCCTTTTCATTCCTAGGCTCTCCCCCATTCTTATAAGTAGTTCATAGTGAGAAGGCTTATCATTATATCCAAGAAACTCAGTATTCATGTTTTCCATTTCATACCTCACTACTTCATCATTATCTGTTCTAGCTACTATAAATGCCAACGTCCTCACCCATTGCCTTAAAAAATGTTGATGTTCTAACACATATCCTAATAATACAGCTTTACTTGGTTTTTGCATGGCTAATACAAATGGATGGACTTTGTCCTTATAGAACCTATTAATGAATGTCCTCTTTATCCATGTTTTTAAGTCATTGGTCTCAAGGAAGTTAGCAATCATCTCTTCAAGAGCCCTTTTAGACTCTACCTTTTCCTGGGTTATATTCCTGTTGAGCCACATTATGTGCTCCACATCGTTTAGTTCGCTCTTCTTTAGTAAATGAGCGGAAAGGCTAGAGTAACTATCAAATTCAAATTCACATACAGGACAAAGCATTTAATCACCTAGACTGGAAAATCGCTGGGTAGCCTACTTCTCAGCATCACGTAATCTGGATCATTTCTGTATTTGTCTTTTAACCTCATGAGTATCTTTTTCACTTCTTCGCTGTCTAAATTCCTCGCGTCTGAAATCATTTTCACTGTATTCTCGAAATCCTCCATGCATGTATTATAGCAATTAACAGCTGCCTTTAATAACTCATATTCTAGCGGTTCCATAAACTAAATTGGTCTCAAATCTTTTAACGTTTTAGTAGCTAGCAGAAATTTTAACTTTAAATAATAAGGAAAATGCAATGGGTAAAAAGGCAAAGGATAAGGGGGCAAAAAGGGATAAGATTAACAGGGCAAGGATAAGAAAGAGGCAGTACTACTTAGTAGCTTTATTCTCAGTTCTCGGCGTCATAATAATAGCAATAACTTTAAGTCAAGTTAATTCAGCTGACCTTGGAACTCCGGTTACTCAAAGCCTTTACAACAGAATGTATTACGTTTCAAACAATTACTTTGGACAAGTAAACTACAATTACCTAAATTCTTATTATATATATAACAAAAGTCCAACTTATTTAAATGGCAAGTTATTGGTTGTCTACATAGGTTATGAATGGTGTCCATATTGTGCCTCCGAGAGGTGGGCTTTAATATTAGCATTAATGAGGTTCGGTAACTTCTCCAACCTGGAATATATGCAGTCAACTCCAAACGATGTCTTTCCAAATACTCCAACATTCACATTCGCTAAGTCAAACTATATTAGCAATTACATAGTTTTCCAGGCCTACGAGGTTCAAGATAGGAACGGAAACCCCTTAATGCCTCTGCCAGCTAACTATTCAAGTTTATGGCGTTCGAGTATATGGTCTAAAAATAGTGGTTCTGTACCTTTTATAGATATAGGAAATGTTTACATACAGTTTGGGTCTACAGTTGATAATCAACCTCTAATTGGAAACAGTTGGGATTCAATAGTTAATGGATTATTGAATAACTCAACTCAGTTCAACTCCATAATTAATTCAGCCAACTCATTGACAGCTGCTATTTGCTCTCTGTTAGCTAATAATTCCCCAAATATATGTAAAAACAACGTTATATCCAAGGAAGTCAATTATTTGAAAACGCATTACTCTCTCTCCTTTAGTATTGGTAAACCCATTAATAATGCCACTGAATGGGCAAGCGTGCAGTATAAGCAAATAGATCCTATTAAAAACACTTCGGTGAATACAAAGTATCCAACAAATATAATCCCTAAGACCCAGAGAGGCAGTAAAACGAACTTAAGTCTATTTGAAAACCAAATTATTATCATTAATGAAAACCAGGCAACCGCTAAGACAGAGTCTGGTATTCCCAGGATCTTGGAATAAGCGCTTCCCTCGACAGATTCGCAATTAATTAAACCTGAGTTAGGGCAGTAAGCACTGTAATTTAGAGGCTTTGAGAGTGACAAGTAGACGGAATCACCTAGGCCTATTAATGCCAGAATTAAGAATGCAAGTGTTATCTTTCTCAATTAAATCCCTATGTAGTCTTTTCCTTCCACTTTTCAAGTAATTTATTTATTTCCCTTGCTAATTCAACATCCTTCTCTGTTATGCCTTTAACACTATGAGTAAACAGCTCAAGTCTTAGTTTTTTATAGCTTATGAAGATATCTGGGTGATGTTGCAAACCTTCAGCTAAATTAGCTAGCTCATCGACGAACTTTATGCAATCCATGAATGTCTTAAATTGAAGCTCCATTACTAATTTATCATTCACTAGCCCCCATCCATGTGGTAAGAGGTTAATTATTTCCTCCCTTTCTAACTTTCTCATATCATTAAATACCTCTATTGCTTAAAAAGCCTCAATCTCTTTTAGTCGCAAGATATAAGTAAGCCAAGAAAGGTATTATTAGCCAAGCTAATCCATCGATGGTTAAAGTGTAGATGTTGACGCCATAAAGGGACGGGTTTATTGGTAAGCCAATGAAATTGTTGTTGAGAAATACATTAACCAGGCTAGGAAATTCATAGGGATTGAAGAAGTAAGATATCAAATTTATTAAGATGTATTGAGAGGAATTGAACGCAATCCCCATAGCATTCGAGATTGCAAAGACTATCAAAGACCAAAAGAAAATGTATAGGATATAGACAAATATTAATAAGCCCAATAGAGTTCCAGAACTTTTAACTACGTGGGATAAGAAATATGAAATACCTATAAAAGCAATTACTTCGACAACTATTGATCCTATAGATAGCAAAACTAGATTAGATGGTAAGAACGATCCCAATAGGTAAAAGGATATCAGATCAAGGATTACTATGCTAACAATTAATGCAAATATAATGGCTAATGTGTTTGAGATGAACCTCGAGATTGCTAAACCTCTCCTACTTATAGGTCTAACTAACACAGACTCTAAGACTCCTGTAACTTTATCCTTTCCGTAAACCGAGTAAGAAGATATTATCGCCATTAATGGGAAAAGGAATGCTAGGACTGAGGTAATGAAGTTTGATGCTAAACTTGAAGGAGACTGAGTTAATTGATTGCTACTACTATAGAGAAATTGGGTGCTGTAAGAAGATTCCTCTACAAGCCCTCCCTTGCTATCGAATAAGTAAAATGATACTGCAGAGTAGTTCCTTATTTCCCTCTCTAAGTTTACTAAGCTTATTATATTTATGTAATTACTGATGTTCTTAAGAAAGAGTAGTTCAGTCTTGTTTAAGCTTGATAGAGAATTTATTTGATACGAGTTTTGTAATGAATAGTAAACGGAAAACCCCAATGGCTTGCCTCCATCACTATCGAAGGCGAATACAAGCAAGTCCTTTTTTGATGCGTTATTAGGATCTGATATTATATTTAAAGCATTTACAAGGCTATAGTTTCCGTATATGGCATTTTGAAACTTGAAGGAAGACTCCGCCTGTCCACTAGCATAACTAATTTGCATAGATAAATAGTAAGGTTTGCTTGAGTTAATTTGGGGTAGACTGACTGTGAAGTTAGCAATTCCCATTGAGTTCGTGAGCATTGAGGACTTGTAAATTGATGTTCCGTTATAATTAGAGAGAGTTAACGTTAAGTTTGCATTCTGTAGACCTTGACCAAAACCATTGTAAACGAAGAAAATTAAATGGTACAGGTTGCCTACTTTGTAGTAACCAAAGCTATACCCTTCCTGGAAAGTTACTTGGATTCCACTAGAGTTCTTTGCAAAAGGGATGAAAAGTAAACTGAAAATTATAACGAGTATTATAATTACAATAACTGCCTTTCCTTTAATTGTCCTCTTAAAGTCATATATCAAAGGGGATATTCTCATTTAACCACCTTGAGTCTTAATAAGGTTCAAGAAATAGTCCTCTAAGTTCTGGTTTACCGTTAAAAACTCCTTTACTTTTATCCCCCTACTAACTAGGGCAAAATTTACATCGTATGGTTCTGCTTTAAAGTTCGTTAATATAAATTTTCCCCCCTCTTTCCTCAAGTTTCCATAGTACAACAATATTTTCTCCGCCTCCTTAATGTCACCTTCTACGCTTATCCTGATTTCCCTTTCACCTATCCTTTCTAATTCCTCCCTTGTTATTTGCTTTATTATTTTCCCCTTATGTATTATAACTACTTTATCAGACAGTGTTTGGACTTCAGATAATATATGAGAGGACAACAATATAGCCTTGTTCCTAGACTTAATCTCCATTATGAAGTCCCTGAAGAACTTTATCCCTGAAGGGTCTAACCCATTTAGAACTTCATCTAGGAGGAGATTTTGAGGATCAGATATTAAAGAAGCAGCTAGGCTAAACCTCTTCTTCATCCCTTGGCTATAGGAATTTATTTTCTTGTTTTCAGCTCCCTCTAGGCCAACTAACATAAATAATTCCCTAGCTTTTTCCCTGGCCTCCCTTCCAGTTATGCCGTAGAAGCCCATGAAGTAGATAAGTAAGTCTAAGCCCTTTGCATTAGGGTCAAAGTTAGGAATCTCTGGGACAAAACCTAGCCTGTAAGAGGCCTCGACTTTATCATTAACTATGTCAAATCCATCAATCTCAACTGATCCTCTTGAAGGTAGGATGATTCCCGATGAAATCCTGAGTGTGGTAGTTTTTCCAGCACCATTTAAACCTACAAAACCTACTAATTCCCCGTTTTTCACCTCAAAGGAAACATCGCTTATTGCTGGAGGAGATTTCTTATTATAAAACTTGGTCAATCCCTTTATTATTATCATTGAAGACAATTCCACTATGGAAATTTAAAGTTTCAAGAATTCCTCTAAATACAAAAGCCCTATACATATTAAAATCCATGGAGCTAAGGGAAATTCAGATGAAACTGAAGGAAATGTATTACGAGAAGGATAGAGGAAGGGGGTTGTTTGCAACGTTCACGTGGTTGGTTGAAGAAGTTGGTGAGCTTGCTCAAGCAATACTGGAGGGAAAATATGGGAACGTGGAAGAGGAAATAGCAGATGTAATAGCTTGGACTATATCTATAGCAAATCTTACTGGTGTTGATGTGATGGAAGCATTAAGGAGAAAGTACTTTAATGGAACTCAATAAAAATATAATTATTAAGACCTCTCATAATTCATGGAGTTTTCATGGATTTTGATATTGACTTTCCTTTCATCAATACTTGTGGGGAGAAGAATTAAGGTGAGACCCAAGACTTGGATTGTTAGCATTATAATAATCTCTCTAGTATTTACAATAAGTTTATGGCAAGGGCTCTCAATGACCTTAGGAGATGCCTTTAAGGTGTTTTTCATATCATTAGCCTCATCCTTAATTATAATATTCTCCACTTACTCTATCGGATTGATTGTTTCTAGGAAACACGATTATAAAACAGTGGAGAAGACTAAATACTTTCCAACTAACATAATAATATCAGTTATCGTGGGGATTACACTAGGCATATGGTTAAACAACTTCAATTTCCCAGTTTCTACATTAAGTGAGTTAATCAATATCGAGCTAGTTACCTTAATTTCATTAATAGGTATTTCAATTTCACGTGACTTCGACTTCAAGAAGGTTGTTAAGGGGGGAAGTAAGGGAATTAAATCCACGCTTATTGCAATAATTGGGGCTATAATTTCTAGCGCAATTATATCAATTTCATTTGACATAAACATGAAGGCGTCATTGGCAATAACATTTGGATTTGGATGGTACACATTAGATGGACCTTTAGTTACCTCTGCTTTTTCCCCATTACTGGGTACAATAGCTTTTCTTGCAAACTTCTTCAGAGAACAGTTTACCTTTATATTAGTCCCATTATTAAGGGGAAGTCAAGAGGCTCTCATAAGTATAGGAGGTGCGACCACTATGGATGACACGTTGGTAATATACATTAAGTCCTTTGGACAAGAGGAGAGCTTAGCGCCAATTGTTAACGGATTCTTATTAACGATTTTAACCCCAATCATAGTCCCAGCTATCATCTCGCTCTAATGAGGAAGTTCAGGCAATTCCTTTTCCTCACATCTTCATTCCATTCATGATATGGTTACTCCTTAATAATTAGCATTTTCCCATAACTTCACATCACCCATTTCATTTTATTAACGAGTAAGCAAGGCTAGACATTAACAAAATCTCACCTTAATTAAGTGTAGTCATGAAACTCCTTTGAGGTTAAAGGTTTTACTCGTCTCCCTGCTTCCCCTTTTTGGGCATTGTTTACATTAAAGGACTTCCTCACTTAAAGAGCGGAAGTCAAGCAAATAAAAGCCTTGAGTATGAAAAGGGATTTAGCTCCTTAACAGCGTAGATGCACTGGCCTCATTAGAAGCCAAGGTGTTTTGCCTAAATCCCGTTTTACTTCCAGAGCATTGATCGCATTGGAGATGATTAAAAGTAAGGAAAAATAAAAGCCTAACAGGTAAAAAACCTCATGTTAATAATGAATATCTAAGGAATACTATAAAACTTTGTTAATACTTACTATCCTCATTAAAGTGAAATTTATTTAATACTTAAAATTTATATTAATTCATATAGAAATTATTACTTTAAATCTGAGTAAAACTAATTCCTTTTTCTGGTTAATATCAAAGCTAACACGGTAATCGTTGCAAATAAAATTAGTATATAATAGTTATATGAGGCATTAGTCTGTAATTGGGTACTGGACATAAGCGATAAGTTAAGTGGAGTTATATTAATGTATTTCTTTAATTCCATCATTTCTCCATAGCTTAAAGGAATTACATGTGGAGGGTTAGGTGATTGGTTGAAGTTAAAAGCATTTAATAAGTTATTGGCTATCTTATCCCTATAAGTTAATGAAGGAAGATTGAACCTCCACTCTATGAACTTGAGTATTGACTCGAAGTAATATAATGTATGATCTATATAACCGCTTTTACTATAGGGAGATATAATTAATGCTGGAACCCTGAAACTTAAACCGTATTTATCTATCTGGGGAGGTGGGACATGGTCATAGAATCCTCCATAGTCATCCCATGTTATGATGATAACAGAACTGTTCCAATATTTGCTCGTCATTATGGAGTCGACAATGTAGGCGACCCATATCATTCCCAATGTTATGTTTGCGGGGGGATGTTCACTTAATTGAAAATCCGGTATTATCCAAGACACTTCAGGTAAATCCCCATTTCTTAGGTCAATAAAGAACTGGTCTCTACTTGCGAAATGCGAAGCATATCTTAAAGTGTAGGAAGACATTTTAGCAGCATAGGGATTCCAGAAGTCAAATGCTTGCCCGCTCTTTATTGCTTGAGAGTAAGTTCCAGGAGTAATTGGGTAGTCATAATATTTCCAAGATATAGAACTATTCATGAATAGATCTGCAATTGTCTCTATCATATTGGATTCATTTAGATAAATGTCTTTAAGCGTTTCACTAGATGAACTACTTACTCCTGGGAATATTGATATTATTGGTGCTTGTCCCGCTATTGAATACCAATGGTTAGGCTGACTGAAGCTTAAAACAGAGGAAAAGAAGTTATCACATAAAACGTAATTTTTAGCCAATTCCCAATAATAAGGGATAGTTATGTTATTGTAGTAAGCCATAGTAAATATATTTCCCTCTGCCTCAATGAACTTATCCATTTTTCCATTATCATAAGCTATATGCGAGGAATTCCAGTTATGTGGCATGTCAGGTGTGACTGGAGTTGTTATTAAGAAGGGTCTAATGCAGTAACCCTCATATTTCATGCAAACGTCCTTTGGAACTCCATTAGCGCCTGGAAAAACACCAAAGTAGTTGTCAAAGCTGTGGTTCTCCTGCATTATTATTATTATGTGTTCTATCGGAATTCCTTCTTGGTAAGTCTTAGTAGGTAAAGTTGTTAGGGATAATATAATTGCCAAAGCAAAAATAAATCCCTTCACAAAATTCCTTATCATCACCATAATGTTTAATAGAAGGTAAATTTAAAAAATTATTTTTTCTTATTAATAATGCTAGATAATACACTAACTAGGTATACTAAGGAAAGGGCAAGGCAAATCCAGTAATAAATTGTAGGGTAGCTGGAGATGTAAGTTTCAACTAATGTATTTCCTAGCTGTATTAAATACGGTTCACTTCCAATTATGATGAGGGGATAATTGTTGCTATAGCTATATGATGGAGCTATTACTGGTAAAAAGTAGTTGAAAACAATGTAATTGAAAATTACATAGGAAATTACTGGGAAGATGAGGTATAGTATAGTAGCCCAAAACATTCCAGAGTATTTCCTCTCTTGGCCTATTAATGTGTAATATATATAAAATGCAGAGATAACTATTACGTATATTCTTAAACCAAAAAGTAGTAAGTTAATGAAGTCAAAAATGTCAAAAGTTTTTCCTAAAATGCTAACGTCTAGAATAAATGGAGAGTCTTTTACTACAATAGCCTTTCCTATGCTATACTCCCACCATGGATAGGGAACTAATGCTATAATTAAACTGGAGACATTAGATAGTAGGGATAATTTCCTAACCACTTTGAACACCTAACGACATTTGAGTAGTTACATTTATGTCCAGGAACCCCAACTTAATCTCTACTTTATACCCCTTCTTAATTTCATTTAGCAAACCACTTTCGTTAGTTATCATTATGGAAACGTTCTCAACAGACTTTGATGGAATTGTCACACTATTATAATTGAATTTCAAGTATTTTCCTGAGAAATTATAAAGAGTTATATTGAAATCTGACGTATTATTGAACTCAAGTAAAAGGTTTGAGTTCTTGATTAGTACTTTATCTATTTTAGGCTGAGATCCATTAATTAGCTCATTAATTTCTTCCCTAGTATTGTTTATCAAGTGCGGCAAATTAGTGGAGAAGAGGGCAAAGATCACAATTAAAAGGAAGGATACAGTCCCTGCTACTTTTCCAAAGTCCACAGGATGAATATCATATTTAGAATTTAAGCTCTAACGTTTCTTCAACTTTAATTTGATCAAGAAATCACTAATGTGATAGCAATGATAAAGCAAATGAGGAATGTATTATTCATCTCCTTTTCAGCTTTCTTCGCTGATCTAGGATATCAAGCAGCACTTTCCCTGTTTCCAATTTATTTGGTTTACATCCTCGGTGCCCCAGTGTCCCTTTACGGTTTAGCTGAGGCGATGAACTATGGAATAGGATCTTTCTTCGGTTTTATAGGAGGTAAATTGTCTGATGTTTACGGTTCTAAGAGAATATCAATTATAGGAAACGCCTTAATACCATTAATGTCGTTAATGGTTTATACCTCAAACGTGATAGCCGTTATGTTATTATTTTCTTGGGGATGGTGGATGAGGAACTTAAGAACTCCTCCAAGGAGGGCATTGCTTTCATCTGTTACAGAGGAACATGAGAGGCAGGAGGCTTACGGTATTTTACACGCTTTAGATATTGCTGGCGCTACTATAGCTGTGGGCTATATTACCCTCTCTCTCTTTTTAAAGATTGATATAAAAATCGTCATGTTAACAACTATTGTTTACCTAGCAATAAGCACACTTCTCCTGGCATTAGTTAAACCAGGGAGGAATACATTAAGTTCTAAACAGAGAATTAAACCTGAGGGTAAGAGGGTTATAAGCGGAGTTCTCATTTCGACAGCCCTTTTTGGCTTCAGCTACTTTTCCTTTGGCTTCCCTATCCTAACTGTAACCGAGAAATATAACGAACCTTACTTGGGAACTCTAACTTATATTGTTTTCCTAGCAGTTTCCTCCCTTTCTGGATATTTGTTTGGAAGATTGAAATATAGCGAAGTATTCCAGCTCTCTCTAGGTTATGGCTTAGCTTCAATATCTAGTCTCTGTTTCCAGTTGTTCTCTAGTTTGTACTTATATTTCCTCTCTTCAGCAATAATGGGAGTAGCCGTAGGCATGGTGGAGACATTTGAGCCATCTATAGTATCCAAGATATATCTGAGGGAAGGGGAGGGTATGGGAATCCTAGCAGCCTTCAGGAGCACAGGCCTATTTATAGGTAATTTAGCTATGGGTTTCCTCTACCCTCTTAATCTTGCATATTGGTATGCGTTTTTCGTTTCGTTTTTGGCCTCAATAATAATGTTGGTATCAGGTAAGGGGTATTCAAAGGTTCCTTAAAGTAAATTCTTAAAACAGTTCGTTGTGACAGAGGGACACTAAACTTAAGCCCTTCAGGTAGAGAGGAGCTCAGATCCTATTGGCATTGCTTAAGATTACTAAGAGTGTAAAAACTCGCTTTAGGAAACCCCTTCTAGAAGTATTGTAGTAGATTTTGTATTAATTTATTATTTAAATCTATAGTTTTTAGTAAACATTGCTATTATCATTGTCAAAAACATAAGTATTATGGAGGTTATGAATATTAAATTAAAGGAAAGTCCAGAAGGGAAGAACACAACTCCTAAGATCTTCCCGTCAAAGTAAATCAAGTAAGGCTCCTTAAATGAAGTCATGTAGGTTGAGGCAATTACTGGGCCAATAGCGCTACCTATATTTCTCAACAAAGTGTTAACTCCTAGACTAAGGGCTCTCTTATCTTGGGGGGTTGAAACAGCAACCATGTTAACAATCGGAATAATAACAGAGATAATTCCTATGCCCACAATAAAGGCATCCAAAGAAAGATCAAAAGGTGTCGACCTGTTGAAAATGAAGGTGGAGAAACCTAACATCGAGATTATTGAACCTGTAATTAACAAGGGTTTTGGTCCAAGCCTAGGAGTTAAATTGCCCACTATGGGGCCAACAATAAGCATGACGCTAGTAGCTGGAGCAAACGTTAAACCAGCGGATATTATATCTAGCCCTAAACCATAAGGTTCAGGTAATTGGGAGTAGTACACCACAGAAAAGAACAGAATTAACAATGCAATGCTTGAGGTTAACCCTAGTAAGTTAGCTACTAGGAAATTCCTTATCCTCATTAACCCCAAGCTAATCAATGGTTCCTTGCTCCTCATCTCTATTGGAACAAAAGATATTATAAGTGCAATGCCAGTTAACAATATTAAGATCTCACCAAATGAACCCCATCCTAAGTAGGGTATTTCAGTTATGTAAATTAGTATTAATGTAACACCTATGGTTAGTGTAGCTATGCCAAAATAATCTATTACCTCCTTTCTCCTCACTTCACCTCTTCCTAAAACCCTAGCAGATAAAACTATTAGTATTAACGAGAGTACAAAAGCTATGTGGAAGGCGAACTGCCATCCAAGTATTTGGTCTATATAAGATCCCAAAATTAATCCTAGAGCCGTTCCTATCCCAAATGTACTGCTTAATATCCCTTGGGCAAATGCCACCTTTGAAGGGGGAAAGATATCTGTTATAATAGCCAAACCTATTGGAAACATTGCCATACCTAAACCTTGGATGGCTCTGGAAGCTATTAGGAAATAAACATTTGGCGAGAAGCCAGCTATACCAACTGCTATCATATAAGACAACATTGCAAGTAAGTACATTTTCCTCCTCCCATAAACATCCCCTAATTTTCCAAAGAGAAGAGAGGAAACTCCACCAACAATAATGTAAGAGGAAGTTACCCATGCAATTACTGATTCAGTAGTATTGAAATCGTTTTGTATAGTTGGTAAAGCAGGCACAACCATTGTCTCTACATAGTTAACTAGGAGGGCTACTAAGGAGAGCAATGTTAAAACCTTATTACCCCCATTCACGAATTTCATTGTTCTTTGATTCTTTAAATGGTTAACAATTTTGGTTATTTAATTCACAATTTTACATAATTTATTTTAAAAGTGTAGAATAGTAATTGTAGTTTTGATCTTTTTTTCCTAAGGGCAATAATTTGTTTAACCCATTTATTAATGATTGGTTTACCAGTATATGCACTGCATAGTCTACAATTGAATTAATCTACCATCCAAATTAATGAGTTTCTGTTTAATGCAAAGAACTCTTGAAAGGTAGGATAAATTTCTCCACTAAAGGCAATTGTTCTAAATGGTTAACCAATAACTTAATATTTTCCTCGTCAGCTCTCTTAGGTAATTATCCAGTTCCCTAGCTCTAGTAAGTATTTCCTCTCTGTTATTTACTTCACTTGTCCACTCATTAACCATTTCATATGTTACTTCTGGATGAAACTGGATTCCAAGTGCTCTCTTGTATTTTATTATTTGATAGTATTTCTCGCTATAACCTAATAATTCTGCTCCTTCAGGGATTGTAAACGCATCCTCATGCCATTGAAATACTTCTATTTCCCCTCCTAAGATCTCCTTTATTTCTCCTAACGTCTTTATTTTTTTGAAACCTATTTCACTTCCAAAACTCCCCTTATTTACTAGACCTCCTAGGGTATGTGATATTAGCTGAGAACCCAAGCATATTCCCAAAACCCTTTTATTTTCCTTTATCGCCTTCCTTATTAATTCCTCTTCTATTTTCAGGAAAGGATAATTGTTCATTTCATAGACACTCATTGATCCCCCCATGATAATTAAGGACTCAAATTCCTCATTGCCTTTCAACTCATCTGAATACAATTCCTTGAAGTCTAGAAAATCTTTAATCCTTCCAGCCCCCTCCCTATCCTCGTGTTTTATTAGTAGAAGATTCATTTATTTTCTCATTTAAATAAGAGCCTAATATTTAAATATTAAAGGTAGTAAGAATTAATTACTCAAGGCATAGCCTTCTTAATCTATTACCTCACTAATTTATTGTCTTTAAGGTTTAATTGCTTGGATACTTTTTACTTATACTTTCCAATTGTTAGGTATTTGCAATCAGCAATGATTACCCTTCAACGTTTGCTACCTCATGATTAAAATGATTAACATGCACTCCCTTCTAGATTTCTCCTTAAGCATTCAACGCTTTTCCACTTACCATGGATTTTGAGTCTACTGTTATTCATGGTAAATACTAAGCAACTATGCCCATATGCGAAGCCCTCCTCTTTTCCCACACCCATCAAACCTTAGAGCGGTACTCCATTAAGTTGACAGATCTTCACAGCAATAAATATTATAAGTGAAAGAACTGCCATAAGGATTAACTAGGATAACTGGACCTTTATCTCAATCCTCATCGAGGACATTTTTATTATCGAGAAATATATCATCTCGACGTAAGTGCCTTTAGCAGAACTTCCCCCTAATTGCAGACCCCCTCTTATATTCATTACATCATATAATTAATGTAGGAATCTACTATATTGTGGGCCTTGAGAGGACTGTTACAAGAATGTGAATGTTGATGAGTTCAAGATTTTGCCACATTTCATTCCTAAACTAATTGCCATAAATACAGTAAGGTTAAAGAGGTTTAACTAATAGTTTGTTCAGATGTATGGTTTATATATGAAAGTTATAAGGATGTAATTGCAATTACGAGCACAAATGTAGACCTCTAATACTCTCGAATGTTTACCAGAGTAAGCCATATTTGATGAACTAGTTTTGGGATCAGAGTTGTTAGTTCTTCCTAAATGGTTAGGGTAAACCTTTTTATGATATTCTAGTACTGACTAAAAGTGAATTAATTAATGTTCTTTGAGGAATTTCCTCACCTCGTTTTCTGGGAAGTCACTAAAGCTTGCCCGTTAGCTTGTAAACACTGCAGGGCCAATGCCTTAGAAAAACCTTTACCATGTGAGCTGAAGACAGAAGAGGGAAAGAGATTGCTAGAGGATATATCAAAATTCGGAAGAATAAACATAGTGTTTACTGGTGGAGATCCCTTAAGTAGGGATGATATATTTGAATTAATTGATTATGCTAAACAACTTGGATTAATAGCGTCAATCTCGCCTTCTCCTTCACATAGACTAAACGAGGAAGCTATTATGAGAATTAAAGAAAGTGGGGTAATTTATATGTCGATAAGTCTAGACGGTGCTAGGCCATATACTCATGATATGTTAAGGGGTTTAACTAGTTATAAATATGCAATACATGGTTTGAAATTAGGGCTTAAGTATGGAATTCGAGTACAAGTTAACACTGTTGTGTGGAAGGGTAGCTATCCTGAGTTACCGGAAATAGTTAAAATACTTAAAGGGTTAGGAATAACGATATGGGAGGTATTCTTTTTAATTCCCGTTGGTAGAGGTACTTTGAAATTAGATATACATAAGGAGAATTACAAGAAGGTTGTAGATTTTCTAGTAGAAGTAACTAAGTATGACATTAAAGTCAGAACAGTGGAAGGTCCTTTTTTCAGGAGAGCTTTATTGGAGCATAGCGGAATTTTGCAAGATAATGAATTAATAATGAAGCTAAGGGAATTGCTAGGAAATCCAAGTAAAGAAGAGGTTGATAAATCAATAATTCCAACTAGAGATGGAGTAGGAGTAATTTTTATATCTTATAACGGCTATGTATATCCTAGTGGCTTCTTACCCTTGCCCTTAGGTAACATTCGAGAGAAGAGTATTGTAGATATTTACAGGAACTCAGAGATATTGAAATCAATAAGGGTTGGAGTATTAAAAGGCAAGTGTGGTATGTGTAATTATAAAGATATTTGCGGAGGCAGTAGGGCTAGAGCTTATGCAATCTACGGAGATCCTTTAGCAGAAGATCCAATATGTCCATATTAGGGTGTTACATAAAATATAAAATACTATGAAATTAATTAATTTTACTTATAGATTAAAGTGATTTGTTAATGTTAGTAGCTTAAAGTAATTGGTGCAGTAATTAGTTTCGGTTATTACTAGTAAAAGTTGTAGCTAACAAGACTTAAATTAGTTTAAGTGAAAATATAGGTATGCAAAGCCTGAAAGAAGAAATCTTAAAATTGATCAGAGAGGATAGTGAGTTTAGAACTGAGATTGAAAAATTGCTTTTTGAGACTAGATTAAGCAAGATAATAGAGGCTTTAGAAAAGCTAGAAAGTAATCAGAAATCTCAACTGGAAATGATTTCAAGACTAGCTGAAGCATATAAGTCCCTCACCCAGCAGATGGAGGTGCTGACGAAGAGGGTTGATTCCCTCACCCAGCAGATGGAGGTGCTGACGAAGAGGGTTGATTCCCTCACCCAGCAGATGGAGGTGCTGACGAAGAGGGTTGAT
>Ga0208313_100010_pt1 | contig 87321 bp, 84 predicted proteins | sample OSP_15_2_FD_187142 | JGI IMG/M metagenome (GOLD analysis project Ga0208313, IMG submission 187142) | Extremophilic microbial mat communities from Yellowstone National Park, USA - OSPB_Slides-mat_host_7_15 (SPAdes) (version 2) | ecosystem: Environmental > Aquatic > Thermal springs > Hot (42-90C) >... | reverse complement strand
TGAGCTGTTGAAGTTTTGCAGTCTTTTCTTGGATTTCCCCAACATCGCTTAGCAACTGGCTACCTCGACCTCTGCGAGTTACGATTTTAAAATTGTAAATATAAGACTTTCGAGAGTTTCAGCTTTTGTGTGAGCGTGAATTCTGAAATTCAAAAATAACAAGCTCGTAAAGCTCGTTTAAAACTTTGTCTATGTGATGGTCAGAACCGTCTCCTATAACTCTTCTTATATTATAAGAGCGCTCTGGAAAAAGCCTTCCCGCAAGGCTTCCAATTCTTGTGCAAACCTTTCTACCTTCTGAGTTCAAAAATCCGCGTGTGAGAAAAATTCTCCAACCTTCGCGTGCTTCTTCAATAAGCGCTTTAAGTTCGCTCAACTCGCGTATTCTTTTTGTATCTTTTTGCATCGAACAACTCAACTTAAAGCGAAAAATAAGGGTTATTACCATTGATTTCAAATTTTAATGAGGTATATATCACTTTATAGTAAAGTATTTAAAAGTGGCTCCCTTAACTAAAGGGAATGCGTAAATCAAAAAAAGCGGTTTCGCCAGTGGTTGCAACCGTAATTCTAATAGCGGTTTTTATAGCTGTTGTATCCGCCGCTCTAAGCTTTGCGGAAGTTGAGCTTTCAAGTTATTATGCGCAATCGGATTTGCAACAGTCGAGTACACTTGCGTCTCAAGTAGCGCAAGGGATAAATGCGGTGGCGCTAACTTTTGGTAGAAGCGTAAGTATAGGTTATAGTTTTAAATACGCATCTATTGCGGTTATACCAAATGTTGTTAAATATGTAATCCAAATTTCTTCATCTGAATGTCCGAATAACATGTGTTATGTTTATGCTTATACTGGAATGCTTGTGATCGCTATTCCAGCCCATTATTACTCGCTAGGCAATGACTATATGAGCACCATTTATCCTGCAAGTTTTCCTATAACCAAAACGTTTGTATCTAAAGGTGGTTCTGGGTCTATCGCCCTCGCTTTTACAAAAGAGTTTGAAAGTAATGGCATCGAGTTCTTGTACACTGTTGTTGTTCCCGTACCTCTTGAGGTGAACACCACACAGAGCATAGGTGGGTCTCAGAAAATTCCAGTAGTAAGACTGTACTTTGTTCAGCTTTCAAATTTGGCTCAGCAATATCCACTACCTTCGAATTGCACAGCAAACCCACCTAAAGCGAGCGTTTCAATTTTGAGTTTAAAGAGCGGTTATATTACAGTTCAAGGCCAGGGTTCACAGGTCTGTTCGGTTATTGGTGTGACAAGTATATCGATTCAGTGGTATCCCATGAGTACGCTTTATTCTTCTCAGTTCTTTAACTTTCCACAGACAGGCCAGGTTATTGTATTTCCTAATGGAAACGCAGAGCTTCAGGTGTACATAGGCGATGTAGGAGTTGGCGGTCCGTGATTTTCGAGGTGTATTGATATGCCAGACGTTGTGATCGGAAACGTAATTCTTACTGTAGCGCTGGCAATCGCACTTCTTCTATTTGTCGCAGCTTCTTCAGGTATCTCGCTCATATACACCGTTAGAACTAGGGGTGAGCTTTTGCAAAGTGTTGCAGAGCAAATAGCGCAAATAATTCAACAGAGCTACTTGGTGGTCAACAACTCTGAAATTAGTGTCGGAAGTAATGTGACGCAGGTCTTAGGTCTTCCCGTTCAGATTGCGGGTTATGGTTACACGATAGTTGTCAAAACTTCACCATTGTTACTAGGCAACACTGTTGATAAACACGTCACAGTGCTTACAGTGACTATAGCTCTGACAGGCACATATGGTAGCGCTTCTTCGTCCGTTCTTTTAGGGTCTAACGTCTACTGGTACACGCAAACTGCTGTTACGGTTACGCAAGGCTTGGGATTATTGTTGGACAAGTGTGCCGGCGTTTTGCCAAATCATCCTATCTGCCAAGGATATGATGTCATCGGCTTTGCCTTTTTGGTCAATTCAAAAGCGGTGTCTTAGGTGATGCAAAGTGGTCAGTGAAATGATCGACTATATCGCCGCAGCAGTAGGAATGGTGATCGTATTTATTGGCGGCGTGTTCATTTTCGGGGGAATGCTTACAAACGGTGTTGCAAATCTTGAGCAAAAAAATAGCATTATGCAGGCGCAGTCACTTTTTGATTACATTTTACTGACACCAGGTTATCCCTCGAACTGGGGTTCCAACTCTAGTTTGACAGCACCAAAGGCGTTTGGGCTCGCAAACGCGCAAGCAACGCAGCCATACACCTTAAGCCAAGCGGATGTAATGCGACTGCTTGTATCGAGCTCTCAGTTTCAAAAGAATGCCATTCAGATCGGCGGAAAGACTTACCTTAACCTTACTGAGGGGCTCTTTTCAATTCTCGTTCCTGTTGGAAAGACCATAAACTATACTTACGTTAAAAAAGTTTTGGGAATATACGGCTCGTACGAATTTTATCTTAGCTTGACGCCAGCGCTCAATGTATCAGTTCATCCCGTTTCGACTTCTCAAGGCGTCAAGTTCAGCGTTAAAGTCACAAACTTTTTTGGCGCTCCCTTGCCCTTAGCGACGCTTACTGGTTCGTTGATTTATCTTTCCCAAACCTCTCAGGGTGGTTGCCCTAATAAGAACGGTGCAAATTGTCCATCACTGATTTACTATTCTACTGCAACGGCCACAACTAATCTTAGCGGAGTTGGAATCTTAAGTTTTAACACTCAGGTTCAACCCCAAAGCTACGCGCTAATAGTTCAAGCGTCTTCGTCCAATCTTATAGGCTATGGTTACTATTCTAGTGTCACCCCTTCACATTTAGAAGCGTATGCACTACTGCAACCTGGTTCAGATAACGTCACTTTGATGCAACACTGTGCGGTGGTCACAACCGCGTCTTGTGGAGTAGACTACTTTAATGTTTCAAATTTAATTCAAAACAATTCGGGTGGATTTAGCATTATAAACCTGACGTGTACCCGTTACTGGATTAATGGTGGAAAAGGTGTGGGAAATGTCCACTCCAATTCCACCTGTTCTGGTTTACTGTATAATGGCTTTCTTTTGGTGTCGATCAAACAAACGGGTAATGGTCAACAATCAAACACGATACTCGAAATTTTTCCACTTAACGTAGCTTTTGCAAATCTCTTTGTGAACTTCGGTCTTAATCCTGTTTCTACTCACGCAATTAGCGTCACTACACTTACACGCGTAGTCGTAATTTCTGGTGTAAGTTACATCGCAACCTTTGCGTACTGGCCTGACCAAGCTCAAGCTTACGGTGGGCTTTCATGATGCGAACAATTGAAGTGATTCTTGCGATTGCGGTTTTAATAGGCGGAATTCTTAGCGTTACACTTTACGCAAATTACCAGCCAGTGGAGGCAAACTATGCGCCTTTATTACAAAATCTTGGATACTCGGCAGTTCAAACGCTACAGCGCTCACAAGTGTTACAGCTTGCGGCGTTTGATCCCGCTAATCAGTTTTATGTAAGCGAGCTACAGGATGCTCTCAACAACCTGTTTCCTGCAAACGTGGTTTACAGGTTAATTGTGTACAACGTCACCAATCTTACCCAATACGGTGTAAACAGCGTAAATTACGATCCAGTTCTAAACATAAGCGACTACACGGGAAACAAACCCGTTTTTACTTACAGCTCCAGTTTCGTGATCTCACCCGTAAACTTTAGCTATTTCCAGAAAACCAATTCAGCTCAGGTGACTGTTTTCATTTTAAACACAAGCGACGCTGCGTATAGCACACGCTTTTATGCGATAGCGAATTCACTTAAACAGCTGTTTACTTCAAGACCTTACTTTAAACAGGTAGTCACGATAAACAACACAGACCAATTTCACAACTTGATGTTTAGCGGTAGCTTTACTTGTAGCGGAGGGCCTGGCTGTCACCCTGCGAGTGCCACCTACTATGTGAAGAATTCGGTGGTGATAAACACGTTTTCACCCTTTACGAGTGGTGATGTTCCTATCTCAAATGGTGACGCTTCTACCTATATTAATCAATATTTCGATCAAGGTGGTTACGCATACTACGCCTATCGGTTGGGGCAACAGGTTTCGGAATACAACATAACGTGGGTGAGTCTAAACTACGACTTTCAGCAAGTGTCTAACATGGAAACAACAGTTTTTAATTCAAATGTTTGTGGCAGTTATCCGTCGTTTGAAACCGTGGGATATTGTAATGTGTTTGCGTATAATGCTCTTTGTCCAAATAATAACGAAGCTGAGTACTACTTTGTCGAAGGGCTTGCGGGAAATCCAAATCCTTATCCTAGTTGCAAAACAATTCAAACATCTACTTCTGCTCAAACAACCTCTCTCACCCCACTTGCGGTGTCTTATGAAAACTACTACGGCGTTTATCCTGGGGCGGTGCAGAGCACTTCAGAAGCTTACGCGCAAATTTCAGACTTAATACACGTTCTCGATATAACTTACCCGGTAGAAGGCTACTACACTGACTCGATATGGAAATCACCTGCTCCTACAGGAGGCTACTTTATTCTGTTTGGGCTTTCTGGCTTTGATGCAAGACTTGTCCTTCTTACTTTGCTCGTGTTTTACCACCCACTACTATTACCTCTTTCCAGCTTTACTTCATCCAATTTTGTGAGGCTCGTAGTTCTTCAACTGGGTGAAGTATAATGCCAAGAGCAAAAAAGAAAAGCGGACAGTTCATCATCATAGCCGCGGTTCTGATCCTTATCATTATGCTGTCCGCTGTGATATTCCTTTACTCCAATTTACCATCGCAAACCTTAGTGGTTAAAGACGTTGCGGTTGCGACAAACTCGATTTTAAATAGCATAAACTCAGTTTACTCCGCTGGCGCCTCCATGTACTCAACAATATTAAACGTCACAGGTAACTACACTTACGCGGCTCTACAGGCTCGCTCGGTAATGCTTTCGGGTCTCGGTAAACTTGTGACGCTTTATGCAAGCTACGGTCTTTCGCTTTCCACACCGAGTATATCGTTTAAGGCGGTTTGGTACTCACCTTACAGTTACACACTATCGCAAGGAGGTTTGGTGTTCAACCTTTCGAACTACGGCGTGTACGGTGTAAACGTCTCTGTGACACAGGAGCTTGCGGTTCAGGTTGTGTGCCAAACAAGCTGTATCAACTCAAAAGGTTTGGCAACACTAAGAGTGTACAGGGAGTTTGGAAAACCTGATACAGACCTTCAAAGCAACATGTTTTACTTTCTTGTGTTTAACCAAACGCTGAGCGAGTGGGTGAAGGCTTCGCCTACTAGCTTTACGAACTACGGAAATGGGACTTATGCTCTTGGTGTGCCTTCTACAAGCGGTAGCAGAGGCTTTCTTGTGGGTTTGAGAGATTCAAGAGGAATACTCGTTATCGCTTCAAGTTTCACAAAAATAGTTTACAACTTGAACTGGGGGTTAACTCAAACTCAAGCTGGAAACTTAGCGTTTGTGCCTTGGACGCTACAGATTCTCACAAATGGCGACGTCCAGCTTTTGGGACAAAGCGTTTTAAGCGGAAGCGGGCAACCTGTGCCGCCCGTTCCCGTTAAAGACATACGCGTAAACGTGACCGTAGGAAGCAAAAGCGCGCAGGTGCCCTTCCAAGTCGAAGACTGGACGTTCAATTATACCCAGCCTTTGGGGTTAACAGGTAATTACACGCTGTTTTCAAACTTTCAAATGATTGTTACAAACATAAACACATCAGTGAATTCTGTCACGGTATATTGGAATGGCACTGACACCGCCCGACCGTCTAAGTACTCTGTGCCCGTCAACTTTAATTACTTTGTGAACACAAATAATTGTGGAAATTACTGTATCGTGCAAGTGAGTAATGGGCTACTTGCGTTTCAGTTTGTAGATAACGGTGGTTTTTGTGCGGCTACAAAACCTGATACTCTAAGTATTAATGTTTTTAATCAACATGGAAATCTAGGATCCATCAACTTTGAAGTTGTGAACAGTCAGAATATGGAAACAGACTGCAACTTTGGATTTGTAGTATTACCAGGCGCAGTAAGAGAGATAGCAATCGGTGGTTTTGTTTATGGTGAATTTTCATGTTGTGATCAACCAATTACCGCTTATAACATGTTTCCCACTATGGTGTTTTTAATACCAGCAAAAGCGCCTTACATCACAACTTTTGCAATCACTAGGTTCGGAAGTGTTAGTACTGGTTATAACAGGCAAATAACGGGTTACACTTTGGAGACGCTATCTGGTTCGGAGACGCTATCTGGTTCTTATAGCGTATACGTTCAAACAACTACAAATCTTAATCAAAACCAGTGGAGTTCGACTCTTGGCGCTTACTGCGTGTACACCCAAGGACAGAATTACTGCTCAACTCAAGGCACTTACACTTATCATCTGTGGTCTGCCATTTGTTCAAGTGTCAATAACCCAAAGCAAGGTAGTGACCCTTGTAATGCACAAAAACCTAACTCAGGTATTCTCATGGCTAATTCTTCACTTTCTTCGCTGTACAACCTCGTGTTGACAGAGCAGCCTTCGTCACCGTACGCAGGTATAAACCTCAGTTCGCGCTCAATCTCAGTTTCCCCATTTATAGAATTAAATAGCGCCGTACTTTCATTCAATAGCGCCTACACCTTAACCTGGACAGGCTTTCTGTGGTTCTGGCCAGGCACACAAACTGTTGGGAGCACCCAATATAACCTTGACCCGTACATCGTGTCAACGATTTTCAGTTCGCCCCCGACGGTGTCTGTGAGTGTAGCTTAGTTTAAAAATCATCCTCACTTTTTCGTAAAACGAGTTGCGAATAAAAGGATTTAAAAGACTTCACAAAAAGAGTATCAGTATGCGAATTCCTCCAGACCTAAAGCAGGTTCTACTGAGCGTCGCAAGCATTTCGGTTTTTGCGATACTTCTCATTTTGGGTAAAACCTTCTTAATTTGGATTTACATCGGTTTGACTTTTGCTGTGATTTTCGGCTACTCGATTTATCGAACTTCAAAAACCATCCCGGTTTTCAAAGAAAACGGTAAGGAAGCGGCGCAGATCAAAAAAGACTACAAGGACAAAGTTCTCTTTAGACAGACCGCAAAAGACACCCAACCTTTTATGGCCGATTACGAAATGGAAAGGTTACAACTAAGTAAAAAGATGTTAATCCTAATGATGGTTCCTTTTGCGGTGCTCATTGTGCTTTATATAGCGCTTCCCACGGTTTTAAGGCTCGTTTTCCACATCTTTCTTTCAAGACTTCAAATCACTGAGCTTTACGTCGCATCTGCTTTGGCATCAGTTGGCGCAAGCCTGCTAGTTCGTAGGAGGCTTGGACTAAGCGCCGCGTCCCTTTCTTCGGGAACGCAGATCGTTTACGCTCCTCGTGCGTATCACATAACGCCAAAGGGCGTGATTTTCGATCCGCCAATGCGTGTTCCAAATGTAGAAGTTTCGGTTCTCAAGTTTCCCGCACGCGTAAAAAGGGTTGAAAGAGAAAGAAAGTTTATCGAGCTTGAATCGCTTGCGGACGACGTGCCCGCTCAGATCAAGCTTGTAAGGCTTTACACAAAGGACGTTGACCGCCTGCTTTCAGTTCTAAAAAGTCACGCAGAAGTCGAACTTGAAGAACAGCTTGCAACTTCTTAGGTGTTTTTCTTATGTCAACCGAAAAAAAGTTTTGGGTGGAAAAGCTTGCGGAAGAAGTGCGCGAAAAATTCAAGGTTTCACTTTATCGTACGGAAAACGGCGTTGGCGCTTCAGGAATCCCCCATATCGGTAGTATCAGCGACGCTGTGCGCTCTTACGGCGTGAAACTTGCGCTCGAAGAGTTTGGGCTAAAAGCTGAGCACATCGCTTTTTCAGACGACAAAGACGGCTTAAGAAAGGTTCCACACGGCTTTCCTGAAGAGCTGAAAAACCACATAGGTAAACCCGTTACGTCAGTACCAGACCCCTTTCGTTGTCACGAAAGCTATGGCGACCATATGAGCTCAATGCTACTAGACGCGTTAGACACTTTTGGAATTGAGTACAAGTTTATGTCTGGAACGCGCGTTTACAAGTCGGGCTTGCTCAACCCCCAAATCCACGCGATACTTGTGAATGCAAAAAAGGTTGGAGAAATCATTCTTGAAGTCACTGGGCAGGAAAAGTACACGCGCGTCCTTCCGTATCTACCAGTTTGCGCAAACTGTGGTAGAATCTACACCACAGAAGCCGTAAGCTACGACCCAAATACACGCTCCGTGGAATACGTGTGTGTTGGAGGAGAGATTGCTGGCAAGTGGTACGAAGGTTGTGGGTTTAAAGGAGAAAGAAAAATCTCTGAAGGAGAAGGAAAGCTTGTTTGGAAAAGCGAGTTTGCCGCACGCTGGGCTGCGCTTGGAATAAACTTTGAAGCATACGGAAAGGAGCTCACCGACTCTGTTGCGACGAACGACAGAATATGCAGGGAAGTTCTACGCGTCGAGCCTCCGGTTCACACGCGCTACGAGCTCTTTCTCAACAAACAAGGAAAGAAGCTTTCGAAATCAGCCGGTGAGCTCATAACTCACACAGAGTGGCTGAAGTACGGCTCTCCCCAATCTCTTTTGCTTCTCATGTTCAAAAGGTTTGAAGGCGCGCGTGAAGTCGGGCTTGAAGACATCCCGATTTACATGAACGAATACGACGTGTTAGAAGAGATCTACTTCGGTAAAAGAAGGTTGGAAGACAAAAGCGAATTAGTGGACAAAATTTCGCTTTACCGCTACTCCAACCTACTTCGAATTCCCCCAAAGCCAACGCTTCACCCACCTTACAACCTTGTGGTGTACCTTTGTAGAATTGCGCCAAAGGAAAACACCGTGGAATACGTTTTGAACAAGCTAGCCGACTACGGTTATAAACCTTTGGACGACTACGAAAGAAACGACCTTTTAAAAAGGATAAACTACGCGATGAACTGGGCGCGCGACTTTGAAACGATATCCGTGGAAGTGACGCTTGACGAAGAAGAAAGGGCACTAGTAAAAAGCGTCGCGCAGCTTTTGCTCGAGCAAACCAACGAAGAAGGCTATCAGGCGGTGGTGTACCAAGTGGCAAAGCAAAAAGGCGTTGAACCAAAAAGGGTTTTCAGAGCGCTTTACAAAGCGCTTTTAGGACAAGAATCCGGCCCGCGCTTTTCGTCTTACGTGAGCGCGATGGGAAAGCAAAACGTTGTTGAACGTCTAGTAAAAGCCGCAGAGGACTCTAAAACCACCACCTCTTCTTCTTCGTAAACTCTTTGAACGAAGAGTAACCCTTTGACTCCAAGTATTCGTGAAGTTCAAGTGTAAGCTTGTGGAAGAGCGAATAACCCGAGCGCGCAAACGCCGTTCCAACCTGCACCGCATTCGCGCCCGCGAGAAAGAAGTCGAGCGCGTCTTTGAGCGTGTACACCCCGCCCACCCCGAATATCGGAGTTTCAGGAAAGTTTTTGCGTAGTTCGTAAACGCAGTAAACCGAAACTGGGTGAAGCGCTCTTCCCGAAACCCCGCCGTACATGTTGCTCAAAACTGGCGCTTCAAGCTCGCAGTCGAAAACCATTCCGCGTAGTGTGTTGGTCGCCGTAAACCCATCCGCACCTCCTTTGAGCGCAGCCCTTGCGATTTCGGTGATAGAAGAAGCGTCGGGCGGAAGCTTTACAAAAAGCGTGACGTGTTTTGCGACGTTTTTTACCGCGCGCGTCACATCTTCCACAAGCTGTGGGTTAGAGGCTATCTCGCTTCCCGTTCCCTTTACGTGTGGACAAGAGAGATTCAGCTCAAGCGCTTTTACCCCGTTTTGCGCAATCTCGCTACATACCTTTTCATACTCTTCGACCGAAAAGCCACCCACGCTTACGACAACTCTTTGCACGTGTTTCACCTTTTTGATCTCGCTCAAAAAATGAGAGACACCCTTTGACGGAAGCCCCACCGCGTTAATCGAATAGTGCTCGCACTCGTAGTAAACCGGTGGAGGGTAACCAACCCTTTCGCTCAAAAAAACGCTCTTTGTGACGAGTGCGGGCACTCCGTTTTCAAGCGCTGTGTTTATCACCGAGTGCTCGTTTGCTACCAAACCAGAGGCGATTGCAAAAGGAGCGCTCAAAAAAAGCCTTCCCATTTCTTGGCTTAAATCCACCTTACTCAACTTATTCTCCCTCTGGTACTTCACGAAAAACGGGCCCATCGGTGCACAGTAGCTTACCCGTTTTTTCAAAGACGCAAAGCGTGCACGCGCCCACCGCACACCTCACATCTCTTACAAAAGAACCTTCGTATGTCACCCCAAACTGTCTTGCGATTCTAAAACACTCTAAAAGCATTTGCTCAGGACCACAGGCGTAAAGCGCGTCAAACTTTTCCCTTTCAAGAATTGAGCGCGCAAGCTGTGTCACAAATCCCTTAAAACCGCGTGTTCCGTCGTCTGTGGACACAAAAACCCTTGCACCGCTTTCAAGCGGTTCGTCCAAAAGAAAAAGCTCATTTACGCTTTTTGCGCCAAGCAAGTACACACACTCGGTTTCGGGTAAGAGCGAAACCTGCCTTAAAAAGTTGAGAAGGGGCGGAGCGCCGCTACCGCCTGCGACAAGCAGATACTTTGTGTTCGCTTTTTTCGTGAACCCCTTTCCGTAAGGTCCCCTTACACCAACTCGCACACCCCTTTTCAGCCTAACCATCTCTGAGCTCACACCTCCGAAATCTTCCACGATGAACTTGAGCGTGTTCTTCGTTTGAAAGTAAACGCTAAGCGGAACCTCTCCCACCGAAGGCAAGTAAACCATAACGAACTGTCCAGCATCCGCAGGTGCCAAAGGGTTTTTCAGGAGTTCAAGCTCAAGGAGTGTAATAGTGGGCGTGAGCCTTGTGTTGTCCTTTACGTGGTAGTAAGAGTACCAGCTCACAGCGAAACACCGATCAGTTGCTCCGAAATCTCGTTTTCGTCAATATCCCTTCCGCAGTATCTACAGCTGTAAACGAGAGGCTTGTGTGATCTCCTGTAAAACGTGGTCACAAGAGGCTCTCTTTCTTTGTTTGTGATGCAACTTGAAGAAACGCACTTGAGTAGCGCGTAAACAACTTCTGGAGGAACCGCCTTTGTTTTCTGTACCACCTCATACTCGCGTATTATGTTGATCGTCGCTTGCGGAGCGATGAGCGCAAGCCTTTGCGCGGTTTGCTCCTCGATTTCAAGCCCTTCCACTTTGACCAGATCTTTTACGCCCATTTTTGAGCTCTTTACGTTCATCACGATCGCAACCCTTACACCACGCTTTTGTGGTTCGCCAAGAAGTCTTAAAACCGAAAGCGCTCGACCAGCGGGTATATGGTCCACAACGGTTCCGTTGGCTATCCTCTGAACGAGCATCGTGTCTTCGTTCATTGCGAATCACCCAGAATCAGGTTGAGTAGCGCCATCCTTAACGGGACGCCCCAGTGCGCTTGCTTAATGTAAGCCGCGTTGGGCGTTCGGTCCACTTCGTAAGGTAGCTCTTCGAGACGCGGAAGTGGATGTAGCACTATCGCGTGGCTTTTTTCGAGCAGGCTTTTTGTGATCACATAGCTTCCTTTTAGCCTTTTGTATTCGTCTGGGTCTGCGAACCTCTCTTTTTGAATTCTTGTGAGGTAGATCACGTCAACCTGCGATATCACCTCTTCTATGCTTGAGTGAACCTCCATAGGAAGTGAAACCTCCTTTAGACGCTGATACACTTCCTTTCTCAAAGCCAGCGCTTCTGGAGACACGAGGTGAACCATTTTCGGCTTAAACTTCGTGAGTGCGTAAAGCAGGGAAGACGCGGTTCTACTGTATTTCAAGTCTCCCACAACCGCGTAAACAAGCCCGTCTATTTGGCCTAGCGTTCTACTTACGGTGTAAATGTCGAGCATAGCCTGAGTCGGGTGGTGCTGTGAGCCGTCTCCACCGTTTATCACGGGCTTTTCGCAAAGCTCTGCCGCAAAAAGCGCCGCGCCTTCTGAAGGATGGCGCAGCACGATTAAGTCGGCGTAACCTTCTAGCATTGAGATCGTGTCAGCGAAGCTTTCGCCCTTTAACAAAGAAGAAACGTCAGGACTTAAGTCGATCACCTTTGCGCCAAGTCTGAGTGCGGCAACCGAAAAGCTCAGCCTTGTTCTCGTGCTAGGTTCAAAGAACGCGGTGGCAACGATTTTTTCGCTCAGCGTGTTCGGAGCTTTTTCTTGTGTTACGAACTTGTCCGTCTCTTCGAAAAGAAGCTCAAGCTCTTCTCTTGAAAAGTCTAAGATGCTAATCACATCTCTTTTACTCCAAGAGGCTCTGTTTTTAGCCATGTTAAAGCCTCCTTTGCTTTGAGCTGAACGTCTCTCGGATTTTCTTGTGTGCAGAGCGAGCTCAGAATCTCTTTAAGCGTAAAAAGACGCAAGAGTTGAACGCGTTTGCTTCTTAGTAGCTCAAGCGCGCCTTGCTCGCGATCCACAATCACGAAGGCGTAGTTCACCACACAGCGAGCGCTTCTTAGCACATCCACCGCTTTTGCAAGCGAAGAACCTGTGGTTGCAACGTCGTCCACAACTAGCACGCTTTCACCCCCTTTTAGCGCGCCTTCTACAAGCGAACGCCTTCCGTGCTCTTTGCTCTCCTCTCTCACATAAACAAGCGGCTTTGAGAGCGCGTAGGAGATCACAGAAGCCCAGGGAAGTCCTCCTGTGGCAACACCCGCCAGCGTGTCAAAATTCAGTTCGTGTAGCCTTTTTAGGGAAAGCTCGACGAGCTCGCGAAACACATCTGGGTAAGAAGGCAAAACGCGTAGGTCTAAGTAAACTGGGCTTTTTATTCCAGAGTTGAGCGTAAAGCTTCCGAAGACTATCGCGCCCTGTTGGTACAACCTTTTTGCTATCTCCAAGAGTTTTGCGCCTCCAACTGTGCCTGCTTTTCGGGGTTTTCGGAATCCGTTATGCTTCTTCCTATGATCAAAAAATCTGCACCAGCTGAAACCGCAAGCTTTGAGTCTCCTCCTTGCGCGCCAACGCCGGGCGAAAGAACCACGCACTCTTCTACGCTTTGCTTTGTTTTGCGTATTATGTCCGGAAAGGTTGCGGGAGCGATAAAACACTTGATGCCAGCTCTCACACACTTTTGTAAAAGCGTGTCGAACAGCGAGTTTAGCGTACTTGCGCCGGAATTGGACATAGCAACCACGCCCACGACGCCCGCACTGTGTTCGTCCGCTACGCTTTTCACTTCTTTGAGCGAATCCTCACCCACAACCGCGTGCACGATCGTCGCGCTAAAGCCAAGCTTTAAAAGCTTTTGTGTGACCAACCGATTTGTGTGTGGAACATCGGCGAGCTTCCAGTCCGCGATAAAGGGTAGCTCTGGGAAACTTTGAATCAGCCTTTTTGTTTCTTGACACAGATTCGCAAAAGCCGGAAGTCCTAGTTTCACGCCAACGATATAGCGCTCAACGCTTTGCACAAACGAACGAGCTTGCTCTAGGTCAAACTCGCGCGATTTTATTGTGTCAAGCGCAAGGATCACGCGGCTTTTCTTTTGCTTTGAGATTTCGCTCAATCTTGTTTCAAAAGGACCCAAAAACTGGGACCCTCCATGAAAGCGAATCGTACAAATATAAGCGTTTTGAGTAATCGCTAATACTCTCAAGATGAAAAAAACTCTTGGATTACTAATAATGTTGAAACCTTCTACCACGATTTGTCGAGCACTATCCTCAAAATTTCTGGTAATCTTTCCAAAAAGTAGTCGGGTTTGTGAACCTCAAGCTCCTGCTTTGTGTGAAACCCGTTGACGTAAGCGGCAACTTTCAGGCCTGCGGCCTTTGCGCCGATTATATCCTCTGGTGAATCACCAATCGCTATCGTTCTCTCCTTTGGCACACCAAGTCTTTTGACCGCAAGCTCGTGCTGAAACGGTTCGGGTTTTGGTCTTGGAACCTGTGACGCGGTGACCACCACGTCCACTATGTCAAGTAGCTTGCAGTTTTGCAAAACAGGAACTACCGAAGACTCTAGCAGAATCCTCGAAGTGACTATCGCAATCTTCACGTTTTGTCGTTTGAGTTGCTCAAGCACCTCAAGTGCGCGATCCTTTGGCTTGGTGAGCTTGTAACCCTCAGAGTTGTAAATTTGCACGTACCTTTGGACGATTCTATCGTGTTCGCTTGAAAACTCTGGCAAAAGCGTCTTAATGATCTTGTCAAACGGATTGATTATAAGTTTCCTTAAAGTTTCTCTTTTGATGTGAGTTATCCCAAACTCCCTTAACGCTTTTTCCGCAGAGTAAACGAAAGAATCCAGGCTATCCACAAGTGTGCCATCCATGTCAAAAAGCGTGGCATCGAATCTGCGCAAGTTCTCTCACGATGAGGGAAATAGATAATCTACCAAAAAGTAACTTAAGTTTAACCCTGTGCGAAAAATCACCTCACGGATTTACGACACATTTATTAAAGCTTGTCACTACTATTTCTTGGTGACACCAAATGTCCCAGCCACAGGCGCAAATACCAGAAAACACAGTTTTGATCGGTCAAAAACCCGTGATCAATTATGTGACCGCTGCCCTCACTCAGTTTGAGCGAGGCTCAAAGGAGATAGTGCTCAAGGCGCGAGGAAAGTCGATAAGCAAGGCGGTAGACACAGCGGAAATTCTTCGAAGAAACTTTGTCAAAGACCTAGTGATCAAGCAAGTGAGAATAGGCACTGAAAAATTCACCACGCAAGACAATCGCACAAGAAGCGTGTCGTCGATAGAAATCGTGCTCGCGCGTGGGCAGTGAAGATCTCATTATCTTTTCACTCTTACCACCCGCTTTCAGAACTCGAAGAGCTAGGCGGGTACGCGCTAAAACTAGGTTTTTCGCGTATTTGGCTTGATGATCCTCCGAGTGAGATTGACACCGTGAGCGTCGCGCAAACGCTTTTTGAGAGCTTTGGAAAAAGCGTCGCGATAGGCGCGCTGAACGCGCAAAAATGGCTTTCCAAAGCGGATTGGTTAAAGAAGCTGAACCGAGAAATGACCATAGCCTTGGCACCTGGTAAAAAAACGCGTAGCTTTAAAGAGCTCTTTGATACGCTAATGAAACTTTACACAACAACAAAGGCGCTGGGATTTGAGACGCTTTTGGCGTGCCAAGGGCCTAGGCTTTTGGCAAAGAGCGCGCTTTTTGACGGCGTTCTACTCAATTTTTTGAACGTCGACGCGGTGAAGTGGGCGCAGAGTGTGTCCACAAACAAAAGAGTTCTTTGCACCGCCCCGAGTTTGATTTACGACGAAGCAGGTTACACCGCAAGCGACCGCCAAAAACTGATAAACGGAGCTAGACTCGTTAGGAATGAGGCGTCGAGTTTTGTGAAAAACAGGTTTTGTGGAATTGAACACTACGCTGTTTTCTGCGACGTGAAAAGCGCTTCCAAAATGCTTAAAACGCTACGCATCATGGGAGTCGAAGAGGTTGTGCTAGCGTACCCTCAGTCGCGTAGCAAAAAGCTCATACGGGCGGCTTCCAGGCTTCTACGCTAGTAGCAAGTGTTATATTTCACAAAATGGTGTGTGACTTGTGCTACGCTTTATAAAAACCGGCGTGTCAAAGGGTCCAGCCGCCACTTTTAACGAATTCGACGCTATAGAGTGCATACTGCTAGTTGGAAAAAGCGGTGAAATCGGAAGAAACAGGCTGAGCAAGTCGCTAGGTCTTGGAGGAGGAGCGATTAGGACGCTCATCCTAAGGCTAAAGAAAGCGGGGTTTGTGAGAACCACGAGAACTGGTTGCGTTCTCACAAAAAAGGGCAAGCGTGTTTTTGAGACGCTCAGCTCAAAGCTCGTTTTTTACGCAAGTGTGAACTGCTGGGACGAAAGGCTTTCCGCATCGTGCTACGCGCTTTGCTTAAGAGGCGTGGATTTGGAGCGCGTGAAGGTCGTGGAGCTTAGGGACAAAGCGGTAAGGGCGGGTGCGCGTGGCGCGCTAATACTCGAATACAGAGCTGGCGAGCTTTTTTACGCAAAAGAGAGCGTGTCCTGCGAGGCAACACAGCCTTCAACTTTGTGGGGGTATTTAAAAAGTGTCGCAAAGCTGAGTGAGCGTGACATCGTGGTGGTTTCTTTTGCCGAAAGCGAAAGACTCGCAAGGGACGGCGCTTTTGCGGTCGCGCTTGCGCTTATCCAATTGGATGGAGCATCGTGAACTCTTCTAAGCGATAAGGAAGCTCGAGCGCAAAATCTCGAAGCTTGTAAGACGCAACAATTGGAACACCATCTAAAACGAGCGTGCTACCGAGCGTCACGATTACAGGTAAAACGCTTTTTTTGAGACAAAGCGCAAGAAGCGAGCACCTTTGAACGTGGCTGTGCACCGCGCTAGAAAAGCTCTTGGTTTTTGTCCAGTGCTTGCAGTCAATTGCGACCGCAAAATCTTTTTTTGTAGCTACCACATCAACTTGGCGCCTTGTTTTACCCAGCTTAAACCTGAAATCCTCATTGACGTCGTACTCCATGGTTTCGAATGCGCGCGCAACAAAACGCTCAAAAGAGCGCCAGTCCAAAATGCGCGCGACACTCGAAGGGTCAGCACCCCTTTTTATCGCTTCAATTCCGAGTAAAACACGGTCTAACACGACGCTTTTGTGTTGCAAAACCTCAACTCCTGGCGCATCGACTTCAAAGTCCACACTACCCTTTTTTAAAAGCTCTAGCAAAATGGTGAGACCTTCCAACTCAGATTTTTAGCGCGCGTCACAAATTAAACCTTTTGAAAAACCTTAAGTTGAGCTTGCTCAAAAAAAGCGCATGGCAAACAGGACGCTACTAGAAGTTCTTTCCGCCATCTTGCTGTTTGTTCCGTTTGGCATTGCCGTTCTTTATGCGCGAGCTCACGGAAGAACTGCGCCACCTTTCGAAGTGAATCTCGCACTTTTTGTGATGTACGGAGTGATTGTGGTTTTTGTGTTGCTCTTAGAAAGAAAACTCGGATTGTTCAAGGATTAAGCGTGCTCCTTTCCCAAAAGCTCCTTTGCGAGCAAAACTTTCATAACATTGAGCGCGCCCTCAGCACCCATTAGGTACGAAAAAGCTCCCCTCACACTTGCTTCGACAGGACCATCTTTGCTATACCCGTATGCCCCAAACCAAGTGGCGACTTCCTTTATTGCGTCGAACGCAAAAACTGGTGCAAGCCATTTTACCGCAGACACGCTCTTTATCACTTCTGAAAGCGAAAGCTTGTTCAACTTGTAGTGCTGGTCGACAACCCAAGCCGCTTTGTAAACAAGCGCCCTTGCCGCTTCGAGCTTTGCGTAGTGTTCTGCAAGCTGAAACTGAACGCCTTGGAACTTGCTCAGCTTTTGCCCAAACACTTCCCTGTTTTTGATGTACTCTATTCCAAGCTCTAGCACTCTTTGGGCCGCGCCGATACAAGCGGCTGAAACGAGAACCCTTGCGTGATTAAATCCTTCCATTGCATAGTAAAAGCCTTTGTTTTCCTCACCGATCAAATAATCCGCCGGTAGCTCGGCGTCCTTAAACACTATTACGCCTGTAGAAATCCCCTCTCTACCCATGTTTCTGATTAGAGACGTTGTGACACCAGGTACGTCACGAACGGGTGTGTAGATCATGCTCATGCCTTTGTGAGCGAGCTCTGGTGCACTCTTTGCGACCAAAAGAAAACCGCCGCCGTACTTCGCCGCTTCTGCAACGCCGCTTATGTACATCTTTTCTCCGTTTATCACGTACTTGTCTCCCTTTCTTATCGCAAGCGTTTTTTCACCGGCAACGTCAGACCCTCCACCTGGTTCTGTTGACGCTATTCCAAGAAAATACTCGCCACTTGTCACACGCGGAAGCACCTGCTCTTTTGCGCTGGGTTTTCCGTAGCGGTCGAATATGTAACCCCAGCCCGCTTCTAAAAGAAAGTAAACAGCGGTGGCAAGAGTGATGTCCGCCCTTCCAACTTCTTCAGCGGCGATCGTGGTGGTTATCATGTCAGCGCCCATTCCGCCATACTCTTCGCTTATCGTCATTCCGAGTATCCCCATTCGCGCCATCTCTCGAATGGTTTCTCTTGGGATTTCCCCTTTCGAGTCGAGCTCTTTTACGCGCGGCGTTAGGTGCTTGGACAGCCCCTCTCGCAAAGAGCTTCTGAATAGCTCTTGTTCTTCGCTAAACGAGAAATCCAAGTTAAGCCCCTTATTTCAACTCGCTTGCCCTCTTTTAGTCTTATCGAAACTCAGAACTTCGCAAGCCCCCAAGCCAAAAGCGCGCTGTGTATCATCTGAGCTGCTATCGCCGCAAGAATTATCGTAAATAGCCTGCTTATCGCTTTCACGCCGTTTTGCCCTAAGAGCTTAAAGATGTACTCGGAAAAGTAAAAAGTTATGTAAACAATGAGCGTCGCTATACCACAACCCACGAGCACGTCAAGAAGAGGCGTTGACGCTTGGTTTGTGAGCACGATAAGCGCGGTCATCGTGCCAGGTCCTACGAGCAAAGGTGTGGCCAAAGGAACCACCGCGATTTCATCTGTGTTGATAGAGCGCGTCACGTTTCCTGAGCTTAGCATGTCAAGCGCCAAAAAAAGCAGAATTATTCCTCCGCCGAACTCAAAGCTTGTGACGTTTACTCCCAAAAGCGAAAGTAGGGGTTGTCCGAGTAGTGAAAAGAAAAAGAGCAAAGCGATCACAACCGTGGTCATGGTTTCCACCACTTTTCTTCTGCCATTTGCGTCCATCTCGCTTACGAAAACAAGAAAAATCGGAAGCGCTCCTATTGGGTCGATGATCGCGACTAGCTCAAGCACGATATAAGCCGTGTTGTAAGCGCTGAATTTCAAGAGAGTTTCAAAACCTCCGCTTGAAGCCCTGTAAACAAGCGCCACAAAGAACAAAATCGCAAAAGCCACCGAACCCCTTATCACCTTCGATTGGTTGCTCACAAGCCATTTGCGCCACAAAACCTGTCGAGGTTGTCTATCGTTCAACTCTTGTATGGAACACAAGCTTGCGATTTAAATCTCTCGCCCGAAACAAAGTAAGATTTAAACGGTTCCTGCTTTACATAATAAAATAGGTGTCTGCAAAAGCTTGCTCGATATGTCGCACGAACTAAAAAGTTGGCAGCTTGAAGTTTCGCGCTCAGTTTTTGAAGGAAAGAATGTGCTTGTGATAGCACCCACAGGAAGTGGAAAAAGCCATCTTGCGCTTTGCCTGGCAAAGAGCTTTAAAAAAACTCTTTGGGTGCTACCCACAAAAGCGCTCACGCGAGAGTGGTTCATGAAGGCTCTTTCCACACTTCGAGAGCGGTTGCACGTCAACATTTACACAGGTGACTACAGAAGAGAGTCCAATGTTTACGAAGGCGACTTGGTTTTTGCGACATACGAAAGCGCGGTGCTACAGCTAAGAAGAAAGGATGAGTGGTTTAAGACGCTTGAGCTTTTGGTGTTTGACGAATTTCAGTTCGTTGGAGAAGAAGAAAGAGGAGGCGTGGTTGAAGAACTGCTTATTTTGTTGAGCGAGCTCAATCCGCAAACGCAAGTTCTTGCGCTGAGCGCCACGATAGGAAACCCAGAGGAGCTTGCGGGATGGATCGCAAGGCTCTTTAGTAGACCAGTGGAAGTGCACGAAGTGCCTGAGCATGAAAGACCTGTCAAGCTAATCCAGAGCGCACACAGATTCAGAAATGAAGCGGAAAAAAGAAGGTTTTTGCTCGAACTTTTCAAGTCCAACCCAACGCAACAGTTTTTGGTTTTCACTCCAAGACGCGTCGAAGCGGAGAATCTCGCAAAGTACTACCGCGCTTTTGGAGTAAAAACGGGTGTTCACCACGCAGCTCTTGACAGGCTTTCCCGAATCAGCGCGGAAGACTCTTTCAGGTCAGGGGAAATTCAGGCTCTGTTTTGCACGGCCACACTACAGTACGGTGTGAACATGCCAGCGCACTGGGTTGTGATTTACGATCCAGTTTGGAACACAAGGATGGGAGAGTTTCGAATAGACACGAACGACTTTTTGCAGATGGCTGGAAGAGCGGGAAGACCAATAACAAATCCAATCACCGGAAAGGTTTTCACGGAAGGAAGGGTTGTTGTGCTTTCCACAGATCAAAGAGAACACATGTACGTTCGCTCACACTTGATAAACCAAGAGCCTGAGCCTGTGATAAGCTCGTTCGAGAGAGACCTTGTGTACCGAGTTCACGGCTTTCTCCTGTACAGAAATGCGAACGAAGTGCGCAGACTTTTGCTGAAAAGCCTCGCTAGACTAAGCAAAAAGGAGCTTGTAAAGGCGTTTCGCGCGCTTGAAAGAATGGGCTTTTTGGTAGAAGGAGAGCTCAGCGAACTTGGAAAGTTTGTGGCCGAGCTGAATCTTCACCCATTTGCGGCTATGCGCTTTATCAAAGGACTAAAGTCATGGAGAAACGCGGAAGACTTTGGCAAAAGGGCGTGTCAGCTCGTTTTCGCAGAAGTCGCAAACGAAACATCTTCGTTACCGCCACACGTAAGGGAGTACAACGACCTTCTTAAATGGAGGTTTGTGGAAAAGCCGTATCTAAACGGAACGTTGTTACTTGTCAACTACTTAGCCCCACAGACGATCAGGGACAGAGCTGCTTGGTACATGTACTCTTTCGAAAAGCTTGCTGAGTTTACTGGCTTTAAAGAGCACGCGCTTTCGATCATGCGTGAAAGATTTGTGCTCGAAGGGTTGAGTGAGGTGGAAAGAGCAATATCAAAGCTTTCTTCTTTGCTTCAAAGCAAAGAAGCCTACATAGAAGTTGCGATAAGGGAGTTTGACAGTTCTAGTAACACAGGAAAGAGCAACTGGCTTGGTCTTGATGTTTACGTTGAAGGCGCGCCTAGAGGATGGACTGAACCTGTAAAGGTGGTCAAATTAAGCGGAAGAAGGGTTGACGCTGTACTTCCAGAAAATTCCGCTTTGCTTTCAAAGTAACCGAAAAGGCTATAACTGTTTTTGAAAGCTTGAAAACGTGAACGAGTTGGCGCGTTTGGAGATCCCCAAATACGTGAAAATGGACGAGTGTGGCTATAGGGAAAAAACCGTTCTTTTGAGGGTAGACTTTAACTCACCGATAGAACCAGGTAGCGGCAGGATCTTGGACATCACAAGAATAAAATCGCACGTTCCAACGATCTCTTATCTGCTCAAGCAGAATGCAAAAGTGGTTTTGCTTTCGCATCAAGGGCAAAAAGGATCTTCCGATTTCGTTTCATTAAAAGCGCACGCAGAAGTGCTAAGCGAGCTTCTTCGCGCAAACGTGAAATTTGTGGAACAAGTTTACGGTGACAAAGTGGACGAAGCTGTGCGCTCTGCCAAAAATGGGGACGTGATTCTTTTGGAAAACACGAGGTTCGTGGAAGAAGAAACAAGAGTTGTGAATAGTTATGAAGAGCACGCGAAGTGCGAACTGGTAAAGAGGCTTTCCGCTTTTTCTCACGTTTACGTGAACGACGCATTCGCTTCCTCGCACAGAAATCACGCGTCACTCGTTGGTTTTCCTTTCGTTTTGCCAGCAGTCGCGGGAAAGCTTATGACAGAAGAGCTAGAGGCTGTAAAGAGAATAGTCGAAGAGTCTTCAGGTCCAACCGCGTTTCTACTAGGTGGAGGAAAGCTCAAAGACAGTGTGAAACTTGTGAACAACATTTTGGAAAGAGGTGTGGCCGACAAGGTCGTTCTTACTGGTCTAATCGCAAACGCGTTTCTTGTTGCAACGGGTTTCATTCGCGAAAGTGTTCTTATAAAAAAGCTTTCTGAGTACGAAAACGAGCTAAAGCTCGCAAAAAGGATTTTTTCGCGCTTTAACGAAAAAATCCTTTTACCAGTTGACGTTGCTGTTGAGCGAAATGGCGAAAGGGTGGAACTACCACTCGAAGAGCTTCGTTTTGACGATGAGCCTATGGATGTAGGCTCTCGTACGATAACAATGATTCACGACTCCCTAAAAGGCTTTAAAACCGCTTTTCTACGCGGTCCAGCTGGAGTAGTCGAAAAAAGAGGTTTTGAAAAAGGAACCGTGGAGCTTTTAAAGCTACTGTGCGAACTTGGGATTTACACCGTGATAGGTGGAGGGCACACGAGGATAATCGCTGAACAACTCGGTTTGGTCGACAAGCTGGGTTATGCGAGCACTGGAGGTGGCGCTCTTCTTACTCTTCTCTCAGGAGAACCTCTTCCCGCGCTTCAGGCGCTGAGCTTTGCGTTTGAGAGAACCAAAGTGGCTTGTGGGGATGTGAATGGGCGAGATTAAAGCGGTGATACTCGCAGGCGGACAAAGCACGAGACTAAGACCGATCACCAACACAAGACCCAAGATGCTCGTCCCAGTGGTCAATAAGCCCATAATCGATTATGTAGTAGAAAGAGTGGAGCAAAGCGGCATAAAAGAGTGCGTTTTCACGCTTTACTACAAAAGTGACATGCTCATCGAACACCTTTCTAAGAGTTTACCAAAAAACATGCGCGCTTGTTATGTTAGAGAAGCTCGACCGCTGGGAACCGCAGGCTCTGTGAAAAACGTGGAAGATTTGCTTGAGGACGTTTTTCTTGTGGTGAGCGGTGACATCCTTTTTGATTACGACCTTAAAACGGTGATAAAATCGCACATCGAAAACGAAAGGGAGGCCACAATCGTTCTCACACAGGTTGAAGACGTGACGGGTTTGGGAATTGCCAATCTAAATTCGGAGTACAAAATCACAAGCTTTGTAGAAAAGCCAGACCCTTTAAAGGTGAAAAGCCGTTTGGTGAACACCGGAATTTATGTGCTCAACAAAAGCGTTCTGAGTTTGATAGAAAAGGGTAAGAAAACCGACTTTAGCATGGACGTGTTTCCCAAGCTTGTCAAACAAAACAAGCTTTTCGGTTTTCCGCTCAAAGGCTTTTGGTCTGATATAGGCACCTTTAAGGGGTTGCTTAAGGCGCAGTCAGAAGTGCTAAATGGAAAAACCAAAATAGCGATCAACGCGCCGAAAATCGCAGAAGGCATTTACGTGGAAAAGGGTGCACAGGTTGACGACTTAGAGCATTTGGTAGGACCAGCCTTGATCGCAAGTGAAAGCAGAGTGAACGAAGGCGTGGCGCTTCGCTCAAGCGTTTTGGGAAGAGGGTGCGAGATAAAAAGAAACTGCACCATCATTCACTCTCTTTTGATGGAAAGCACCACGGTTGAAGAAGAAAGCGAGCTTGTTGGAATAGTCACAGGAGTGGGCTCTAGAATAACGCGCCAAAAGAGGCTTTTTGGACCCACGGGATACGCCGACTACTCTGTGGTTTAAGACCCGAACCTTCTTTCTTTGAGTTGATACGTCCTGATTGCCCTTAAGAAGTCTATCTTTCTGAATTCAGGCCATGGAACGTCTATAAACACGAACTCAGAGTAGATCGCTTGCCAAGGCAAAAAGTCGCTCAGCCTGCTCTCCCCTCCAGTTCGAAGAATGAGGTCTGGGTCCTCAACGCCTGCAGTGTAAAGATACTTCGAAAAAAGCGTCTCGTCTATTTGCGCAATTTCGATTTTGCCCGCTTGCACTTCTTCGGTTATCTTCTTTATTGCGTCGATTATTTCTGCCCTTCCGCTATAGCCCACTGCAAGAAACAAATTGAAGTTTTTGTTGTTCGCCGTGGTCTGTTCGAGCTTTTCCACTTTTTGAAGAAGCTCTTTTGGTAAAACGCTTCTTCTTCCTATAACTTTGACCTTTACTCCCCGCTCCATAATTCTTCGGTCGTTCATAAGCTCCGTCACAGCCATGTCCACTAGAGAAATCAGGTTCTCCACTTCTTCTTTACTTCTTCTTCTGATGTTGTCAAGCGAGAGTGCGTAAACGGTCACTGTAGGAATTTTGAGCTCCCAACACCAGTCGAGCACTTCCTTTGCCTTGTTGTACCCCACTCTGTGCCCATATGTAGGAGGATAACCGCGCCATTTCGCCCATCTTCGATTTCCATCAAGGATTATTCCTATGTGTTTAGGCTTTGCTCCGTTTGCAACGCTTTTTTCAAGCCTAATTGTGTAAAACTTGTAAACATAACTAATGATATACCCTATGCTCAGCTGTTTTAAACGCTCAAGCAACTCTTTTACTCGAATGGCGGAACACCACTCACAAAGCTATCGCAAGCAAATTTTTACTACAAAACGTTTAAACCTTGTGGACACTAGCTTTCTTCTTGCTCGCTGACACCAACGTCTTCGCTCTCTCCTCCTAAGAAAATTCTCTGAATCTCGGCGTGTAAATCGGCAACTCCTCTTTTGTCGAGCGCCGAAACGGGAATTGGCACGCTAAGGTTCGCAAGCTCAAGCGTGTTTTCGATAAGCCTCGACGCAAGAGCGTTCATCAAACCCTTTTTTGAAGAAAGCTCGGCGATTACACCCTCAGGCTCTTCAAACACGCTCAAAATTTTTTCCAAACGCCCCTCCTCTATCAGGTCCGCTTTGCTCAGCACGTTCACTACAGGCGTTCCAAGCCTTAGAGACACGCTTGCGGAAAGTAGCAAAAGCGAAGCAAGCCCGCTTTGCTCCTGTGTGATAACAGGGTCAAACAAGAAAACCGAAAGCTTTGGTGTCTTTACGAGTTTGTCGACAAGTAAAGGCCCAACTTCTCTAAAAGCGAAAAGCTCTAGCTGGCCAGGTGTGTCAACAAGAAGGTAGTCCGCTTGGATTTCGTTCACTTCTTTTATGATTTCCCCGAGAAACGTGACAACAAGGTCCATCGCCGCTATTATCGCGCCGTTTGGACCGAGTGCGTCTTCTTGTAGCAGTTTGGTTATAGAAACGTAATTACGCACGTCTATGTCGGGGTTGTACGGAAGTGTGACCACGGCTGGGTCAAGATTCATGATAGCAAAAGACACGCTTCTTTCTGAAAGAAACTCAGAGTAGCTATTCACAAGTGAAGTTTTTCCGCTACCCGCCGTGCCGATGAAGAATATGGCGCCTAACACTTAAACAATTACCGCGCCCATCTTTATAAGCTCTGACGCAAGCTCCTTTGCCACACGTTCGCACGCGCTTTTTATTCTTGGGTCAGAGGTCACGCTGTAAACGTGAAATTCGATATAAGAGCTACCCTCGCTACTTTGTGGATGGCTCTTTATGTACAAAAAAGGATTTGCCTTGACAAGTCTTTCTACAACAGGGGCCGCAGAAGATTCGGGAACACCACGCGCTTTCACAAAGAATTCTACCATTTCACCTTTGGGCGGAAAAAGCTCATCCGCATAGAGTTTGAACATTTCTTTGAGCTCTTGAGGAACACCAGGAAAACCCACAACCAAAAAGTCTCCCTTTTTTACGGCAAAGCCCGGCGCGGTTCCAACGGGATTCCTTAAAACCTTAGAACCCCTGGGAAGCTCAGCCATCTTTTTTCTTTCTGGTGTGATTGGCAGGTTTAGTGAGGAATACTTTTGTTCAATCATTTTGAGCGCTTCTTCGTTGATCACACAATCCAGAGATAGACCCTTTGACACGCTACGCGCGGTGATATCATCGAACGTGGGTCCAAGCCCTCCTGTGGTCACGATGATTTGCGCGCCCCTTTCGATAGCACGCTTTGTTTCGCTTGCGATTTCATCCTCGTTATCGCCTATACAAGTTATACGCGTCACACTGTACCCTCTTTTTGTGAATTCAGCGGCAAGCCACGCGGCGTTGGTGTTGACAACTTTTCCGATTAGCAATTCGTAGCCTATTGTAAGAAGCTCAACTGGCGTTGGCATCATGCTAAAAAGCTTTGCAAAAAATTAAGCGTTCCTAAAGCGTAAAAGAACACTTTTTTATGGGTGACAAATGTTATACGCGTGATGCGCGTTGAACGATCTCGTGGTGTACGGTCCCTCTTCGCGCTGGCTTGCGTCTGAGCTTGCGCAAGAGCTAGAGTGTGACACGATGATGTTTCAAACAAAAATCTTTCCTGATGGAGAAACTTACGTGAGATTACCAGCGTCGCCTTCTTCCAAAGATGTTATTTTGCTCAACACCTTTTATCCAAACCAAGATAGAAGGATCGTCGAAACGCTGTTGATGTGTGACGCGCTAAGAAGGTCGGGTGTGCAAAACATCACGCTTATAGTGCCTTATTTGGCTTACGCAAGACAGGACAAGGTTTTTCTTAGTGGCGAACCAATTTCTCTAGTGCCAATAGGAAGAGCGCTGAGCTGTTTGGGTGTAAACGATGTAATAGTTGTAGAGGCGCACAGCAAAGAAGCGCTAGAAGCGCTCGGGTTAAACGTGACAAACGTGGAAGTGAGAGAATCGATGCTCAAAGCGCTAGAAGCGCTCAAAATCAAGCCAGACGTGATAGTGGCGCCAGACAAAAAAGCGGAAATAAGAGCAAGCTGGCTTGCACTGAAATTAAACGCCGAACTCTTGGTGTTTGAAAAAAGTAGAGACAGACTTACTGGTCAAGTTTCGAGCCAGCCGGTGAAAGAAGTCAATGTGTCACAAAAAAGCGTTTTGATCGTGGATGACATAATTAGCACGGGCGGCTCTGTGGCAAACGCTTCAAGCTTTTTAAAGAAGGAAGGCGCGCTCGAAATACGCGCGATGTGCGTTCACGCGCTTATGGTGGGCGATGCAGAGAGCGTGCTTTTCGAAAGCGGTGTGCTGGCGGTTTACGGCTCAAACACCGTTGAAACAAAGTTTTCGAAATACAGTGTGGTGGGCGAACTTAGTCGAGCGCTTAAGCGCTAAAGAGTTTTTTGTGTACATAAAACCAGCGAAAGACAGGTTGGAGCTCAACCTTTTTGAGGCAAAAACGCTTGCTGAAGTATCAGAAGGCACGGGTCCTTTTCAATTTTCGGAAGACGTTTATTTGCTCAAATTCTCTAGCCACACTGGCGCCTCTTTGTTTATTAACAGGGTGTGCGGCTCAAAAGAAGCGGGCTTTTTTGTGGGAATTGTTGAAGAGCTCTCTGAAGCAGAGCTTGCTACACGGCTTAAAGAGTTTATCGGAAGTGCTAGTTACAAGGTTGTGTGTTCGCCTTTTGACAAAAGCTTGATTTCCAAGATCGTAGCAAGTCTTGGTGGCAAAGTTAGTGTACGCTCTCCGCAGAAAGTTATAAGACTTTTAAAAACAGAAAAGGGTTGGCTTGTCGGCGTCATTTTTACTCAAAGCGCTAGAACGAGGCTATCGTCTAACCCGCCAAAGAACTGGGCGTACTTTCATCCAGGTGTGCTAGAGCCAATTCTATCAGGAATTATGTGCAATCTAAGTGGTGTGGGCAACGATGGAATTATTCTTGACCCTTTTTGTGGTAGCGGTTCCACTCTTATAGCCGCACACGTATTAGGGATTAAGGCTGTTGGTGTAGACCTTTCAAAAAAGCAGGTTTACGGCTGTAGGCGTAACACAAAACAGCTCGAGCTGGTTTTGGGTGTGCTCAGGGCGGACGCGATGAATCTTCCCTTTAAGCGCTTCACCTTTGACGCCGCGGTTTTCGATCCACCGTACGGACGTGTGTCTTCGCTCTTTAAAAGAAAATTCGAAGAGCTAATGCACAAAACCTTTGAAAACTTAAAAAGGGTGTTAAAGCAACGCTCTTCCCTTTGTTTTCTTTATCCTGAAGGAAAGGGGGTTGAAGAGCTCATAAACGCGTGGGACTTTAAAGTGTGCTATACCTATAGAATACCAGTGCACAGAAACCTTGTTAGGGTGCTCACAGTTTGTAAGGTGTAAAACTTGACAAAGCTAACGCTTCACTTTATCGGAACTGGCGCTGGTGCACCCACTCATGAAAGAGGTGCGCCTTCTTTGATGCTCATAAGAGAAGGCGAACGCTTTGTCTTCGACTGCGGTGAAGGAACGCAAATAGCGATACGCAAATTCGGTTTGGGATTTCGAGGTCTAAAGGCGGTTTTTGTCACGCATTTACACGGTGACCATGTTCTCGGAATACCCGGTCTCGTGATGACGCTAAATCTTAATTCACATCAAGAGAGCCTAGCGGTGTTCGGACCAAAGGGCATTAAAAATTTTCTTGAGAGCGTGTTCGATTCGACCTTTTTTGAGCCAAAATTTGAGCTAAGGGTTGTTGAAATTGAGCCCACGACCGAACCCCTAGAAGTGTACAGTGGAAACAGGTTTTCGATACTTACGGTAAAAGCGGAACACACAGTGCCAAGCGTGGCGTATGCGCTGGTTGAGCACGAAAGACCAGGGGAATTCATGGTTGAAAGAGCGCTTGAACTTGGGGTGCCAAAGGGGCCACTATGGGCCAAGCTACAAAGAGGACAAAGTGTGCAGGTGAACGGAAAGACCATTCACCCCTCACAGGTGTTAGGACCGCCTAGAAGAGGCAGAAAGATCGTGTATTCTGGTGACACAAGACCTTGCGAACAGGTTCTGAAGATGGGCTATGGCGCAGATGTGTTTGTTCATGAGGCAACAATGCCAGATGATTCGATGGAAGAAGCGGTCGCAGGAGGACACTCCACAATTTCTGAAGCGATTAGAGTTTTGAAACTGAGCGGTTGTAAAGTGGGAGTGCTCACAAATTTTGGCCAAAAAGTGCGAAAGGAGGACCTAAAAATCGTCGAAGAGTTCGGTTTCCTTGCCGCCTTTGACGGTCTTTCGCTTGATGTTCCTCTTCCCTAGTTCGTCGATCGGAACACCGTCTATTGTAGGAGTGGCCAGCCAGTCTATCACACTCATTGGGTTATCACACTCAACGGAAACCGATATCGAACCTAACGGAGATTCTGAAGAGTCCGAACAGAAAACAGCCCAACCGGCGTATGCCGCTTGTTTGTTGAGCTCAAACCTAAAACCTGATTCACTCAATCCGCGTAGCAAGTAGGACCTTGCGGCGTCTAGCGTCTTTTGCCTTCTCAAAGTTTGTCTGAGTTTGGCAAGCGCGTCAACGCCCTCAGCTTCTCCGAAAAGCACGCCATATTCGTCGTTGTTCTTGGGTTGTGTGTAGTTTAAGTCCAACTTATCGAAAATCGCGTAAATAGCGCTTTTCACCTTTTCAACTTCTTCTGTGACATAAACCTTGGTCTCAACCCGGATTTTGACATTTGTGGGTGGTGCGTTCACGTCATTTGTCAAGTTCAGACGCTTCTACAAATTTTTGTATGATGTGTTCTAAAAGCTTTTTGCATTCGCTTTTGAACTCTTCTAGTGTGACACACTGGTTGACCAAGTGGTAGTCTGCGAGTGCCATGAGTGTTCCCAACCCAAAGCCTAACTCCAAAAGGTCACGCTGAAGGAAACCCTCATAGCTTTTCGGGTCGTCAAGCCTTCCCCTTCCCTTCCATCTTTGGTATCTCGTTTTAGGCGAAGCGTGAATGGAAACCAACACGCAGTTTTCAAATTTTTGCTTAAAGAAAACAAATTCGTCGTAGCTTCTAAGCCCATCGATTAGAAGCATTTTTGCGCTTGGGTCGATCATCTTAAGCGTGAGTTTTGCCACCGCTGTGGCACCTTCTTCGCGTCTTAGTTGCACGCTCAGGCTACTGAGCACACTATCCGTGGGCTCTAACCCTCTACGCAAAGCCTCGCGTCTGACCGCATCGCCCATGCTCACCACAGTAAAACCCATTTGCGCCGCGACTTCGCTCAAAACGGATTTACCAGCGCCGTGTAAGCCCGCTGAGCACACCACTAGCACTTACTTGCGCACCATCACATATCTTCTTTAATGAGGGTTCCGTATCTACCTACGTTTAGCTTAATTTCACCACGAAATTCAGTGGTGTAACCGTTTTTGATGGTCACCCTGTCGCCAACCTTTACGTTGTCTATCTGCTCGTCCCAAAGCGTGAGCGAAACTTCGTCTGTCTCGTCTCTGAGAATCGCGTCGGCCACCCTGCTACGCTGACCACTTTTTAGCGTTACGTTTCTTGGTTCAGAAATGTCGATGATTTCCCCGCTCACTTCAATTCCTCGCAATCCGGCTTTTTTGATTTCAGAGATTTTCATTTTGTGCACTCATACTTTTCACAACGCACCTCTACTTAAACTCTTGCGGAATAACCGAAAAAGGTAAGACTGTGTGCGATCAGATAATAATTGTGGTTCGGCTTGTCCTTTGACTATGAAGTCTTGCTAAATTCGTTCAAATCGTCCACGCTTTCACTTTTTAGCTCGATAGACCGCTTTATAGAAAACGAGCTTGACACACTTTCCGAGCACATTCAATTCGATTTCAAACTTGAAGCGCTAAAGCGGCTTGACACGCCAAGTTTAACTTTCTCTGCGACTGACGGAAGTATGAAAGTCAAAAGGTTAAGCGGCTTGTGCGCGTTGATGCTTTGCAGCACAAGCGTTTTGTACGAACTCGGAGTTGGCGCACACACGTGGCTTGAAAAATGGCCAGAGCAATTCTACTTAAAGCGCGCTTTTGTTCTTCCTTGGGTCGAAGACGAGTCAGAGAGCGAAGAGCTTGGTGCTACGCTAATGAGGTATTTTGAGTATTACACGCTAGGTCGCTCCTTGGACAGCGCGCGCGTTGCGCTCAAAGATGGCTCGATACTCACTGATTACACGCTTTCACTCAAAAGGGCGTTGTCATTTGAAAGCTCAAGCTTAATAGGCGTTGAAACCCCGTTTGGCGCGATTGACGCTTATGACCTTTATGTCAACATGTTTCGTGTTTTGGGCTTTTTTGACAAAGAAAGCTGGCTCGCAAAAATCAGCGAAGCCGAAGAGAAACACGGTCGGGCGTTGTGTAAAGGCGTAGAGAGTGAAATTCAAACGCTTTGCGAGCGATTTCCGAGCAAGTTGAGCTTGTCTGGCGACACGCTCGTTCTAAGCGAAGAAGCGATGTTTTCAAACAAAAAAATCGAGTGGCTTCTCGATTCTTTTGAAAGGAGGCTTGAGCGAAGTGCAGAGCATCCGCTAATTTTTGAAAACAGGTTGCTCAGTCGAGTTGACGTCGAGTTGCTCACACTTTTCAAAGTTGAACAAGTGTTTTTAAAGTCGATCAAAAAAGGAGCGCTTCTAATAGGAGTGGTCAAGGATAGCCACTCTAGCTCCTTTCTAAGGGCGCTCGCGCGTACGAAGGAAATTCCTAGCATTTTATCTGACAAAATCGCGCTCAGCGTGTTTTCTTTTAAAGCGCGCCTTGATAAACCTTGGTGCACCGATGTGTACAATCCGCTACCATACGAAGATTTTGGAAAAACGCTTGAACAAACTGGCTTTTCTTGTGCCACACCGTTTGTTCAACGCTTCTACTTTCAGCTTTTTCCTTCGTCAGAAGTTTTTGCGTGTGAAACGCTAGGCTTTGGCGCAAACGAGCTCATAAAGGCTTTGCTTTTCGTTTTGGCAAAAGAAGCTTCTTCCATGCCTGAGGCGCTTGGGTATAACTACCCACTTTTTGAGGCGGACAAAATTTCAAAGCACGCGCTAAAGGAAATGGAGGCGCTCGTCAACTCATACGAAGTTTTGTTGCTCTCAGACACCTCTACCTCTTCGTACGTCAATTTTTTGAAAAGCTACAGAGAAAAAAGAATGGTGTACGAGTTTGGCAGGAAAAACTCTTGAGAAAGCGCTGACCGATTTTGGTGGAAAGCTTTTGGGAAGGCTTGAGCGTATTGAAAGCACCACAATTGAGTTTGAGAGGTACAAGTCAACCCACAAGGTTGCGGTTTGCTCTCTTGCGTACAACAGCGACGTGATAAACAGGTTGAACGAGGGGTTGATTTTTGCCGTTCCCAATTTTAAATCCAACGAGCTCCAAAAAAGGTACACACTTTTTGAGCTCGTGGACTATTCTCCAGTTCACTTTGGTGCGTCCGCGGTTCAAGCGGACACGCTTCCAGAAATAAGAAAAGAAATTTTCGAAAAAGTGAAATCCGAGTGGTTCACTGAGTCAAAGGTGGCTTATATAAGAGTTCGCGGAAACCCGGTTGACTACGACTTGGTCGTCACAGACCAAGACTACTGGTTTGAAGAAACGTGGAGCTATCCGCTTATTGGCGGAGAAGTCATGTTTCTCACGAAAGAGTCGATGTTCAGATTTATCAACTCAAGCTTACCTGAAAACTCACCAGTTATCGGACAATTGCTTTCTCAGGAAGGGGTGGAAGTAAGACTCGACGTTTCAAAGCTTGTGGAGCACCACTTTGGCGTGTTTGCGTACACTGGCGGAGGAAAATCCAACCTTGTGTCGCATCTTGTAAGAACTGTTCTAAAAACTTCTCCGAGTTGTAAGGTTGTGATTTTCGACGTTGCGGGAGAATACACGGTCAACTTGGCGGATCTTATGCTCAGCGACCAAATTTGCGGTCAACTCATTTTGGACGAAAACATTTCGGAAGCAGAGCAGCTCATGATGCGCCTCACTATGCCAAAAAGCCTTTCTTTGCAACAGAACAGGCTAAAAAGGTTTTCAGAGATTTTGCTTCTTAAAAACAGAGTTTCTTGTTTGAAAAGCTTTGAAAGAGTGAATTTGGATTCGCTAGAGCGTGTAACGTACAACGACGTAATTCAAACGATAGCCGAAAAGATTGAATATTACACAGAAAAAAGCGTCGCAGGAAAGATCGCGCTTCAAGCGATTTTACTCAAGTTACACGAGTTCATGCGCCAAAAAGGACTAGCAGCAGAAAGCTCAGTCGGTAAAGAGTTGAACGAATTTGTGGGAAGCTTGAACTCTGGTAGCTGGTCTCAGAGAGGCGTTCAAAACCTGATCGACGAGCTTAGCTTTGTTGCGCAAAGCGTATCAGTAAGCTCGAAAAAGGAAACGCCACACGAGTCGTCAGAGCACGAAATGATCCGCTCACTAAATCGCGAATCTGGTCCAAGGCTTTACGTGTTCTCCTTTACTGACGTCGCAAGACTTAGAAGGTTCACCGCTTCGGTTTGCCAAAAGGTGTTACACTCAAGGAAATCCATGTTCACAAGAACTCCAACGCTTTTGTTCGTTTTTGACGAGGCACAAGAGGTTATACCCAAAGACGCTCGGGAAGAAGACGGCACAAAGTTTTCGTCGTTTGCGGTCGAGCAGTTGCTAAGACAAGGAAGAAAATACGGAGTTGGTGGAGCGATCGCGACCCAAAGGTTGGCGTATCTTAACACCAATGTGTTGCAACAGTTACACACTTATTTTGTGGGAACCCTACCTAGACCTTACGACAGAACGACGATAAGCGATCAGTTTGCGCTTGACCCAGCGATCGTTGACCGCACGCTTAGCCTGAGAGCTGGTGAGTGGTTGCTTTCTAGTTATGGCGCAACAGGTGTGAGAAACTTGCCCATGTTTATTCGAACGCCAAACAACGAATCCGTGATAATAGAAACGCTAAAAAGCATCTCCGCCTAAAAAACAGGCCTTGCCTTGCCCTTTTTACAAAATGGACATGTGTTCAGCGATAAAGGATCCAAAACTCGCAAAGCTTTACACGAGCAGAAACAGGTGCATGTTTGAGTTTGAGCAGTGTGTGATCTACAATTCCAACAAAACTTTGGTATCAACGAAAAAATTAGAGGAGTTGGTCACGCCCAGCTTTGAAAGTTCGATAGAAGTGGGCTGCGAGTACTATTCACAAGGAAGTTGCTTGGTGTTAAGACGTATTCTTATGCCAACCGAAGTAGCGAGATGCTCTCAGTTTTATTCGACTTGTCCCTTAAGGCTTAAGGCGATGAGTTCAAACAACGTTCAAAGGTAACGCTTTTATTGGTATTCACCAAGCGGTTGTTAGATGAAAGCGCTGATTCTTGCTGGCGGCTACGGAAAAAGGCTAAGGCCGTACACAGACAGCGTCCCAAAACCTTTGCTTGAAATTCTCGGAAAACCCATAATGGTTTGGCAGTTTGAATGGCTTCTTAAAAACGGAATAAACGAAATTATAGTGTGCGCGGGATATCTAAAAGAGAAGATCATCGAAAAGGTGGGCAACGGCTCAAGGTTTGGGGTTAAAGTGGGATACGCTGTCGAAGAAGAGCCGCTTGGTAAAGCGGGCGCCATCAAAAACTCCGAGCATCTTCTAAAAGGTGACAAAAGCTTTCTTGTTATAAACGGCGATGTGATAACGGATTTAGACCCAAAACCTCTTATCGACACACTGAAAGAAGGTTTTGTGGGCGTCATCGCTGTGACACCACTTCCTTCACCTTATGGGATTGTGAAGTATGAAAGGGAAACGAAGCGTGTGCTCGCTTTTCTTGAAAAGCCACGCCTTAAAGACTACTGGATAAACGCAGGCGTTTACGCTTTCACCCAAGAAATTTTTGAATACCTACCAGAAAAAGGCGAAATTGAAGACGCAACTTTTCCTGAGCTTGCGAAAAAGGGAAAGCTTGCAGTGGTCGAATACGAAAACGTTTCGTGGGTGAGCGTAGACAGTCACAAAGACTTGGAAGAAGCGGCAAAGTTGCTAGAGCGAAAGAGTGTGACATAGCTTCAGCTCGATGCAATCCTTAAATATTCAACTTTTTATGTAGTATAGTGAGGGGTCGATTTTGACAACGGATAATGCTACTCATCTCGGATCTGAGCGTTCAAATGAGGATTTGTTGAAAAAGATAGAGGAATTGAAAAAACAAAATGAAGAGTTGAGCACTCGCTTGCTTTACTTAAGGGCTGAATACGAAAACTTGCTCAAAAGAACCGAAAAAGAGATTTCTGAAATCAAAAACGTGGCGAACGAAAGAACTGTGAAGAAGGTGATAGAGCTCAAGGAGACTGTGGAGCACGCGATACAAATGGTTAAGGAAAAAGCGGACGCTTCTGTTTTAAAAGGCTTTGAGCTTATCAGCGCAAAAATAGACGAGATCCTCAAATCTGAAGGCGTGGCGGAAGTGGAATCTGTGGGTAAAAAGTTTGACCCATACTATCACGAGGTTGTGCAGGTTGTGGAATCAGACGAACCTGATGGAACGATCATCGAAGAGGTTAGAAAGGGTTATACTCTTAACGGTCGTGTGATTCGTCCTTCTATGGTTAAGGTTTCAAAGAAGAGAGGTGGTTGATGTGCCAGAAAAGGTTTTGGGAATAGATTTGGGAACGAGCAACTCGGCGGCAGCGGTGATCGTAAACGGTAGGCCCGTGGTGATACCGGCCGCAGAGGGAGTGACGCTATCAGGAAAGGCCTTTCCTTCAGTTGTTGCGTTCACCAGAGATGGTCAGCTACTTGTTGGAGAACCGGCAAGACGACAAGCGGTTCAGAATCCAGAAGGAACGATTATAGCGGTAAAAAGACTAATGGGCACAAACAAGAAAATCACAGTTTTTGGAAAAGAGTACACACCTCAACAGATATCCGCGTTTATACTACAGAAAATTAAGAGAGACGCAGAAAGCTACATAGGCGAGCCCATAAAGAAGTGCGTGATAACCGTTCCCGCCCACGCTGACGACAACTTCAGACAGGCGACCAAAGATGCAGGTGAAATCGCAGGGTTTGAAGTTCTCAGAATAATCAACGAACCAACGGCTTCTGCTATAGCGTACGGAATAGACAAGATGGACAAGGAAATGAGAATTCTTGTGTTTGAGCTTGGTGGCGGCACGTTTGACGTCACGGTGATGGAGTTTGCCCAAGGAGTGTTTCAGGTGCTCGCCACAGATGGCGACACGAAACTTGGCGGAACGGACATGGACAACATCCTTATCGACTATATCCTCTCTGAGTTCCAAAAGAAAGAAGGAATCGACTTAAGAAAGGATCAAACAGCGATGCAAAGGATACGCGAAGCCGCTGAGAAGGCAAAGATCGAGCTTTCTAGTGTGCTCACTACAGAGATAAATCTTCCGTTTATTGCCGCAGACGCCTCAGGCCCTAAACACCTTGTGATGACGCTCACTCGCGCAAAACTCGAAGAGCTGATCGCGCCCCTTCTTGAAAGGTGCAAGGCACCACTATTCCGAGCGCTTCAAGATGCGAAGCTCAAACCAGAAGACATAGACAAAATAATTCTGGTTGGCGGTCCTACTCGAATGCCGCTTGTGAGAAGATTTGTGAAAGAAGTGCTCGGAAAGGAGCCAGAGCAGGGAATAGACCCGATGGAGTGTGTCGCGATAGGCGCTGCGTACCACGGCGCTTCACTTGTTGGCGAGCTTAAGCAGGACATAGTGCTTTTGGACGTCACACCGCTTTCGCTGGGCGTGGAAACTCTCGGAGGAATCTTTACCAAGATAATCGAAAGAAACACCACGATTCCTGTAAGAAAAAGCCAAATCTTTACCACGGCAGAAGACTTCCAAACTGCGGTGACCATTCACGTATTGCAAGGTGAAAGGCCGATGGCAGCGGACAACATTTCGCTTGGCAAGTTTGTGCTAAGCGGAATTCCTCCAGCACCGCGCGGTGTGCCTCAAATCGAAGTGACGTTTGACATCGACGCGAACGGAATACTACACGTTTCCGCAAAGGACCTTGGCACAGGAAAAGAAGCGAAAATCACGATCACAGGCTCCACCAAGCTTAGCAAGGAAGAAAAAGAAAGACTGATGAAAGAAGCGGAGATGTACGCAGAGGCAGATAGAAAGAAGAAAGAGCTCGCAGAAGCGTTGAACGAAGCCGATTCAGTGATTTACACCGCAAACAAGACTTTGGAAGAGCTTGGGGACAAAGTGTCAAAGGAAGACAAGGAAAAAGTGGAGGCTCTGATAAAAGAGCTCAGACAAAAGATGGAAGCAAAAGAGACGCAGTCTATTAAAAGTAAGACACAAGAGCTCGTAAAACTGCTACAGAGCATAGGCGCTTCCGTTTATCAGCGCGTGTCCGCTCAGGCTTCTCAGGCTACAAACAGTAATGCCGGAGGCGCTCAAGCTGGTAAATCATACGTGGACGCAGAGTACAAAGTAAAAGATTGATTGGTGGTGGGTCTGTCGACAAAAAAGGACTACTACGAAATTTTGGGCGTTAGCAGAAACGCCACAAAAGAAGAAATAAAAGCGGCGTACAGAAAGCTTGCGCTGAAATATCACCCAGATAGAAACAAGGATCCAGATGCCGCCGAAAAATTCAAGGAAATCACTGAAGCGTATGCGGTGCTTTCAGATGATGAAAAAAGAGCGCGCTATGATCAGTTTGGACATGCGGGTATAGAAGGCACGTACACACAAGAAGACATATTCCGCGGTGCAAACTTTGAGGACGTTTTTCGAGATTTTGGCTTTGAAGAGTTCTTTAGAGACTTTTTTGGTTTTGAAACGCCCTTTGGCAGACGCTGGACCGACAACACACCACAAGCCGGCTCCGATATCGTTCGTGACGTGAGCGTAAACTTGGAAGACGTAGCGCGGGGTAAGACGCTCACTCTTGAAGTCAACAGGCTCGAATACTGTCCTGAGTGTGGTGGTAACGGTGCCGCTGCTGGAAGTGGCTACACAGTTTGTCAGAGCTGCGGAGGAACTGGACAAATAAGGACTCAAAGAAGAAGTGGCGCTTGGCTTTCTGTTCAAATAATGCCTTGTCCTAAATGTGGTGGACAAGGCAGGTACATAGAAAGAGCTTGTGGAAACTGCAAAGGGCGTGGCGTTGTAAGAAGAAAGAGAACTGTGGAAATAAAGATTCCCGCTGGCATCGAAGACGGTCAGACGCTTAGATTAGTGGGGCAGGGAGATGTTGGGATAAACGGTGGCCCGCCAGGCTCGTTGTTCGTAAGAGTTCACGTAAAGCCACACCCTGTGTTTAAGCGAGAAGGAAGAGATGTGATTTACGAGCACACGATAGGTATGGTTCAAGCCGCTCTTGGCACAACAATCAAAGTTCCAACGTTGTACGGTGAAGAGGAAATTCACATACCTCCTGGCACACAACCTGGTGAAGTAATTAGGATACGCGGAAAGGGTCTTCCGTCAGACAAAGGCTATGGCGATCAGCTTGTTAAGATAAGAGTGAAAATACCTGAGAGGCTCAGCGAAAGACAAAAACAGCTATTACTTGAATTCGAAAAGGAAGAGCAAAAAGGAGGATTTTTTAGGTTTAGATCGTAGCTCTTAATTCTTTTCAACCAAATTTTGTATGGGCGAATAGTTACGAGGTTCACTTCAAAGGAAGTGCTAGAGCTCATTTTCGCTTGGGTTTCGCTTTCGATGGCTTTTTCCTTGAGCTTTGGTGCAAAAGGGTTACACACATTTGCGATTGCGCTTTTGATAACAGGAAGCGCGTTTGTCTTGCACGAGCTTTCGCACAAGTTTATAGCGGTGCGCTATGGTCGAGAGGCGGAGTTCAGAGTTTGGTGGGAGGGTATAGCAGTGGCGCTGTTTATGGCAGTTCTCACTTACATTTTCTTTGGGCCTTCTGGAGTTTTCTTCTTTGCTGCGCCTGGTGCGGTTTACGTGGCTCCGCTCGTTTCCTCTTGGAGGTTTGCCGAAGCGCGTTTGATCAACTTAAAGGTCGAAGGCATGATCTCGGTCGCTGGTCCACTCAACAACTTCGTGATGTGTGTGCTTTTTGAAGCTCTTTCACGGGCAAACCTCTTTGATTTGAGTTACGTTTTTAAAGATGTTGTTTTCATAAACGTTTACCTTGGTTTGTTCAACATGCTTCCCGTAGGCCCTCTAGACGGTCGCAAAGTTTTGGCTTGGAGCAGGCTGGTTTGGGGCGTTGTTTTCTCTGCGTTTCTCGCGCTGTACGTGCTACTTGGCTGACTCAAAAAACTTATGCGAACGCTTAGCGAATTAACACGTAGAGAAAATTGGATAGCGTAGCGGTTTACGGTGTTGGCAGAGTGGGTCTTGTTCTTGCCGCGGCATGGTGCAAAGCGGGGTACAACGTTGTCGGCGTGGACGTAAACAGCGAGCTTGTGGAAAGGCTTAACTCGCTCAACCTAGAGTTTGTGGAAGAGCAAATTCTACGCGAAGTTGTCAAAGAGGGTTTGAAAGCGAAAACGCTCACGTTTACGACTGACGGACTAAGCGCTTCAAAAAACGCGACGATTCACCTAATAGCGGTGCCTACGCCGATAGACTGGCAGAGCAAAAAATTCGACTCAAGTTTTTTGGATAGTGCGGTGGAAACCATTTCGACTGGGCTAAAAAAGGGCGACACTGTGATTTTGGAAAGTAGCGTGCCACCAGGGACCACAAAAAACAGTGTAAAGCCACGTTTAGAAAGAAAAAGCGGGCTAGTTGCCGAAGAAGATTTTTACTTGGCGTTTAGTCCTGAAAGGGTTTATGTCGGAAGGGCTTATGAAGACCTGGTGAAAAGATATCCCAAAATCGTTGGCGGTGTTGGCCCAAAAAGCACGGAAAGGGTGGCAACGCTTTACTCAAAAATAGCGGAAAAGGGCGTAATAAGAGTGCGTGACAGCACAACCGCTGAAACCACCAAGCTTTTTGAAGGAATTTACAGAGACGTAAACATCGCGCTCGCAAACGAGCTAGCGCTTTTTTGTCAAACACTTGGCGTGAACTACTACGAAATCCAAAAAGCGGCAAACACACAACCTTACTGTCACCTGCACTCCCCTGGTCCAGGTGTGGGTGGTATGTGCATCCCGCTTTACCCGTATTTTGTTCTTGAAGCCGCAAAAGAAATAGGCGTGCAACTTCCGCTCGTCTCTCTTACAAGAAGCATAAACGAAAGCATGCCAAGCGTCACAGCGGATTTTGTGCTAAGCTACGCACGCTCTTTGGAGCTTAGAGAGTTGAAACTTGCGATACTCGGTGCGGCGTACAGAGGAAACATCTCTGATAGCAGAAATTCACCAGCCGTAGAGCTTGCTATAACGCTAAAGAAAAAAGGCTTTGAAAATATTCGAGTGCACGACCCCTTCGTTTTTTCCGATCGAAAACTCAAGCAGTTTGGCATAGAGCTCACGCGTGACTTAAAACGCGCGCTAAAGGACGCAAACGTCGTGGTGGTCGCAGTGGACCACGCGGAGTATTCTTTGCTCACGCTCAAAGAAATTAAGCGGCTAAGTGGCGCGCCAAAAACCCTTGTGGTTGACACGAAAGGTATACTCAAAGCGGAAAATGTCGACGGCGTGTTTTTCGCGGCGCTTGGTGTAGGCAAAACCAGTTCGTGAGAGGGTATGAACGAGTTAGGCGCTCTGCTTATAGATATAGACGGCGTTGTGAAAAGAGGAAGCACGCTCATAGAAGGTTCAATCGAAGCTTTCGACATCATAAAACAAAGCGGTGTTCCATTTCTTCTTATAACCAACAACTCAACAAAAACACCAGAACAGCTTTCAAAAGAGTTCGAAGAAAAAGGTCTGTCCATCGAAAAAGAGAAAATCTTTACTTCTGCAAAGGCGTTGGTTTACGCTCTTAATTCAAAAAAGGAGTACACAAAAAAAGCTTTAGAAGGCGTTCTCGCAATTGGCGAAGAAGGATTGTTGAGCGAGCTAAAACAAAGTGGTTTTAAACTTGAAACAGAATTGACACAAGGCGTTGTGGTCGTCGGGTTGGATAGCGCGTTCAACTACCAAAAACTCGTGAAAGCTATGCGCTCGATTGAGCAAGGCGCGCTGTTTTTTGCCACTAACACCGATCGCACCTATCCTACAGAAGAAGGGAAGCTACCAGGAGCCGGTGCGCTCGTGTGTTCAGTCGTTGCTTGCACTGGGAAAAGGCCTGTGTTAGTCGGAAAACCCTCAAAAATTTTCTTTAAAGCCGCGCTATCCGCGTTAAATCTCAGAAACTCAAACATAGTGGTGATAGGCGACAGGCCTGAGACGGACATAAGGATGGCCAACAGAAACGGTTGTTCGTCGGTGCTCGTTTTGAGCGGAGTCACTACTCAAAGCGAGCTCAACAAACTACGAGAAAAGCCGAGCTTTGTCGCAAAAAACCTTTTAGAAGCGGTAAAAAAGCTAATCTATTGATTGCTCTTTTCTTGCTCACCGCTTTGTTGCACGCTCGTTTCCATCGGTTTTTCTTCAGGGATAACGGGTTTTGTGCTCACCATAACCCAGCCAAGCCAGATCGCTATTGCGGAAACGCCAACAACAAGTAGCCATACGACTATCTTAATCGCAAGCAAGGAGTACGCGTCAAACGTGGGAACCCAAATCGCAAGCGTGAACACAACTGCGATCACCGCAAACGCGGCTAGTATAACACCCCCAACAACCCTTTCGCTTACCATAACTCTCTCCGAAATACACAAATGACACACACTTAAAAAGGTTTCCAACAAGATGCGATGGTGTCCGGATAAGCATTCATATGCATCGCCCTCCCACTCTGTGTACCACCATACGAATAGTTAGAGGAAGCCCACGAGCGGCGAAAAGAGTGTTGGGGTTGATGTTGTCGTAGAGCACCCTGGTCCTGTGTTTGAGGTATACGAAGACTCAACCGAGCTACGCAACCCAAAGGTTTGGTGCACGTGTTTGTGGAAGCCCGTTCCTGCGGAGCACGGCTTCACGGCACCAGGGACCCCTATCCGTGAAGATGACCAAGCTACCCACGTATCTTCTTTCTTTATAGGAACGAGTTTTTGTTAATGTTTGGCGGTACACCGAACCAAATAGGCTGTTTCGTATAAGTGTAAACCGCAACCCAAAGTAAATCGGTCTGCTACCGCACTTTGCAACTAGTCCACTGCGATAACTGGGTGTTCGCGTACCCACAAGTGAAAGTTGAATCTTTGCTTGACGAATTTTGCTTCATTAAGACTTTGAACCTCTGAGAGTAAAGAACTCAAGGTCTTAGTGCTTGGTTCAAAACGTTGAGAAAACCGTTATCATCTCAGCCTCAAGCTCTTTACAAAAAATTAAATTCCTAAAAAATGTAAATAGGTTCTATTTTACTCACCAAAATCAAAGTCGTGAGGACACACAACTTTACTGAATAGAACCGATACCAATCCCAAAATTTATTATTGTTTTTAACGAAAAGGATGTTTAATGAAAAAACCGCTGATCATTATGATTCTATTGCTTTTTTCTATTCAAATGTGTTTTTCAGAAGGTGACAGCACACAAAATGTTAAAACGGTTGATACTAATTCCACAATGTTGTTTGACGAGCAACTTGCGTTGACTTTCACCAAGAATTCAAGCACGCTGAGCGTCAATGTGACCGCGCCGGCACAATCAGATGGCTATGGCGTGGCTTATCTGCTAAACGGATTGAGTAATAAAGGCTATTGGTATCAAGTGGGCGTAAGTTGGCAGTGGTTCGGTTTTCAAGGCTTTGCTGCTATCTTTGACGTTTGGGACCCAAACAGAAGTGCAGTTAACGCCTTTCAGGGTGGTCCAGCACTTATTGGACTTAACGCAAACGATTTTGACACCTTTGAGCTTTCAATTCGATTTTTGAATAATAATGTCATAATGTCGGTTGTCGACTTAAACACTTCGAGTCAAGCAAGTTTGAAAGAGCGAACATTTGGCGCAAATACTTTTATAGGAAACCCTTTTTCTCCTCTTTACCATGGTTATTTTTCGGGACTTATGACTGAAATGTATCACGATAAGCCTTACTATGGCACCGAAGTTCCTGCGTACTACACGATGAATTTTTCTAATGAAAAAGTGTGGTTATGGATGGACGAATTTGATTACACTAATGGTAGTGTTTTGTTCTTTAAGTCCACTAACATTCCCGTAACCCCCAATTATTCACTGAGTTTTAACGGTGGGTTTGAGAGCTTGGGCACTCACTCCTTTTCGACTGGTGTCACCACTTTTGTCAATGTGACTGCGCTCTTTAAATTAATAGGTTCAAGTTCGCAAAAGCCCACTTTGACACTACGCTATTTTTCATATACGCGGAACGTTTCTATTCCAAAAAGATTAACAGTGCCAAGAGGCACTCTTTGGAGCGTCCCGACATATCTTGTGAATTCTAATAACACAAGAATAATACTCGAAGGTAATTCAACAGGCGTTTTTCTTAGCTCAGAACTCTTAAACCTGAGTTACTTTGAGCAATACAGCGTGACGCTGAACATCAAATTGATAGGAAGTGGTACGATAATTCCTGTAATTTATTTTTCAAGTTTTGGAGAAAACGTGTCACAGCCTCTTATTGGCTTGTCACAAATTTGGGTTGATTCTCACACATATATAAAATTTTCAAAAATCACTAACGATTCTTTTGTTGAATGGGTGGCGTATCCAAATTATTATTATGTGGTAAGACCAGTCAATATCACAGTGGTTTACATAGAAGAGTTTTTCGTTTCGATTATTTCTAATATCCTCCAAGGTGGACAAGTGCAACCAAAAAGCGGCTTTTATCCGATAAACACTACAATTGAGCTATCCGCTCATCAGAATAAAGGTTGGGTCTTTGTGGCATGGTTGGGAAATGGAAGCGTGTCCTATACTGGGTCAAACCCGCAAGCAAGTGTGGTTGTGCAAAGTCCACTTTTTGAAGAGGCACTTTTTAAACCAACGCTTTCAATTTGCACCTCTAAAGGTATTAGTGTAGTCTATAATGTGAGCACAGCGACTAGTAATACCGTCACACCCGATAAATGTGTCGTGATTTTAGTCAGCGGAAAAATCACTTTGCAAGCAAAACCTGATTTCCCTTTGTACACTTTTTTGGGTTGGAACGGCTCGATAAATAGCACTAGTACTGCTATTACTCTTTATGCGACTCAACCTTTGTTTTTACAAGTAAGAGCCGGATTAAACTTATTGTTAATTACAGCTATAGTGTCATGTATTTTAATCGCTGTGATTTTTGCGTTAAAATATGCGCGTTAAATGAGGCAGTTGAAAGAAATCAGCTATATAGAATCCAGTACACGTGTTCGAGCAAACACACCCGCAATCCGGTGGTTCTCCCCCACCTCCGCCACCTCCCGTAATACAAGGTGTGTTACAAGGTATATTTCCAGCCATTGTAATTGCAACAAGCGTGAACACAACTGCGATCACCGCAAACGCGGCTAGTATAACACCCCCAACAACCCTTTCGCTTACATAACTCTCTCCGAAATACACAAATGACACACACTTAAAAAGGTTTCCAACAATAGATGGTGTACATATAACTGGCGGGTGAGCGTCGAGGCTAAGCGCGGAAATCCATTATCCAGACATCACTCAACAACAATCCAAACGTTTATGTTACCGCACAACACACTTGTTGTGTGTGTGGAATCGTCGGTGTTGTGCGCTTAAAACCGCAAAATGATGTCACACTTGGCAAGCTCATAAAAACTTGCTTGGAAAGACTTGAGTACAGGGGATACGACTCTGTGGGTTTTGCGGTTTTGAAAAACGGCGAACTCGTTTACCGAAAAAAGAAGGGAAAGATCGCTGACGTTTCCCCCGCTCTTAGATTCGAAGAGTTTGACGGCTCAATAGGCGTTGGACACACAAGATGGGCGACGCATGGGCCGCCAAACGATGCGAACGCGCACCCACATATGGATTGCACTCGGTCAATCGCGGTGGTGCACAACGGGATAATCGCAAACTATGCGAAACTCAAAGACGAACTCTTGGCTTTGGGCCACAAGTTTTTAAGCGAAACCGACACAGAAGTTTTTGCGCATCTGTTCGAGCAAAATATCAAAACCTCTCAAACTTGCTACGAAGCGTTCAAAAAGGCGGTGTCACAAATAACAGGCTCTTACGCGCTTGTTTGCATTTGCTTGAAAGAGCCCGAAAAAATGTTTTTCGCAAGAAAAAACACGCCGCTTGTTATAGGAGTTTCCGAAGAACAAATTTTTGTGGCAAGCGACATTCCCGCTTTTCTTGAATACACGAATCGTGTGATTGTGATAAATGACAACGAACTCGGATATGTTTCAACCGATGGAAAAATAGTGATCGAAAATCTTCTTACATCCCAAAAAGTGCAGCCTTATTCAAGGCTAAGGCTCATTCCTTGGACGGCTGAACTTGCAAGAAAAGGTGGCTATCCGCATTACATGATAAAAGAGATACACGAACAGCCGATCGCGATAGGCGACACCGTTCGCTACAACGCAAACGATAGCGCGCTGTCGCTTGCCGCTGAGCTTGTCAACTCAGCGCGCAACTTGTTCCTAGTTGGCGCGGGAACTGCGCACTACGCGTCTCTCACAGGAAGGGATGCGCTTGCGCTCCTTGCAAGAAAACCTTCAATTCCTGTGATTTCTTCGGAGTTCTCCCTTTTTTCAAAGACCGCTACTGAAAGCGATGTAGTGCTTGCGGTAAGCCAATCGGGAGAAACTCACGACACACTAATGGCAATAAGGTCGTTCAAAGAAAAGGGTGCGAAAGTGATTTCAATTTGTAACGTCATGGAAAGCGCTATACCAAGAGAGTCTCACATTCAGCTTTACACAAAGGCTGGTCCTGAAATAGGAGTTGCCGCTACAAAAACCTTTGTTTCACAGGTGTCACTTCTACAGCTTCTTGCTGTGCGCGTAGGTCTTCTTAACGGAAGTTTAAAGGAAACAGAGGCAAGCGAGTATATCAAGAAGCTTGACGAAATTCCTGTTTTGGTGGAGAGAAACATAGCGCTCTCAGAAGTTCGCGCGAAAGAACTTGCTCGAATTTTCAAGAATAAGCAAAGCGCGTACTACTTAAGTAGGGGAACCGGTGTCCCTCTTGCGAAAGAGGGCGCGTTAAAGGTGAAAGAGGTGGCGTACATACACGCCGAAGCTTACGAGGCAGGCGAGTCCAAACACGGGCCGATAAGCCTTGTGAGCGAAGGATTTCCAGTGGTATTCGTGTTTTCTGACAACGAAGTTTTTGATCAAATGAGGAGCAACCTCGTTGAAATGAGGAGTCGTGGCGCGTACACCGTTGGATTAATCGGTAAAGAAAGAAAAGCCGAGTTGGCGGAGACTCTTGATTATTCGTTTGACCTCAGCGCTTCCGATTCGCTTTTGAACACGATAGCGTTTGCGCCGACCCTTCAATTGATCGCGTACTACTTAGCGCTTGAGAGGGGCTATGACCCAGATAAGCCACGAAATCTCGCAAAGACCGTGACTGTGGAGTGATGTGAGTTGCACGATTTTGAAATAAAAGAGGCGCTTGTTCTTTGTGCTGGTAAAGGAAAAGAAATGGGGCCTCTAACAAAGGGCGTTCCCAAACACCTTTTCAGTTTGCTTGGGAAAACGGTTTTTGAAAGAATACTTGAAAACTTAAAGCTCGCTGGTATTGAGCGGGTTGCGGTGGTCGTGGCCAAGGATGACGAAAAGACGCCGCTATTTGCCCAAGAGGTGGCGCAGCGCTTAGGGATGAGCGTTGAAAGCGTTGAACAAAATGAGAAAGAGGAAGTGCTCGGAGCGGTTTTGTCCGCAAAGCGGATTATCGAAGAGTGGACGGAAAACAGAAGCTTCGTTTTGGCGTACGGTGATATAGTGGCTTCAAGCGGCTTTTATCGTTCGCTTTTGGTTAACGCTTTAGAAACGAGCTATCCCACGCTGAGCGCGGTTCTACAAAAAGACACGGAGACTTTTGGGGTGATCAAGCTTGGTAGCGACGGCTTCGTAGAGCGAATAATCGAAAAGCCAACACGTTTAGACGAAACGCTTGGGGGATACGTTCTTGCAGGCGCTTTCGTCCTCCCCACAGCTTTCTTTGAATTGGCGCTTTCGTCCGAAGATTTTATCACTGCATTAAACGCGCTTGCGCGTTCACACAGCTTGAGCGTGGCGATTTGGAATGGCGCGTGGGCTGATTTGGGTTACCCATGGGACATTCTTAACGCGGCAAAAAGGCTACTAGAAGAGGTTAAGTCCAGTTCAATTAGTTCAAAAGCGAAGATTTCTCCCACTGCGATCATAGAGCCTCCTGTGATCATAGAAGAAGGCGCTGTCATAGACCACAACGCGGTGGTCAAAGGCCCTGTTTATATTGGAAGAAACGCATATGTGGGAACTGGCGCTTTGATTCACAGCTACGCCTCAATTGAAGAAGGGGTGACAATAGGCGCGTACTCCGAGGTGAATGGTAGCGTGCTACAGCCTTATAGCTCTATAGGAAGAGGATGTTTTGTCGGAAATACTGTGGCTGGCTACAGAGCGATTTTTGAACCGCACGTCGTGACCCTAAACCTTCTTACTACAGAAAACGAGCCAACAAGGCTTGAACCCGTAATAAAGAACGGCAAAAGACTCACCAAAATTGGCTCAGTCGTAGGAAATCGCGCAAGGATAGGCGCGAACACGGTTTTGCAGCCGCTCGCCTTTGTGGAAAGCGGCGCTATTATTCCTCCGAACAGCGTGATACAAGGGGCTTATCGCTAACACTTCATGATGCAGGCCAAAAAATCTATAACTTTGTTCAGCGAAACTCTCAAGTTCAGATGGAACTCGCACAATTTCTCTCAGCATGCCCAAACTGTAATGGCAAAATAGACGATTTTAGGTTACAGCAGGGACTTCCCTGCAAGGAATGCTTGCCCAAAATACCGGATTTTCAAAAGAATCACCCAGACTTCAGAAAGATGGTTGCAAAAGAGCTTGAAAAAAGAGGAAGGCTACTTGGGTACGCTCAACTTGTTGAGCTAGACTCTCAAACACAGGAGTTCATTTCGATTTTCCAAAAGCTCACAGGTAGCAAGCCTTGGAGTGCTCAGATAACTTGGGCGCGTCGTTCAATGAGAGGCGAAAGCTTTGCGATAATTGCTCCCACAGGTGTCGGAAAAACAACTTTTCTTTCTGTGCTTGCCACGTATTTTGCGATGAAAAACAAGCGTGTGCTAATGATCGCACCAACCGCGCTTCTTGCAAGACAAATCGCGCGCTGGGTGAAGAACAACTGCGAAAAAATGAACGTCACGCTCAACGTCGCAGAAATACACGGTGAAGAAACCGAAAGCTCAAAGAAGGCTTCTTTAAAAATGGTCGAAGAAGGCTCAGCGAACATAGTTGTGCTAACCTCGATGGGGCTTTCAAGAATTTTTGCAAAGATTTCAAAACTGGAATTCGATGTAGCGCTGGTGGACGACGTCGACTCACTACTTAGGCGTAGCGTAAACATAGAAAGGGTACTCAACTTACTAGGCTTTAGCTCAAGCGTTCAAGAAATCGCGGCGCAAAGCGTTCTCGCAAGGTTAAAGCTTGCCAGAGCGTTCAGGCAAGGTCTTGCGGATTCCGACGAAACCAAAACGCTTCTTGAAAGGTATCAAACGCTTAAGAGTGAAATAGAAAAATACAAGCTGTCACGCGTTAAACTTGGGCAGCTTATAGTTTCGAGCGCGACCGCAAGGCCAAGGGGCTTAAAAGTAAAGCTGTTCAGAGAGCTTCTCGGGTTTGAAGCGGGTTCCTCGTCAGACTATCTGAGAAACATCATCGACGTGTGCGTTTATTTAGAAACCCGAACGAGTGAAAGCGTTTTAAAGAGCGCGGTCGAGTGGGTCAAAAAGCTCGGGAAAGGCGGTTTGGTGTTTGTCTCTAAGGAGTTTGGAAAATCTTTCATGGAAAAACTTGTAGAAAGATTGCGGGAAGTGGGCGTAAAAGCGTATCACACAAAGGGAGCGTTCAGGAAAAGAGTGGACGAGTTCGCAAAGGGCGATGTCGACGTTCTAATAGGCACCGCTAGCTACTACGGCAAGCTTGTGAGAGGAATAGACCTTCCAGAAAGCGTAAGATACACCGTTTTTGTTGGCGTGCCCAAATTCAAGACGAGTCTCCAAGACGAAGAGGCTTCGCCCACTGGTTTAATCAGGTTGCTTTATGCAACGGCTGACTTTATAACGAATCCGCTTGAAAGGCAAAAGCTTTTTGAGCAAGCCACAAAGCTAAGGAAGCTCATTCAAAACCTGTCGCCTGGCGACCTTTCGCTTGTGACAAAAGCGATTCAAGAACAGACGACGCTCACAGGCTACTTGGGAAAAGTACAGGAAGAAGTGGGCGAGGGTAGAAAGCTGTTCCACATGATGCTCGCTCAACCTGGCGTTTTAAAGAAGCTCAAAGAATCTGACAGGTTGATCATCGAAGAGGAGGAAAGCGGTTTTGTTGTGCTAACACCAGACGTCAAAGCTTATATCCAAGCAAGTGGCCGATCAAGCAGACTTTTGGGCGGTAAGCTCACGCTTGGCCTTTCCGTAGTTTTGGTCGACAACGAACGCGTGATGTCCGCGCTCATGAGAACGATGCAAATCGCTTCAAGCTCGACCAAATGGTACACTCCGACACAGAACAAGCGAAAACTAAAAGAAATTTCCACCTCTGAAAGTTTGACCCTTGAAGAAGTGTTAAAAAGAATAGACGCTGATAGAACCAGAAAGCGCACAAGCCCCTCCGAAGACCTTATGAAGAGCGCGCTTTTAATAGTAGAATCGCCGAACAAAGCAAGAACAATAGCCAACTTTTTTGGTAGGCCTGGTAGAAGGTTTTCTGAAGGAAGAACGTTTTACGAAGTGATGATCAATGGCACGCTTTTCACGATTAGCTCTACTGGCGGTCATATTGTCGACCTTCCACACAAAGCGTCTAGCAGAAACAATTACGGTGTTCCCAAAACGAACAACCACTTTGTGCCGATTTACGATTTTCTCAACCGTTGCAACTCCTGTTCATTTCAATTCACTGGGGTGGTTGAAAAATGTCCAAACTGTGGTTCAAATAACTTGAGAAGGGCGTACGATGTTGTGCAAGCCTTGCGAAAAGCGGCTAGTGACGTCTCAAGCGTGTACGTGGCTACAGACCCAGATTCGGAAGGCGAGAAAATAGCGTGGGACATCGCTCTGCTTCTTTCGCCTTACACTAGTGAAATAAAAAGAGCAAGGTTTCACGAAATAACCCCAGAAGCTGTGTTAAAAGCGATAAATGGCGCAACGCAAATAGACGACAGGCTGGTTAAGGCGCAAATCGTAAGAAGAATTGATGACCGCTGGATTGGTTACGGCCTAACGGAACTTCTCACAAAAAGCCAGAATCAGTTCTTTGAAGAAGAAAAAAGAAGACTCAGAGTTCCCGCTGGAAGAGTTCAGATTCCAGTTTTGGGTTGGATCATTCAAAAAAGCGAGCAAAACAAACTCAGCAAAGTTAGGAAATTCAGGGTTGTTGCAAAGATTTCTCTTACAGAACAGTTCAAAGTTGTGTTTAAGAAAGCGTACACTGCTATTAACGGAAACATAAAACAATACATTGAGGAATTACGCAAATCGAAGATCTTGGTAAAGCAAATTGAGACACAGGACGTTGAACTCAAAGCCCCTCCGCCATTCACGACCGACACAATACTTGAAGAAGCTTCGAAAAGCTTTGGCTGGTCGGTTGAAGAAATCATGCGAAGACTCCAAGACTTGTTTGAACTAGGCTTAATAACGTACCACAGGACAGACCACACTCACGTTTCTCAAACTGGTATCGAAATCGCAAGGGTGTACTTGGAATCCACTTGGAAAAGCGAGTGGCAAAAGCTCTTTAAGCCACGTAGCTGGGGAGAAGAAGGCGCACACGAATGCATAAGACCCACAAAACCTCTTAACGCGGATGAGCTCAAAAGGCAGATAGATCTTTTGCAAATACCTGGTGCCGAAGCTCTCGATTTTAGACACATCAGACTTTACGACCTCATTTTCAGAAGATTCATCGCAAGTCAAATGAGCAACTGCAAAATGAGAAGGCAAAAGGCAAAACTTGTGCTTTTAGATCTGGAAACAACACTTGAAGGTTACTCCGCGGTTCTTGAGGAAGGTTTTAACAGAGTCTATCCTCCAAGAATGGTCACTCCACTACAACCTGGTATGGAGTTTGAAGTTTTACAGGTTGAACACGTGGTTTCCTCAGAGTCACCCCTTCCAACGGAAGGAGAAGTGGTCGCATACATGAAGAAAAAGGGAATCGGAAGACCGTCAACCTACGCCTCGACGATAGAAAGGCTAAAGAAGCACGGATACGTTTTTGCGACAAAGCGAAATTCGCTCGTTGCCACAGCAAGCGGAAAAACAGTTTACGAGTTTTTGGCGCAAAAACTTGACACGCTAAAGTCGATTTTGGACGAAGAGTACACCGCTGCCTTACAAAAGAGGCTTCAGAAAGTGGAAACTGGAGAGGAAGACTATTCGAAAGTAGCGCTTGAGTGTTATAACGATTATTTAAAAATAAGATCGCTTGTAATGAATTAGCTTGATGTGCGAATCACGCCCAGTGCGATGATTAGGAGGACAAGCGCGGTAGGAAGCGCAAGCTCGACGCTTTTGCTTTGTTCATAAACAAAGAAAGAAACAAAGAGCACAAGCGCAACTGCGATGATCGCAATGACCAAAGAAAGCTTCAGATTAAATCACCCAAATGCGGGAGGAACGAAGTCAGACAGATGTTTCTTTTCGCGCGCTTTGAGAAACCTTGACCTTGAGGCAAGCGCGAGTATCACAAGCATCACGCCGAATACAACCGCGGCGATTGAGCGAAGAAGAGGCGGGTCTACTAACGAAAACGCAAAAGCGGAGCTTGCTTGAAGACCACCAAAGAGCGCGCTAAACGTGTAAACCTTCTCTTCTCCAAGAAAATCGAGCACGAAAAGCGCAAGCGACACAAGAGAGTACAAACCAAAAATTATATCAGTGAGTAGCCTACCCATTAAAACTGCCGAAAGTATTAGAGGAACAAGGTTTATCAAGAGAATGTTTCTGTGCAACCGATAAACTAGTGCTTCTGGCATCTTGTAACACACTTTGTTGTCGAATATAACAGTTACGTTAAGGCGTCAAAAGCTTCTGCTTGTGTACTCCCCAAGTTACCCAGACGCCATCGATTCAAATTCGCTGTCGTACAATTTTTTTAAGAGCTTATACCGCCTTGATTCGTAAATTAGCACGTCTTTTGAGCAAATTGTGTCGAACACGTCAATTTGGTGTCCTCGTTTTTCTATTAAATAGTTTTTGATTTTCGCTTTGAACTTAACATAAACGCTTAAAAAAGCGTAAGAGAGCGTTTCAAAGAGAGTTGCGCTCGTCGCGCTTTCTTTAAAGCTTTTTGTGTTTGTGTGTATCTTTGGGTAGTACTCAGAAATCCATGGGCAAAGCGAGCGGATGTACATAAGGTATTCCTCACCTTTTAAGGGATAAAGCGAGATTAGCTCCCTCGCGGTTAGAGCGCTTTTGGATTTTTTTAGAAAGCTTTTTACACCCTTTTCTGTAAACACGATACTTAAGCAGTATTCAGGAATTTGTCCTAGTACGAAAGAAAGCGCTTTTCTAACTCGTAAATAAATGTACAACCTGAAAAGAGTGCTCCACATCGTGTGATTCTTTGTGACTATAAAGAGGTCGAGGTCTTCTTTAATTGTTGAACTCATGTAAGAAGTTGAGCCGGAAACCGCAACAGCGAGTGCGTGTTTAAAGAGTGTTGGGTGTTCTCTTACGAAAAGCTTTGCGTAAGAAATTTTTGTGAGCGATTCCTTTTTCTTTTTTAAAGTGAGCGCGACGAGCGCCTCGTGACCACGCTTTATCAAATACCCATCAAGAATTGAAATGTTTTGAAGTTTTTCGCTCACCAATTGCTTAATTTGCTCACAGCTTTGCACTTCTTTCGGAAGAAGCAACAAAACGTCTTCGCAACCAATCGCAGAGCGATTAGCGGTTGCCAAATTTACAAAGAAGCTTAATCTTCTTATGGCTAGCTTGTAATGATCTTTCTCCAAATCCATACCTCCCTTTTCGTCAAAATCGAAATTGTCGCGACACACAAAGAAATCGCTTCGATCAGTAGTGCAAGCAAAATCACCAACGGGTTTTCCTTTGAAACTGCCCTTTTAAAAGTGGTGAGCGAAAGCATGGGTTGAGAAATAAAAGTTGTTTCTAGCGTTTTGGGAAACACGCCGATGCGCCTTTTTATAAGAAGATGTCCGCTTAAAATTCTACTTCTTTGCCTAATTAGCTCTAAAAGGTTTTTTGGAACACTCACAAACACGCGCGCATCCTCGCAAAAACCAACTCGCCCACCTTTTAGTGTCACCAAAACTGAAAAAAGCGCACCATCATTCACCGTGTCTTGGGGTATTTTTTTGATAATTCCTCGTTTTATGCAAACGAGTTCATCTGTGCAGTGCGTGTTAAACTTCGACGAATTTTTAAGGAATTCGTTGTGCAAACTCCACATGAACTTGGTAATGTAATAAGTCAAAAAACCACTTTCCTTTTTGGGAATGGGACAGCCACAAGCTACGTGTAAGTTATTGCTTTTTGCAAAGCGCACAAGTTTTGAAATCGCTCCTTGTTGAGCGACGGAGTCTGCGTTCACCAAAGCGAGCCATTCGAAATCGCTTTTTTCAAAATATTCCAGTATCAGATTTAACGCGCTAGCTTTCCCTTTTCTCACTTTTTCTTCGATAAGCGCTATTTTACCGTTCGCTATTCTGCTTTTTACCTTTTCAACGGTTTTATCAGTACACCCGCTTGCTACAACCAAAATTTTTTTCGCATCACTCAAAACAGAGTCAAGGCAATAATCGATGTTCTTTTCTTCGTTATAAGCGCAAATTCCCACCAAACACTCTACTGAATCTTCCACGCCAAATTTCTAAAAATTTTTGGGATTTTAAAACTAACGCAACCAATATTTTGAAACGCGTTTTAGTTCACAAAGGTAAACCAGTCTTCATGTCCATCGAGTTCTCCGTGCACGAGTTTAAGGTATCTTTCTCTGATTTTCAAAGTTATCGGATATTCTCCAGTTCCGATTTGACGGCCGTCAACCTCTCTAATCGGAACAACTTCGGCCGCTGTGCCCGTAAGGAAAAGCTCATCCGCGGTGTAAAGCTCTTCGCGCGAAATGTTCACTCTCTCAACGCTTAACCCCATCTCTTGCGCAAGCTTTATCACAGTGTCCCTTGTTATACCACGAAGCACACCCGCTGAAGCGGGCGGTGTCGTCAAAACACCGCTTTTCACCCTAAAGATATTTTCACCACTACCTTCGGTCACGTAACCTTCGGTGTTAAGCATTATCGCTTCATCAAAGCCGTTGGTCAAAGCTTCCATTTTTGCGAGCGCCGCATTCGCATAGTTTGCGCTCGATTTTGCCTGTGGTGGGAGCGATTGCGAGCTTATTCTTCTCCAAGTTGACACCATGCACCTAACTCCCCTTTCTGCGTTACGCCCCAAATAAGGACCCCACTCCCAAGCGGCTATACTAACATTTACAGGGCTGTTTAAAGGGTTCACACCCATACTTCCATAACCACGAAACACTATAGGTCTTACATAACACTCGCTAAAACCATTAGTTGCCACCACAAGCTTCACAGCTTCTTCAAGCTCACTCATCGAATACGGAATGTTCATCATGTAGATTTTTGCGCTGTCGTACAACCTTTTTAGGTGATCCTTTAACCTAAAGACCGCAGGCCCTCGAGGCGTTTTGTAAACCCTTATTCCTTCAAAAACCGCGGTGCCGTAGTGTAAGGCGTGCGTCAACACGTGCACTTTTGCGTCTTCCCAATCGACCAGCTTTCCGTCCATCCAGACTTTGCTACCTCTCACCGACATTTCAATTGAGTTTTGTTCACACCCTTATTTGAGCATAATGGAAGTCGAATTACAAATTTAACAGAGTTTGGATTAGTGTAACTAATTAGATTTTTCTGATAAAAAGTAAAATTAGTCACATTAAAATGTAAAAAGGTTACGAAATACTTCTTTTTTCTGTGGTTTTTCCAAAAATTCTGAGCTTTGCTATTTCTGCTTTAAGTAGTTGAATGGCAAGCGCGGGATCGACGCCTTTGGGGCAAACCCTTGAACACGAACCCGCGAATTCACATCCCCACACACCTTCAAGTGAGTCCAAAGATTCCAGTCTTTGTGTCAACCCCTCGTCTCTTGAGTCTGCGTAATACCTGTAAGCCTGTGAAAGCGCCTGTGGACCCACGAATTTTGGATTGGTGTTCACAACTGGGCATGCGTCAACGCAAAGCCCGCACTTTATGCAGTAAGAAAACGGCAAGTAGTAGTCGAGCTCTGTGCGAGTTTGGGTGTACTCTTTTTCCGCTCGAAACTTCTCTTCTATATCTTTTCTTATTAGCCAAGGTGAAACGCTTTTGTGTCTTTCAAAGAAGTCTTCAAAATCTGTGACAAGGTCCCTTAAAACAGGGTGTCCTCGCATTGGTTCGACGGTCAGATCGCTTGCCGCTAGTGAAAAAACGTTGGTTTCACACGCTAGCGTGGGTTTGCCGTTGACAACCATTGCGCACGAGCCACAAATTCCCATGCGACAGCTGTACCTTATTGAAAGCGTAGGGTCTTGCCACTGTTTTATCTCTAGTAGCATAGACAAAACAGTTGTGAACCTGTCGACTTCAACTTCATAAGTTTTCGTCACAAACACGCGCTTTTCAGGGTCAAACCTCTTTACTTTTACGTTTATCTTTGTTTTTTGTTCGCTCAAAATCGTTCACCTCTTGTACACTTCGAGCACGCCCACTATCCCAAACACGACCGCGCCTAGACCGATAAGAATTTCGAGCGCTTCTCGTAACACACGAGCAGAGGAAAAAGGTGAGAGAACTGCCGCTAGAAAAAGTAGCACGGGTACGCCAATCATCGTAAGGTAGCTGAAAAACATGATTTGAAAACCCTTCATGCTGGCCACCAAATCACTTCAAAAACAAATCCCACAATCCAAAGTGCGAGCACAATATAAGGAAGCGTCGCGTAGAAGCCTGCGCTTTTGTTGTACCTTTTCTTTAAAAGGTAGACGTAAGACTCGTTGAGCCTTCCGAAAGCAAGCCCGCGCGTGTTTATCAGCGCAAACGCTTTAGCGGTTTCGTACACTTGTGGTGTGAAAAGTATCCAAACTACCGCTGTGAACCACTTTGTAAAAAGGTTTAATGGGGCGTAAAAAACTGAAAAGATGAGCGTAACGCCGTAAATTATGGAAAGCGGAATGAGTATTCTGTAAAACAGCATATGAATAAAAGCGCTTTTGTGAAAACCCCACAGACGAAATATGTTTCTTTGCTTACCTCTGAAATCACACCCTCTTTTTTCCACCCTTTTTCCCTCCTAGTACTTACGCTCCTGTGGTTGCCACTTTGTTATTTTCACAGGTATATATGAGATGCGTGGTTCTTCAGGTGTTCTAAAAGCGAGCGTGTGTTTTAAGAAGTTCTTGTCGTCGCGGTTTGGATACTCCACCATAGCGTGCGCACCCCTTGTCTCTTTGCGGTTCAGCGCGCAAACCACGATCACCTGCGCAAGCTCAAGCATGTTACCAAGCTCCAAAACGTCCCTTAAATTCGTGTTGTAAACCCTTGTTTTGTCTTCGAGTCTTACGTTTGAAAATCTCGCTTTTAGCTCTGCGATCTTTTGTCTTGCTTTTTGTAGACCTTCCACTGTTCTATAAACGTACACGAGGTTGTCCATCGTGTCCCACATTTCTTTTCTAATTTGATAAGGATTTTCAGAACCGTCAGAAGAAAACAGCGCGTCTATCCTTTTTGCTTCTTCTTCAGCCTTTGAAACGACAGCTGTGTTTTGCTTTTCAAGCGAGTTGTTGAGCGCAAACTGCGCCGCTTGCTCGCCGGTCATTCTACCCCAAATCACGCACTGGCTGAGAGAGTTGCTACCAAGCCTGTTTGCACCGTGCACACTCACACAACCGCACTCACCAGCTGCCCAAAGCCCTTTTACCGGCTTATCTTCGTTTATCAAAACTTGCCCGAGAATGTTTGTGTGAATACCTCCCATAGTAAAGTGTGTTGCCGGTCGCACGGGCAAAGGCTCTTTTGCGGGGTTAATTCCGAGCATTTTGAGCGAAATTTCTTTTATCATCGGTAGTCTTTCGTCTATCTTGTCTTCACCAAGGTGACGAAGGTCCAAAAGAACATGACTCATTCCAGATGCTTGGTGAACAAACCCCCTACCTTGGTTTATTTCGCTTATTATCGCGCGCGACACAATATCGCGAGGAGCAAGCTCCATTTTGCTTTTTGCGTAATCTTCCATAAACCTTCTACCTTGAGAATTAATGAGGTAACCTCCTTCACCTCTTGCAGCTTCTGTAATAAGAATCCCACTTGGAACTAGCGCGGTCGGGTGGAACTGAACAAACTCCATGTCCTTTAGTGGTATACCAGCTTTGTACGCGATCGCAATTCCGTCACCAGTGCTAGAATACGCGGTTGTGGTGAACCCGTAAACGCGCCCACAACCACCCGTTGCGATTATTCCCGCTTTTGTCACAAACACTTTGTAGTTGCCAGTCGCAAGGTCTATCGCAAAAAATCCTCGAAAAGTTTCGCCATCGAGAATAAGGCTTGTCACAAAGTGTTCGTGGAATATGTCAACGTTTTTGAAACTAAGCAGGTTGTCGTAAAGCGCGTTGAGCATAAAGAATCCCGTTTTGTCAGCGGCAAAGGCCGTTCGAGGAACGCTCATTCCGCCAAAAGGCCTTAACACAATTTTTCCGTTTTCGTCTCTATTCCATGGAACACCCAAGTGGTCAAAAAACCTTATTTCTTTGGGTGCTTCCTGAACGAGAAGCTCGGCGGCGTCTTGGTCCGCTAAGTAATCCGAGCCTTTTATTGTGTCAAAAGCGTGTAGCTCTATTGAGTCGCCATTTTCACCAGGATAGAGAACGCCTGATATGCCACCTTCAGCCGACACAGAGTGGCTTCTCATTGCGTGAAGCTTTGACACAAGCGCGATTCTGAGTTTATCAGACTTTCTTGCGGCGGCTAGTGCGGCGCGCATCCCCGCAAGCCCGCTACCCACAATCACTATGTCATAGTCAAGAAGTTCCATTTCAGTGTGCGATAACGTTTAAGTTAGTATAAGTCTTTCTGGTTAAATGTTTGAAGCTCTTCCACGTGAATTTGGCACACGATTCTCAATTCGGCCACCTTTGAACATTTAGTGGTGTGTCCTAAAGTTTTTAAAGCAACGCGCCTTTTGTGTGCGAATTGAAACGACTTCTCATAAAAAACTTGGAAAATCTATTGGAAACACAAGACGCTACACTCAGAGAGCTCCGAAGGGATTGTTTAGAGGCTATACAAGTAGGAATTCGTGCGGTCACACCTTCTTCGTTGTTTCGAAAGCTGAGAATTAGTGGCTCGTCGCTGATTTTTGGAGAAAAAAAGCTTGACCTTAAATCGTTTTCCAAAATCTATGTGATAGGTGCGGGTAAGGCGTCACTTGGCATGGTCAAAGCCTTGAACAAGCTTATTGGCGAATGGATTTCAGAAGGTGAGGTGTTGAGCAATGAAATCCGAAAAACAAGAAAACTTGGTAAAATCACACTAAACCCAGCGACTCATCCTCTGCCATCAGCGCTATCTATTAAAGCCACAGAAAGGGTGCTTTCGCTAATTTCCAAAAGAAAGGAAGAAGACCTTTTTGTCGTGCTTTTGTCTGGCGGTGCCTCCTCAATGCTCGTAAAGCCAAGACCCCCTCTTACACTCAAAGAAAAGAGCGCGCTTGTCAAGCGTCTTTTGAAAGCGGGCGCGACAATTGAAGAACTAAACGCGGTAAGAAAACACATGTCAACGGTTAAAGGCGGTTTTTTGCAAAGATTGATTTATCCTGCGACTTCCCTTACTCTTGTGATTTCAGACGTTGTCGGAGATAGGCTTGACGTAATCGGCTCTGGTCCGACCTATCCTGATGTCTCCACTTTTTCCGATGCCCTTCGTGTGCTTAAAAAATACGGAATAAAACCTTCTGAAAAGCTTTTGAACTACTTTGAGCGTGGCGTAAATGGTGAAATCGCGGAAACGCCAAAGCCACAAGACGAGTGTTTCAAAAGCGCTTATTATTTTCTTTTGGGTTCGGTGAAAGACGCGTGTAAAGCCACAAAAAACTTCTTAGAAAAAAGAGGTAGGAGAACGCTTTTTTTGACCGATATGATGAAAGGAGAGGCTCGCGAAGTGGGCAAACTTATTGCGGGTATTGCGCTGAGCGACAAAAACTATTTTGAGTGTTTTGTTTTGGGTGGAGAAACAACTGTGAATGTAAGAGGTAGGGGAAGAGGAGGAAGAAATCAAGAACTCTGTCTTTCTGCTCTTTTGGAAATTAAGCAAAACAAAAGAGTGGTTATCGCAAGCGTTGGCACCGATGGCATCGACGGAACAACAAACGCCGCAGGTGCGATAGTCGATTGTGAGGTTTACCGTAAAGCGCTAAGCCTAGGGCTAGACCCCGCTTCGCATCTACTCGAAAACGATTCAGGAAGCTTCTTTAAAAGAACTCGCTTTCAAATATTAACAGGAAAAACGGGAACAAACGTCTCTGACCTAGTGGTTGTCGTAAGGTCTTTATGATTTTGGTGTTTGCCCAATCGAAACTTGTGTTATCTGAGTGACATACGATTTAGCCAAAATCAAAAACACGCGCTGGATTGAATTAAAAAACTTCCAAATAGTCCTTGAGACGTGAAGATTACAAAGATCTGACTTCCTCCCCGCCCTGAAGGGCGAGGCTTTCCACCCCCTCAACCCCCATTTTTTGTAAACGCGATCAAAAAATTCTGTGTGTGAGAATCAACTGCTACCGATAAAAAGTCCAGCTTAGCGTGGAAACTCACACACGAAAAAGTGCCAAAGGAACACACAATGGTAGAAATGAGCTCAGACAACTCGCTTTTGGACTAAAAATTCCAAGCACAACTCATGGCGTACAACAACACGCAGACTCTACGATTTACTAGAGTGTTAAACATAGTAAAACGGTTTTATCCGTTCCCTATAACGCGTCTTGAAAAGATTAAAAAACGAGGTGTTACTGTTTTAGAAGATTCAGAGTAAATACAAGTTTTTCAAAATCCCAAATTCGAAAACTGCTGAATCTTACACACAATGAATGCATTTGTGAACTACCTCGCCATAAATGTCGAAGCTTCCTGCTTCTTCCACCGCGCTCGATCCCCACTACAGCGTTACGCTTCGGTGTGCACACGCTTCCCCGCATGGGTACTCGTTTTCCGCAGTGGTTACCATTTTTCAGTGTGAATCCTTCTAGAATCTCCGCTCTTTAAAGGCGAGGTTTTGGAAACTTAAATAAGCGAATTTGACCACAGTTGAACGCTTTCAAACAACGTGGAAAAATCAATAGTGAGAGACATCGGGTTAACCCACGAACAGAAGCTCTTCAACTGTTTTTTCAATCGAAGACTTGCTGTTGTTTTTTGGAGACCAACCTAGAGAACGCAGTTTTTTTGTATCTAAGTGAAAATGCTTTACGTCCCCCCTCCACCCTCTTCCTTCAAACTGATTCAAATACCTGATTTCTGGTTCTAAAGCCATCTTTGAGCACACGATCTGCGCGATTTCGTTCACAGTTATCGTGTCTTCTGAACCCACGTTGAACACTTCAAGTCCTTTGTGATCACGAAATCGCCTTTCGACCAATAGAAGTGCGTCTACTGTGTCGCTTACGTGTAGATAAGACTTCTTTTGCGTTCCATCTCCGTACACTTCTAGCACATTAGGGTTTGTTTTTAGCTTATTCACAAAATCCACAACCACACCGTGAGAAGAGGAGCCTCCGACGATGTTCGCAAGCCTTAATATTACAGCTGAGCGAATAAGCCCGCTTCCCACATATCCGCTTATCAAAGCCTCGCACGCGAGTTTTGCCGCACCATAAACCGAAATTGGAAAACAAGCTTCGTCTTCGGACACGCTTTTTTCCTTTTCCCCGTAAACCGTGGACGAAGAGGTGAAAACAAGAAGGGGTTGCTTCTTGCTCTTTTTTAGCTCTTCAAGAAGGTTGTACGTCGCCAAAACGTTGTCTTCTAAGTGGGCTTTCGTGTCGCTCCAGCTAGCTTTAACATCTGGGTTTGCCGCAAGATGAAAAACCACATCCACTTCGTTCACAATCTCTCTCAAAACTCTTGGACGCTTTAAGTCCTCGACCACCAGCTTAACGCGTTCGTCTGAAAGCCGCAAAACCTTTTTGGGGTCGGATCCGCTAAAATTGTCGTAAATGTAAACCTTTTCGCAACTTTTGAGTAGCGCTTTGACCAGCTCAAACCCAATGAAGCCAGCTCCGCCCGTCACTAAGTAGCTCAAAGCTTTTCACCTTATTACACGACTTGAGATTTTTAAGCTTACAAGCGAAACGATTTTTTAGGGGGATAAGCACTTTGAGTTAAATTGGAGCCAAAAAACATAATCGTCGAAAAAAGGGGAAAGGTTGGGATAATAACCCTCAACAGACCAGCTGTAAAGAACGCGCTTAACACGCAGCTTATGCAGGAGCTAGTTGACGCGCTCAAAAATTTTGAGCAAGACAGCGACGTGAACGCAGTGGTGATAACAGGTTCAAGTCAATTTTTCTCATCGGGTGCTGATATCAGAGAAATGGCTGAAAAAGGTGTTTCCGAAACTTACTTGAGCGGTTTGAGCGAGTACTGGCAAAGCGTAGCGCACTTTAAAAAGCCGCTCATCGCCGCTGTAAACGGCTACGCTTATGGAGGAGGACTTGAGCTTGTGATGGCGTGCGACATAGTGGTGTGTTCGGAAGACGCAAAATTCGCACAACCAGAAATCAAGCTTGGAATCATGCCGGGTGCTGGTGGAACACAGAGACTTCCACGAATAGTCGGAAAACACAGGGCGCTAGAAATGATTCTCACAGGTGAGCCGATAAGCGCACAAGAAGCGTACATGCTTGGTCTTGTGAACAAAGTAGTTCCCCAGGATGCGGTCAAAGACGAAGCGCTGAGAATAGCGGAGTTGATCGCCGAGAAAGCACCAGTCGCAGTTAGGGCCGCAAAAGAGGCCGTAGTAAAAGGGCTTGACATGGGGGTTGAAGAGGGGCTTGCGTTTGAGCGCTCGCTTTTTTCGCTTCTTTTTGGCACACAGGACCAAAAAGAAGGAATGAAGGCTTTTATTGAAAAGCGCAAGCCTGAGTTTAAAGGCAGGTGACAAAATTGGAGTATCACAACGTGCTCTACAGCATAGAAGAAGGAATTGCGACTATCACTTTGAACCGGCCAAATGTGCTAAACGCCGTGAACAACCAGATGAGTGAAGAGTTACAGGCGGCGCTCAAACGCGCAAACGAAGACACAAACGTGCGCGTGATAGTTCTCACAGGAGCTGGCAGAGGTTTCTGCGCGGGTGAAGATTTGAGCGAGCTACTCGAAGAAAGAAAGAGCGGAAACGTCGACTTGAGAAAAAGGCTAGTTTGGAAGTACAACCCGATTGTCACACAAATTTGGAATTCAACAAAACCCACGGTATGCTCGATAAACGGCGTTGCCGCCGGTGCTGGTGCGAGCTTTGCTCTTGCGTGCGATATAAAAATCGCCTCAGAAAAAGCGTCTTTCGTCATGGCCTTTACAAGAGTTGGGTTAGTTCCAGATTCAGGAATGAGCTTTCTCTTACCGCGTTTAATTGGATACACCAGAGCTATCGAAGCGATATACCTTGCTGACACTATAGACGCCAAAAAAGCTGAAGCTTTGGGGCTTGTGAATCGAGTGGTTCCACACGAGGAGCTTGAGTCTCAAACGAAAGAACTCGCAAAAAGGCTTGCAACTGGCCCAACGAAAGCGTTTGCGCTTGCAAAAAGGGCGCTAATCTTTGGCCTCAGCCACACGCTAGAAGAGACGCTTGAGTACGAGTCGTTAACTCAAGGTGTTGCCGCAAAAACTCAAGACCATATTGAAGGCGTGAGCGCTTTCATAGAAAAGAGAAAGCCAAACTTCACAGGGCGTTGAGGCTATCGACAGGTTAAAAGCTCACCACGCGCCTCATTTTTTGATGAGAGGTTGTGAGTTAGACCCTCTTTTTGAAAGGGGAGAAAGAAGTGTTAATCTACCTCTAGACGTTTTGCCAAACCTCCCACCATGTTTTGAAGAAACGCTACTCGGTGATCCAAAAGGCGCAAAAAAGCAGTTTAGGTGTTACCACGGCTATCACGTAAGAGTTTACGACGATCACTACGAAATACACGCAGACAAGTTCGACCCAAGAATTTCTCCGGCTTTGCACTTGATGTTCGACACACCTCTTATGGGCGTTATCGTGGGATACGTGCTCTTTAAAAAGTTGTTCGGTGAATAGCTTTGTTCCCTTTTCGCAGATTTCTTTCAGTTTCTTTTAAACTCGCGCCAATTCTTGTGCCTTACTATATTTACAGAAAAACTCACAAAGGTAAGGATCCAACCCCAGCCGAAAGGCGAAAGCTTGAAAAACAGGGCAAGGCGCTTTTTGAGGCTCTTGTTTCTTTAGGTCCTTCTTTCATTAAGCTGGGTCAGCTACTCTCAGTAAGACCGGATATACTCCCACAAGAGTATTTGAAAGAGCTTGAAAAGCTACAAGACGAGGTGCCACCCGCACCTTTCGAACAAGTCGAATCGCTGATTAGAAGTGAGCTAGGCTCAATAGAAAAGGTTTTTGAAAAATTTGAAAAGGAGCCAATCGCTTCTGCGTCGCTAGGCCAAGTTTACAAAGCGATTTACCGAGGCATGCAAGTAGCGGTAAAGGTGAATAGGCCAAACATAAAAAAAGTTGTGGAAGAAGACCTTGCGGTGTTAGGCGCTTTGCTCAAAATTTTTGGTTTGTTTCTCGACAAAAATTTGTCAAAAAGCTTGGAAGCTGTGGTGGAAGAGTACAAAGCACACGTGTTTGACGAAATGGATTACGTCAAAGAAGCGAGAAACATGGAGTTGATCGCTAATGAGCTTAAGGGCTCGGGTGTGATTGTACCTCGTGTTTTCAAAGAAGTTTCCACAAAAAGCGTGCTCGTTATGAGCTTTCACGAGGGCACAAAGATAACTCGCGTCGAAGAGCTTAAGGCGCTTGGTGTTGATACAGCAAAGCTTGCAAGAAAACTTGCGAGAACCTTTCTTTTGATGGTGCTCGAAAAACCAATTTTTCACGCCGATCCACATCCTGGAAACATCTCTGTGACAGAAAAGGGCGAAATCATACTTTACGACTATGGAATGGTTGGCTCTCTTAACGAGTACACAAAGAAACATCTTATCCGCCTTTACGCTTCTTTTTCTTTGAACGATCCAAAGAGGATTGTGGACGAAATGCTTGAGCTTGGACTGCTTGACCCAAGCGCGAACAGATACGTGATAGAGCAGGGCGTTGAGCTCACTTTAAGAGAGTTTAGGGGAGAAAAGATTTCCGAGTGGGAGTTTCAAAGAGTGATGGAGCTTGCCAATCGTTTGATATACAAATTTCCTTTTAGACTTCCAGCAGAGCTTGTGATGTATTTAAGAATGGCTTCGACGCTTGAAGAAGTTTGCAAAAAACTCGACCCACAGTTTAACTTTTTAAAACTTCTTACCAACCTTTTAGAGGAAAGGGGTTATCTCGACGAACTAAGGAGAGAAGACATGGAATCCTTTATTAAGTCAATTTTTGAGGCTGGAGGGTCTTTGCTCAGACTCACCCCTTTACTGCTTAGAAGATTAGAAAGAGAAGAATTTGATGGGAAAAGACCGGTTTCAAGGGCGCATATTTGGCCGTCTTTAGCGCTCTTTGTAATTGCGCTTTACGCGTCGTATGAACACGCGCCGTACTCATTCTTGGTAATGGTCGTCGCTTTTGTGGTGCTTTTAATCGGAGAATTTAGAAAATGACTTCGCCTTAAGCGCGAAAGCTCCTCCGTCGATTTAGACGCAGAGCACCTATTATTGCACAAACCATTATCACGCTAGCACCAATTTAAGTATAAAATTTGGAATAGAGTTGTTGGGTTAAGGCGTGAATAAACCCAAACGGTTTGAACCCTTCGAAGTGTGTGTCAAACGTTAGGAGTTCGGCGTTCCTGTTTATCGCTATGGACGCTATTATAGCGTCAACCCGCGCCACCGTGTTACCCTGTTTTTCAACTTCGAGTTCTTAGTAGAGAGCAACGCATCCTGCTCTTCAAACTTCACTATTGGTTGGCGCATCAGTTCGTGTGTCTATCGTGCTCGTTCTGTGCGCAAAGCTTTTTCAGGCTTTCAACTCTTTGTGCGTCTGAATCTCAAAGCTCTCACACGCGTATGGCTTTTCAACCCTCGCAAGCGTTTTGGAATCTTTATAACTTGGCACTCAGATATTTTCATAATGAGCTCGCATACAAGCTTGCAAGATGTAGAAGTGGGAGATATCGTGGAAGTTCAGTTTGATGGGGATAAAATAATAGGCCGAGTTATGCCTAGAACGGAGCTCGACCCTCCTGGTTTACTCACGCTTAAGCTTTCAAACGGTTACAACGTTGGCGTATCATTGAAAGGCGTTTCGCTCAAAGTTTTAAAAAAGAGCGAACAAAAACACAAACCTATTCAGGAAAGTGAGGAGGAAGAAAAGTATTCGGCAGGTGAGTTCGTTTCGCTCATTAGTACGGGTGGTACGATCGCAAGCCGTGTGGAGTATGAAACGGGCGCAGTGAAACCAGCACTTTACGCAAAGGATTTGCTTACGCTTGTGCCAGAGCTTGCTAGCATAACAAAAGTCAAAACTAGAATCTTGATGAGCATTTTGAGCGAAGACATGAAACCTTCGTACTGGACAGAGATCGCAAAGGCGGTTTACGAAGAAATCAAGAGCGGTGCTTGTGGAGTTGTTGTGGCACACGGCACTGATACGATGGGTTATACCGCTGCCGCTTTGAGCTTTGCTTTACCAAAGCTTAGCGTACCCGTGGTGCTCGTTGGCGCTCAAAGAAGTAGCGACAGACCAAGTAGCGACGCGTATTTCAACTTGATCAACGCGGTAAAGTTTGCGCGCTTTGCGGATGCATCCGGTGTGTTCGTGTGCATGCACTCTTCCACATCTGACCCAACATCGTGGATACTTACTGGAACAAAAGTTAGAAAAATGCACACAAGTGCGCGTTATGCGTTCAAACCAATCAACGCAAGAGCTGTTGCCTTAGTAAACGGAGACATCAAAATGCTAGAAAGAACGAAACCAAGAGGAGGCGAAACTGTTTTAAAAGCTGGTTTTAGCGAAAAGTGTTCGCTGATTTACTCCTACCCAGGTTTAAGCCAACGCGTTTTAGAAGCGCTGTGCGCCGATTGTGAGGGCGTTGTTTTTGCGGGAACCGGGCTTGGTCATGTTCCTTCTTATCTTTTGGATTCAATTTCACAACTTAAAAAGAGAGGCGTTTTGTTCTTTATGACCTCTCAGTGCTATTTTGGTCGTGTGAACATGAATGTTTACACAACAGGTAGAAGGCTTCTTAGTGCTGGCGTCGTGCCTTTAGAGGACATGCTTCCTGAAACTGCTTATGTCAAACTCTGCTGGTGTGTTGCGAACTTTCCACGGGAAAAAGTTGAAGAAGTGATGCGCACAAATTTGGTTGGAGAAATATCTGAAAGAACAGTTTACGAGGTGGAATCTTATGAAAGTGGGCTTAGAAGTGCACCAGCAGCTTGACACGCAACACAAACTTTTTTGTAATTGTCCAACAAAGCTTTCGAGCTCTTCCACTTTTTCATTTAAAAGACAACTAAGAGCGTCAAGAAGCGAACTCGGAGAAGTTGACGTAGCGGCAAAATTCGAGGAAATGAGGTCCAGGGTTTTCATATATGAAGCAAATCCTGACACTTCTTGTCTTGTGGAGATGGACGAAGAACCTCCTCACGAGCTCAACAAAGAGGCGCTCGAAGTTGCGTTGATGGTCGCGCAACTTCTTGATGCAAGGCCCGTGGACGAAATTCATGTGATGAGAAAACTCGTGATAGACGGTTCAAACACCTCTGGCTTTCAGAGAACGGCGCTCATAGCAACTGGTGGCAAACTAAAGCTTGACGGGAAAGAAGTTCGAATTGCCACAATTTGTCTTGAAGAGGACGCGGCAAGACCGATACAAGAAGACAAGGCGCAAGGTGTCGTGGTGTACAGGCTCGACAGGCTTGGAATACCGTTGATAGAAATTTCCACTTATCCAGACATCTCATCTCCTGAAGAGGCGGAAAGGGTGGCTTTGGAAATAGGTCGCATACTGCGAAGGACAAGAAAGGTCAAACGAGGACTTGGAACAATTAGACAGGATCTAAACATTTCAATAGAAGGTGGTGCAAGAGTTGAAGTTAAAGGCGTTCAAGAGCTCAGCCTCATTCCGAAAATCGTTGAATTTGAAATGAAAAGACAAGAAGGTCTTCTTAATTTAAAACGCGAAATTTCGTCAAAGATGCAAACGATAACTTTCGGTGAAATCACCGACTTAAGCGAACTTTTTTCTGATACTCGTTCTAAAATGCTTTCTGAAGCGCTCAAACGCTCACATAAAATTTTGGGAATTAAGGTTTCAGGCTTTAAGGGGTATTTCGCGTATAACGTCGCACCAGGAAGAAGATTTGGAACAGAGCTAGCGGATTACGTTCGCCAGCTTACAGGGGTAGGGGGTCTGATTCACTCTGATGAACTTCCAAATTACGGTATAACACAAGACGAAGTGGAGCGGGTTAGAAGCGCCTTACTCTGTGAAGAAAACGATGGTTTTGTGATTGTGGTCGCGCCATTAGAAAAGGCAAAAAGCGCGCTTGAAGTTGTGACGAATAGAATTGTCAAGGCTATGGAAGGAGTTGTGGAAGAAACAAGAGCGCCGCAAGCCGACGGAACAACAAGATTTTCAAGACCGATGCCAGGTTCCGCGCGAATGTACCCAGAAACTGATGTGCCGCATATTGTGGTGGACGAAGAGCTATTGCAAAGCGTAAGACAAAGCACGCCTCCACCCTTAGAGCAAACCGTTAAAACCTTAATACAGCTTGGTGTGAGCGCAGAGCTCGCAAAACAGGCTATAGATTCCGATTTTCTTCGCGTAATTGAAAGGGTAGCGAACGAAATTCCTGAAAGCGCAAAACTCGCGTGCGTGTTGCTATTACAGGATTTGAAAGAAGCGCAAAGAGAAGGTCTTAGTGCTGATACGCTCACAGACGAACAGCTTTTCAGGCTTTTTAGAGTTTGTAGCAAAGAAAACATTGATCGCGAGACCGCAAAGCTTTTACTAAGAAAAGCGCTCATGGGTGTGGAACTTGAAGAAGCGCTTAAGGAAATTAGGTCCAAAAGCTTAAGTGTGGAAGAGCTTCGCTCAATTATTCGCGAGGTCCTTGCGAAAAATTCTACACTTCTTTATTCCAAAAAAGAAGCCTCGTTCAAAGCGCTTATGGGCGAAGTTATGGAAAAAGTGAGAGGAAGGGCGCCTGGGTCGCTTGTCGCTTCAGAGCTTTCAAGACTAATAAAAGAACAGCTTGAAAAGAGCTAAAAACAAACCGTGTCCATGACGTCTTCTCCTGTTCCCACGTAAACCACAGGAATTCCTAGCTCGTCTTCCACCTTTTTGACGAATCCCAGCGCTTCTTGCGTGAGGGCTTCCTTCTTCTTCACCCCTTTTATTTCGGGAAAAAGCGCGTCTAGCTTTGTGATCGCGCAACACGTCGCGCTATTGAGCTTTACAGCCCTTTTTGCAAGTTCAAAATTGAAAGGCGCGGCCCTTCTGAGCCTACCTGTAACGCTACCTCTTTCAACCCAGCCTCTTTTTTCGATTTCTTCTTGAGAAAGCTCGTTTTCAAGAGGGCCATTTCCCACTCTCGTGACGTAGCTTTTGAACACAACAAGCACGTCATCGACGTGTTTAGGTCCCACCCCTATATCGGCGCACACAGACGCCGCCGTTACGTCTTTGCTCGTCACATAAGGATATGTTCCGTGATACAACGAGAGAAACGTTCCTTGAGTGCCCTCAGCAAGAACCTTTTCTCCCTTTTCGATCACTTGATGAATTATCTCCACAGTGTCTTTCAAATATGGTTTGAGCAAGGAAGATTCAAGCGCAAGACGTAATCTTCTACTCACGCGATCTTCCATTGCAGGCCCAGTTCCAGTACCCGTAGTGCCTATCGTGTTTCGCAAGTGTTCGCTTGAGCGATCCCTTTCGATATGGGCTTTTTCTATCAAACCACACTTTTGGTCAACGTTAATTCTATCAGACACCCCAAGCTGTTCCACCTCTTTCAAAAAAACTTCTTCGTCGACTAACACGCCAGGACCTATGAGCAATCTTGTCGATTCGTTCACAAAAGCGGAAGGAACAAGCCTAAGTCTGTAAACACGACCACCGATACTCACTGTGTGACCAGCGTTTGGTCCAACTCCTCCACGCACGGCTATACTAGGTCTTGTTTTTAGCGAATGGAAAGCGATAATTTTACCCTTTCCCTCGTCGCCAAAAAACCCGCCGACGACCACCGTAACGCCCATTTCATTGTGGTTAAGCATTCACCGTCTTAAAAGGCATTCTAAAGTTCCATAGGAAATCCTCCCGAAATCGTTTTAAATAAGGTAAACTAAACTATCTCCGTGCCAGCCCATATATACTTAGTTGAAATACTGGATGTGGGTTGGTGTACGAATAAGGTGTGTGAAAAATGAGCTTAGAAATGGAAAAAGAGCAACAACGTGCTATTCAGATTTTTGATGAGACGCTGAAATTTTTTGATGGTGACGAATTAAGAGCGCGCGTATTTCTTGAAAAGTACGCTTTAAGAGACCTTGACGGCAATGTTGTAGAAAAACTTCCCACTGAAATGTGGAGACGTGTGGCGAGGGAAATAGCATCTGTAGAGCCGTCTGAAAAAAGAAAGGAGTGGGAAGAGAAGTTCTACTGGCTTCTTTCCGACTTCAGGTTCGTGCCAGGCGGAAGAATTATGTTCGGCGCAGGACAAAAGAGAAAGTCCACGCTTCTCAACTGCTACGTCATTCCGATAAAAGAGGACTCGATCGAAGGGATATTCGAGTGGTGCAAGCAAGCGGCGCGCACGTACAGCTACGGAGGGGGCGTGGGCACCGATATTTCCATACTAAGACCCAAAGGAGCGCCGGTTCACAACGCGGCCATACACTCTACTGGCTCCGTTTCCTTCATGAACATAATGAGCGAAACAACTGGGACGATAGGCCAAGCTGGAAGAAGAGGGGCGCTGATGATCACGATCAGGGTGGACCACCCGGACATTTTCGATTTTATTAAAGTGAAAAGAGATCTCAAATCGGTGAGGTACGCGAACATCTCTGTGCGCGTAACCGACGAGTTCATGCGCGCGGTCGAGGAAGACCGAGAGTTCACGCTTTGGTACGAAAACGAAATAGTCGGAAGAATAGAAAGAAAGGTGCGCGCTAGGGAGCTTTGGCGCGAGCTTGTTCAGTCTGCGAGGGACTGGGCTGAGCCCGGTTTGATATTCTGGGACACCGTAAAGAAGTGGAGTCCTAGCGAGTACAACGGGATGGAGGTGATAACCACAAACCCGTGTTCGGAGCAGCCTCTTCAAGCGTACGGCGCGTGCGACTTGGGGAACATAAACCTCTCCGCTTTTGTGGTGGACGAGTTCACACAAAACGCAAGGGTGGACTGGGAGTCTCTTGAAAAAGCGGTGCGCTACGGCGTGAGATTTCTCGACGACGTGCTCGACTACAACAAAGACAGGCACCCGCTTCCAGAGCAGAGGCAAGCTTCGTTAAACAGCAGAAGAATAGGACTTGGCTTCACCGGGCTTGCGGACATGCTCGCGAAGCTCAGGATAAAGTACGATTCGGAAGAAGCGCTTGAATTCGTGGACAAGCTTTTTGACAGGATAAAGCACATAGCGTACGACGAAAGCATAGAGCTTGCGCGCGAAAAAGGGCCTTTTCCGCTTTTCGACGCGGAGAAGCACCTTTCGCGTCCTTTCATAAAGACGCTCGACCCTGCGATACAGGAAAGAATAAGGCAGTACGGGCTGAGAAATGTGTGCATCCTTACCGTTCCTCCTGTTGGTTCGGGCTCTGTGCTTGCGGGTACGTCTTCAGGGATCGAGCCGATATTCGCCTTCAGCTATACAAGAAGAAGCGAGTCTCTTTCCAAGGAGTACTACAAGGTTTACCACCCGCTTGTAAAGGAGTACATGGAGCGATTCGGACTGAAAAGCGAAGAAGAGCTTCCGGATTTCTTTGTCACGGCGCACAAAATCAAACCGGAGTTCCGCGTGAAAATGCAGGCGGTGATCCAGAAGCACATAGACAGCGCGATATCCTCCACCGTGAACCTTCCAGAAAAAGTTTCCGTAGAAGAAGTGGAAAGGATATACTTTCTTGCGTGGAAGCTTGGGTGTAAAGGAATAACCGTTTACAGAGAAGGTTCGAGAGAAGGTGTGCTACTCACGGAAAAGAAAAAGGAGCTCGATAAAAAGTGGGAAAGGCCGAGGATACTTTCTGGAAAAACTGTTAAACTCAGGCTGCCTCAGGGCTCGATTTATGTCACTGTGAACAGCGATGAAGAAGGAATAAAGGAAGTTTTCGTGAATCTTGGCAAATCAGGTAGCGACGAAAAAAGCTATAGCGAAGCGATTGGCAGGTTGATTAGCAGGTACTTACAGCAAGGTGGAGATGTGAAAGATGTGATCAAAAGCCTTAAAGGCATACACGGAAGGAATGTAACTTGGGACAATGGCCTTCAGCTTTTGAGCGTTCCTGATGCGGTCGCAAAAGCGCTTGAAATAATACTAGGTGAATCTCCCGTTGAAAAAAGAGCCTCCTTTAAACTAGGGTCGCCAGATCACGAAAACAAGCCAGTCGGAGTGGAAGTGTGTCCTTCTTGTGGTGAGCAGTCACTCGTCAACGAAAGTGGTTGCTTCACTTGTAAAAACTGTGGCTTTACAAAATGTGAGTGATCACACTGACTCTGCTTCTCTTTCCGCCACTTGAGTTTCTGGTGGCATTGGTAGCTCTTGCACACCCTTTTCTACAACGGCCTTTTTAATTTCTCCTAGTATCTCTTCTGCGCTTTCAGTTTTGAACATGCTTTCTATACTTTTGATTTCGTTTTGGAGACTGTTACTCATTATCTCGCTCAATGCGGCACTCAAGCTTGCAAGCTCTGCCTCGGCTTGAGGTATTATCGGCCCTACTTCATCCTTTATCGACCGTATCACTTCAATTGCTGGTTGTAAAACTGCGGCTATGTTACCACTTTCGATCACTGTCTCAATTCTGGTTTCAACAACTTCAAGGGCTAGTCTACACATTGAAAGCTTTTTAGAAATTCTTCTAATCACAGCCACTTCGTTTGCGTAAATCGTAGCCCTTGTGCTGTCGCCTCTTGCGTAAAATTCGGCGGCCTCTTCGAAAAGCTTTTTCCCTCTTTCTTCGAGCTTAGAGAGCGAAGCGTCAATCTTTGCGCCTATGGTTTTGATGGACGAAACCGCTTCTAGAAGTTGTGCTTTAATTGGTTCCCTTTCGCCAATTAGCAAAGCCAAAGCGCTAACCTCGTTTGAATAATCGCCAAACGACTATAACTGTTTTGTAACCGTTGAGTGGAAGAGGTTGGTATCACTAGCCGTATCTTAAAATAAATCCCACTTCGAGGATTGCGGAAGCAAACAAAAACGCCGCTGAAAACAAAAGAAGAACCAAAAATCGTGCTACTCTGAGTTGAACGCTTGTTCTTTCGAGAAGGATAAAGCCGGCTGCACAACCGAAGGCAAAACCCAACTCTTCTAACCAGAAAAAGGTGTGCGAAGCGAGCGCTCCTGTTACGATCAGCGGGTTTAGCTCGCGTGAAGCAAAGTTGGTGACGACACCCAGCTTAACTTGTATGTACAGCGAGTAGCCGAACCCAAAAATCGGGATAGATTCAATTAGCGCTATAACAAAGTTATTTTCAAAAATTTTGAAAGCGTAGCCAAGCAAAGTGCTATTCGCTATCACGGTTTTGATTTGACCAATAGTGCCCGCTGTGGTGATCGAAGATGGAATGTCTGTTGAAGGTGGAGGGGCTACGGTCTGCTTGTTTAAAATGTTCGGAGCAACTGAAACAACGCTTATGGGTAAATGTGAGTTTGAAACGAACCAAAACACGATGTATTCAACGCAAAGCAAAGCGAAGACAGTTGCAATGACACGAGCGTTCAGCGGAAATCTCATAAACTTTACACACGCCAAAGCATTTATGCTTAACGCGATTTTGGTTACGCTGGGGTTAAATTTGTGTATTGCTTTTTGTTTGGTATGAGCACACTTGTGTTTCTTGGAACTGGCGCTGGTGGTTTTCGCGGAAGCTCTAGACAGAAATCTTCTTTTTATCTTGACGGCATGCTTTTTGACTGCGGTGCTGGAACGTGTGGTAGGCTTGAAGACTTGGGGTTGCTCGACAAAGTGGACGCGATCTTTATTTCTCATCTACACAGCGACCATGTGAGCGGTTTGTACGACGTGTTAGTCGCTATGGTGGTAGACAGAAGAAAAAGGCCTGTTCACATTTGCTCTCCGCCAGGTCTATCCGATGTTTTAAAGCTTTACACAGCGCTGGGAAACAAGCTGAGCGACTCGACTCAAGGTTTTGAACTCAAAATCAAAGAATCCACTTCACCAGTGTTAAACATCGGAAATACGAAAGTGCGAGGTTTTCTGTTGAACCACGTCGTGCCGAATGTAGGCTATTTAGTGGAAAACAAAGAGTATACGCTGTTCTACACTGGTGACACAGCTTTTCCTTGGAGCGCGCCGATTGAAAAGGTCGACTATCTTATTCACGAGGCCACTTTTACTCATCAATTTTTGGACTTTGCAAAAAAATACGGGCACTCCACCGCAAAGGAGGCGGCACAAGCCGCACTAAAGCTCAACGCGAAAAGGCTTTTCCTGTTTCATGTTGACAACAGAAGCTCTACGCCTGAAGAAAAGCACAGGGAAGCAAAGGAAATTTTTGCCGAAAGCGTGTTACCACAGGATTTGCAAAGCTTTAACCTTTGATGGAAAATTTCGCCCCAAGTTTTGAAAAATGTTCAAGGAATTGCGGGTAGCTTTTTGTATAGCACTCAAAAGCGATCACCTGAATTGGGTTTTTTGAAGCGCATGAGGCTACGGCCGCAGCAAGCGCAATTCTGTGGTCATTGTTGGAGTGGACCACACCACCTCTTACCTCACCTCCTAGTATTTCTATCGATTCATCTTTGACGTTGACGTGTACACCGATAGATTCGAGCATCTGTTTAATCGAAGAAACCCTGTCTGACTCCTTGTACCTTAGCCTTGTTATTCCCGTTAGTTTTGTTCTGCCTTTTGCGTAAGCGCCAAGCACAGATAGTATTGGTGCAAGGTCTGGGCACTCGTCCACGTCAAACTCGTAGCCTTCTAGCGTGGTTTGCGAAACCCTGACACTTTCGCCACCAATATACACACGACAACCCATCGCTCTAAGCGCTTCTATTATGAAACGGTCTGGTTGAAGCGATTTCGCGTTCAAGTTTCTCACCTCAACCTCGCCCGAAATTGCACCAGCCGCAAGCAGATAAGCCGCTGATGAATAATCGCCTTCAAGCGCGTAGTTCACAGGTTTAAGCTCCGAGGGAATGACGCTGATGTTTTTCAAATCTTTGTCAAGATAAACTTTACCGCCAAACAGCTTTAACACCTCTTGTGTGATCAGTATGTACCCTTTTGAAGAGGGGATGTTTGTGTGCTGTATCAAAGTTTCTCCTTTTGCTTTCGTCGTGCAAATCATAAGCGCGGAGCTGAACTGAGAGCTTATCGAAACATCCAAGCTAACCACACCGCCGTGTAGCTCACTTGAGTAAATCGTAAGCGGAGGATGGTCGTTTTCGCACTCTATTTTTGCGCCAAGTTGTTTTAGCGCTTGAATAAGAGGCTTGATCGGTCTTTTTAAAAGCTGAGGGTCGCCGGTGATCACTTTTATCCCAGGAGTTACACAAGCGACACCAGTAAATATCCTCATAGACGTGGCGGATGCACCAAAGTTGAGCGTCTTTTCGCTTTCGGTTAGTCGATCGACACTTATCACTACTCTTTCGTTTTGCCTTTCTACAATCGCTCCCATTTTTGTGAGCGCCTCAAGTGCCCTTTCCGAATCGTCACATGGGGTGTACCGCTCTATCACACTAACCCCTTTGGTCAAAAGAGCGCACGCAAAAACTCTTTGAGCAAAACTCTTAGAAGCTGGGGCGTTAATCACACCAGCTACTTGCGATTTTTGAAAAACCACTTGCATAACTTTCACCTTTTAAAGCGCTTCACCGTTGTACACGCGTGAGACTATTATTCTACCGATTTCTCCCCAGCATTCGATAAGCTTTTTCAAGTTTTCCTCCTCAACGAGTGCGGCGTACGCTGGTCCGTTTCCGCTTAGCCCGCAAGCCACTGCGCCACATCTTCTCGCAAGAATGATCGGTTCTTCTGGATATCCAAACGCATGAGCGTAAACAAAGCCATTAAGATTTATCGCTTCGCAGTATTTTCCTATGAGCGCAAGCGTGTAAGCGGTTAGCGCGTTGTGTTTAAGACTTGCGTCGATTTTTGACTTAAAATCCACTCTTGTCACACCCTTTGGTATAAGAAACACAACTTTTTCTTCTTTTGCGGCGTAGCTTTTCACAATTGCATCTTGCGTGTTGTCTGTCACTCTTATTCCGCCAAGTAAACACGCAGCCGCGTCGTCGATGGCGCCAGTTATGCTCACGCCCGCCTCCCTCGAATACTGTGCGTTCATCTTTAGAACCTGTTTCGCTTCCAACTTAGTTCCCAGTGCGTCTGCTAGTGCAAGTATGAGTGCGTTGACCACAGCACTGCTACTTTTCATACCGACAGCCTGAGGAATTTCGCTTTCGATCGAAAGTTTCACACCTAAACCATTCACACCCATTCGCTCTAGAAATCTTTTGCAAACAACGTCCAAAAGAGTGCTACCCGTGCTCACCGTGGTCTCCCTTTCTAAAATGTTCACCTTAACTTTTACCTTTAAATCTACACCAAGCGCCGCGCCCCGACCTGTGGAAACCGCGTTCACCACAGTCATTGCGCCGTGTGAGACGCCTTCTCCCTGCATTCGCAAATTCGCCTCAAATACTGAAGCACTTCATCAAGCTTTGGTTTTTCGCCGAAGAAAAACCCCAATGCCTCTACCCCTTGCCTTGCAAGGAGCTCTAGCCCATCGATGTAGTGAATACCAAGCTCGCTACATCTTTCAGCAAGCTGATTGCTTTTTCGAGAATAATCGAAATCCACCACTAGCTTGACATTTTTAAAAACGCTTTGATCAATGGGAGGTTCTACCGGAGTGGCATTTACAAGTAACTCAATCTTTTTTTCCGCTGACCACCTCTTTATAAAGTTAAAGCTTTTTGAAAGTCTTTCAAATCTTTCAACACTTCGGTTGAACAAATACACCTCGTCTGAAATCTTTGCTTCTTGAATTGCGTATATTGCTGCGGCAGCAGCTCCACCCGCGCCAAAAATGAGCGTTGACTCAAACCACTTTTCCCTTGCTCTTACGCTGTCACGAAAAGCCAACCAGTCCGTGTTGTAGCCAACCAACCCGTGACGATTTTTTGCCACGGTGTTCACACAACCTATTTTTTGTGCATCATAAGACAAAGAGTCCAAAAGCCGAGTTATTTCTTCTTTAAAGGGCATCGTGACGTTAAAACCTGTGAACTCTTTCTTTCGCCTTACAAAATCAACAAAACTTGGTAAAAGTTCTGTTGCGAGCTCACACTTAAAGCTCAAAACTTTTTTTCCAATTAAATGTGCGCCAAAACTGTGAAGATAAGGGCTTAATGAATGCGAAACTGGTTTTCCTATCACGCACAACACATTCGTAAGAGTCACCTTAGTAAAGTTTGGTACATTTTAATAAGCGTGTCAACGTCGACTTGTCCTGCTGCCGTGTGAGTTCCACGTTTTAGTGAGGCGTAAGTCCAAACACAACCACAAAAAGGCGCAAGAAACCTCGACAAGAAACCAAGCTCGCCCATACAAAAGATTATACGTGGAATCTCTGTAGAACTCGCAAGCTTTAGAGCTGTGTAGTTGTCTTCTAGCTTTTCTGCCAAAAAAACTAGCTTCACAACGTCGTGATTTTTGGCCAAGTCGTCAATCGCCTTTATTCCTTCTTCAAAGTTTATAGAGCGAGAAAAGTGAAGCGAAGCTATTCGCTTAGCGCTGTGCTTTACCTTTTGAGTGATTTCGTCTGGCGCATCCAAGTAAGACGCGTATCGAGCAAGCTCAAAGAAAACGTGCAACCCATCTTTTGTTCCACCTAGCGTCACAGGCTTTTCCAGATTGTATGTGAGAACAAGCGGTTTGCTTGGAATGTTTCTTAAAAAAGCTTGTACGAATGATTGAGCATCACCAACCAAGCCGTCAACTCTTAACTCAATAAGATGCGCTTGGCTCAAATTTGCCTCTTTGAGCAACTCCTCGAATTGTGTTGCGTTCTTTGGCGCAATGGATACGCAAACACGCGGCTTTTCACCGTTCAAGGATGAATTCTTCCACTTTTGCGCCAAAATGTCTGCCCACCTTTTCGCCAAGCCAAACAAGCACCTTATCGCCACTTTTAAGCTCTGTAACGCTAATCGGTTTCCCATCTGGCTTTACCAGCCTAATTGTTTCCGCCCATTGAACCATCACAGACCCCTCCCTTTCACCAGCCTTTGCGCGAATTAACGCAAGCGGTCTGCTTTCTATTTTCACTCTACCAACAGAAACCTCTCTTGCAGACGACGGCGAAACCACAAGAACTTTTTCACCTGCGTGAAGTTCACAAAGGTAGCCAGTTCTTTCGCTGTCTTTAAGAAAATAAGAGTGAACAGCACCCGCGTTGATTCTAAACGGACGAGCGCGTGCGTACTCCGTTTCAATGTTTTCATTGTGCACCAGAAAGAGAAAGTCCGCGGTGTTTCCAACAAGAAGACCTTCACCTGGCTTTAAAATAGAAACTGTGTCGACGCACACTCTTTCGCCAAGCCCGCATTGATCCACGCTTTTCACAAATGCTTCTACCAATCTTGGAGTTTCAAGCCTGTTTTTCAGTTTTTGAACTATTTCAAGCTCTTTTTCGCTTTCAACTTCAATCACAAGACCGTCAACTCCCTTTTCCATAATTGTTGAAAGTAGCTCGATGTCCTGAGGTCTTGTTAGCGCAAACACTTTTGATCCCAAAAGGTGTGCTTCCACAATCAAATTTTCGTAGGGTATCACAGTCCAGTCTGTGGTCTCGACGATAACCACATTCGTTCCACTGGCGCAAAACTTTTTGATCTCTTCAATGTCTTTTGCGCCAGTGATTCGCTTTTTTACTATGTTTTTTCCGTCAATAGTGATGTCAGCGTTCGCGGATTCGTGCATGAAAACTGCATCCCTGAATTCAGGTAGCTTCTCGTGGTAAAACTTTTTAAAGCCTAGTGAAAGCGCAGTTTTTATGAGCTCTTTGTCCTGAGTTTTAATAAAAATCTCTTTATTCATTGAGCGTGGTCACCGCTTCTTCTGCGCTTTTTCCTTCGAAAACCACTTTGGAGAGCGCCCTAGTGATCTTTTCTGGATCCTTGTGCCCAAAAATGTTTCGACCAAATGTTATTCCCATCGCGCCAGCCTTCATCGCTGATTCAGCGAGCTTAAGAAGCTCCAAATCGGAGTCCATCTTTGGACCACCAGCAAGAACAACTGGCACACCGCACCTTTTTATCACTTCTCGGAAACCTTCGACACTTCCAGGATACACCGTTTTTACTATATCGGCGCCTAACTCCGCACCAACTCTCGCAACGTGTGCCACGGTTTCTACGTCAACGCTTTTTATCCTCGGTCCTCGCGGATACATCATCGCTATGAGTGGCAGTCCCCATTCATCGCACTCATCGGCGAGCACTCCCAAATCGTGTAGCATAGAAGGTTCCTCATCGCTACCTATGTTGATGTGAATGGAAACCGCGTCAACCCCAAGCCTTATCGCCTCTTTGACGCTTGCGACAAGCACTTTCAAATTGGGCGCAGGTCCTAACGTTGTGTTCGCGTTCACGTGCATGATTGTGCCGATCGAAATTGGCTCAGGGCTGTTTCTGAACACCCCTTTGTGAGCGAGCACCGCCGTTGCGCCGCCTTTACTCACTTTGGAAATGGTAAGCCAAGGGTTTTCTAATCCGCTTATTGGGCCGTTTGTCACGCCATGGTCCATCGGAACGCAAAGCATCTTACCCTGTCTTGTGATTCTTGCTATTCTGACACTTTTCCCGTTTGTCATACAAACCCCTCCTCTACAAGTAGCTCGGCGGTAAGAACAGCACCGCCCGCACCACCCCTTACAGTGTTGTTGCTCACCTCTACATATTGAACGCTGTTTGGATGTGCGCCACGCCTGACTCTTCCCACACAAACGGACATCCCTGGAACGCTACCTTCATCTCTATCAAGCCTTGGTTGTGGCCTAGTGACTTCTTTGTGCACGATTATCGGCCTTTTTGGCGCAGTCGGAAGATTGAGCTCTTGGGGCCTTCCTCTAAAGTTTTCTAATGATCTTACGATTTCCTCTATTTCGAACGGTTTTTCGAGTTCAACATAAAGGGAAGCGGTATGTCCATTGAGCACTGGGACTCGTGTGGTGGTCACGCTGAATTTTATTGGGTCGCTCATTCTTCCAAGGATTTTGTTGGTTTCGGTTGCCACTTTTTCTTCTTCGTTTTGAATGAACGGGATTATGTTGTCAATTATATCGAGTGAAGAGACACCGGGATAGCCAGCGCCAGAAACCGCTTGCATCGTGGTCGCGACAACGCTTTTCACGCCAAAGCTTTCTAGAGGCTTGAGTGTCATCGCAATTCCAACAGCGGTGCAGTTTGGAGTTGCCACGATAAAACCGCTCCACCTTTTCTTCTGGCTTTCTATAAGAGAAAGCTGCTCTGGGTTGACTTCTGGGATTATAAGAGGCACGTCGCTATCCATCCTGTGAGGAGATGCGTCGGTGATCACTTTGAAACCGGCTTTTGCAAACTCCTCCTCAGTTTTAAGAGCAATTTCGTTTGGTAAAGGAGAAAAAACGAGGTCGGCATCAACCTTTTTCACATCTGTTGGCTGAACCTCAAGCTCTAGCACTTCTTTTGGTAAATCCTGCACTTCGTAGCCATCGGAGAGCGCTTCAATTAGTTTTTTTCCTACAGAAGTTCTGCCAGTGACGCACTTAATTTTGAAAAATGGGTGGTGCGAAAGAAGCCTGAGGTACTCTCTTCCAACAGTTCCTGTTGCGCCCAAAACACAAACACTTTTTGTCATTTTTTTATTCACCCTTTTTGAAACCTAGTGAATCCAAAATAAGATTCATGGAGCGTTCGACGTCCTTTTCTGAAACGAAAAGCTTGATTGTGTTTCCGTGAGTTGCTAGTCCATAAATGTTCACCCTGTTTGTGGAAAGGGGGGTTGTTATTTTTTCAAGCACTCCCACTTCCTCCATTAAACCCACGCCTTCTACGTTTATACACTTTAAGCCTCTTTTTATAGAAAACGCTTTGATCGAACCGTTTTCAACAAGTGTGTGAAATTCACGCTCTTTAAGGCTTCCGCTCACATACGCCCAAACCGAATTGGGCGAAAAAGAAAGCGCAACTGGCATCAAGCCGAGTTCATGAAGAAGGCTGAGGATGCGCTGATGAGAGTTTCCGTTTTGTAGACCGACAAAACTCACCACGCTGATCTCAACCCCTTCGTCTCTTACACCAGTGATACCCGTACTGTCTGGTTCTACCAAAGTGCCTCCAGAAAGTCCCTCAGAAAGAGAGGTTATTCTGAGTCTAAAGCCTCTCACAAATTTTAGCGCTTTTTCGTGCACAACTTTGGCGCCAGAACTAGCCAACTCTTCAAGCTCTCTTATTGTGAGCCTTTCGACTTTCTTTGCTTCAGTCACTCTTTTTGGATCAGCGCTGTGCACTCCAGAGACATCTTTTATGAGCACAACTTCTTCCGCTCCAAGCGCAAATCCGAGAAGCGTGGCTGTGGTGTCGCTTCCGCCCCTTCCTAGCGTTGTGACTTCACCCTTTTCGGAAAGTCCTATAAAGCCCGCGATAACAGGAACATTACCACTCTCTATGAGAGGTGTGATGTTTCTTCTACATCTTTCTACACTCTTTTCTAAAATAGGGTCGGCGTCCATGTAATCTTCGTTTGTGATAATCGGCCAATACGGTGTGTCCACGTCGACTAGCACCGCTTTAACGCCGTGCGCAAGTAGCGACAGACAAAACAACCTTGCAGACGTTCTTTCTCCCATCGCGACGATTTGCGCAAGCGCATCGGCTGGAGGCTCGTCACAAAGTGTGTGTGCGGTGCTAAGTAGCTCATCCGTGACACCTTTCAGTGCAGACACAACCACGACCACCCTTTTTTCCTTGCAAAGCTCACTCACAAAGCGCGCTGCTCTTTTCATCGACGAGGAATCCGCGAAAACGCTACCGCCCAACTTCAGAACAACTAGTCCTCTTTGCAAAACAAAACCCCCCTTTTGAAACTTCCAGAATTTTTGCTGTGTTTCAGTAAGTCGCAAGAGGCGCTATAGCCAAACGCACTCGCCAACCATGGCGGCGAAAAGGCGCCCGCCCTCGTTGGCGGTATAAACCTGGTCACCCGCCTTTAAAGTTTTCACCCCGTTCACCGCTTCCAACTATTTTTACTAACATAAATAAAAGCGTTTTGTTTTAAGGTTTTTGTGTAATCTGATAAATCGTTTCAGAAAAATTTTTACATTTGGAGAAAATCTCAGAGTAGACCTTAAGTTGTTCTGGAACAAATGGAGTGTTGGACTTGCGACCGTTTGAGTTCAGGCTGTACAACTGGATCAAACGCAATTTACCCCGCGCAAAGTATAACATGGTGTCAAGCGGCTTGACGGAACCAAAGCTTAGCGAATTTGGTGTCGAAACGGGCTACGATGTGTTTGCGCAATCTTTGGAAGATGCGGAAGAGCGCTTTAGAAGCGTTGTGGCAAAGGTTTACGGTGTAAACCGGGAAAACGTTCTACCCACAGCTGGCGGTTCTGAGGCTATATTTCTTGTAAACGCTGTGCTTTTTTCTTTAACTCGTAGGGTGGTCGTGCCAAAACCCAATTACGAGCCGATGTTCGCCGTGCCCGCTTCGTTTGGTTACGCATTCGAAGACGATGAAGCGGCTTTGCTAAACACTTCTGGAAAATGCGTGTGCCTTACAAATTCGAACAATCCCACGGGACGTCTTCTTAGCGATGAGCGTATAAAACAGCTGGCTTCAAGCCTAGAAGAAAGTTGCTTTCTATTTGTTGACGAAGCATTTAGGGAGTTTTATGAGCCGAGTACACCCAAAACATGTTTTTCGCAAGGAAAAAGGATTGTCACTTCAAACACGATGAGCAAGTTTTACGGCTTAGGAAGATTACGTGTTGGTTGGATAATCTCTGATTACGAAACGGTAACGATTCTCGAACGCGCAAAAAGGCTAGTGAGCGGTGAAAACTCGGGTTTTTCTTTGTGGCTTTCAGCGCAAATTCTTGAAAAGAGAAGCAGGTTTGCTGAGCGCGCGAAAAAGGTTTTCAAAGAGAACAGGGCGCTTGTTGAAGAGTTCGTTGAAAGGACGCGTGGAATAGAGTGGAGTGACCCTGATGCCGCGCCTTTCGCTTTAATTAGCTACAACTTACCGATTGACTCAGTGACTTTGTGTAACGAGGTTTTAGAGCAAACTGGAGTGCTACTTGCGCCAGGAGAGTTTTTCGGCGCAGATCATGCGTTTAGACTCTGCTTTACTATGGAAAATTCAGTGCTAGAAAAAGGGCTAAATAAGCTCGAGTCTTTCATTAAGGGGAAAGCATCTTGAGCGTTAGTATGAAACTCAACGCGGTAACTGAAGCTCTAAAATACGTAAATGATGGGGATGTAATAGGCTTGGGATCGGGAACAACAGTTGCACTTTTCATGGAAGAGCTTTCAAAAAGTGGAAAAAAAGTTACCTGTGTTCCTACATCACTTGACACACTGTTTAGAGCGTCTAAGCTTAGAATTCCAATAACTACACTGAATCACGTACGCGTTCTCGAAAAAACCTTTGACGGAGCGGATCAAGTGGACGAAAGGCTTAGGTTAATCAAGGGAGGTGGCGGTGCGCTTACAAGAGAAAAAGTCGTAGCATATTCTTCAAAGGAGCTTGTGATAATGGTGGACAAAACGAAGTGCGTGAAAAAATTGGGTTTGGGTTTTCCCGTTCCTTTAGAGTTTATTTTCGAAGCTTTACCTCTTATTCAAAAAAGGGTTGATGAGCTATTTGGAGCAACCGTTGTGTTAAGAATGGGTCAGGGAAAACTACCTCCTTTAATAAGCGACAACGGGCTTGTTTTGGGTGACGTTCACTTCAAAGATGGTTTAGAAGACCCTAACTATGCCGAGGAAGAGTTAAACAAAATACCTGGAGTTCTTGAGAACGGACTATTCACAAAGCACCCAAATGTCACAGTGCTTGTAGGAGAAGAAAAAGGATGCAAAACGCTTAAACGACCTTGATACCCACCCTAATAAGTAATGCCTAGTGAAAGCGCTGTTGTTGTGAGTGGTGAAGTTGCGCTTGTAAAAAGTGAACCAAACCAGATCAAACAGGATTTGAATAAGGGTTTGAAAACAGGCGCAAAGAGCATACTTGTGATTTTCGATTCCAACTTGGAAAACATACAAATCAATCCCACCGAGGGTGTAACGTTTGTTGCAAGCAAAAACTGGTTTGCAAAACTTGTCAACCTTTTTCTTAGATTCTTCTTTGGCCTTGGACCTCAGTTTGCACCCTTTTGCCTTGCGGTTTGCTTTAGCAGAAACGCCGCGATTTACGCCTTAAATGAAGAATCAAACGGCGTAAAACTTCTTGTTAAATGCGCTCTAAAGGAGGGTTCGAGCACACTTTTCGTGCCTTCGCGAGTGCCAAGTCTGAGTGTGTTACTACGTTTCGTGTGGTCTAGTCTTTTTGACGCATCTCTTCTTAGATACATGGCAATAGGCGCAAGCGGAGTTCTCGTAAACACACTTGTTTTGAGCGTACAAGTAGTTTTACTGGGATTAAAGGCTTATCTGGGAGTTCCTCTTGCGTTTGAAAGCTCTGTACTATGGAATTTCGTGCTAAACGACAGATTCACATTTATTCAGAAAAAGAGCTCAAAACTTTTGAGGTTTTGTAAGTACAACTTTTCTTCAGCTGGTTCTTTTGCCACGCAGTTTTTGGCGGTTTATTTTTTGACGAATTACGCTCATTTTCACTATATTTTTGCAAGCCTTTTAGGAATAATCGCTGGATTTTTGTTAAACTACTCTCTTTCTCTTAAAATCTGGATACCACGTGTAGCTCAACCCACACCGAATAGAAAAAGTGGGTGAAAGCAGCTTTTTTTAAGGGCGCCTTTGATTTGTATTGAGCAAACTGAACTGTCGGTTGAGTAAATGCCTTCTCCAAATTTGGCCATTTGCTCAAAAAGCTCTTCTCCAACCACCATAGAAAGCTCATACCCTAAAGCTCCTTTTTTGTAACCAAAAGTTCCAGCAATACCACAGCATGTAACATCACTTGTTACCACTTCGTAACCCGCAAGTTTGAGTAGCGGTAGGTAGTACTCTTCGCCGAGCGCGCGTGCATGACACGGAACGTGGTAAAACACTCTTTTTTGAGAAAACTTTGGATAAACACTCAAATTTCTTTCCTTAACCAAAGAATAAACGATTTGCGCTACACTATAGGAATTTTGGGCAACGAAATCCGCTTCTCTGCTTTTTAGTAAAAAGGGATAAACATGTCTTAAAAGGTAAAGCGCTGTTGGCTCGGTTGTCACGATTTTGCAACCTGAGCTCACGTATTTAAGAAGAACCTGCACGTTTTTCCTTGCGCATTTTCTTGCCTTTTCTATCATTCCATACGACAAATAGGGCATTCCGGCTTCTGTCTGCTCTATTGGGTAATAGACGGAAAGTCCTACTTCTTTAAAAATTTTTTCAAGCTCGTACGCAATTTTTGGCTCATTATACCTTGCATAGATATCAGAAAAGTACACAAAACCCGTTAACTCCTTTGCGCTCGGTTCAAACTCTTTTTCAACTTTGGGAGGTGTACGACGCGGGTCTAAACCGATCAAATCCATGACACTTTTTGTGAACTTGGTTGAAACTAGGGTGTTCCAAATTTTTGGCTCTTTTGAGGCAAAACGTTCGATGCCACCCACTGATGCGAGAATTTTTTCTGAAAGCCTTTTGCCACGCCTGTTTTTTCCCTTGGATTTTACAAGCATTATCGTTTCAGCAATAGGAATTTTTGTTGGGCATACACTGGAACAAAGACCGCACGAAATGCACAGATCCGAAAAATTATTCGCATTATCGTAGCCTTCTATAATGGCACTCCAAAGAACACCCATAGGACCTGGGTAAACTCCGCCAAAAACGTGTCCGCCGAGCACATTAAAAGTTGGACAGGTGTTTAGACAAGCCCCGCATCTAATGCACCAAAGCGCCACCCCAAGCTCTGTTTCTCTTGCGCGCATTCTTCCATTGTCCACTAAAACCACGTGCAGTTCCTGTAAAGACCCATCTGCCATTCTTTGAGGACCTGTTGTAAAAGTTGTGTAAACTGTGAGAGATTGACCTGTGGCCGAACGCGCAAGAAGTTCAAGCAAAAGCGCCGCATCCTCCTCGTTTTGCACAATTTTTTCTACGCCAGCAACCACAATGTATAGAGGAGGAACAGAGGGACCAAGCCTCCCATTGCCTTCATTTGTAACGAGCACAACGCTACCACTTCTTGCAATCAGAAAATTTGCGCCGGATATCGCAGCCTGAGCGCTAAGAAATCTTTTTCGTAAAAGTAACCTTATGCTTTGTGTTATTTTCTCTGGGTCAGACTCTACCCAAACTCCTTCATTTTTGCTTATTATCTGCGCGAAATCTCTGCGTGTATAGTGAATTGCTGGTGCCACTATATGTGCGGGTTTATCTCTTGCTAGTTGGAGCACACGCTCACCCAAATCCGTGTCAACAACTGTGATTCCCATCCTTTCCAAGTACTCATTAAGCTTTAATTCTTCCGTGGTCATAGATTTCGACTTCACAACGAGTTTCACATCCTTTGCACTAACAATTTGATACACCAAACGGCACGCTTCTTCGGCGCTCGATGCAAAGTGCACTTTTCCACCTTGTTTTTCTAATGCTCGTGTAAACGTTTCAATGTTTGTTTTAAGATTTTTTGTGTTTTTATCTTTTATCTGTTTTGCCAATTCCCTTAGTTTTTCAAAATTTGTTAGTTCTAAAAGCGCGCGTCTCCTGTTTTCGCGTAATCTTTTTAGGCTTGTTCTTATTGCAACCACTTTGTCTCTCTGTTTTAAGGCTTGGTCAATCTTATCAGTGAGCAAGTCATTTCTGATTGTCACAATGCTTTATAACTTTTTGTGTTTTTAAATTCTCGCAAACGGAAACCTTGAATAAGAATTAACGTGTCCGGAGTTTTGTTTGTCTAGTTTTTGAATGCTTGTGAAATATATTTTAATAATTCGAAAATTTAATTATATTTTTCAAAGTAAACTTTGACGAATTTTGGTCCATGAACACCCTTGATGAGTATTTGTTCTATATCCGCAGTTCTACTTGGGCCACTTATGAAAGTCGTCGTTGTGTTCGGTTCTAATGGAAGACGATTCAAAAAGTATTCGTAGAGCGTATCGTAGATTTTTGGGCTTGTGCATATGACGTACAGACGCTCTGGAAGTGTAGTGGCAAGTCTATGACGGGTGGATCGTGAGACTAAAACAAGCGATCCAGCTTCCACAACAACTTCATTTGTGTGCGCAACACAAACTTCGGCTTCCTCTATTTGTTTGAGAGTACAAGTAGAAAGAGAAACAGCGCGTGTTTTTGATAAAATCACGCTTTCAAGTTGCTGAGGCAAATCCGCAAGCAAGACCCGCTCGAATTTTTTTAAATCCGCTACTAAAGAATCCAAAATGTTTTCAAGAGTTCCTGTGACACATTCGACGCCCAATTCATCAAGCCTTTCCTTAAATCTAAGAAATTGTTGCATCTTTGATCACTAACCGAAAGCTCTATCGCCTGCGTCTCCCAATCCGGGTACGATGTATCCTCTGTTGTCAAGCTCTGGGTCCACTTCAACCGTGAATATCTTTACTTTGTACGGCGAAGAAAGAATTCGTTCAACACCGTATTTGCTCGCGATGACACACGCGATGTACACCTCTTTTGGTGTGCCCTGTTTGTGTATAAGCTCAAGCACCTTAAGAATTGTGCTACCTGTAGCTAGCATCGGGTCTGCCACTATCACAATCTGATCCGAAGCAATTTGCGGAATTCTGCAGTAGTAGATGTCCACATTCATTTGCTCAGGTGGTTTTGAGTACTCAGCTTCGCGTCTTTTTGCTACGACAACCCCCTGCTTTGCGCTGGGAAATGCTTTTAGCAGCCCTTCTACCAAAGGCGTAGCGGCCCTAAGAACATTCACGATTACAACCTTTTCAAGGCTATCTATCACGATTCCTTTCGCTTTCGCAATGGGCGTTTCGACTTCCACTTCTATATAGCTCAACTGATCCGCTATTTCATAACCAAGAATCCTGCCAAGCCTTACTAGGTTTTTTCGAAAGTTAACCTGATCTGTGTCTTTTGACCTGAGCTTTGTTAGTATATGCCTTGCAAAAGGCCTGTTAACAACTTGCAGCGACATTTTAAATTTGGGATTGGCACCTAAATAAAAATTTTGGCAGTATTTGATTCGCTGACTTCCTCCCCGCCCTGGAAGGGCGAGGGTTCCCTCCCAAGGGGTTCATCGTTCCCACCATCGGTTCGGGGCTACATCCTTCATTTGGCGGGCAGTAAGGT
>Ga0208313_100009_pt1 | contig 89182 bp, 97 predicted proteins | sample OSP_15_2_FD_187142 | JGI IMG/M metagenome (GOLD analysis project Ga0208313, IMG submission 187142) | Extremophilic microbial mat communities from Yellowstone National Park, USA - OSPB_Slides-mat_host_7_15 (SPAdes) (version 2) | ecosystem: Environmental > Aquatic > Thermal springs > Hot (42-90C) >... | reverse complement strand
GTTTTTAAGAGGAATAAGAAGAGGTTTGAGCTCAAGGTGGTCGCTGTTCTACTCTACACCTTTGGAGCCTCAGGAAGACCTCTGGCTTCTTGGTGCTCTCTGAGTCTCGAAGTGTTCAGGAGTGAATAAGGTTGAGGCTTCGAGGCGAAGCCAGGCTGGCACCCTGTGATCGCTGTGGATGAGAGTGTGGTGAAGTGTGGTGGCAGAGCAATCTACGTTTGGGTGGCTGTGGACGCTGTAACGAGCCAATCTGGTTCGGCGTCTCATTAACCCGGACTATGGAGAACGCGCTCAGATTCCTGCGCAGGCTGAGGAGGAGGTGCCTGTGTGGGTGACCCTGTGATCCTAACGGATCGGGGACCATGGTAGCGTGGGGCTGTGAGAGAGTTTTAGAAAGTTCACCAAACTTTTGGGTTGCTCTGTTGAGCGCTTCTTCGGGTACCTCAAGGATAGAACAAGGGTTTTCTACAACAACATAAACCCGAAGAAAACACTCTTCACACCTCTTCTCGACTTCCTAGAACTATTCGTGCACTGGTACATTGAGTGGAGGTGACACGGATGAAGTCTTATCCGGACACAATCTTACGATTTGGTAAACGCTTATTACCATCATACCCACTAAGCCTGAACTATGACTTTTGGCATCATAATTCACGGCGGTGCTGGTGTTCTTCGAACACACGAAAGGCTTGACGATTACAGAAAATTTTTGGGCGTTGCGCTGAAAGAGGGCTACAAAGTTTTGGAAGAAGGAGGCGACTCTCTACAAGCGGTGATCAAAGCGATTTACGTAATGGAAGAGTGTGGTGCGTTCAACGCTGGTGTAGGGTGCAGTTTGACCGTCGATGGCTACGCGGAGCTTGACGCAGGGCTTATGGACGGTTCAGAGCTTTCGGTAGGTGCCGTTGCGTCACTCAGAAACGTCAGACACCCTATTGTTGCCGCCCATTTGGTGATGACAAAAACGGACCACGTGTTGCTAGTTGGCGATGGTGCGCTCAGAATTCTTGAAGCACTAGGAGTAAAACAAGACACTTCTTTGGTCACACAGGAGAAGTTACAGCGGTTAAACGAATTAAAGAAGGAGTGGCTTGAGTCTTCAAACAAGTTTCCGAAAAACAAGGCGCTATTTAGTAAGCTAGGAACAGTTGGCGCGGTTGCGCTCGACAAAAATGGCAAGATTTCAGCTGGTGTTTCCACAGGCGGCTATTGGCTTAAGCTTTCTGGTCGTGTCGGAGACTCGCCAATCACTGGCGCTGGCTTTTACGCCGATAGCTCAATTGGGGGAGCTGTTGCCACAGGGATTGGTGAGTACGCGATAAGAACCTCTTTGTGTAAAAGCGTGGTGGAGTTTATGGCACATGGCGAAACACCGATGGACGCCGTAAAACAAGGAGTTGAAATGATCACAAAAAGGTTTGGGAGTGGGACGATCGGGCTAATTGCGCTCAACAAAAAAGGAGAGTACGGTTACCACTATAACACAGAGGGTATGGGAAGGGGAGTTTTGACGAGCGAAATGAAACAGCCAATTTTGGGCGTTTTTCGAGAAGATGACACATGAACAAAGCTTAAGCGTTTTTCAAAAGTAAAATAGGTATGTCAGAAAGGGAGCGAGCAGAAATCAAGCGGGTGATTAGCTCGATATTCGAAGCCGCGCGAAACAAGGACTTTGAAAAGCTAGAAGAGCTCAATAGCTGGGACGAAGGTTACACAAAGTTCAGCGACCTTCCTCCTTTCGAAAGGTTAGAGGGCGACAGCGCAAGGCACTTTGACATAGTGCTTTTTACCAACATCACGGACTTTAGTTGCCTAATCGAGGATCTAAAGATACAAACGTATGGCGATTGCGCCGTCGCCACTTGCTACTTGAACTACGGCGGAATATTCGTGAACGATTATAACTTCGAAGCAAAAAGGTTCACGCAAAGGTCGCGCGCAACCTTCGTTTTGGTGAAAAAGCGAGGTAAGTGGGTAGTGGTTCACGAACACCTCTCCCAGTTTGTGCAAAACTAAACGCTTATACCAAGCTCGTACAAGTATGTTACAATGGACAAGGTTCGCGAAATCGCAATCTACAAGGTTTCAAAACCGTTCACGCCTGATAAAGAGCTTTACAAAAGTTTAAGAGAGCTAAAAGTGGGAAAAAGCTTTCTTGAGTCGATGAAAACCGATGCGGTGAACTGCCCAATGGTTGGTGGCGAGTCGCCAGCGCTAAAGTGCCTTACTTGTCCTTATTTTGTAAGAAGGGTCAAGGGATATATTCACTGCCGTTACGCGCTTTAAAAAATTAAGGGGTGAGGTTGAGCTCAGTCCTTCTCACTGGTAGTCTTGACTTGAGTTGCTTTAGCGCTTCTTCAAAGTGTGCCATCGTGATCGCAAACTCATTCAAGTGCTTCTTGTACTCATCGCCGTACTTGTCGATGAACTCTCTTACCGCAAGCATCGACGCGGTTTGAACAAGACCCGCAAGCTCTGCACCGCTCATACCAGATGTTTGAGCCGCAAGCTTGTTAAGGTCCACGTCTTTTGCAAGAGTTTTGCCTCTTAGGTGTATTTCAAGGATCTGTCTTCGAGCGGCTTCGTCGGGCATTGGCACTTCGATTATCTTGTCGAATCTGCCAGGCCTTAGCAAAGCCGGGTCTATCAGGTCTGGCCTGTTGGTTGCGGCGATCACTGTGACATTGTTGAGTGGCACAATGCCGTCTAGCTCTGTGAGTAGCTGGCTCACAACCCTTTCACTCACGTGTGAGTCTGCGCCACTTCCGCGTGCTGGCGCAAGAGCATCGATTTCGTCAAAGAAGATGATGCAAGGTGCGGCCTGCCTTGCCTTTCTAAAGATTTCTCTTACCGCGTGCTCCGACTCTCCGACCCACTTTGAAAGTAGCTCAGGGCCACGCACCGCGATAAAGTTTGCCTGGCTTTCAGTTGCCACCGCCTTCGCAAGCAAAGTCTTTCCTGTGCCAGGCGGGCCGTACAGCAAAATTCCCTTGGGCTGGCTCACCTTTGCCTTTTCCATCAAGTCTGGGTATTTGAGTGGCCACTCAACCGCTTCTCTAAGCTCTTGCTTTACCGTTTCTAGCCCGCCAATGTCGTCCCAGTGCACGTTTGGCTTTTCTATGAGCACCTCTCTCATCGCCGACGGGTGAACTTCTTTGAGCGCCTGCTCAAAGTCCGCCATGGTCACGGTTATCTTGTTGAGCACATCCGCAGAAATCTTTTCTTGGTTAAGGTCGATCTGAGGTAAAACCCTTCTTAGCGCGGCCATAGCCGCTTCCTTTGCGAGCGCCGCAAGGTCCGCGCCCACAAATCCGTGCGTCACATCCGCAAGCTTGTTTAAGTCGACATCGGGCGCAAGTGGCATTCCTCTTGTGTGAATTTGGAGGATTTCAAGCCTGCCGTCCCTGTCGGGCACCTTGATTTCGATTTCTCGGTCGAACCTACCAGGTCTACGAAGAGCGGGGTCGACCGCGTTTGGTCTGTTGGTCGCACCGATCACCACCACTTTCCCTCTCGACTGTAACCCGTCCATGAGTGTGAGTAGCTGCGCCACAACCCTTCTTTCAACCTCCCCAGTCACTTCCTCTCTTTTTGGAGCGATGCTATCGATTTCGTCGATAAAGATTATCGAAGGAGCGTTCTTCTGCGCTTCTTCAAAGATTTCGCGAAGTCTTTGCTCGCTTTCTCCGTAGAACTTGCTCATGATCTCAGGACCGCTTATACTGATAAAGTGCGCGTTGGTTTCGTTTGCCACCGCCTTCGCAAGCAAAGTCTTTCCTGTGCCAGGCGGGCCGTACAGCAAAACACCTTTTGGAGCCTCAACTCCCAGCCTTTCAAAGAGCTCTGGGTGTCTTAGCGGTAGCTCGATCATCTCTCTCACTTTTTGAATCACGTCCTTCATTCCGCCGATGTCTTCGTAGGAAACGCGCGGAATGTTCTCAATGGTCTGGGGCTTTTCGCTAAGCTCTATGTTCGTTTCCTCGGCGATTATCACAGGACCTGTTGGTTGGGTGGATATCACGCTCAGATTTATTCTTCTTCCCATAATCGTTATCGGTATAACGTCTCCTCGCGTGATTATTCTTCCCAAAAGAACCTGCGCAAGGTAATCCTCTGCGCCTATTATCTGCAAAGGCTCGGTTGGCGCAAGAACAACTTTTTCTGCGTTCTTCACTTCAACCTTTTGAACCTTCACTTTGTCGTCAATTCCCACACCCGCGTTGTTTCTCGTGTACGAGTCTAGCCTAATTATTCCACGTCCGTAGTCGTCAACGTAAGTGGGAAGCACCTTCACATACGTTTTTCTCTTTCCTATGATTTCGAGCGCGTCGCCAGTTTGTAGCCCTAAGTCCTTCATCACTTTTGCGTCGACTCTCGCAATTCCCCTTCCGACATCGCGAGGAAGAGCTTCAGCAACCCTTAATTCAACCGGTGTGTTGGTCATCATTAATCACCACTTACTAACCTAAAGTTAGTAAGCTCCCCTACTTAAGCTTTTCGCATCTTTCGCTTTGACACGCTTTGTGGTGGTTTTGCGAATTTTTGCTTTATTTCCCTTATTCGCGCTTCGAATTCGGCTCTCAGTTTGTCCGACAAGTCCTCTCCACCGTAAAAGTCCAAACGCGCGGCGATGCTCAGCTTTCCAGCGTACGCTCTTGCTATTTTTCCCCTTTGCCACTTCGGCGCAGTGTGAATCACGGGGTCTTGAAAGATCACACCGTGTTTCGGAGGTTTTGCGCCCTTCCTTATCGCCCTAAAAAGCGCTTTTTCAGCGCCCAAAACTTGAACCGTGCTAGAAGGAAACTTTGCAAGCTTTTCAAGGCTTCCCGCAAGCGCGATAAGCCTTGCGCCAAGTAATGGCCCAGCAAAACCACGCAGGTTAGGCGCAACATCTGCCATTAGCCTGTCGATATAACTAGTCAAGCTGTTTCTAAGACTGTAAAGCTGGTAAACCGCTTCAGACATTATTCTAATTGGTTCGAAGTTTTCTTCGCTCATCGGCGCGCCAATTGAGTTTTTCGCTTTTTCCAAGATCCTCTTTGCGTTTTCTTCTTTGTATCCAAGAGAAAGCAAGCGCTCTAGAGTAAAGTTGGTTCTTAGCCCAACCTTTGAAACCAATCTGAGGTAAGAAGAGTGGTCTTCTATCATTTCGCCAAGTTCTGGAAAATGAAGTCCGTACCACTCCCTAATTCGAGAGGCGAAAATGTTGAGCGTTTTGTCAAACTCATCAACAGCTTTCACCGCTTGCGCGACCACCTTGTCAAGCTGCGCCGACGCTTCTGTGATTCCCTTTTTTGTGGCTTCTAAAGCGCTTGACCTGACAAGCTCATACACTTCGTCCTTTGAAAGACCTAAACTCTGCGCGAAACTCTCGTGTGAGTAAATGCTTGCTATACTTGGGTTTGGCTGAACAAGCTGTGCGAATCTGGCTAGCTCTGGTTCTATCGTTTCAACTTTTTCGATTCCTAGCTTTTCAACGCCTTCAAGAAGCTTTGAAATCGCGCTTTGATCGTTTGGTGAACACCTGAGCGCTTTGACAACCTTTCCAGTGGAATCAACAAGAAAGCAACCGTAGATTGTGGACGCTAAATAAGCCTTCATTTCAAGGTTTAATAGCGGTGTGGAATATATTTGTTCCGTCTTTACGCTTCAGCGCTCGCTTGTTGCTGAGAAACTTGTGAGTTGTAAACAAATCTCTTAAAGTAAAGCGTGCGCTTCTTTATTCTTGGAACTGGCGCCCTTCTTTCTTTTGGCTGAATCTTAGGAGTTGCGGACCTGACCTTTCCAGCTTTTGTGAGCGAACCGTGGCTTGGCATACAATATTAATTCGTAGGCTGTTAATTTAAGCATTTTGTAATTTTTGTGTGGCTACCGCATTGGTAACCATACAATCCTAGAAGTGTTTTTATAAACTTTCCAAAACCTCGCCCAAGCGGGGATTCTAAAAGTATAAACACGGGCGTGGGGAAGATTCGGTGAGGCGTGTAAGAGCCTACCGCTTCCGAGCGTACTCATCAAAAACCACGGCGAGTTGAAAACCCAGCTCGAAGCTGCGTGTAAACTGTACAACACTTACACGCAGAACAAGAGGAGTATCAAAGAAACAAGCACACTATGAGCAAAACCGAACTCAGGCAACTCGCCTTAGACCTCCGAAAGCAGAACCCCGAGTTTCAAGCTCTACATTCGCAGGTTGCGCAAAAAGTAGCTGAGAGGTTTTACCAAGCTAGGAAGCGGTTCCTCGACGGCCTTGCGAACAAGCCCAAGAAAAAGCCGCACCACTACCTTTCCCTGGTGTACCCTTAGAGTGGTTGGAAGCTTTCAAATATTAGAGAAGTTGGACAAGGCAAAAACAAAAAGAAAAAGGCTAGACTTTACTTAAGCAAAATCGGCTTCTTCACTTTAATCCTCCATAGGGAGCTCCCAGAGAGCCAAGTATCCCAAGTGTGTATCAAACTCCACCCCTCCGGTCGAATCTACATAATCTTCTTGGTTGAGGAGTCTGAGCCACTGGGGAAAGCGCTAAAGCAACCTAAGAACGCTTTGGGTGTTGACTTGGGGATAGCGAGGCTCGCCTCTCTCTCAGACGGCCGCTTCTTAGAGAACCCAAAACCGCTTGAGCGCTCCCTTGAAAGAATCAGGACGATACAGAGGACGCTCTCTAGAAAAAGGTTTCTTTCAAAAAACTGGCTCAAAATTAAGACGAAGCTTGCGAAGGAGTACGAACATGTTAAGGATTTCAGGCGCGACTCTTCAAACTCGGTTTTCTACTTGCACAGGAGTACGACTTTTTGGTGCTAGAGGACTTGAACGTCCAAGGCTTGATCCAGAAGAGCGAAAATAAAAAGAGGAGGCTTCGGCTCCACGATTCCGCTTTTTCAGAGCTTAGGAGAATTTTAGAGTGTTTGTGAAAAGAGGAAAACTTGTTTTACCTGTTCCTTCTTACAACACATCCCGTGAATGCTTTCTTTGCGGAAGAATCAACCAGGATTTAACATTGGAAGACCGAGTGTTCCACTGTGCATATTGCAGTTTCACCTTGGATCGAGATCTTAACGCTTCTTTGGTTCTTTTAAAAAGAGGTCAGGATGGGTGCCATCCTGGTAGCCTGCGGAGCTTCGCCCACTACCTCCTCTACCCTCTCTTGGGTTGAGGAGGCATGGTGGGACAATGATTCAGGAAGCTCCGCCCTTTATGGCGGGGTAGCTCACAGTAATATTGAGGACTGAAACATGGTGTGTTTAACAATTGACGACAAAGCGTGGCACAAAGCCTTGTCTAAACACAGTGAGGCTTTTAAAAACACGATGTGCTTTTAGAAGCCTTATGGAACGACAAACGCTCTAAATAGCGCCATGATCGCTTGAATCGTTTCTGGACGGTACACAAAAAGCGCGGCGGTGGAGACGAAAAAGGAGAGCTTTAGCGTATTAAAAAGCCTCTGTGTGTCGTACACCAAGTGCTTAAACGGGTTTTTTCTTGGATCGGCGATGTCCCAGTGAATTTTAAAGTGGTCCTTGTACTCGCGCACGTGAATGCACCTACCGTTTGGAAGCGCAAGCCTCCAATTTCTGAGCGAACCCTTTTTCCAAGCCATTAGGCTTTTTCTGAAACCGAAAAGCCAAGGCTCGTCCACGATAGACTTGTGTATCAAAAGATCCACATGTGGGGGTAGGCGTTGCACGCTTTTAATGAGCTCTGACCACGTTTCTCTGATGCTTTTCCAAGCGTTCTTTTCGTTGAATGGCATCGAAAGCACCAACCGCTTGCGCTAATCACTTGTTGTGAAATTTAAACTTTTTTAAAAAATAAAAAAATAAGGGGGTGTTTATGCGGCGCCGATTCTGAAGAGTGCAGTGCCGCAAACAGGACATGTTCCCTTAATCGCAGGTCTCTTGTTCTTCAGTGTCACTTTCTGCGGGTTCTTGATCTCCCTTTTTGCCCTGCACTTTACGCAGTATGCCTCAACCATTTGTGGATCAAGCGTGAGAGTGCGCGCTTGCTTATAAGCGTTTCAAAATTTGTGCGTGAGCCCCCAATTTTTCATCACATGAAGAGAAAGGGTTTTCACTCGATTTTGAACGTCCTTTCTTTTCCCTTCCACTTGACAGAAAATGGCACACTATTACCAAATCTATCGAAAAAAGCGGCATCCCTTTCCGAGCTAAAAGGAGGACCAACGATGAGAAGCACCTTTCCCGCAAAATTTAGCAGATCCTCATCAGATGGTTTGAGCACCCCTGATGGGTGTGAGTGACCTATTCCGACAAGCCTAAAGTCGGCAACGCCCATAAGAGACCACTGTGAAAAGCCATGGCCCTCCACCCTTTTTGGTGGAAGCACGCTTTCTTCGACAAACACCTCCCCATCTTGTTTTGCTACACCTCTTAGAATCACAATCGCCTCACGTGGGTAGGCGCCCTTGGCATACCCCATAAGAAATCCGAGCGCTTCCTCTTCAATGGTGACGTGACGCGGTGAATAAACCATCCAGTTTAATTGCGCTTTCTTCTTAAAAAGCTTTGACTAACAAAAGAGCTTATAGCACGTTTTGAACTAGCGCAAGTGGTGCGCAATGAGCGTCAACGAAAGAGAATTTTATATTTCAAGGTTGGGAAAGGATTTCGTTTTTCCGGGTTATTCACCGAAATACGCAAGGGACAAGCTGTACAGAATTCGACACGTAAAGTTTGAGGGCGAGCTCGAGTATCACTCAAAAACTCTTAAAGCCGAGTGCACCCTCTCAATCGAGCTAATAGAAGAGTCTACAAGCTCTATAAAGATTGACGGCGTGAACTTTGTGATCCACGGTGTGTGGGTTGATGGAAATCCTTGTGATTTCTATTACGATGGAAAGCAAATCACAATAGAAGCGCCTAAGAAAAAGCAGTTTGAAGTGCGCATCTCTTACTCCGTGACAAACCCACAAAAAGGGCTTTTCATAATAACCCCTGACGAGCACTATCCCAACAAGCCTTATCAGGCTTGGACTCAAGGAGAATCCGAAGACAACAGGTACTGGCTTCCCGTTTACGACTACCCAAACATGAAGTGCACGTCTGAGCTTTCGCTCATCGTGCCTAAGGAGCAGTTTGTTGTGTCAAACGGGGTTCTTGTAAAAGAAGAGGAAGTGGACCAAAAAAGAAAAAGGTATCACTGGTTAATGGATCAACCGCACTCCACGTATCTCATCTCTTTTTGCGCAGGCGAGTTCGATGTTCTAAAAGAAGAATGGGATGGAATCCCGCTACTTTACGTTGTTCCAAAGGGAAGGGCGAGCGACGCACCAAGAAGCTTTTCAAAAACGCGAGACATGATGAGCTTCTTTTCAGAGTTCACAGGTGTTAAGTACCCTTACAAAAAGTACGCGCAAACGTGTGTTTACGACTTTACCTATGGTGGAATGGAGAACATAACAGCGACCACGCTCACCGAGCGCACTTTACACGATGAAATCGCACACTTGGATTTCAGTAGCGACCCGCTCGTCGCTCATGAGCTTGCGCACCAGTGGTTTGGAGACTTGGTCACCTGCCGTGACTGGTCTCATATATGGCTCAACGAAAGCTTTGCCACTTTCTTCCAAGCGCTTTACTTAAGGCGCGACAAAGGAGTTGAAGAGTTTTACTATGACTTGGTCACAAAACTCGACTCGTACTTAGAGGAAGCTTCAAAAAGGTATGTCAGACCAATCTCAACCAAGTTTTACTCGCTTCCAGAAGAAGTTTTCGATAGACACGCTTATGAAAAGGGCTCTCTTGTGCTCAACTCTCTTATGAACCTCGTTGGCGAGCAAAACTTTAAGCGCGCGATAAACAGGTATCTTGAACTGTACAAGTTTTCAAACGCGGAGACCGACGACCTACGAAAGTGCTTTGAAGAGGTAACTGGAAGAAACCTTGAGTGGTTCTTCGATGAAAGGGTGTACAGGGCTGGCCATCCAGAGCTCAGCGTGAGCTACTCTTACGAAGACTCTCAAACTCTCAAAATCACGTTCGAACAAAAGCAAACCGATGTGGGTGTTTTCACCCTACCTCTTAAAGTGAGGGCGGTTTTTGACTCTCGCGACGAATGGTTTTCCTTTGTGGTCGAAGAAAAGAGGCAAACCTTTTTTGTGCGTCTTAGCGAGCGACCCAAATACGTGTGCGTAGACCCTGAGATGAGTGTAGTGGGCGCTCTTAATATAGAAGAGGACTTACGCTCAAAGCTTTTAAAGGCAAAACAAGATCCTCACGTTTACTGTAGAGTGCTTGCGATACGCTCTTTGACGAAACACAAAACGGATGAGGTGGTCGACGCGTTACGCGAAATCGTGCTTTCCAACGCTTTCTGGGGCGTTTGCGCAGAAGCCGCAAGGGCGCTCGGAAACATTGGAGGAGAGCGCGCGCTGAATGCGTTGATAGAAGCTAGTAAACACGCGGATCCTAAGGTTAGACGCGCGGTTGCGCAAGCGCTCGGAGAGTTCAAGCGTGAGAGGAAGGCTTTTGACGCGCTGGTTTCGCTACTAAAATCCGACGTGAGCTATTACGTAAGAGGCGCGGCCGCGCAAAGCCTCGGACAGACAAAGATCGAACAGGCGTACGATTTTCTTGTCGAGGCTTTGCGCTATCCTTCTCACACAGAGGTGATCGCATCAAGCGCACTTACAGGCTTGGGCGAATTAGCGCTTGAAAAGTGTGTGCCTGTGTTACTCGAAAAAACAAAGCTTGGTGAGCCCGAAATGGTGAGAAGGGCGGCAACGCTCGCTCTCTCAAATTACACAGGAAATCCAAAGGTTGACGAAAGAATTAAGGAGCTTTGTAAGGACAAAGACTACGCAGTAAGGATAAACGCGCTCAAAGTGATAGAAAAGAGCGCAGACAGGAGGTTCTTAGAAGTGGTGGAGCAAGTTGCTTCATCGGACACGGACGGTAGGGTTGTAAGGGTTGCGCGCGAAGTCAAAAGAAAGCTAGAGCTTGGCGCACAGGACCAGATCAAGGAGCTTCGGGAAGAGCTTGAAAAAATCTCAAAAGAAAACGCAAAGCTCAGAGAAGAGCTCGAGTCTCTTAAGTCAATCGCTCGCTCTAAACAGCTCTAGCAGTGTGCGCGTGTCGCTAATCACGTTGTCAAGCTTCGCGTACTCGTCTGGGGCGTGTGCGGTGTCGTCGCATGTCATCCAAACGACACACGGAATGTTCAGATTTCTGAAGTATTTTGCAACAGTGCCCCCGCCTATTCCACCTATTCTCGGTTTTACCCCTCTTTTTTCGAGTGCTCGCGTAAGACGCTTGACAAGAGGCGATTCTGGGTCTGTCGGCTTTGATGTGTCTTCACGACTCACCACTTCGAGCGTGCACCTCACACCTTCTTTTTTGGAAAATTCATCGAGAAGACGAGTGACGTCCAGAACAACTTCGTCCACAGCGTGTCTTGGTAGCAACCTGCAGTCAAAGTAGAACTGGTCTACGCCGGGCACGGTGTTTATGTTTGGCACGTTTGGCTCGCGCTTTGTCGGCTCAAACGTTGACACCGGAGGCTCAAAAAGCGCGTCTTCTTCTTTATACTTTTCATGCAGAAATTGGTCTATGAGTAGCGCAAGCTTCATCGCTTTTCTGTTGGCGTTCACCCCTTTGTGTGGGGTGCTTCCGTGAGTCTGTCTTCCTTCGACCTTAACCTTAAACCACAACACGCTCTTTTCCGCAACCTCGACAAGCGAACCGTCGGCGCTTCCCGCATCAGGAATCAAGACCCAATCTGAAGCGTTGAAGACGCCAAGCTTTAAAAGGTGCTGTGCACCGTGTTTGCTTCCCGTTTCTTCGTCAGAGACAAACGCCACCCCTAAGTCAAACTTTGGCTCTTCATCGAGCAAGGCTTTGGCCACGCAAAGCGCTAGCACTACACCCTGCCCGTCATCTTCTGCACCCCTTCCGTAAACTCTTCCGTCGACAAACGTTACCTCAAACGGTTTGTAGTGCCAAAGCGATTCGTCACCCGGTGGCACTGTGTCGATGTGCGCCACAATCCAAATAACAGGCCGGCCGTCGTCGAAGAGCTTCGCCACGAGATTAGGCCTCACACCTCCTTTTGCCCTTGGGTCGCTAGAGTCGTACCTTTTTACGCTTTTGAAACCAAGTTGCTTTAGCAAAGACTCAAGATAAAGCGCCTTTTCTAGCTCGCCAGGTCCTCCATTGTCTGGACCTACCGAGTTTATGGGAATCATCTCAGAGTAAACTCTCTTTAAAAAAGCGATGAGCTCATCCAAACGTGTAATCCCCTTTTTACTTGAGATAGTTCAAAAAGGAGTTTCTGAGGTTTACTACCTCTGTTTTCACGGAGTCTGAGTCTCCGAAAACAACCGCTCTGTCAACTATCACCTTGTGCTTTCGACCCACCTTTACAAGCGCTTCCATGAAGTCGTGAATTTCAGGGTTTTCCGAAGAGGTTTCGCACACTATTATCATCATTCTTCTACCGAGCGGATCTCGCTTTTTCATGATTTACACCGCACTACTCGAAATTACACCCACCCGAATATATACGTTTGCTTTAAAAAGCGCACGAAATCACAACCCTTTAACCACTCGGTGTCAAAGTATAGCTTATGAACTCGCGTGACGAAACTCAAGTTCGTGTGCTAGACGAAAACAAGTTTAAAGAAGTTATGAGCCGTTTTGCGACGGGTGTTGCGATCGTCACAACACAAGTCGAAGGCTCGCCTCACGGTTCTACGGTGCAAGCGTTTTGTAGCGTTTCTTTAAATCCACAGCTTGTTCTTGTTTGCTTAAGCTCTAACGGCAGGACCGTGAAAAAGATCGAAAGTAGCGGTCGGTTTGCGGTGAACTTTTTGGGTTTGAGCCAAAAGGAGCTTGCGGAAATCTTTGCAAACCCTTCGCTTTCGCCAGAACAAAGGTTCAAGTTCGTAAGCTATGATCTTGGCGTGACGGGATGTCCTATAATAAGGGGTTCGATTGCGGTGGTTGAGTGCGCGCTGAAAAGCGTTTACACAGAAGGGGACCACAAGCTTCTAATAGGAGAAGTGGTTAGTGGAGGCACACTTTCCGACGAGCAACCGCTGTTGTACTACAAACACTCTTACACCACAGTGAAGTAGCTTTGATCTAGAGCAAACGCTTATAAGACGTGACGCGCTCGATTGCAAGAATAGTGACGATTGTTGGTCAACCGATTCTTGAAGGTCGAAATCTCTCGTATACATACGAAAATGGATACACGGTTTTCACAAAAGTAGACGTGGAAACTTGCGAAAACGAGCTTGTTGCGATAGTTGGACCTTCAGGAATTGGAAAATCGACACTACTCAGAATTCTTGGTGGGTTTATCAAACCCGCAACTGGAGAAGTAAGACTACTCGGAAAAAAGGTCGAACAGCCGACGCCTAAAATAGCGCTGATTCACCAGTCTATCGTCACTTTTCCATGGATGACCGCACTTGAAAACGTGATGTTAGGGCTAAGGTCAAAGAGAAAAACTAGGCAAGAAATGGAAAGCGCGGCAAGGAAAATGCTTGAAGTGGTTGGATTACAGGGTTTTGAAGAGCTTTATCCAAAGGAGATGAGCGGTGGAATGCGCCAAAGGGTTGCGATCGCGCGCGCTCTTGCGGCTGAACCCATCGTGCTTTTGATGGACGAACCCTTTTCTCACTTGGATGAGCTCACCGCCGAAGGTTTAAGACAAGAGATTTACTCGATGCTCTTTGGCACAGAGAGCACTTTGCGCTCAGCGGTTCTCGTTTCCCACAACCTTAACGAGGTGCTTGAGCTTGCGGACAAAGTTTACGTGTTAAACGGCTCACCCGCCACTGTGGTTGGTACGCTTAAAATTGAGCTAGAAAGACCGCGTAATTCCAAAGACCCGAGGTTTGTCGAATACTTGGACCTTTTGTACAAGTATCTCACACCAGTAAGAGGTGTAAAGCAATGAACCAGCTTGCTCTTATCGCCTTGGCAGTTCTTGCGACAACGCTAAGGGTTTTTGTTCTGATCGTTCTTTCAATCGTGAGTGGCTGGTTACTCGGTTATTTGGCGTTCAAAAACGCGCGCTTCGAAAGCTTCTACGTTTTGTTTATTGAAGTTTTGGAGTCAGTACCCGTGATTTCTTTCTTTCCGATTGCGCTCATATTCTTTGTGAATAGAATAGGAGGTGTTTTGGGCGTTGAGCTTGCGGCCGACTTTCTCGTGTTTACCGCAGTGGTGTGGAACATTTGGATCGGAATTTACCAAGCGTACAAGACAATTCCAAAGGAAATGCTTGAAGTGGTGGAAAATTACGGCCTTGGCTTTTTTGGACGTTTGAGCGGCTTGTTCATTCCCTTTTCGATTCCGCGTATCGTTTCAAACCTCTTTCCAAGCGTTGCTGACGGTTTCTTCTATATCACGGTGAGCGAGGTTTTTGCCGTGGGAAGCACGAGTTATTCGGTTTTTGGAATAGGAAGCCTGCTTCAGAATTATTTGAGCGAAAACGAGTGGAAGCTTGTTTACGCGTCGATGCTCGCGATGGCGCTAGTGATCGTCGCCACAGTTTTCGCTTTAAGAGAGTTTAGCGCGCTAGCGGTCGCAAAATACGCGCTTGACACAGACGTGCCAATCATGAGAAGAGGAAGAGTAAGAATAAGATACTCTGTGCTCTTTTCACAGCTTGTTTCAAGAAATCCGCTTCACAAACTTTCAATTTACCAGTGGAGGTCTGTGATCAGAAGAGCGCAGCAGACAAGCTTTGTTCAAACCAAAGCGAAAAACAGGTTTCAAAGGGTTGTAAGGTACGGCGTGTTTTCTGCGCTCATTTCGCTCGTTCTTCTTATCGCTTATGGCGTGATAGAGGTGCTTGTCACAATTCCGCTTGACCAGTGGCACTCGCTTATCGTGTCAACTCCGAGCTTGCTCGTTGACCTTGCGTTCGACTACGCAAGAGTGGGCGTGATCGCGCTCGTTTCATTTGTTATAGCGGTGACGCTTGGGTATTATCTTGCGGTGAACAAAAGCGCTGAAGCGATAGGAATTCCGCTCATTCAGGTTTTGAGCGCGTACCCAGCGCCCTTGTACTTTCCGTTTGTTTTTGCCTTAAGCTTTGAAATTGTGCGTTCGAGCTTGGGTCCTTTGAGCGTTGAGTTTTACGTGGTCCTTTTGGGGTTTGTGAGCACGTTTTACTATGTGTTTTACAGCTTTTGGATGGGTGTAAAGTCTTTGCCACACGAATACTGGGAGATTATGAAAAACCTTAGACTTGGCTTCTTTCAGAGAATGCGCAAAATAGTTCTTCCCGCAAGCTTTCCGTATCTTATTTCAGGAATTTCTTCCACGATAAACAGCGCCTGGGGAGGACTCATGCTTGCGGAGTATTGGCCAAACATCGTCGACGGAAAAACTCTCACAGTGAAGCACGGTCTTATGAAGGTGGTGGACTTGTCCACCTACACCGGAAATGTGTCACAGGCGGCTTGGGGTTCTTTCATATTCGGAATTGTGGTCGTGGTATACTCCTTACTGTTCACCAAAAGAATGATGGACATCGCAAGAAAAAGGTATGTCGCAGAAGAAGGAATTTACGCTGCGTAGGTGCAAATCGTGAAAAGAGTCGACGCTTCGACTCACTTGATTGAGCTAAAGCCAGTTGATCGCTTCCAAGGCGTAAACGTTTACTTGGTGAACACACAAAAGGGTTGGATTCTGATCGACTCTGGTTTGAATTGTGAAGAGCACGAAAAACAGCTTGAAAAGGAGTTAAAAACTCTAGCCTTAAGTTTTGGTGATATCGAAGCGGTGTTTCTAACCCACGGACATCCAGACCATGTGGGTTTGGCATCAAGGCTACGTATCAAGGCGTATCTTGAAAGCAAAGACAGGCAAATAGCAAAAAGCTATTCACGCTTTTTGAAAACTAAAATTGAAAGTGTGATTCAAGAGCTAAACGAAGAGCAAGCGCAAAAAGTGAGACACGCGCTTGACAAAATTTTGAATCGAATTCGAGCGTTTGACTCTTTTTACCCGTTTTACGCTTTGAGTAGCAAAATAGCCGAAGAGTACGCGCTTACACTTATTCGAACACCAGGGCACACACCTGGCTCAGTGTGTTACATCAACTCTTACAAGACCGCTTTTGTGGGCGATAGCGTGATCGACACCGCGAGCGTTTTGCTTTTGGATTTAAAGGCATACTTTAATTCATTAAAGACTCTTAGAAGTGTCAACGCTTCGCTTTTCGCACCAGCACACGGAGGCTTGTTGGAGCCCACAAGCGGAGTTCAAATGATGGAGCGTAAGTACCATAAGCGTTTAAGAGCTTGCGTTCGTGCGCTCGACAAGTCACGCAATCTTTGGAAGGTCGCGGAGTTTGTGTACGGTAAGGAGCTTTTAAACGGAGAGCTTTTGCCACTTATCCTTCTTCAAACAAAAACTTTTTTGACTTTTGCACAAAAAAATTAAGATTTGGCGGTGGCCTGCCTTTCTTCAATTAATAGCGAGTATACCAAAGAAGCGATTACACCTCCTATAATGGGTCCGACCCAGTAAACGTACCAATTGGTAAAGTAACCCGAGACGATCTCAGGTCCTATTGCCCTTGCTGGGTTCATCGCAGCTCCGCTCACTGGCGCTCCCACTAGTGCGTCAACTGCGACAGTTAGACCTATTCCAAACCCACCGATTTTTGGGCTTCTTGGGTCAACCGCCGTTCCGAACACCGCAAGTAGCAAGAAGAACGTAAGTATCGCCTCGGTTGCGATTCCCTGTGCCACCCCAACACCAGCGCCAAGTGTCGGCGAACCCCAGTGCACCGCATCCCCCACACTTTTCGGATAAAGCACAAAAAGAAGCAAAGCGCCGATCGTTGCGCCAATCACCTGCGCCACGATGTACAAAACCGTGTCTTTTGCTCGTAGCTTTCTTGCGACAAGAAGTCCCAAGCTCACCGCTGGATTTAGGTTTCCGCCCGAAACGCCCATTGTCGCCGAAACCGCGAGCGAAAGCCCAACACCCGTTGCCAAAGCACCGAAAAGTAAAGCCGTGAGTCCTCCTTGAGAAAGCGCCTGTGTTGCCACAGCAGAGCCAGCGCTTATGAACACAAAAAAGAGTGTGCCCAAAAACTCAGCCAAAACTCTCTTACCTAAGTTCGCCATACCTCAAGTTTTTGTGCCACCCAAATTTGAGAGTTTCAGAGAATGTTGAGCAACTCTTCGATTACGGCCTTGTCCTTTTGCCACTCATCCTTTGTGTGTATCTTGTACTTCTGAACCACTCTCCAGTCATTGTTTTTGGATTGCCAAAGGTAAATCGTAAGTGACTTCTTGCCCCAACCCTCGGTTATCACCGCTGCCTTCCACCACTTATTCGTCTTGTAAATCGTCTTTCCTGCGATTTGCTTTAGATTCTCGTCTACAGGAAACTTTTCTTGTGGTGTACCAGTTTGTTCATCCGGATTTTGGCCACTCATAACAAATTAATACTTTAAGGTGTGCGATAAGCCTTTTCAGGTGGTTCCAATTTAATAGTCGAATGCTCACCAACGTCTGCACACTATCGAATCATAAAGCTTATTAACGCGTTAGGGCTACCCTAATAAAGAATGAGGATGAAAAACAAAGAGCTTGTGTTCGCACTTTTGATTTCCACCGCTCTTGCCGTTGCAATTCTTTCTTTGCCTGATGTGTTACAGCCTGTTGCAAAAAGAATTCTTACAGCGTTGGGTTTTCTTTGGCCGGTTGCGATTTTTGCGATTGGTGTGGTTCACGGGCTAAAACCGGATGAACACACATGGCCAATTACAATATCTTACGGATTGATGCAAAAAAACCTAAGGAAAGCGATGCTATCAACCGCTGTTTTTGCGCTCGCTTTGATGCTTGTTTGGAGCGCTTTGAGCGCGCTTACAAGCCAACTTTTTTCCTTCTTTAGAAGTTATTCCTTAGACCCGATTGTCGACGTGGTTGTTGGTGTCACAATGATTGGCGTAGCATCCTATTTGGTTCTCAAAGAAAAAGATCAAACAGAAGCTCATGAGGAGTCTCATGCAGACTACAAGCTCATCTGGATACACGGGATAGCCGCCGCATTTGGCGGAGACTTTATCGTGGTTTTGCTTCTCACACTTGCGCTATTTCAGTCTACCGGTGCTAACGCAGGCTTTTTGGTCGGGCTGATTTTCGGTTTAGCCTCATGGATTGCGCAGTCGCTTGTTGTCGCGCTTGTTTACAAAGGGGTAATCAAATTTTCAAAGGACTTTTCGATAATGGTCAAAGCTGGTAGGCTTTCTCTTCTATTTCTTGGAGTGTTCATGATTGGCTTGGGTATTTTGAGTAGTTAGAGTTTTAACGCTTCTCTCAATGAAAACGCCATTTCTTCTGGCAAAATGTCGAGTAGAGGCGTTCCCGTGGTTTTTTCTAAACCCATGCTAAAGCGAACGACCGCCTTATCGCTAAACTGAGGTATCACTTCGAAATGCGCGTGAAAAGAGTGCGCGTTTTTTGGTGAGTTGTGAGCGCAAAGCACGTAGTTCACGCGCGAACTAAAAAGGCGCTCCAGCGCGTTGAGAGAAAGCAAAATCGCTTGAGCGATTTTCTCAAGCGTGTTCTTTTTTACATGCCAAAAAGCTTCGATGTGCTCACCAGCGACAATCATCTGATAAGGCGTACGAGGAGCAAAAGGAACGTATACTCGCACATCGCCCACTTTTGCCACAACCCTTTCGCTTTCGTTTACACTTTCGCAAATTGGGCAGCCATTAGCAAACCCATTTACTTCACTTCTTAGTAAAGGTGGTACAAAAGGTAGCGCGTAGATCTGCGAATGCGGGTGGGTGATCGTCGCACCTCCAGAAACTGGTTTATTTCTGAAATAGTGAACATAGCTAATCTCTGGGTCGCAAAAAAGCTCAAACATTCTTTTGTGCGAAACCGCTATGATCTCGGAAACTGTTTTTGCGTCCATTGATGGAAGGTCGATGTCGTGCGTCAACGACTCTACCACGATCTCCGAAACGCCATAGGCGGGTTTACCACCTTTTGTGATTCGCTCATCGGGCGTTTTGCTCAGCGCAGGGTATTTGTTTTGCACAATCTGAACCTGTTTTTTTGGGTCTATTTCTTGTGAAGGTGGGCAAAAAGGGCACAGCGTAGGCGAAACTGGTCTGTTTGCTCTTGTGGGTGAAACTATAACCACTTCTCCTGTGAGCGCGTCCAGCCTTATTTCTCCCATCTTTTTATTTCCTCCATAAACACCTGAAGAAGCGCTTTGAGCTCTTGTGTGAGCTCCAAACTTTCAAGATTCCTTTCAAACTCTCGCTTTACGCTTTTGCTATAACCAAATTTGCTCAGCTCAAAGGCTTGCATCACCGCTTCAAGTTTGTCCGCAAGATGAACGATTTTCGCTTCTTTAGAAGAGTTTTCTTCAAACTCCTTCCAAGTGTGGTAGTAACGTGAAGCGATTTGAGCTGGAAGAAAGGACAGAACCTTTTTTATCGCTGTTTCTTCCACTCTCTTCTTTACCTCTTTACCGATCGTGTTCGTGGTTTCCAAGTCCCAGTCTCCAACATAGCACTCCGCAAGGTCGTGAATCAACGCCATCCTGAGAACCCTCTCTTTGTCGATTGCGCTGTCGATCAAATCAGAAAGGAGCATCGCAAGTAGCGCTGTTCTAAATGTGTGGTCCGCGACGCTTTCATCTGGTAAATGCCTTACAATCCAACCCGTTCTTTTTACTTTTTTAAGTCTACCAGCCGCATAAAGGAAACTCGCGTACGATTTTCTTTCACGCATTTGAAATTCAAAAAATTGGTATGGGTTTAAAGGTATTTCTGAAGCCTTCTATCCGCTTCTTCCCAGTTTACGACATTCCACCATGCGTCCAAGTAAGCGTTTCGGTTGTTTTTGTACTGCAAGTAGTACGCGTGTTCGAACTCGTCCACTATAAGTATCACCGGAAGCTCCACGATATGGTTCATAAAGTGGTTTTCGACTGTTATCGGAACAAGCCTTCCGCTTTCTTTGTCGTAGTAAAGAACGGTCCAGCCAGCGCCCGGTAGAGACTTCATCGTTTCAGCCCAAATTGTTTTGAATTTTTCAAAGCTACCGTACTGCTTGTTTATAAGGTCGGCGAGCGCTCCGCCAGGCGTTCCTCCGCCTTTTGAGCCCACAGGGCCCATGTTGTTCCAAAAGATTGTGTGAAGCTTGTGACCGTTGATGTTGAAAGTAAGGTTTCTCACAACTCCTTGTAAGTCGTATCCTGTGACTTCGCCCTTTATTATTTTTTCAACTTTTTCGATAGTCGCGTTCGCGCCGTTGACGTACCCCTTGTGATGGCCGTTATAGTGAACATCCATGATTTGCTCGCTGATATACGGCTCTAGCGCATTAAGCTTGTACGGAAGTGGCGGTAGCTCGTACTTTTTGAGCTCGATCTTAAAGCTTGACACCTAATTTACCTCCGAAAATATTCCGTACTGCATTATTTAAACTTTTGCCAAATCCAAGGGTTAAACGAAAGCTTCTTCGAGCGCTTTTTTGCAGTCGCACGCTCTTGATTTCAGCTTTGGAAGTGCGTCGTAAAGTATTCTTTTTGCGTTTTCGATGTTTCTTTTTTGGGTTTCAACCACCTGCTTTGCGGTAACAGGATGCTCGGCCCACACATCGTAATCGGTGACGAGCGCTATCGTGGAGTAGCACATCCCAAGCTCGCGAGCAAGGTTGATTTCGGGAACGAGCGTCATTCCTATAACATCCGCATTCATTAGCCGCCAGAGCGCTGATTCCGCGCGCGTTGAGAAGCGCGGTCCTTCGATGCACAAATAAGTCCCTGTTTCGTGATGCTTTATTCCTAGCGACTTGGCGCTTTGCGCAAGCACGCCACGCTCTTCTTTGCAAAATGGGTCTGCCATTGAAATGTGAACAACACGTGGTCCGTCGTAAAAAGTGTAGACTCTTTGTTTCGTCATATCGATAAACTGATCGGGAAAAACTATGTCACCAGGCTCGATTTCGGTTTTAAGACTTCCGACAGCGCTAGGCGCGACAATTCTTGTCACACCAAGCGAGTTTAGCGCCCAAATGTTTGCGCGCGAGTTTATTTTGTGTGGCGGAATTGTGTGGTTCCTTCCGTGTCGTGGAATGAAGGCGACTTTCGTGTCTTGAAGCTCACCAACCCAAATGCTGTCACTCGGTGGACCGTAAGGCGTGTGAACTCTTATTTCACGCGTGTTTTTTAAAAGAGAAGGGTCGTAGAAGCCGCTTCCACCGATTATTCCAATTTGCGCTTGTTCTGACACAAAATTCACCTCACAACTTTGAGTAAATTCTGAAGAATTCCGCAGAGTGAAGAATCGCTTTGTAAAAGTTTTCGATCGAAACGTTTTCGTTGGGCGCGTGAGCGTTTGAACTCGTGTCACCAGCGCCTATTGCGCTCACACACTCTTTTATGCCCAAGCCCTTAACGAAAAGTTCCATAGGTTGTGTGCCTACGCTGTTCGGTATAACGCTCGGTTCTACCTTGTAAACGCTTTTTGCCGACTCTATCATCGCTTTTACAACCAACGACAAGGGAGACGTTCTCACAGGGTGTTCCATTCCAAGAACGCTAAGCCTTCCCTTAAAGTTTATCGACTCAAGATGTGTGTTTAATAGACTCAAAACGGTTTCAGGCGACTGGTTTGGCACAAACCTAAAATCCAGTTTGCAAACGCACGCGAAGTAACGATGGTTTTTGCGCCATTTCCCGCGTAGCCGGCGTGTAGGCCATCGATTGTGCAGGTAGGTTCTGTAAGAGGCGCTCTTGCGAGGCTCTTTTTGTCTGAGTGCTTAAGCGCTGACACGCCAAGTACACTCTTTAAAGCTTCTGGGTCTATATCGTAATTTTCGAGTAATCGCTCTTCTTCTTTTGTAAGTGGCGTCATCATAGAAGCCCTTGACAAGAACTTTCCCTTTATCATCGACAAATGTTGACAGCGCTTTTACTAGTTCTCAAGCCGGGTTGTCCACGACTGGTGCGTTAGACGAGTGCAAATCTCGCACCCCAATTTTGTGTTCAAGCTCTGTATAAAGAAGACCCTTCACACAAGCACCACCTGTGGCTTACCCTTTGTGTCAAGCGCTAGGCCTTCCATTATCACGGAATCTGCGCTTGTTTTGAGAAAGATAGCGCCACAAGTTGGGACTTCCTCTTCTCCTTCAAAAACTAGTTACACGGCAAGGCCGATGTGTTTAAGCGCTTTTTTAAGCCGAAAAGCCTTGCGACCAAAGTGCCCTTGTTGTCTGCCGCACCGCGCGCAAAGATCTTTCCTTGAAAAACTGTTGCGGAAAAAGGTGGGTACAACCACTCTTCGAGCGGGTCGACTGGGTGCACGTCGTAGTGTTTGTAAACCATGATTTTCTTTTTCGAACCAGCGCTTTCGGCGTAAACAACATGATGTCTTCCGTCTTTGCTTCAAAACCCATGCTTTCAAGAACGCTTCTCAAAAACTCCGCAGTTTCTCTAATTCCTTCACGGTCGCAGAAACCGTCGATTTCTGAAGAAACTGCTTGTAAAGCGCCAAACTTTCACGTCTTTCGTCCTCACTAAGTGCGTAATTCATAACACTGATTTAGCAAGGGGTGTTTTAAAACCCAAGGAATCAAAAAGTGCGTAAACACTTGGTTGCCTTTGAAAATGCGCACCTTTACGCAAGTTCAACGCTTTTAACTGTGTTTTGTGAATTATTCGTATGCAAAAAGTAGTGGTGCGCGCACCCGCGTCTACGGCGAACTTAGGACCTGGTTTTGATTGTTTTGCTTTGGCGCTTGAAAACCCATACGACAAAATCACACTAGAGTGGCAAAAAGATGGTGAGCACCTGAGTGTTCAAGTTAGTGGTGTGGGTGCGCAGAGCATACCAAAAGAAGTCGAAAAAAACTGCGGTGGAGTGGTCGCAAAAGCGTTTATCCAAAGGTTCGATTTAAAAGGTGGTTTTAAAATTTTGATAGAAAAGGGTGTTCCACCAGCACTCGGTTTGGGTAGTAGTGCCGCGACGTGTGCGGGCGTGGCTTTTGCGTTTAACGAGCTTTTTGGTTTGAATCTCAGTAACGAAGAGTTGGTGGAACTTGCGGCTTTGGGAGAAGTTGCGTCAGCGGGAACGCCTCACGCAGACAACGTCTCCGCAAGCTTGCTTGGTGGCTTCACGCTCGTCGTCCGAGAGGAAAAAATCAAGGTGTTGCGCATAAATCCACCGCCAACGCTTCTTTTGTGCGTCATAGTGCCAAAGATTCCCACACCAGAGCGAAAGACAGAAGTGGCGCGTAGAGTGCTTCCTTCTAGCGTGAGTTTAAAGGATATGGTTTGGCAGGTTTCGCACGCGTCGCTTGTTGCTGCTGGCTTTGCGCTTGGTGAAATACAACATATCGCAAGCGGAATGAAAGACATCGTGGTCGAAAAAGCAAGAAGCGCGCTTATTCCAGGTTTTGATCTTGCCAAAGAAGAAGCGTTAAAATCTGGCGCGCTCGCTTTTACTATCAGTGGCGCAGGCCCTTCTGTGATCGCTCTTAGCACAAAAGACAACGCGCAACGCGTTTTGGACTCTTCGATAAATGGCTTTTTGAAAGCTGGTGTTCAAGCCACAGGCTTTGTCACTAAAGCGGGTAAGGGATGCGCTTTGCTCGACTCAAAAATCACTCGGGAAGAGTGAAGTTCACCTTTTCGAACATGATGTGTGGCGCTTGAACTGGTGTCTCCACTTCCCACCACTTTACAAGGTGTGTTCGCTTTTCGACAGCTTGGGCACGAGAAAGTAGGTCGAGGATGTTTTCCGAAATCCTCAAGCCCTTTGTTGAACCCACGATCTCACCATTTTTTACGACTAGTGTGACGTCTCTTGTGATCGTCGAAAAGTCGCCGGTCACAAAACTTTGAAAGCGCGTGTACCAGTTGTTTGTCACGATGTAGCCGTCTTTAAGAGAGCGAACAAGCTCGTCGTACTCCGCATCTCCTTTTTCGATCACAAGCGCCCAAGGAGATGGGCTTATCCACCCGGCGTTTCCCGTGGATTTCACACCAAACTTCTTTGCAGTTTTTCTGTTGTGTAGCAAATTTTTGAGCTCACCCCTCTGTATGATCACAGTGCTCTGAGTTTTTGTCCCCTCATCGTCGTAGTGAGGCATTCCAGGAAAACCTTCTCCCACGTCTAGCAAAGTGAATAAAGGAGAAGCAACTCTGTTTTTGTCCTTTAAAAAGCTGTTACCGATCAACACCGAAAAGGCGGACGACGCACTGCCCACGCTGTTGATCAAGTTGCCAACAACCTGCGGTGAGAGAATTGCGCTCTTTGCCCCACGCTCTGGTTTGAGCCTGTTTAAAGCGGGTTTTAAATCCTCCCACACTGAGCGCAAGCTTTCTTCTGGTTTGAGCTTTTTTGGTGCATCCGTGTACTCACAACGCTGTAGCGTTGTGTCTTGATCCGCAAAAGCTCTGTACGTCGCCCAGCATCTCGAATAGCCTTCGTGTATTCTTGCTCCAGCGCTTGTGTAAAGCTTTACTGTGATGTTTTGCGCCCAAACGCTTAGCGTGTTATAGCTCACATACTCTGGTTTGCCAGAGAGCTTTGCGTGTATCCTTTCTGAAAGTTCGGCTATTTCGTTTTCAATCTCTAGGAGCTTGTTTTGCTTTTCGTAAACCTCGCTTGACTCAAGTGGCGTGTAAAGCGGAGAAGGCTCCGCGACCTCAATTCTCTTTTGCGCCTCGTCGACCACTTGAGAGGGATCGCTTGGGAAAGGTTTTGTGTGTTCAAACACCACTTCCTTTGAATCCTTTGCGGCGTAAACCGCAAACCAAACGTCGTCCCAGCTCTTAAAGCTAGAGGCGCTGTCACGCGCAACTGTGTAAAGACAGTTTGTCACCTCAACAAGCTTTAACGCGAAATCCGAAAAGCCCGCTTTTTGCGCAAGCTCAAGCGCCCTTTCCATATCCCTCACCTTCTTCCCACTTTAATTCCTTTAAAAAGAGTGTGCGGACCACCCATCGACACTGGTAAAGGCTGGCCTGGGTCGCCCTTCCCACAGGTGCCACTATAAAGCTCGAAATCTTTGCTTCCTCCCACAAAACTCGAAAGCAACTTAAATGTGGTCACCTCCAAAACCGGCATGAGTAAAGGCTCACTCACTTCCCCGTTTTTGATTTTGTATGCCACAAGTGCTACATAGCGCTGGTTCGTTCTTCTATCGTCTATATTCCACTCTCTAAACGACTTAAAGTAAACACCTTCTTTCGCTTCCTCTATGAGTTCGTCAAACGTTCTATCACCTGGTTCAAAAAACGTGTTCGACATTCTGGGTATTGGTTCTCTGTCGTAAGAAGAACACCTGCTAGAACCGTTGCTCTTTAAACCCAAAACCGCCGCAGGCTCTAAACCCAAAAGAAACTCGTTGATGCGCCCGTTTTCGATTAGCCTTCTTTTTTGCGCGGGAACTCCTTCGTCATCGATAAGATAGTAGCCGTTTGAACGTTCAATAGTTGGGTCGTCGGATATGTTAAGGTTGTGCGCGCCTATTTGCACTCCTATAGATTGAGCGCTCGCGTATGACTCGCCCGCTTGAACTCCCTCCCTACCTAAAACTCTGTCCGCTTCAAGCGGATGACCCACGCTTTCGTGACTCACAAGCCCTGTGAGCTCTGGTGAAAGAACGATGTTTGTCACACCTTCATCCGCTTGTTTACCGTTGAACAAGACGTTTTCAAGCTCGATCGCTTGTTGCTTAATCGACTCAACAAACTTTGCGGCTTGAAAAAGCTCAAACCCTCCCTCTTGCTCCCTTTGATGAAACTTTTGCAACGAAAGCCCATCGTCTCTTTTTAAGGTGAACACTGCGACTTCACCAACCCTTGGTATCGTGTAATTCACGTAGGCTCCTTCAGAGTTGACAAGCGTTCGATGGGATTTTGACCAACTCACAGAAATAAAGCACTGAAGAAGTGTCGCTTTTTTGAGTGAGCTCTTTAATTCTTGATACGCGAGTTTGATCGTTTCTTTTAGGTCGTCAAAATCTGGTTCTTCCACCCTCTTTTTTTCTTTTACAAGAAAAGTGGCGTTGGTTTGTGGTAGCGTGACGCTTTTTGGTTTACTCTTTTGGGAGAAAACCTTTGCGTACTTGGTTGCTCTTTGTGCGATCGCGCTCACACTTTCTTTGTCAAGCCTGCTTGTTGACGAAAAAGAAGGAAACCCGTGCACAAAAGCCCTAACGCCAACTCCCGACCAACTCGAAAAAGCGGGTGCTTCAAAACTTCCGTTCACAAACAAAAGAAAACCACTAAACGCCTCTTCAAACCTGACGTCACACGCGCTAGCCCCTGTTTTTTGCGCGACGTCCAAAGCGTAAAAACAGAGCTCGGACACGTGTCTTGCAAGTGTTTAAAACTATATAAGCTTTGTAACTCGCAGGTATTCGTTGACCAAATCTTGGTCGACCACACCACTTGACACAACCGTTGAACCGTCTTGCAAAATCACGTCCATCGCGGTTGCGTGATACGGTATTTCAAACAGCGACAAAACACTTGGATCTGAGCTTTCAAACAGCTTTTGCGCGCTGTGTGGCGTGGTTTTGTACGCCACGACTTGCACAACTCTTCTTGAACCCATTCCGCCAGCTCTTCCGCCAGCCACGCCCGTTTCCTCTTGAATTTCCATAACAAAAACGGTGTTTTCAAACGCGCTAAAGTCTGGCTCTTTCTCACAAACAAGAAGCCTTCGACCAGCCGCTTTTATTCTTGAAACGAATTCCGAAACTTCGCTCAATTCTTGGGTAAATCCAAAGCAAAAGTTTTTAAGAGTTTTGAAAACGCAAGTCTTCTAAAACGCTGTAAAGCACGTCTGCGAGAACTGCGCTCACCATGTTTTCCACGACTATCACTCCCCTAATCGCGACGCACGGGTCGTGTCTGCCTTTCACCACGATCTCCTCTTCTTCTAAAGTTTCAAGATTTACACTCTTTTGAGGCTTTGGAATGCTAGCCGTTGGCTTAAAGCCCACTCTAAGAACAATCGGCATGCCGTTTGTGATGCCACCAAGGATTCCGCCGTTGTTGTTCGTTTGTGTGACGATTTTTCCATCGATTAGCCGAAACTGGTCGTTTGCCTCAGAGCCGTACATTTGCGTTATTCCAAAGCCAGCGCCAAACTCTAGCGCTTTCACAGCGGGTATACCAAAGAGCGCGTGCGCAAGCTTGCTTTCCACGGAATCAAAGATCGGGTCGCCATAGCCCGCTGGAACACCAAGCGCAATCGCTTCGACAACCCCTCCAACCGAATCGCCGTTTTTTCTAGCTTCTAAGACCACTTCTTCCATTCGGGGGCTTGTCTCCAAAATGGGACACCTAACCGCGCTCGCATACGTGTTTTTTCTAATTTCGTCGAGTGTGGGTTCTCTCGGTAGCGTTACGTGCTTTATGCTTTTCATGTACGCGTGAACCTCAACTCCCGCCTGTTCAAGTAGCTGTTTTGCCACTCCTCCTCCCATCACCATTGCGGCGGTCATTCTTCCAGAAAGGAACCCTCCCCCTCTATAGTCAAAGTATCCCTTGTAACGGAGGTGCGCTGTGTAGTCCAAGTGACTCGGCCTTGGTTTTATGCCCACCTCAGAGTAGCTAGAGGACTGCACATCGGTGTTTCTCACAAAAAGAGTGAGCGGTCCCCCGTTTGTTCTGCCGTTGTACAAACCGCTCAAAACTTCGATTTTGTCTTCTTCTTTTCTTAAACTTGTGAGCAAGCTTTGACCTGGTTTTCTTCTGTCCATGTCCACTTGTAGCCTTTGTAAATCCAGAGGAAAGCCTGGTGGACAACCGTCTACCACAACACCCACACCACTTCCGTGAGATTCCCCAAATACCGTGAGCCTGAATCTTTCTCCAAGCGTACAAGCCATGCTAACAATTAATGTGCGGAGACTCTAAAGGGTTTTTCGCGTGTACGAGTGTTGGCTTTAACGCTTATATTAGTACAAAATCTATCTTTTTAGAAAGTTTTGAGCGCAAAAGATCGCAAGATCAAGAGTTACTTCGTTTTTCTTTTACTTGAAAGTGAGCGCGCATCTCTGCTAATTAAGAGGCTTTCGCGTAGCGCGCTCACAAGGCTACTTATTGCGCTTGGCGTTCCTGTTTTCGCAGGACTGTGCGTGTTCGCTTTTTACCTTATAGTTGGTTCTTTGCTTGCGGATTTGTCAAGCTCGCAAGTGCGCGCTGCGCAAAGTAGCGTTCCTCTACAGTCCTACGTTTTGATACCTGGTCTTAACCCCTTTGTGCCTTTGCTTTACGGTTTGCTAGCTCTGATCATCGCGGTCACAATCCACGAAGCAGCTCATGGCGTCGTCGCATGGAGAAGCGGTGTAAAAGTGGAAGGCGCAGGAATAATTCTTCTTGGTTTTATTCCAGTGGGCGCTTACGTAAGACCTGCGGAAGAAGAGTACAACTCAAAGAGTTTAAGGCAAAAGCTCAACATAATGAGCGCTGGTGTGACCGCGAACTTAATCGTCGCGCTTGTGTGTCTTGCGCTCTTGGTGTTTTTGATTCTTCCAACGGTGAGCGTCGCACAAGACGCAAGACGTGGCGTCGCGGTTTACTATGTGAGCAAAGGCTCTCCAGCAAACCTTGCGGGAATTGTTCCAGGCGACATCATCAAGGCGATCGACGGCTACCAGATTCCAAACATGAGCTACCTAAGCTACTTAGAAGCAAAAGTGTTCAAACCGGGTGAAAACGTGTCCATTTTGCTACAAGGCGGAAAGAGTGTCAACTTGGTTTTTGAGCCAAGCCCGATTAACCACTCAATCGCGATCATGGGAATTATTCCCTTTGACCCGCAGGAGGAGCTTCGCGCGTGGACTCATCCTTCAACACCACTCGTTTACTTTGCACCCGCAAGCTACTACCCATCTCCTTTTAACTCATTAACTCAAAACATCTACACTTCTCCGATACCAGCGTGGCAACAAATCTCCAACCTCTTATTTTGGATTTGGTGGGTGAACGTAAACCTTGCAGTGTTCAACGCTTTGCCTATGTACCTACTTGACGGTGGTCAGTTCGTCAAAGAAGTGTTCACGTCGCTCTTTGGTTCTAAGGCGCGTGCGGAGCGCGCGACTGGCTACGTTTCAGCGCTAGTTCTTGGTCTAATTCTTAGCCTGATTCTCATTCCTAGGTTGTTTGGCTAGCTATTTTATGAATCCGTAACCTTCGTCCAAAACGAGCTCTGCGATGTCCGCGGCGTAATCCGCGATTCTTCCTAAGTGGTACATCAAAAGCGTTTCCGAAGTGTAAACGCTTTGCGAATCAAGCATGCTAAAAACAATGTTGCGTAGCTCTACCCTTCTTTTTGAAACGTTGGTCGCAAGCTCGGCGTCTTTTGAAATAAACGAATCCACAGCGTGTTTGAGTATTTCCGATGTGCTTGAGATTGTTTGAGAGAGCCTTTCGGCTTCGGTTTTCGTGTGGTTTGAGTTGAGCCAAATTTTCACCGCGGCAACGGAGTGATCGACGCACCGCTCAAGAAACTTAAAAACTGTGAGTGTGTCAAAAGCGTGTGCGGTGTCAAGCCCAAGCTTTGCGAGCTCAGCGGGTTCAACGAGCGCCTGCCTCAGTCTTCTGGAGTACATCAGGTTAAGCCTATCCGCGTCCTCGTCCATTTCGTTGAGCGTGTCAACCGAAAGCGAAGGTTTAGGGGAAAGGCCAAGCTGAAGCGTTGTGATCACAAGAGAGCTCATTCTCTTTAGCCCGTTTTCTATTGAAACCACTTTTGGCTCTGCAGCCAACTCCACTTCTATACTCGTCGAGTTTTCTCGAACTACTTCTAGTCCCATAAGCCTTCTTACACACTTTCTCACAGCAAGTCTTGTTTGCTCCGAAAGCTTTTCCTCTGACGTTATCACGATGTGGTCATATCCGTTGAGGTACGCAGCGGTGAGTAGCTTAAACGCAAGCTCTGGGTCGTCTTTTACGTCGATCTCGATTTTTCTAGGCTTCTTTAAAACTGGTGATATAACAAGAGAGCCGCTTGGAGTTTCAACGACCAAAACCTTTGATCGAGCGCCTATTTTGTGTCTTTGCGCCCAGTCTTTCGGCAAGGACACGATGTAAGTCGAGCCGCCCACAAGCTGAACCGATCTTTCACTCATAAATATATAAACTTGCTTCTTAATAAATAGTTATCCAAAAGCTTTGCAAAGTTCGAAACGCTTTAATTAAGATTCTAATTAGAGAAAAAAGATGCAGGCTTTAAACGAGTTTACACCTCTATGTAAAGTGAGTGAAGTTCCTAAGAATGGTATCAAGGCGTTTAGAATAAACGGGCGCCACTATGTAGTCGTGGAGCACGCTGGAAAGTATGAGTGCCTCGATGGCTTGTGCCCTCACGCTCAAGGGCTTCTCGCCTTTGGTCAGGTTTTCAAAAACTACCTTTACTGCTCCTATCACCAGGCTGTGTTCGACCTTGATTCAGGAAAGCCTCTTCCTGGTTCGCCCACAGACCAAGCTTTAAAAAAGTATGAAGTAAAGGTTGTCGGCGACACAATTTACGCAAAAATTCCTAGGTAATCGAAGTGTCTTTGGAAGAGCTCAAAGCAAAACTAAAAGAAGTGTTTGAGCTTAACACATACGAAACGAGCGTTTACCTTACTCTTCTTAAAAAAGGGATGCGCGCAGACGAAATAAGCAGGAATTCGCGTGTGCCAAGGCCGCGAGTTTACGACACGCTGGAGTCACTCAAATCAAAGGGGTTTGTTTACGAAAAAGACGACGTGTACTATGCGGTTCACCCAGCGCTTGCCTTGAGTTCAAGAGTTGCACTTCTTAAGGCCGAGTTTGAGGAGAAGCAGAGAAAAATGAGTGAGGCTGTGAATGAGATAGTGTCATTTTTAAACCTCACTCAAACAAGCGAGCCCAAAGGTCCATTTGTGTTACACGGAATAGCGTCGATTCTTTCGCTTTTGCTCAAAGTTTTTCCTGAATCGCACAAAATCTTTCTTACGTTGAACAAAGCGCTTGATAGCGAAGCAAGAAGAGTCTTTAGGAGCGTGATTTCAGGTCTTTCGATCAAAGAAAAAAAGGAGCTACGCGTCTTAATCCCTTATAACGTCAAACTTGAAGCCGAAGATTTTGAGTTAATAACGCTTTTTGGCGCGCAAGTGAGAACGATTCGAGGTTTTTTGCTCGACATGATGATAACAGACAAAGACGACGTGATAATCGGGCTTCCAGACCCTCTTTCCACAGAGCGACTTCCTGTGGTGGCGGTTTACTTAAAGGACCACTCTTTTGCAAGCTCCCTCTTTCGTTCGATGGAAGAAACGTGGAAGATCGCGGAAGAGCTTTAGCTTCTTTCTACGTGCTCCTTTATTTTTCTTAATGCTTCAGAAAAATTTGTGTCGAACGGTAAGTCATACCCACTAAGCGACGCAAGCTCCTTAAGTATCACGCGCTCTATTGACCTTGCACCAGAACCGTATATCGAATCGAGAACTTTGCTAAGCTCCTCGGGCTTTTTCCACCAGCTCGAATAGCTTTTACCCATCCTGTTTTCGATATCCTTTATCATAAGTTGGCCAACTACACCAAAGTTTGAGAAAGCGGCTTCGACCGCTTGTTTGAACAACTTGTCAAACTTCATCTCAATCACTTAGCGCGCTTCGTCTCGTGAAAATTCCACACTCGTGTAATAAGCTTTTTCATCGACAAACTTTTGCGCTTGTCACTCTGAGCTTAGTAAGCGTTAATAGTTGGTTCGTTGTAAACTTGTTTATGTGGGACAAATGGATTTTTCACACAGATGAAAAGTTTGAAAGCTCTACGATGATAATTTCACTTTCTACTGGAGTTCCTCAATACTTTTTGTTGTACTCTCAAGCGAGAGAGCTTGCCAAGTTCCTTTTGGAGCGCACAGAAACAAGAAAATTGGCAACGTATTATAGCTCTTCCATGGAGGAGTTTGTGCAAGTTGGCGACGACAATTTGGCTATGCTACCCGCCTACGAGGTTCATGAGTTAAAGCTACAGGGAAATCTAAGAGACGGTCGAGTTTTGCTTTTTTCGGGTTATGCGTCTCCAAGAAACGAAGTTTACGAGTTTTGCGAAAGAATCCTTACCACCGCAAAAGAAAGGTGGGGAGTAAAAAGAATTATCTCGATAGGCGCGAGATGGTCGGAAGAACCAACACAACCCGTGGTCGATTCCGTAAAGGTTTACGGCTTTGGCGGAACAAAGGAAGATGTAGCACTTCTTCGGGAGCTTCAAATCCCCGAACACCCGGCTGAGGTGGCGCCTTACTTTGCGAACGTGGTAGTCGGGCTTGCTCCGCTTTACGGAATAAAATCGATTAAGCTTTCGGTCGACCATGGCGAAGTAAGACCGCACCCAAAACAGGTCAAGGCTCTCCTTATGACGCTCTCAAAAATCCTTGGGTTTGAGCTCAACCTTAAGGAGCTTGACGAAGAAGCTGAGAAGCTTAAGGCGGAGATCAACCTGCTTACGCGTAGTCTAAACAAAGGCAATAAGCTTTATGATGACTCCTCACTAGTTTGAGTCAAAAATTGTAACCCTAAAATTAGATATTTAACCTTTTTAAAGCGTAAAACTTTCGGGTGATCTAAAGTGTCGCCCGAAGTTGTGCTTACCGCTGATCGCGGATCGTTCACAGATTACGGTGGCTCTAGTGTGCTTGGATACGTGGCGTGTATGCCAAGCAGGCTTGTTCCCAGATTCTTCATGGACCGCTTCTTCACACCCCCTGTTCAAACCGATGAACAAGGGAAAGCCACGGTTGCACCTTACGCTTTAAGGAAAGTCGAGTCAGTTCTGTTAAACGCCGGTTTCGATTGTGTTGTCACAACGCCAGAAAAACTTGAGCGTGTCGCAGGAGACCAAACAAAACTAGTGGGAATCACGGTTCACGACCCTTTTGGAATAGACCCTGTGAGCTTCAAGCTTTCGATGCTATTTGGAGGAGGTAAAACGTGGACCGCGAGGTTCTTTGAAGAGCTTGGCGACAAACTGAGAAGGTTAAGGTCAAAGGGGATCAAGGTTATAGCAGGTGGTCCTGGCGCTTGGGAAATTCAGTTCAACAAACCAGATTTCGTCGACACGGTTTTTGTCGGAGAAGCCGAGGTGACTTTACCAGAAATTGTGAAAAAGATGCTCGATGGTGCACCCGTTCCGCAGGTTGTTAAAGGAAGAGACGCAAAAGTGGAAGAAATACCACCAATAGTGAATCCAGCAAGGTTGGGCGAGGTTCAAATCACGCGCGGTTGTCCGCGAGGTTGCCAGTTTTGCTCTATAACTCCCGAAACCTTTAGGTCTCTTCCTCTTTCTCTTATCAAAAAAGAAATTGAAGTGAACTTGAAAAGTGGAAACAAGCGTGTCGAGTTCATAACCGACGACATCTTGCTCTACGGCTCTCAGAGGCTAAGGACGAATCATGAGGCAATAGTGAAGCTTTACGAAGAAGTGATGAACATGGGCGTGGACGGAATTTGGTTTCCACACATATCAGCACCAGCGGTACGAGAGTCTCCACAAACAGTAAAGAAGATGGCGGAAATCGCGCGTTACGATTTCGATAGAGCGGTCGCACCAGTTGTAGGACTTGAAAGCGGAAGCTTTAAGATTCTAAAAAAGTACATGTACGCAAAAGCCTTCCCGTGGAAACCAGAAGAGTGGTGGGACATAATAATCGACGCGACAGCCATAATGAACGACGCGCTGATCTTTCCTTGTTACACCATGACAATAGGCTACCCAGACGAAACCACGGAAGACGTCGCGCAAAGCATAGAACTTGTTCAAAGAGTGATAGACCACGGTTTTACCGCTTGGATCTTTCCGCTGCCTGTGATTCCAATAGGCACTACAAGAATCAGGGACAACCCCTTCCCAGTACTCGAAAGGATGCCAGAAAACTACTGGGACTTGCTCTACATATCATGGAAGTACAACTTTGACACAACAAGAAAGCTCATACCAGTTCTCACACACAACATCAAACGCGCGCTTTACAAAAAATTCGTGCAGTTCATGATAGACCGCGTGTTCACGAGTATCGAAGGCGTGTTTCAATCGCTCAAAGAGACGCACGGAAAAAAAGCCTATGAGTTTGCCGCGATCAACTTGAATTCCGCGCTTGGAACGATAAAGTCGGTGTATTGGCTTATGCGGCTTGCGTTCAAACCGCTATGACGTGATTGCGACATTCACCTCTTTAGCGCCCAAAAGTTCAAACATTTTGTTCACTTCAATTTTGAACACGGCGTTTTCACAGCCTGCCGCAGCCCAAACGTAAGCGAACCTTTTTAAAGAGCTATCCAGTAAAACCTTAACTTCTTCTTTGTGAGGAAAAGGTGGAACCCCTCCAACTTTGTAGCCTGTGAATTTGTACACTTCTTCTGGTGTGGCGATTCTCACCCTTTCACCCACGATTTGGGATAATTTGTTTGTGTCAACTCTTTTGTCACCAGAAATCACAACCACATACACTCTTTCACCCAAAAAAACTATGGATTTTGCGATTTGTGAAACGCTACAACCCAGCGCGTTTGCCGCAAGCTGCGAATTCTTTGTGCTTTGCTCAAACACTCTAAACTCCGCGTCAACACGATTATTCAAAAGAAAGCGTTTGACACTTTCCACAAAGTCTATCTGTACTATTAAAATATAAGCTATAACTAAAAAACAGATTTGAGTAATCCATTTATGGTGAAAAGTTGGTTTATCGTTGATGCGATTTACCGAAAGTGAACTGGTTCACGTAGAGCGTGGGGACACACAGAAGTTTGACTACTTAAACCTCGACGTTCGCACGTTTATAATCCTGTGCAAAGCGAAAGTCGAGGGATACACCACACTCAACTCGATTAGAAGGTTGTACGAAAAACACAAGCGCTCAAAGAGCGCAAAACACAGGCTTTACAGTTTGGTGAAAAACGGCTACTTAAGACCAGTAGGCGATGGAAAGTTCGTGCTCACAAAAAAGGCGCTCAGCGCGCTTGACACGATAACGCAAGCCGCAAACCTGACTTGGGAAAACAAGAATAGCTTTTAGTCACCCGCCTAAATTACTATCGTGTGAATTTCAAAGAAATCGAAGAGTATATTCAAAAGAAGAGGCAATCTTCAAAAGCTCCTTCAATTTCGATTTGCGTGTTCGATTCTGAAAAGGTGCTTTATGCAAACGCGTTCGGATTTAGGAATCTAGAGCTTGGGTTGAGCGCAACGCCCTATACGATTTACGGCGTGGGTTCGATCACAAAAAGCGTCACCGCGCTTTGCGTTTTACAACTTTACGAGAAGGGTTTGCTCGACTTGAATGACACAGTTTCTCAGCACTTGAAAAGCTTTGGGTTTGACGACTCTCTGGTTACGATCAAGCACCTTCTCACTCACACTAGTGGCATGCCTTCTTTGGGCGTTGCAGAGCGTATCATCGCACAAAGAATCGCAGGGGAAAAAAGCGGTGTCACGAACTTCGATGAATTTATCGGGTTACTAAAACGTGTAAATAGAGTTTTTCGTCCTGGTGAAAGATTTCTTTACTCAAATGAGGGTTACATGCTTCTTGGTAAAATCGTGGAAACTGTGAGCGGAGAGCGCTACGAAGACTATGTTTTAAAGCGTGTGATCAAACCCTTAGCACTTGTAAGAACTGGGTTTACGCTCAACGGCTACGAAGATGTGATGACGCCGTATCTTATAAAAACTCTACCAGAACGCTCTGTTTTTCCAAATCATTCGCTACTTCTACCAGCTGGTGGTCTTGTGAGTTGCGTGGTCGAGCTTGCTCAGTACGCGCGCAACTTTATCGTAGAAAACGAAAGCTTGTTACTCACAAAGCAGCTACTTGAAGAAGCGACACGTCCACATGTAAAGACAAATCTACCAACGCTTTTAGAAGAAGAGTGGTACGGATACGGATGGCAAGTGGCCAAAAGTTTCTTAGGTCAAACCTTGGTTTCGCACTCAGGAAATATTGCGGTTTGCTCCGCTTACTTGGGCTTTTTAAAAGACGCGAAAATTGGCGTTGCGCTCGCTTCAAACTCGGCCACAGCCCCGCTTGCTCAGATCGCGCTTTACACGCTTTCAGTTCTTTTGGAAAAAGACCCGAAAAAAGAGCTTTCTTTTGTTTTTTTGGACGAGCTACTTGACAGTTTTTGTGGGGTTTACGAGAGTTTTAGTGGCTCAACGCTTGTTGTTCGTAGGAGTGGTTACTCGCTATACGCTGAGATCACTACACAATTTGGAACAGAGCGCACAGCACTCTTACCAGGCAAAGATTTTTACAGTTACTACATACCCTCTTATTCTGGGAATATACCAGTTGAATTCTTTACTGAAAAGGGTGAAATGCGCGTTTTGGTCGAAAGAAATCTTTTTAAGAAGATTTCAAATCCTTGAGTTGACAAAATCGCTACCTTTGATCGCTTTGTCGTATTTGTTCAAGATTTGTTTGTCGTAGGTGATAATATAGCTATCGAGTTGTTCTGCGAGTGCGACATACAAAGCGTCGTACAAGGTAAGTCCAAGTGTAAAGGCGATTTTTATCGCGGGTTTTGTTAGTTCGTCGATTTGTTTTACTTCTAAGCCGATCATATTCAACGCGTCTAACGCGTCAATCACGTCTTTTTCCGTTGCGTTAGAAAAACGAAACGCATTGCCCAATTCAAGAAAAATGAGCGATGGAACACAGATTTTTAGCCTGCCAAGAATGTGCATGTCTCTTACTTTTCTCATTTCCAACGATTGTTCTTCGTTTACAAACCACTTTATTAGCGCGCTCGCATCAACGACTACTTTTTCCATCTTTCATCTCTCATTTCTCTTATGATTTGTTCACTTGGCTTTTCAAGTCTAATCTTCTTTGAAAGCCTGTCCATAATGTCAACCGATAATTTGCACCTTTCTTCATTGATTTTTTTCCGTATGGCCTCTCTCACAACTTCGCTCCAGTTTACATCTTTCAACTTTTTCATTTCTTGTTTGAGCTCTTCAGAAATTCGCACGACGATTTTGGATGACATCTTTGTATATACATCAATGAATATACAGATAAAGTTTTCTGCTTTTTTCTGTGTGGACAATTACAAAAGCCTGGGCACATCTGGTTGTGAGCTAAAACTATCAAAATCAAAAAGTTATTATATTCACTAGTGGTGCACACTTGTTTGTGCTAGAGATACTCAACTTTTTTGAAAAAGGCGGCTCAACCCTTTTGATCAAAGGCGAGCCTGGTGCTGGCAAAACCACGCTCGCTCTTACAATCGCAAAATCGCTCAACCCGAAAACGCTGGTGTACATGTCTACAAGGCTTTCTGAAGAACACCTGTTCGTGCAGTACCCTTGGCTAAAGACTATTGGCATCGAAGTAAAGGACTTTAGAATAGGAACCGCTGGAGTCTTTATAGAAAGCTATGTGGAGTCGCTAAAGAAACAAGGTTGTGTGATTGTGCTAGACTCTTGGGACGCTTTTTCTACCCTTCTTGATGCGCAAGATCGCATAAAAACGGAGTCCGCGATGATTTCGCTTGCGTCAACACCAGTTTCGGGTTCAAAAGTGATATTCGTAAGCGAAAGAAACGAAGTTTCGCCCCTTGACTACATGGTAGACGGTGTGATCGTCGTCACTTCTGAAGAATTGGATGGAAGAACAATCAGGCGAGTGGATTTAAAAAAGCTAAGAGGGGTGAGTGTTGACCATCGCGTAAGAGTGCTCACACTAGAAGGAGGCGTCGCAAAGCTCTTTGGGACCTACAAGGAGCCAGACTATAGCATAGCAAAGTACACCGAACCCGTCCCCGACAAAGAAGCGCTCTTTTCGCTTGGTTCGGAGTCTCTAGACAAAGCTTTTGGAGGTCTTAAGAAAGGTTCGGTTTTTACGGTTGAGTACACGCCAAAAGTTCCTTATAGCGCAGTAAGAATGCTCGCCGTACCCGCTCAAGTGAACTTTCTGAACTTGGGTAGGAGTGTGTTCGTCGTTCCGCTTGTTGGTTCAGAGTACCACGAATTCGCACAGCACTTAAAACGCATGGTAAAAACGCAAGCGTACACGCAAAACCTAAAGGTTTTTGAAGGAGAATCGCCTTCCAAAGAAAGCCTTTCAGACGTGTTTTTGCGCGTTCGCGAAGACATTGAGCAACTCAGAAAAAGATCGTCCAACGCGCTAGTTATGAGGGTTGTTAGCGTAAACCGGCTTGAAGGTGTAGCGGAAAAGAACGAGCTTATCGCGTATATTACCAGAGAAATCGAGGTAGCGCAAGCAAAAGGAGACCCAATGGTGTTTTACTTACCTTCTGATTCCGCTTTTTGTTCTTTGATACGATCTGTTTCAAGTCTCCATGTGAGACTTGACGTGGTGGACGGAACTGTGGTGGCAAGAGGTGAAAAGCCTTACACTCCGTTTTACGTGGTGGAATCGGACGTGAACAACCCGTTCTTCCCAGTTCTTACACCAGTTCTGTAAAGCTAATTAGGGTGTGTGGAAGTGTAAAACTGTGGTGTTAACACAAAAATCCGAATGGTTGCTCACAAATCGTTTCGGAGGGTATGCGTCTTCAACCTTTTCTTGTATCAACACAAGGACGTATCACGCTCTTTTGAATTCCGCGTCTCTCACAAAGGGCTTTAGAGTTCAGCTTTTGAACACACTCGAAGAACACGTTCAAATCGACGAAGAGGTGTATCCGCTTTCAGCCCATAGGTACAGAGATGTGATTTACCCAGAAGGTCACAAAAACTTGGAGTCTTTCGGGTTCAAAAAAAGGCAGGTGTGGTGGCAGTACAAACTCGGAGAGTTTCACGTGTATAAAACCATTTTGTTCAACACCGACAGAGAAAGCTTGGTGATCTCTTACTCTTCTACTAAACCTTTCGTCTTAAAACTGCGTCCGCTTTTAAGCTTTCGCTCTCATCATCTTTGTCAAAAGTGGGGAGAACCTTCGTTTGTTGTGGAAAAAGCGCAAAACGAAGTTGTTGTCAAAGAAGAAAAAACAAAGCCCACGCTTGTGTTTAGCACAAAAAGCGGTAGTTTTGTTCACTCGCAGGTTTGGTACTACGGCTTTCTTTACGAAGAAGACAAAGCGCGCGGCGTGAATCACATCGAGGACCTTTTTAGTCCTGGCGAATTCACCTTACAGGGTGATAGAGTAGAGCTAGACGTTCGCGTTGAACCAGCGTTAGAAGTTCGTCACCCCACGATAGACGAAGGTGAGCTTTCCAAATTTGTGGTTGACACACACGATTTTCAGGCGATCATCGCAGGCTATCACTGGTTTTGGGAGTGGTGCCGCGACTCTATGGTGGTTCTTCCTGTTTTGGTGGAAAGGACTCGCTCTTTGGATTTTGCAAGACGTGTGCTTACGAAATACTTTTCTGCAATGGATCAAGGATTTCTCCCAACTGGTTTTGACGAAAACAACAAACCGTTTTACACATCTGTGGATTCATCACTTTGGAGCGCGTACGCCGTAAAAAGAATAAGCGCGCTTGGCGCGCAAAACTTCGTGTTCGAATTCGTTCCTTATTTCGAAAAGATGTTCGAAGGCTATTCAAGTGGCTCAAAATTTGGTGTGAAGCTCACGCAAAGCTTGATTTACCACGCATCGCCAGGCGCCACTTGGATGGACGCCTCTTTTGAAGGCAAGTTCTTTACGCCTAGAACAGGTTATGCGGTCGAAGTGAACGCGTTATGGCTTTTGACTCTCAAGCTTTTGAGCGAGTACTCGCAAAACGCCTCAGATCGAGCTTATTTTGCGGAAGAGCTTAAAAAGGCAAACGAAAACTTCTTAAAGTTGTTTTCCTGTGAGCAAGGTCTTGCCGACACCTTGGATAACGAGTTCAAAAAAAGCCCCGAAATAAGACCCAATTCGCTTTTTGCGCTCGCCTTTGGCTTTGTGGACGAGCAAACCGCAAAAAGAACGCTATCAACTGTTAGGCGCCACCTTCTCACACCTTTTGGCATTAGAACCCTAAGCCCGCTCGATCCTTTGTACAAACCAAAATATGAAGGAGACAGAGAGGCTCGAGACGCCGCTTATCACAATGGTAGCGTTTGGCCTTGGCTAGTTGGCGCTTACTTTGATAGCTGTGAGCTTTATGACAGCGCGGAACTTGAGTACTTTTCAAGAACGATAAAACCGCTTTTAGAGTTCGCAAAACAAAACAACGGGCTTGTGCCAGAAATTTTTGATGGAGAGCCCCCTCACACACCGCGCGGTTGTATAGCGCAGGCGTGGAGTGTTTGCGAGCTACTCAGGGTGGCATCGAGATTAAAGCAAAAAGGATTACTTGGTACGAACCTTTGAAAATTCAAGATATGAGTAGTAAGGCGCGTCGATGTTCATCTTCCAAAACTCGGCAAAAATTTCTCCATAGTGGTGAATCACTTCTATTGGAACATGGTAAAGCACACTTTCTAGAGTGTATTGCGCCACGCGACCGTCGGGATATCTTCTTGTGACCACGCTCTTTAGGTCTTCTGGTTTAAGCTTTGAAAAGAATTGCTGTGTTTTCCTGTCGACCTCTTCCATATAGTTTTTCACGTCACTCAGCGTCCTGAAGTCTTCGAATCTCACTTGAGCTTCTTTGTGTAGCCCCGCAGCCCTGTAGTGTAACCAGTTGTCTTCGACCAAAATTGTGTGAAGTAAAACGTCTTTGATGCTGTAGAAGCTGAGCTCCCTGTTTTTCGTAAACTCTTCTTCTGGTAGTTTCTCAAGCGCTTCAAGAATCTTTTTGCGCTCCGCTTTAAAGTATTCAAAAAGCTCTTTGTAGTCCATCGCGTTTTTTTACCAAAAGACTCTTTAAAGCTTTTCAAACCTTTTTTGCTTGAGTTCTTGCATCACTTTTTGCACAACCTGTTCCACTTTTGACCACTCAACGCCTCTTTTTTCGACCAGTTGTTTTACGATTTGTTCAACTTTTGAGTAGCTCTTCTCCTTTTCGTTTAGAGTTTTCCAAGGAATTCCTCTAAGCGCTTCCGCAACTTCTTTGTCGTAGCTCAGCTCTCCCTTTACCATAAGAACAGCTATGATCGGATATCCTATATAATTTCGATAGAACGTTCCGTTGTCGTCGCTACTCACACGACCGTCTTCGATCCTAACGGTGTACTCCCTGTTACCAGTCGAAGCACGAACTTTGTAAGTTTTTTCAGAGACGACTCTTACTCTGCCATCCGCAACCGCACCGAGCGCTTCAAGCACCTTGATTCGAGGCGGTAGTTTGAGCATCATTGAATTTATTTCAAACCCGTTTAAACGCTTTTTGTTTTTGCGAGCACGCAAAGCGCCTCGTAAATCAGGTTTGCCGCAAGAAGAGCGGTGTTTTGACTTGGGGGGTCAAAAAGCGGCGAGACCTCAACGACGTCGAAACCCACAAGCTTGTACCCCAAAAGCGAACGGATGCACTCAAGCGCGTCCCAGCTTGTTATTCCGCCTACTTCTGGCGTGCCCGTTCCGCCGGCAAACGCAGGGTCAACAGCGTCTATGTCGAAAGACACGTAAAGCGGTTCGTTTGTCGGGAAAAACCGCCTTATTTCGTTCATAACTTGAGCGACGCCTTTTTCGTGAAACTCTCTTATCGTCTTTACAAGAATTGCGTTTTCTCTTGCGAACTCAAAGTCGCTTTTTGAATAAACGCTTCCTCGAATGCACGCTTGTGCGACTCTATTCAGCAACCCTTCTTCTATCGCCCTTCGTAGCCAAGTGCCGTGCGTGTACTTTTTGCCCCAGTAAGTGTCCCAAAAGTCAAAATGCGAATCGAAGTGTAACAGGTTTATTTTGCCGTGAACTAGTGCGATTTCCCTTAAAACAGGAAGCGTCAGTGAGTGGTCGCCGCCAGCGATGAACGGAACAACTTTGTTTTTCACGATCTTTCCAACATCTTTTTGAATTTTTTTGAACGTATCCTGAATATACCCTGGAACGACGTTCACGTCACCGTAGTCCACCACGTTCAAACTCTCAAATGGGGACACGTCTAAAAACATGTTGTAAGGCCTAAGAAGCCTAGACTGCTCCCTTATCGCTTGTGGGCCAAGCCTTGCGCCCGTTCGATAAGTCGTTCCGTCGTCAAAGGGTATTCCAAGAAAAACCGCGTGGATGTTCTTTAGTGTGCGCAAGTTTGGAAGTCTTGCAAAAGTGGCGACCTGTGTAAATCTCGGCGACTTCATCGCGTCTATTTGACGAACTTTTTTTGCCATACGAGTTGTTTTTTGAATAGCTTTTTAAAGTTAGCCAATCAAAGTGGCGCAAAGTGTGAACACAACGGCCGCGACTATGGGTATCACGAAGTTGTCGTCTAGTGGTGTGGGAAGCGCTTCTGTGAGTGTGGCCGCGATTGCGGTGAACGCCGAAGGAAGAAGTTTAAAGGAGATTAGGTAAATCGAAACAAAACTCACAACAAGCATAGCGCTTGAGCCTTCTAGTGTCTTTCTTGGGTTTAGTCTGAGAACAGTTCTACCTCTACTACCCACAACTGCGGCGGCGGTGTCGCCAAAAGTTAAAGAAAGAACGCCGGCGATCGCCGCGTCCTTTTGCGCGAACATATAAAGCAAGGAGAAAGCAAGAAAAGCCCAAAGAGGGGAGGAGAGGTGTAAAACGCGGTTTTCTTGCTTTTTCATTAGACCAAATCTAGTCGCCCAATCTTCAACCAAACCGTCTCCTCCCTTTTTGCTATGCAAAATCAGAAAGACGTAGCCAATGGTCGCCGCAACTGTGAGCGCTATCGCGATTTTCGTTTTGGATATCATGATTGACGTGGCGATTATCGAGCCACCAACCACGTGAGGAACTTTTCTTAATATCACGTTTTCTTCTGAACCTATCACCTTGCTCAGATCTTTTGTGCTAACAAGCGCGAAAATCGAAAGAAAAATCGTCAACGCGTTTTCCGCTTGTGGCAAAAACGCTGAACCTACAAGCGAAAGCGAAAGGATTCCAAGAAGAACAAAAAGGTCGGTGTACATTCTCTGTTTCAATTCAAAAAAGAAGCCTTTTGTGTGTTTATAAACGTATCACAAAAGTTTTAAAATGTATTTTTCAAGACTTTCAGAAACTTCGTCAAAAGAAGAAAAAACTGCGTGAACCACACCATTTTTTACGCACAACTCTTCAAGCTTTGAGCCCTTCACAACGAATCTAAAGTCCGCCCTTCTAATCGCTTGATAGTCGGATGGTCCATCGCCCAAGTAAATCACCTTTTTTCCAAGTATCTTGTTGTGCAAAACCAGATCCTCTTTAATGTTTTGCGTATGCGTGGTGTACATTTTGGGAAAAAACACTTTATAGCCTTGCTCAGTAGGGAGAGTTTTCGGAACTCTCACCCTTATTTTTTCGAAACCAAAGAATTTGAGAAGCTCTTTGACAACTATGTCAAGCCCGACGCTCACCACGACAAGCGGTAAACCTTTTTTGTTACACAAGCCTACAAAGCGAGCAAAGCCTTCCCTCAAAACCGCGACCTGTTTTGCGTATTTCACAATTTCTTCGCTAGACGCTCTTAAAAGCGCGTACTGCCTTTTCACTCGCTCGACAAGCTCGAGCATTCCTTTTTCGTAAAGCTCGTCTAAGCGCATCCACTCTTTGTCTGCGAACTTTTGTAAAACGCACTGCGTGTTGTCCGTCACGGTGATTGTGCCGTCGAAGTCGCTCACGACAATCGCGTTTGCGCGCAATTTTTCTCTTTTTACTTTTGTTTTGTGTGTCATAAAAAAGTAAGCAAAAAATATGAGGGCTTAAGAAGAGTGTTTATGGATTTGCAGAGGTTGGAAGAGCTTTTAAGGGTTCCAAGCGTTTCCGAGTTTGACCTTTCAAGCGAAGAGTTTTTGGTTTACACCACAAACTTGAGCGGTAGATGGCAACTTCACTTGTACGACAAACAAAACCACCTTCAGCTCACCTTTGACGAAAGAGCAAAGGAGTCACCAAAGTTTCTGAGCTCTCAAAAGATTGTTTACGCGTGTGATTTCTCAGGCGATGAAAATTTCGATTTGTTCGTTTTTGACATCAAAACGCGTAAAGAGCTTAATTTGACGCCTGACACACCGTTTTCAATTCTTCCAGATTGCTCTATATCGGAAACTGGTTTTGTGGCGTTTGTTTCAAACGAACACGGCAACTTCTCAAGCTATGTTTTGAACACGAAAACGCTAGAAAGAAAAAGGGTGACTTACCACAAATACTCGGATTCGCATGCGGAAATATCGCCCGATGGAAAGGCGCTTGCGGTCTCAAGCCTTGTTGAAGCTCAAAGCGAAGGGGTTTTTGTTTACTCGTTGGAAAAAGACGAGCAAATCACTCTTCTTGACCCGCTCACTTCGTTACCTCTAGAAGCGACGGCGCAGTGTTGGTCGAGCGACTCAAAAGCGCTTCTCTTTACATCTTCGTCAAAGGGCTGGGAGGACGTTGGTGTGTGGAAACTCGATTCGAACGAAATAATATGGGTGACACACGGAGGTGCGGAGTGTTACGAAGCGGTTTTTTCGAGCGATTCAAGAAAAATCGCGTACACCGAAAACAAGGAAGGGGATATGGCGCTTGTGATTTACGACACAACCACTCAAGAAAAGCTACACGTAACTCCAGGTCATGGTGTGGTAGAATCCCCAATTTTTTCAAAAGACGGCAAAAGGATTTACTTTGTTTACAGCGGGGCGAAAAACCCGCCAGACATTTGGTCGTACGATTTGAACGAACAAAGGTTTTATCAGGTCACAAAAAGCCTTCCAGAAAACCTTACGCAAGAGTTTGTGGAAGCAAGACACGTGTACTACCCATCAAAAGTGGACGGCACGATGATACCCGCGCTTTTGTACGAGCCCAAAGTGAACAAAAGAATCGCGGTGATCGACATACACGGAGGGCCGAGCGCACAGGCGTTAAACACTTGGAACCCGTTTGTTCAGTACCTTGTTTCAAACGGCTTCGTGGTGTTAAGGCCTAACTACAGAGGAAGCACTGGGTATGGCAGGCTTTACAGAGAGGCGAACAGATTCGTGATGGGCTCACACGACCTTCTTGACGTTGTAAGCGGAAAGCACTATCTTGTGAGCGCACACCTCGTCGACCCCAAAAAGGTTGGAGTGATGGGCGCGTCTTTTGGCGGTTATCTTACAATGTGCGCGCTCACGAACTATCCCGAAGAGTGGGCTTTTGGTGTGTCCATCGTGCCCTTTTTGAACTGGTTTACGGAAATTCAGAACGAAAGAGAGGACTTACGCTACTGGGACCTTGAAAACATGGGAGACCCAGAAAAGGACAAGGACAGGCTTTACCGCGCATCTCCCATCTTTTTCCTTGAAAAAATAAGCGCGCCTGTTCTTCTTATCGCTGGCGCAAACGACCCGCGATGTCCTGCTGAAGAAGCGCTTCAAGCAAAATCAAAGCTAGAAAGCCTTGGCAAGCGTTTTGAGTTCAAGCTGTACGAAGATGAAGGGCATGGTTTTCTAAAACTTGAAAACAAAATCGACGCGTACAAGAGAATAGCGAGATTCATAAGCGTTCACACACAAAACACTTTCGATTAAGATTTTTATTTTATAATTGTTTTAATTTTTAGTCGAAACTTTTTGTATACGTAATTAATATTTTCAGTTTACTATTTATCCTCTTACAAAAGTGTTAAAGATATGAGCGAAAAAGAAGAGTACGACGCGCTGGATTTGGTAAACATAGCTCGTTTGGTGTTGCAACGTTTTAGGGAGCGTTACGAAAAAAGAAAGTACGTCAAACTGGATTGTTTTATGGAAAAACCGAAAACTTTTGAAAGTGTTTTGAGCGTGTTTACCGCAAAAACGCGCTTTGAAGCGTTAAGGATTTTTGGTTGGCTTTCAAACACAAGGAAACACTTCTTTCGCAAAGAGCTCAAGCGCATCGTAAAAGCTTTCCAAGTGGTGAACCGATAAAACATGGTAGTTCACTCCAACCCTTTCGTACTGCGCAAGCCTTTCGGCCACTTGAGAAGGGTCGCCCACAAGCGCGTACTCCACAAAATCTTCTAGCGTGTCACCAAACTTTTGAGAGTAGATTTGCGCTTTTTTGAGCGCTTCCTCACTGGTTTTTTCCAAAACGAGCAAAAGGTGGCTTGCCACAGTAAAGTTGGAAGGAAGCGTGACGCCTTTCAGCTTTTGTTCGTACTCTTTAGTGGTCAAATCCGTGGGAATCCACCCATCGGCAAGTTTGAGCGCCCTTTTTAACGCCTTGTTCGAGTTACCGCCCACCCAGATTTTCGGTTTTTCTCCTTTCGGTAGCTCAAGCTCGATTTTTCCGTAGTAACGAGTTTGCACGTTGAGCTCACCTCCAGCGCACGCAAGTGTAAATAGCTCAAGCCACTCGTCCATGATTTCTCCTCTTTTACTAAAAGGCACGGAAAGCGAGCTAAACTCCCACTCTCTCCATCCGACGCCTACGCCTAGAATAAGCCTTTTACCACTTACACGGTTTATATGGGCGCACGTTTTTGCGGTGATCAGAGGGTTTCTTAAAGGCGCAACAAGAACGCACGTTCCAGCGTTGATGTGGGAGCTACCGCACAAAAAGGCTGTGAGTGTAGTGAGCGGTTCATAGGAAGAAGAGAGGCTGTCTGCGACAAACACGCCGTCAAACCCAAGCTCCTCGATTTTTGACGCCTTTTTCATCAAAAGCTGAATATCTTCATCTTGAAAAACTGGTACGTGTACACCAACTTTTTTCATACAAAGGTTTACGAAAACTCAAAGAAACGCTTTTCGGTTTCGCTTGCGCTCACCGATACTGCTTTAAGGCGACGCAGCCATCCACGCGTTCTTCTAGTGTAAAGGCGTTGCACTCTACGTCTCTTGCAGTTTCGATTCTCTTATCCACTTTGACGCGAGTAAAGTTGCGCTCACAACTGTGGCGAGCACTGTAACAACCAACCTTGCCAGCCGAGTACACTTCGGCAAGATACGTGGTCAGTAAAGCGCCAACTATGCTACACAGCGTTCTGAGCAAGCCCGAAAACGAGCTCACACGCACATACGTTTCCTTGGGCACAGAAACAAACTGGTATGCTTGGTCGTGTACGTTCGCTAAGTAGAAAATCACACCAGCAACTGTCAAAAACGACAAAATCACGGGGTACACTGGAAAAATCGCTACGACCACGTCCATGGCAAAAGCCGTGGTGTAAAGCAGGTAAACGTGTAAGCCTGTGCGCGGTTTGATGTAACCCGCAAGAAACGTGCCTGCGGCGCTTCCGGCAACCCCTAAAGCCTGTAGCAATCCGAGTTTGAACGCAAAAAGTTTCACCCAAAAAGCAGACCTATCACAAGAACGTAGATTCCGCAGAAAGCTACGCGTAAAACCTACAAGCGTGAAAGAAGCGTACAACTTAGACACCAAGTCTCGAAAAACGGAAAGCCCTTCCATAAGCCTTTTAGTGTAGCTACTTGTGCTCGAAACGATTTGTGGTTTAAAGCTCGGTAGCCTTGTAAAGAAGTAGATCTGCGCGACAAGCTAAGCGGTGCTAGAAGCGTAAAGCCAATGTTGTGTGTGAACTCCACGGCTAACCCTACGGCGATGGGTGAAACAGCGCTTGAAACCTGAAAGATCGCGCCTGTCAAGCTGTTCACCTGCGCCGCTACTTTTTGGGTTGTGATGACGCTCCTATATGAGGGTGACAAAGCGCTGTTCATGGTGTTGAACGCGATGGATGAAAGACATATGATTAGTAAGTAGAACACGATTGACGCGTGTGTCAAGAAAACGTAAAGAATCAAGCACAAAGTCTAACGACCGCATATTAACCATCACTTTTTTCTTGTCTGAAGCGTCGATACGGGCGCTCAGAAACAGCACAAAGAGGGACGCGGTAACAGGAATCACTAGGTTCAGTCCTAAATAGAACGTGTTTTGATATGTAGAAGCAAGATGAAGTGTATTGATAAAGTTTACCAAACCAGATTCGATAGACCCCAAAATGTCAGCCAAAAACAAATTTCTTATAATTCTATCACTAAGAATACCATGCCATATTAAGCAACTCATTAATATAAAGCGTTTATGAATCCAATGGGCATGCAAGCTCGTCTCTTTTCCCGTGAAAAGCGCTCGGTTTCATCACATCAGCTTTTTCGTGTCAATCATGCCAGCGGAATTAAGTTTTCCGATTGTGCTTCTATCATTGCGTAACAAAACGGTGCACTTAAGTTTCCAAGGCAACTCCATTGACACAGAAATTTAATTTCGTAGCGTAACACACGCCTTTAACAACTTTTTTGTTTTTATTCTTTCGATTTTGTGATGAGCTCTTACACCACGGTTTTGTCGTCTAAAATCGGTGGTATATCATCGTACCACCGAGTAAAGAGGTCTAATGAATGCGCTAAATCTTTTGTCACCGTTTAGCTTTTTGTGATAAATCAGCTAATGGTTTAACAACACTCGTTTTTATATAAGCAAAGGTGATAGTGTAAGGATAACAGCTTAGTAAGCCAATCAACGAAACTTTTCAATATATGTTCACAATACACTACGCACACTAGTGTCCTCACAACGCTTAATATTTTCAAGCGATTTTCAAAAGCCGTGGATTTGAAAAGAATTCTTTTTCTTGCCTTCGCTTATCGAGCAAGCGCAAACATGCTTCAAACTAGCGTTCCGCTTTACGCAAGATACACGCTAAAACTATCGGACGGTGCGACCTCCATCCTTGTCACGCTTTCAAACGTGATTGCCGTTTTCTCTTTTTTGCTTTTGATTTCGTTTAGGCGCGATTTGAAAAAAGCGTTGTGCGTTTGCTTTCTCTTAATGTGCGCCGGAACTTCACTCATACTCTTTGCACGTAGCTTTTTAGCCCTTTTTCTTTGTTTTGCGTTGGCGAACCTTGGTAGCGCACCACTACAATCTTTGCTATTTACGTCCACAGTTTTTGCGAGCAAAAAGGAAACAAGCTTCAAAAACGTCTCTCTTTTTACTTCTGCTTTGAGCCTAAGTCTTGTTCTTGGTCCGCTTTACCAAGCTTTGGTGTTAAGGCTGTTTCAAAACAACCTTTTGCTTTCTATGTTAAGCTTTCTTCCATTCACGCTTTGCGCTCTTATTGTGTGCTTGTTCACACACCTCCACACAACGGCGTCTTTTGAGTTCGGAAAAATAGACTTTTTGCGTGACAAAGCGTACATCACAGCGCTTCTTGTTGAAGCGATGTACGCACTGCCGTTCGTCGCGCTTCTCACTTTTGGGGGTATTTTCTTAAAGGAAAGATTTTCTGTTTCGCTTTCTTTGGTCGAGCTTCTTTATTCCTTATTCTTCGTTACCTCCTTTTTGACAAGGTTTGCGCTATCAAAGTTCGCACAAAAAAGGTTTGCGCTTGTCACTTTTTCAACTTTTTTGACAATTTTTTCTCTTGTAGCGCTTTCCTTTTCTCAAAACTTGGTTATCACATCTTTTCTCTTTGTGCTTTTGGGTTTTCCGCACGGTGTGACCTACCCTCTTTCGTCAAGCTACGTCGCTGAATCTGTAAAAAAGGAAAGGCTGACTTTCGCTTCGTCTATTTCTCAAAGCTTTTTCGGTGTCACGAGCTTTTTGGCGATTCCGTTTGTCGGATACGTCGGAGAAATTTTTGGCTTGGGGTTTGCGTTTTTGCTTCTTACACCTTTCATTTTTGCTTTGTACTTGGGGTTTAGCTTGCTAAACTCGTGACAAACTTTTTTGTGTCCAAAACTTTTTTTTGTCGAAACAACACTGCTTGTGGTAATGAATAAATCGCTTTTTTGATTTATCCAAATCATGTATCCAGAGCGTGTGAAACTGAGAACCAGTCAAGAAATTGCGGCGATCGCGCTTCTTTCTCCTTTGGCCTTCGTGCTAAGCGCTTACGGTCCAAGAATCCCATTCCCTCCTTTGCCTTATCTGCTGTTTGAGCTATGGGAAATTCCGGTTTACTTTGCGCTTTATCTTTTCGGTTTTCGCGTAGCGTTTTTCGTTGAACTCGTAAACTACGTCGCAACCCAATTACGCCCTTCGACAATTCTTTTTGGGCCTGTGTACAGCCTTAATGCGGTTTTGTGGACTTTGATTGGCGCGTATTTCGGCTTAAAGATTCCTTTTAAAGCGAGAATTGTTCCCTCGTTGTTGTTGGCGCTACTTTTAAGAATTGCAGGAACAACCGCGTTTAACTACGTGTTTATTCAGCTTCCTGCGCCGTTTGGGTTCAGCTTTCCTGCGCAGGCGTTTCTTGCGGTGCTTTATCTTTACGTGGTTTTTAACGCAATCCTTGGTGGGTATTCCATTGTTTTGGCGTTTTACTTGGCTCAGGCGGTGAAATTAAGGCTTAAAGAAAGTCGGTGAGAGATTTTTCTTTTGCTTGTTGTTTTTTCAAGTTAAAGAGGTTGTAAAGCCTTTTTGCTTTAGCAGCCCCCACAACCGCCTCAAGCTTTGAGTAAGACGCGGAAAAAATCGCAGAAAGGCTACCAAACTCTTGTAGTAGCCTATTTGCGGTCACAGGTCCAACGCCCGGAAGCGATGAAAGAACGTTTAAAACCTCTAACTCGGCTCTACCGCTTTTCGGTTTTCTTCTGATAAGTGGCTCAAAGCCACGCTTTTCGGCTTCGCTCGACTTTTGTATAAGCCACCTTAAGAACTCAGCCGCTTGCTTTTCTTCTTCAAATACCACAATTGCTACACCCTTTAGCGTAGTCCAAGCCAAGCTTGAGTATAGTAGTGAGGTGTTTGGGGAAAGCTTTTCCGCTTCTTTTAGACTACCGATCACCAAAAGCGACCTTCTTTCGTAAACTTCGCACATTCTTGTGATCTGGTCGACAAGCCTCCCATCCAAAATCGAGGACACCAAATCGTGAACGCTCTTTCTTTCTATCGCATATCCCCCTGAAACAACATAGTCTGCGACGTCAAGCCTGTCAAACGAAGGTTGATAGCCCATCGCGCTCAGCAATTCAAGAAGCGTTGAGCCCTTTTCTCTATAGTCTGCCACGAAAAGGTGTTTCATCACACAAACATTCTTTTTGTGAACACTTAAACTGTTCGGGACCATAACGACACAAAAACGCTACTCAACGACATGGCAAGAGCCGCAAACTCTGGTCTCATCACAAAGCCAAGTTTGAAGAGCGCGCCCGCCGCGATGGGTATGAGAAGCGCGTTGTAACCAAACGCCCAGCCCAAATTCTGCTTGACTTTACTCACAGTTCTTTGTGAAAGCTTTATCAACTTGATCACCCCTTTGAGATTTGGCTGTGCAAGCGCTATATCCGCTATAGCTTTTGCGATATCAGTGCCGAACGCAACCCCTATATCTGAAGCGCTCAAAGCCTGAGCGTCGTTCACACCATCTCCAACAAACATCACAACACCTTCTTTTTTGAGGTTGGTGACAAGCTGCGCCTTATCCCAGGGTTTAAGACCAGCGTACACTTCTTCTATTCCCACCTCTTTTGCGACGCGCTTTGCCGAAGCCTCGGAATCGCCCGTCACAATACACACCCTAATTCTGTTTTTCTTTAACCACTCGACCACTTGTTTTGCGTTTTCCCTTATTTTTGAATCGAGCGTCACTACCGCCGCGGGCTTTCCGTCAAGCGCAACGAAAACCGTTGAGAGCTCGTGGTTTTCTATCGGAAATGGAGTTTCACAGTTAGATTCCACAAATCTTCTTTCTCCTACTACCACTTTTTTTCCGAGCACAACGCCGGCCACACCTTCTCCAGCGAACGACTCAAACTCCGTGGGCTCTAGATCATCTTTTAAAAAGCGCTTGACGATCGCCTTCGCATAAGGGTGTTCGCTTCTTTTTTCCAAAACCGCGGCATAGCTGAGAGCGCCTGGAACTAGCTCTTTGTAGCCGACCACGGTGAACTCGTCCTCAGTGAGCGTGCCCGTTTTGTCGAAGAGCACTATGTCAACCTTTGACGCTTTCTCGAGCGCTTCACCTCTTTTTACCACGATACCGCTTTTTGCGGCTTTGTTTATCGCCGCAGAAATCGCAAGTGGTGTTGCAAGACCGAGCGCGCAAGGGCAAGACACCGCAAGCACTGAAAGAGAAAACAGGAGAGCTTGAGCCGCGCTAACGTGAAACACAAAGAACCAAGCAGAAAACGTAAGAAAAGAAGCCACGACAACAATCGGCGTGAAAACCGAAGAAAGTTTGTCAACGGTTCTTTGAATTGGAAGCTTCGCTCCTCTTGCTTGCTTTACAAATTCGGCAACTCGGTTCACGTACGCTCTTGAGCCAACGCGCGTAGCGTAAATCAAAAGACTTCCTGAAATAACCGTTGAACCAGAAATCACCGCACTGCCCTTTTGCTTTATTACAGGCTTGGCTTCACCAGTGAGAATCGCCTCGTTCACCTCAGCCTTGCCTTCTTCCACAACACCATCGACTGGTATGCTTTCTCCAGGTTTTACCAATACCAGGTCGCCAACTTTTACGCTCGCTTGGTCTACTGTGACGGCTTTTCCGTCGCGTATCACGCTTACGCTCTTTTGAGCGATCGACGAAACGCTTTCCACCATTTTGGTTTTGATAGAGAGCTCTAGCGTTCTTCCGACAAGGATAAACGGAATTAAAAGCGCGGCTACGTCGATGAACTGAGATATTCCGTATTGCAAAAAGCTGTACAAAGCGTACGCGAACGCCACGCCCGAAGACAAAGAAACGAGCGTGTCCATGTTTGACGTTTTGTTTTTGAGCGCCCTGTAAGCGCCTCGGTAAAAGATCGATCCGCTGTACAACTGAACTGGTAACACACTTACGAGAGAAAGAAGCTCAAACCGCAAAAGGTAAAAAACGAGAGAAAGCGCGCCGAACACCGAACCCACGACCAGCCTTTTTTTGTACTTCGAAAATTCTCTTTTTAAAAGCGACGACTCTTCCACTTGTGATTGTAGAATTTTAAACGAATACCCTCTTTTTCTAAGCCAATCTTCGATTTCTGTTGCACCCAAAGAGTACGGATTGTACTCAATTTTCAAGCTGTGAGTGACGTAGTTTGGCGTGACTTCTATAACGCCCTTCGTTTTTTCCAAGCTGTTCGAAACGTAAGAAATTTCGTCTTCTGAAACGTTTTCAAGCTCAACCAAAAGGTAAGCCGTAAGAACGTCATACCCCGCTTGCCTTATTGCCTCAACAATTTGTTTTGCGCTCAACCCTTGGTGTTCAACCACCGCCTCTTCAGTCGCAAGATTCACTGAAACGCTCTTTACCCCAAGCTTTTTTATCGCGCTTTCAACGGTGACGCTACACGTTGCGCAGTGCATGCCAACGATCTTGAACTCTTCCAAAACTTCGCTCATTCCATCCCCTTCGGTCCTTCTTTTAAAAAAAGCTCTGGATTTTGGTCAAACCTCTTTTTACAATTAACGCTACAAAAGTAGTAAGTCTTGCCTTTGTAGAGCGATTTCAAAGAGCTCTTAGAAACCTCCATGCCGCAAACCGGGTCTTTCTCCAAAGTTATCACCTATACTTAATGGTTTATCGCAAATTAAGTCTTATTAGTTACAAATTGAACAAAAAAATAGGGTCAAAAGTTGCAAATTGCTCATAATCTCACGAAAACAGAAAACAGAGTGCTTTCACTTCTTGTTAACGACGCAAGAATGCCAGTTTCAAAGATCTCTCGAGAAATTGGTGTGAGCCGTGCGAGTGTGAACAGAGCGATTTACTCGTTGTTGAAAAAAGGGTACATAAAAAGGTTTACGGTGGAGCTTGGTGAAAGCGCGCAAGACACAAAGGTGTTCGTGAAAACCACAAAGAAGCCGGAAGGCGTGGAGCACTATGAGTTGCTCGATGGCTCTTATCTCGCTGTTTTGCGCGTCACCTCTTTACAGCAGCTAAAAAACGAGTTAGACGCGATTCAAGCCGTTTGTGAGGTGATGATCGCAAAAACCCACTTTCCGAGCGTCAAGCAAACTGTTTTTGTGGTGCTGTGCGACAAGTGCGGCAAACCGATTCAAGGAGATGCGCTGATAGTAAAAAGAGGAAGAAAGACCCTTTACGCGTGTTGCGAAACCTGTAAAGAAGAGCTTCAAAAAAAGTAAAGGAAAGAAAAAAGATTCACTTGTACTTAAGCCTGGCAATGTACGGATAGCCGTCTGATCCTCTGTATCTTAGTATGATGTAAGAGCCTTTTGTCGAAATTTCCGGGAATAAGTACCCAAGCTCTTCAAGAGCTTGCTCCGCACCCTTCGCGTCGCCTGACCTTACAAACTTTCTTATGAGCGCGCGGTGTTCCTTGGGAAGAGGTGGCGAAGGTTTGGGCTTGAGCTTGGGCGTGTCGCTAAGCTCGGTGTGCTCGTTAACTTGGTTTTTTGTGGCTTCGGGTGTTTGCACGGTTTCTTGGGCTACTCCACGCAGGTAGTCGCCCACATCACCTCCGTGTGCTGTTTCAGGGGTTGCCGCAAGGTTTTGAACGCTTCCGAGCGTTTCAACTTTTTTTTGTTTTGCAAAAAGGCCAAGGAAAAACGCCTTTAATTTTGCCGCGATTTTGCTGAACGCTTGAGTCAACCATGAAAAGTAGCTCTTTTTTTGTAAAGTTGGTTGTTGGCTCATCATGTATAATAAGTTCGAAAAGAGTTAAGTGGTATACCGAAAGTATTTTCTTACATAGAAGAAGAAAAGGGTTTTACGGGATTTAGAAGGATATATTTAAAAAATAAAAATGAAAGTAAAAACAAAAAATGAGGGGTTACTCGAACTCTTTACCTAGTTGCGGAAACTTTGTGAGTGGTAGCCCAAGCTCGCTTTGTAGCTTTCTGATTCTTCTTGCGTACTCTTTTTGTTTGTCGAGCTCGCCCTTTGCCTTTGCGATTTTATACCCCTTCCACGCGGCTTTCAGCGCGTTCCAGGTTTGCCCTACCGTGTACTTCTTTTCACTTGAAGACATTTAATCCACCTCATACTTCATGATGAAGTGGTGAAATATATACCTTTTGGTTGAGGAGTCCACGCTTGTTCGCATCTTGGAACGCTCAAGTTTTCATATGCTAACGACGCTCCTTCCTAGCTCGACTGAGGGCTTATGGGATTGAGGTGAGTAGCATCTCTAAGGGCTAGAGCTTAATGCCATGAAAGTCTTTATGTGGAGGGCGCTTTGCTGTTCCCGGCTATTTTACCAAATGATGGATGTAGCTCCAAATCGATGTGTGAGCAATGAGCTAGAAGGAAATCCTTGGCCTTGATAGGTGGGTGGATGTCAGAGGTATCGATTATTCAAAACGCAATGCCAAAGAATTCGTTTTTAAGAAAAAACCCTATTACTTGGCGCGTCTTTTTGTGCACGTGCCGCCTCTTTGCGGAATCACCGTGTTGGATTTGACAAGGGCTATGGCTGGTCCCTTTGCCACAATGCTACTTGCGGATTTTGGTGCCGAGGTGATAAAGGTTGAACCGTTAAGCGGCGATGAGACAAGAATGTGGGGTCCTCCTTTCGTTGACGGACAAAGCACGTACTTTCTTAGCGTGAACCGTAACAAGAAAAGCGTTTGCGTTGATTTAAGAAGTGAAGAGGGGAAAAACATAGTAAGAAAACTCGCATCGTCTTGTGACGTTTTGATCGAAAACTTTAGACCTGGTGTTGTCAAGGCGATGAATTTGGACTACGATTCGGTTTCAAAGATCAATCCAAAAGTGGTTTACTGCTCAATTTCCGGTTTTGGTGAAAGCGGTCCTTGGAGCTCGAAACCTGGATACGACTTAGTGGCGCTTGCGGAAAGCGGAATGATGCACCTAACTGGTGAACCTGACGGTGAACCTGTTAAGTTTGCGGTTCCAGTTGCTGACATTTCCGCTGGTTTGTTTGCGGCTTTTAGCATCGCGTGTGCGCTATACAGGCGACAAATCGACGGAAAAGGCGAGTATATCGAGGTGTCGCTTTACGAATCCATGCTTTATATGCTTACGCATCAAGCTCAGGCTTTTTTGAGCGCACACGAAAAACCAAAAAGGCTAGGTTCCGCCCACCCAAGTATTGCGCCCTATAGAGCGTACAGGGCTATGGACGGTTATTTGGTGGTGTGCGTTGGCAACGACTCTTTATGGAAGAAGCTGTGCGAAGCGATAGGAAAAACTGAGTTGTGCGAAACACAAGAGTTTCTGACAAATCCTCTAAGAGTGAAAAACCGGGAAAAACTGGATTCTGTGTTGCAATCTATATTCGAAAAGGACACAGTAGACGCTTGGATACGCAAACTCGAAGCTAGTGGTGTGCCTTGTGCAAAAGTAAGGGACATAGAAGAGGCGTTGCTCAATCCTCATGCGAAAGAAAGAGAAGTAATACAAAGGATTTCGCATCCGCTACTCAAAGAGCTTGACGTGGTGTTTAGCCCACCAAGGCTCAAAAACAATCCCGCAGCGCTAAGCTCCCCTCCTCCACTATTAGGCTCCCACACGCTAGAAGTGCTTTTAAAGCTTGGATACACCCAAAATGAAGTGAAAGAGCTTGAGTCGAAGGGGGTTGTGAAACTCGCTACTCCACTTTAACTTCAACACTCACACCATTAGTGATCGAAAAAATCGTGGCGCATCTTTTTTTCGCAACTTCGACAAGCTCTTTTAGTTGGTCAAAATCGCTCGAAACTTTGATTTCAAGCGATTCTACGATCGGCTCATCCGATAAGCCAAAAGTTTTAAGCTCGTTGGTTTGAATTCTTGCGTGTATTTCAAGCCTGTTAAGAACTACGCCTTGTAGCGTCGCAGTCAGAACGAGCGTGCTCGCAAACGAAGAAACCACCCCAAAAAGAAAGATGCTCAACGGATCTGGCGCCTTTCCTTCGCCACCCTTTTCGATCGCTTCATCAGCTTCAAGCTCAAACTTGTTTTCGCCGTTGTCGATCGTCGCCTTAAACTGCGGCGACCCTAAAAAGCTCCAACGGGCGTTTAAAAAAGTGGATTTTCTTCTTGCTTGAGGATCCGCCTTTATTCTTTGTATAGTTTTTGAAAGAGCGTCGAGCCTTACGTTGTTTAGCCGCATAACCTGCTTTTTTCCAAATTCTTAAAAGTTTTGTCGAAAATGTTTGACAACACCCATAAATCTCACAAAGAGTAAAGCTATCGATGGCGGTTTTCGCACTTAAAGCGCGGGTGTGGGGGGTGGTTCAAGGCGTGGGCTTTAGGGCTTACGCGCGCTCACTCGCAAACAGCCTTTCGCTTTCGGGGTACGCAAAGAACCTTCCAGATGGTTCCGTGGAAATCTTTGTTCAGGGAAAACGCGAGTCGATAGACGCTTTTATTTCTCACATAAAAAACGCGCCTCCGCCTATCCTAGTTCAAAAAATCTCTACACAAGAAGTGAAACCCGACGAAACAGTTAAGGGCTTTAAAATATTATAGTTTTAGAGTATTTAAACATTGTTGAAGTGATAGATGAAGGTGACAGAAGTGACGCTAAAAGTGTTTGGAGGAAACTCAAGGGAAGTTGTGGCGGCACCTCTTGAAAGCGCAGAGCTTGGCGAGCTTTTCGTGTACAACAACGGCTCAAAGCGCATTCTTTTAAAGCTCACAAAGTTCGAATACGTCTCAACGATCAACGAGCAGTTTCTTGCTGAAATGAGCAAACAGAGCGCAAACGCTAAACCTTATACGCTCACGTACGCTGGTTCTCCTGTGACGCTTATCGTTAAACTAAAACCGCTTGTTGAAATCGACGGTTCAAGTGTAAAAACCGTAAGAAGCGCAATCCCTCCTGGGTGTGAACTCAAAGAAGCTCGTGCTGAAGACCTGAGCTTTCTTAAAAAACCCGGGGGCCTTTACTTGGGCGATGTGAGAAGTGGGAACAAGAACTTGGGTGTTAAGGTGATACTCGACCCAAAAAAAGTTGTGTTGACGCACGTTCTTGTTGCTGCAACCACAGGAAGAGGAAAGAGCAACCTTCTAAAGGTTCTTCTTTGGTCGCTTATGGACTCCCCAAAGCTCGGAGTGGTCGTGATGGACCCTCACAGAGAGTATTACGAAGCGTTGAGAGACCATCCGAATGCGAGCGAAAGCCTTGTTTCGTTCAGTCCAAATCCCAAAGGCGAAGCAAAGCTTGCGGTGAGCACAAGACTCATTAGACCTGTGCACATAAACGGCGTGATAAAACTTAGTGAGGCGCAGGAGAGAGAAGCGGAGCTACTTTCAAGACGTTCTGAAAACAGTTTCGGTGATGAATGGATTGAAGCGCTCATAGACGGAAGAGCTTATGAAAATCTTGAAAACAACGACCCAGAAAAAACCGCGAGGTACGTGCTTTCAAGAAAACTTGGCAGACTTCTTTCGCTCGACCAAGAAGGACACTATGGCATTTTTAAAATGCCTTCTAAACTGAAAGCTGGGGAGATTTCTGGCGAACACTTCTTTGAACAACTGGATAGCGCGCTAGAACAAAAAAAGGTTGTGGTGATCGACACAAGCACGATAAGCGCCGATGCCGAGCTTTTACTTGGCAATATGGTCGCACACCATATCCTGGATAAGCGAATTAAGCAAAAGCAGGAAGGAAAGGAGCCCACACCCGTGGCTGTAGTGCTTGAAGAAGCACCACGCGTTTTGAGCAAGGACTCCCCGCCAAACGCTTATATGAGGATCGCAAGAGAGGGAAGAAAATTCAACGTGGGTCTTATCGCGGTTTCTCAGCTAATAAGCGTGATACCCGAAGACATTCTTGCGAACATAAACACCAAGATTTACATGGGAATGGCAAGTGGCAAGGAAAGAAGGGCTGCGATAGACAACGCGCTAAACGACATGGAAAACGAGGAAGACGAGCTGTTAAGACTAGACGTAGGCGAAGCGGTTCTCACATCCTCTGTGATCGGGTTTGCTCTTCCACTCAAGATTCCGTTTGTGGACGAGCTTAAAAGAAGCTTGCCAAGCGAAAGTTTGTCACCAAAAAAGCTGATCGAGGAGTGATCGCTTTGGCAATCTTCGCTCACCTCTCTGATTTGCACGTCGGTGGTCTTACGGAGAAGTTTCTAAGAAAAAAAGAAGAAGAAACCGTAAACGCGTTTGTGGAAGAGTGCTTAAAGGAAAAAGTGGACTTTGTGTTAATCTCTGGCGACCTTTTTGACAGCAACATTCCGCCTTTGAGCGAGGCCATAATGCTCACAAAACACCTAAGAGCGCTCAGAGACCGAGGTACAAGGATTTACGCGATTTACGGTAACCACGATTACTCGGCGCTACACTCGTCCATGATAGAGCTACTTGCGGCGGATGGTCTTCTCACGCTGGTTGAAGGTGCTGTGAAAGATCCTAGTGGTATCGTGATCAACGGCGTACACGGTAGACCTGGTGCAAAGGAAGTGGTGCTTTTTGAGCGCGCAGAAAACTTAGAGCACAAAGGAAGTGAACCCGCGGTCTTTATGTTTCACACAGCGATTTACGAAACTGGGTTGATTCCAAGAAGCGAAGAAACGATCGCGCTAAGCAAGCTTCCTCAGGGTTATAGCTATTACGCAGCAGGTCACATCCACAAAAGGCTTGAGCTCAAAACAAAGGATGGAAAACCGGTGAACTACCCAGGTCCTCTTTTCGTGGGCTACGGACTTGGGGATTTGGAAAGCTATCTTAAAGGCGAACAAAGAGGTTTTTATTTTGTTCAACTTGAACGCGAAACGCTCGATTTCGAATACGTTCCGCTTAGACTCCTTGAAGGTGAATACATCGAAATTTCAGCCGAAGGAAAGTCCGACGCGGATTTGTGCGAACAAGTGTGCGAGCGAGTAAGGCAGAGCGCATCCCGCTTATCGAAAGAGGCGCTAATACTTGTGAAAATATGGGGAAAGCTTGCGAGCGGAAGAAGGTCGAGCGTCATAAGAAGGTTGAGCTCTTTGGCAAAAGAGGTGGGAGTTGAGCTCAAGTTCAACGACAGAGCGCTTCTTGACCCTGAGGAGGTTGTGGTGGAGCGCGGAGAGGAGTTTGAAAAGCGCGCGCTTGAAGCGCTCGCTTCTTCCTTTCCCGCCAAGGTTAGTGTGGAATTCGTCTCTTCTTTGATAGACACACTCGGTGAAGAAAAGAGGGAGGGAGAAACGGATGCGGATTATGAAGAAAAAATCAAGGCTCAAGTGTTAAAGAAGCTCGAAGAAGCAACGGGTGAAAGCTTTGAACTACAAGATTAGACAAGTTCACCTCAAAAACATAAAAAGCCATGTGGACACAACGCTTGAGTTTTCAAGCGGAATCAACATAATAGAAGGCGATGTGGGTAGTGGAAAATCCACGATACTTCAGAGTATAGAAGCCGCGCTTTTTGGCTACGACATAACAAAGCTAATCAGGGTGAACGAGGAAAACTGTCAGATTGCGCTAAAGCTTGAGCCAGATTTGCAGATAGAGTGGAACGTTCGCTCAAAGAAAAACCAAGGCGCCAGGGTTTTGATAAACGGCGAACTACACACACTTACTGCCAAAGAAATGAGAGAGTTCGTGGTAAAAAAGCTAAGAATCCCAGAAAGCACGGGTTGGAGGGAGCCAAAACTTTTTAGAGCGGCGGTGTACATCAGACAAGAAGAGTTAAAGACGCTTTTAGACGAATCAACAAGCGCAGAAGAGCTTGTGAGAAGGGCCACAGGTGTTACGAAGTTTTCGGTCGCGGTGCAAAACGCAAAACGCGTGAACAGACAGCTTGACACCCTTTCTCAAGCGTTAAGAAACACGCTAAATCTTGTTCAATCTCGTGTAGAAAGGAACAAGGACGCCGAAGAAAATCTCAAGCGATACAAAGCACAGCTAGAGGAAGAGCTTGCAACACTTGAAACTCTTGAAAAGATGTACCAAGAGTTAGAGCAAAAGAACCGCAAAGCGTTCGAAGAATACTCGTTGATTTCAAACAAGATACACGCTGAAACGCAAGCTCTAAAAAGCTTTGAAGAAGATTTGGGCATCACTAGCGAACAAAGACAGAGTTTAGAGAAAGAAGTTAAGGCGTTAGAGGACGAGCTTTTGGCGCAAGAAGCTCCGAAGCTTTTGAGCGACGATTTGGAAGAAATAAACTCAAAACTCAAAGAGCTACAAAGAGAGCTTGCGAGAGTGAACAGAGAAAAGGGTGTGCTTGAAAACCAAAAAAGACAGCTTTCCGAGCTTGAAAAAGAAAAGCAAGCGTTAGAATCCGAGATAGACTTTGGTTTGGACTTGGACGCGCTTACGGATAGTGTGAAAAAGCTCGATCAAAAAAAGGAAGAGCTTTTAAAGGAAATCGCAAAGCTTGAGTCGCTCATCCAAGGTCATTCAAAGCTTGTGCAAACTGGCGAGTGTTACGTGTGCGGCGCAAAGGTTGACACAAAAAGCTGGAAAAAGCACCTCGAAGAAGAAGAACAAACACTCAATCGCCTAAAAATCGAGCTTGACAACGCTGAGCGTGAACTAGAAAGCGTAAGAGAAAACCAAAGCAAAGCGAAACTACAAATAGAAAAGCAGAAAAGGCTTGAGAAAGTGGCAAACAAAATTGAAGAAATAAGGCAATCGCTCGAAAAGGAAAAGAGCTTAGAAGAAGAGGAAAAAAGGCTATCAGAAGAAGTGCGCGAGTTAAACGAAGCGCAGCGTTTTACGCTTTTAAAAAACAAATACGAAGAAAAAGTTTCGAGACTTGAAGAGATCAAAAAAAGAGAGCAAGCGCTCAAAGAGCGCATCGCCGAGCTCAAACGCTCGCTTGAACAAAACAAGGCGGAGCTTGAGCGTGTGAGCTTGGTTTATTCACAAACGAAAGAAGAGTTCGATAAAGTGAGAAAGCAAAGAGAAGAATCGCTCAAAAGCGTGGAACGCTTGAAAGAGCTTGTGCAAAGCGAGCAAAGGAGAGTTGAAGAGTACAAAAGGGACTTAGAGGAGCAAAAGAGAATCGCGCAAAAACTTGAAACGCTTTCAAAACTGCGTGGCTTTTTTGAAAAGTCGTTTATACCAACGCTTGAAAAGATCGAAGCTCTAAGACTTGAAGAAGCAAAGTCTCGAATTTCTGTAAAGATGAAGGAATACTTTGACCTTTTGATGCAGAATGACGAAAGAACCGTAGAGCTCACCGACGAACTAAAACCAGTTTTGAAAAAGAGAATTGCAGGCGAATGGGTTGAAATGCCGTATCCCAGTGGCGGTGAAAGGTCGACCATTGCGCTTTCTTACAGGCTTGCGCTTGGGTGTGTAGCGAGAGAGATGCGCGGAATCGGCGTGGACTTTATGATGCTAGACGAGCCGACAGACGGTTTTAGCGAAGAGCAGCTCACAAAGTTTCAGATGGTTTTGGAAAGGCTTGAAATCCCTCAAATTATTCTTGTTTCGCATCACAAGGCGCTGGAATCGATAGGCCAAACGATAATTCGAGTTGAGTATTCGAAAGATGGTTCAGTGGTGAGCATCTCTGGCTGACACGCTTGACGAAGAGCTACAAAGCCTGAGCAAGGATTTGAGCGAAATGAAGTTAGACGATGACATAGAAGAGTTTGAATCGCTTGTTGCGCAGAACAAAAGCGTCACTTGGACAGAGCCTGAAGCCGTGTTTGTAGAGCTTACGGAAGAAGCGCAAAAACCCGTGTGGTTTGTGGACGGTGGAAACCACGCGTTTTTCAACTACGCTTATTTGGTGGCTGAGCTCAACCGCGTTTTTGCGGTGTGCTACAGCGCGCTTGACTATGTTGGCGCGCTAGGCCCTTACAACTTTCTGAGCTTCACGTTTGTCGAAGGCGGAGAGGTGAAAACAAAGCTTTACCACCGAGCGCTCGAATTCCTTGAAAAACAATTAGAAAACCGTGAAATTCGTAAGGGTGAAGTGATAGCAAATCTAACTGGACGTGCAAGAAGAGTGGCCGAACTACGCTTGGCAAGGCACTTGGTTGAGCGGGAGGGTGCGGAAATTGTGGTTTTGGACGGTAACTTTAGCTACTTGTACGACACAGCGGAGCTCAAAGAGCTCACTTCCTTACTCAGCGCGTGTCACGAAAACGGAGCTTCGCTTGTTGGGTTTGCGAAGAAGACCACGCTTTCAAAAAGGGGGCGTCCTATCACGCAGTACGTCGAACAAATCATGCGAAAGCAGGGCAAAGATTTTTACTGGGTAAAAGTCGGAGAAGCGAAGAGAGGCCAAAATCCAAGTTACAACACAAAACTGTTTGTTGCAAAACTCAACTCAAGCGCGCAAAAGCCGTATCTTGTGGAAGTTTTTTCAAACTCTTCTAATCGCGTGCTCGAAGTGCTCACGCTAAATTCATCCTCTGTTCAGTCTCCTGGTTATCCACTCGGGCTTGTTCACGCAGACCGTGTAGCAAGAATAAGAACACAAATCGAAGGAGAGCTTGTAAAGCTTAAACTCATTAGGCTTGCAAAGTCAAGCGAACAACTGGCTGGTGTGTTACAAGAAGCTTACTCGCATGACCTTTTGGACGCTTTGAACTCTTAATCACCTTCCGTATTTTGCCATAAACTCGGCGGTTCCAACTATTAGTGGCGAAATTCTCGCTTTAAGCTCCTTTGCGGTGAGACCCGCTTCGAAGCTCGTTTCCTTGCTTAAAGCGTAAAGCCTGAAATAATACCTGTGTTGCCCATGCCCTCGTGGTGGGCAAGGACCGTCATAGCCAATTTGCTCAAAGTCGTTATACCCTTGTGTTCCGATGCCAGGCACGCTTTTGTTTTTCGGAATCCCCTCGGGAAGCTTCGAAAGTGTTTGTGGCATGTTGTAGAGCACCCAGTGCACAAAAGTTCCCATCGGCGCATCTGGGTCTTCCACTATAAGCGCAAAAGCCTTGCAAGAAGGCGCGCCAGTCCACTCAAGCGCTGGTGAAACGTTTTCGCCGTCGCACGTGTACTTTTTGGGAAACACACCCTCAAAGGTTGACTTTATCGCAAACATTTTGAGTAAAAGCGCGCAAAAGGTTTTAAATCTTTGGTCAGCCCTTCCAAAAGCCCACGACCAAACCGATAAGAAACGCGATAGGAACAGTGGTGATGAGCGGTCCTACTACGTGATAAGCTGAGCTCACAATGCTAGGAACGTGACTCAGAAATTGTGTGGCATAGGGCGAGAGAGCGTTTAAGCCAGCAAATGAGGCAATGAGCGCCGCAAGTATCACAAGCACCGCGGAAACCACAGCCTTCTTGATTGCTACGCCAATAAGTAACCCCACTATGAAAAACAGTATGAAAGAGCTTATGCTCGGTGGTAAATAAGGTATCAGTGTCTGCATCAAGTAAAACAACTCGCTCGGTAATATATTCTTTGTTGTGCACAAAAAAGCTTAAGGTCACAGCCGAAATGTCCTCATATGTTTAGAAGTGCTGGCTTTTCGATAGGAGACCCTTTTGAAAAAAGAATAGGTCAAGTGATAAAAAAAGGCTTGGAAAAAACGGACGTTGCGCTACTTGGGGTGCCATGGGACGGTGCGGCCGCGACAAGAGCAGGAAGTAGAGCCGCCCCAAAAAAGATTAGAGAGCACTTTTATTCGCTTCCTTATCAGGGTGGCTTTGAAATCTGCGACTACGGCGACGTTGACACTTTAAACGGTGATCCTCAAGAAACATGGAAAAGAACGGTTGAAGCGGTAAAACTTTCGGTTCAAAGCTCTCTTGAGACGCTCGTAATGGGTGGTGACAGCACTTCTTCTTACTGCGCTTTTAAGGCTTTTTGTGAACTTGAAAAAGAGCCTTGTTATTTGCTTTTTGACGCTCACCCAGATGTGAGAGTTGAGTATCCCGGTTTGACAAGTGGGCGAGTTGTTCGCTGGATTCGTGAGGCAAGTGCTTCTTCAAAAATAATCGTAGTCGGGGTAAGAGAGCACTCGAACCATCCCTATTTGTTCACAGAAGCAAAAAAGCTCAAAGTTGAAATCATAACGATGAGTCAAATTGAAAACCAGGGCTTGAACACGCTTTTAGAGCGCCTACTAAAAGAGCTCAGCGGTCAAGCGCTACAAATCAGCGTGAACATGGACGCTTTTGACCCTTCGTGCGCCCCAGGTGTCAACAGTCCTTCGGTGGGAGGCTTTTATCCGCGTGAGCTTCTCTGGTTGGTTGAAAAACTTTGTCAAACACTCAAACCCAAGCTTTTCGATTTGGTCGAATTCACGCCGTGCTACGACGTGATGGACATGAGCGCACTGCTTGCTGCGACAACGTTGAGCAAAGCGATATGGGTCAAGCGCGCCTAAATGTCAACGTAAACTCTTCCATGCTCCACCTTTACGCTGTATTTGCGTAGTGGTTTTTCGGCTGGAGGCGTGACCACTTCACCCGTTCTTACATCAAACTGCGAAAGGTGGAGCGGACAAGTTAGCACGTCTTCTGTGACAAACCCGTTCCAAAGTTCTGCGTATTCGTGCGTGCAGATTCCGTCAAGCGCAAAAATTTCGTTTCCAAGCTTAATCAGTATGTAATCCCTTCCGTTTTCACTAAAGTGAAAGGGTGTTGAATCTCTGAGCTCTTCGACCGAACAAACGGGTTTGAACATACTTAAAGTGCGAAAAAAGGTCTTAAAAGATTCGCGCTAAATCTGATCAGATTAGCAACTGGTGAGTATAGCGGCCAAGCGTTGAAACTCGTACGCCATCGATTTTAACCGAAATCGTTATTACTTTGACGAAAACTATTTAAGGCGTGTCTATCGCAAAGCAGCTTCTCGAAGAGCTTGAAACTAACGAAGAAGTAAGGAAGCTCTTTTTGAGCAAAATGGTTGTAAGAATTGCGGAAGAGCCCACTTTGAGGCTCACGCTGCTACACTCTTTGCTCACAGAGGTTGCGACGAAGCACGACTTGGAAGCAACCAAGCACGACTTGAACAAAAGGATTGACGACGTGAACAAAAGGATCGATGATGTGAACAAGAGGATTGACGATCTAAGAAGCGAAATGAATTCGAAGTTCGATGCCGTGAACAAAAGGATCGATGATTTAAGAAGCGAAATGAATTCGAAGTTTGACGATTTGAAAAAAGACATGCGTACCCACTTCTTTGGGTTTATGGGAGGAATTCTTGCGACTATAATCACGGTTGTTATCACAAAACTCATTTAAAAACAATTTTATTTTTGTGGTATAAATAATCGTGATGAGCGAAAAAGAGCTTTACGATGTATTGGCAGAACTGGGACTTACAAAATACGAAGCACAAGCTTTCGTCACACTTTGTAAAAGCGGGCCGATGAAGGCGGATAAGCTGTCCACGCTTTCCCGTGTTCCAAGCTCGTGGATTCACAGCGTGCTCAAAAGTCTTGTTGACAAGGGTTTGGTTGAAAGCGAAGGAAGTTGGCCAAAAACTTACAGGGCGGTTCCAATAAGAACTATACTACCAGAGCTTGAAAAAAAGCTAAAAGAGAAATTAAAAAGAAGTAGAAGGCTTCTCTTAAGCCTTGAAAAGGCGGGAGAGCAAAAAGGTGAACCTATCAGGGCGCTTTTATTTATCGGTGAATCCCTTTTTCAAAGATTGAAAGAGTACATTCAAAGCTCTAACAGACTTATTGCGATAGTAAATCGCTCTGACGAAGAGGTTTTGTCTTTGGTCAAACAGAAAGAAAATGTAAAACTTGAGTTAAGGGATCATGGTGTGACGGCACTCGCCACTCGCGAGTCTGTTTTTGTTGTTTTTAGAGTGGGAAAGGAAAGGCTTGGGCTTGGCGCGCTTGTGTTTTCACGTCGCCTGTCAAAACTTGTTGAAAGAGAGTTTCAAGCTTAACCCAAGAATGGAAGTGGCACACTCAAGTTGAAAAACATCGAAACGAGAATCAAAACAGTAAGTAGTTGGTGTACAGGAACCAAAATTCCGGGTTTTTCCGCAGATTTGTTCACAGCTTGGTAAACGAGCACCCCAACGCCAATTTGCACCATTAAAAGAATGAAAGCCACCGTGTAAATTCTAACAAAGTACGCAAGTGTGAGTGTGAAAAGAAGTGCGGATAACCCGTGAACCACCCAAATCCACTGAGCCAAAGTGTTTGGTATAACAAAGTGACCTATTGGCTTTTTGAAACCCCTTTGCCCTGTAACAACCCCTCCTAGAAAAAGAACAAGCAAAAATGAGTGCAATGGGGTTTTTGTCAAAAGGTACACGCCCAAGTTTGTTTGCGAATCCGTTGCGATGAGAAGATACGTGAGCAAAGTGAGATAAGCCAAAAGGTCGTGCAAACCCTGAAACAAAGAAGGCGCTTTGCCCGCTAAAACGTAGAGTGTGGCCATCCCGAGTAGCGCTGTGAGCGCGATCAGAACAAAACCAGTTATTTCGGGTAGTGCCGGTTTGAGAACAAGGATCACAAGCGAATTCAAACCAAGTAGCGTCGCGATGATCCTGTGCCAAACCTCTGGGTCTCCAGCCTTGGCGAGTCTTGCCATCCCTCTTGTATACGGCCACTTTGTTCCCAACGAAAGCCCATATCCGTAGCCTTCTACTGTGCCACCTACAACGATTAGCAAAGCCGCCAAAATCGCTTGTGCGCTCGCCAAAGCACCAACTAGCATAATGGGCAATCGTTTGCCCCTTATTTAAGCGGGACGAGTTCGCGTGTGTTCGAATAACAGGCTGTGGGCGCGCAATCCTAGCTTGCGAGCTCTCCACACAGCATCTTCACTCCTCCAAAAACTTTACACCGCCTTGCCAAAGCTCTGATGAAAAAATGAGCGCGTCTTGCGCTTTTGACGAAAAAGCGAGCAAGAATTCTTGTAGCTTGTTTTTTGGGACAAGACAGTGTAAAGCGTCTCCGATCATGTTTTGTGTGGCGCCTAGCGCGCCCAGTTTTTTCGCAAGCTCTGCAAGTTTAAGAATTCTTTCGCTTGCTAAACCAGTGTTTTTCGCAAAAGAAAGCGAGTGCTCTAAAAGAGACTCGGGCGTACACTCTTCTAGAACCTTTTTCATGGTTATTCTCCCTTGTTCGTTCACTTCGCGCTTCTTTACCTCATTAAGTAGCACGCTTGATTTTTCTATCGCGCCAAAGTACGCGCAAACGAGTGCGTAGTTTGAGTGGTCAAATATCAAAGCGTCCACTCTACCCAAAGAGGGTGCACCCGGTTCAGTTACCAGCCCTGCTGCGCCAGCGCCGTAAACCAAGCCGGTGACCGTTCCTAAACCCGTGACAGACTGAATTTCAGCGATATGAGCAAAGTCAGCGGCTTTTAGAAGTGTGAGTTTTAACCCGAAAAGGTCGGACAGCGCGATTGCGGTGGCAAGAGCCCCAGCGCCACTTGTTCCAAAACCCGCGCCAATTGGCGCTTCTACCATGTGTTCCACTTTGACAAAATCAAAACCAAACTTCTCGCGCATTAGTTTGACGACATTGAGCGTGGTTTTCGCGTCACTTCTTTTTCTTCCGTTGATGTAAACCACATCGCTATCCCATTCGCTCACTTGCGTTGTCGTTCCGATTTTGAGCTTAAACCCCCCACCTCTTGAGCCAATACGAAGGGGGTCGGTTATACGCGAGCCGTCCGCATTCGTGTCACACACCTCAAAAAAGCTAGACACCGCAGAAGGCACAAACACCTTTCGTGACGAGTTTGGCATTCTTAAAAATTTGTGTGAGTAGATAAAAGCTTTCAGAACTCTTATTTTGCTGCGCGCAAATACTCTTTTAATGAAAATCGCGATTGTAGGACTTGGTGTTGCTGGTGGTTACTTGGCCGCAAGGCTTGCGCGTGAAACAGAACACGAAGTTTATGGTTTCGACGCTCTTTCTAGTGTCGAAACAAGGTGTGCTTGGGGTGCATCGAAGCACGAGCTTGGGGCGATCGTTAAGGCGCTCGACATAAACTTTGAGGATTTTGTGCTTTTTGAAGGAAAGAGAATCAAGGTGATTTACCCAGATTCTTATGAATCCACAATACCACTTGTTGGGCTTGTGACTTTTGACAAAGACGCGCTTGAAAGGGAGTTTCTAAGACTCGCAAAAGAAGCTGGTGCAAAACTTCAACTTGGGAAAAGAGTCTCTCTGAACGAGCTTTCGAGTTTTGAGCTTGTGGTGGACGCAACAGGAGTTTACCGCGCGATTTTGCCCAAAATCAAAGAGGACATGATTATGCCAAACCTGGAGTACAGGGTTCAGTATGACGAAATGCCGTTTGACGACTTCACAATTTTTCCGTATTCCAAGCTGGGTGGTTACACGTGGTTCTTTCCGCTTGGAAGTGGTATGGCACACGTAGGCGGAGGGGACAAGTTTCACAGGCAAAGGGAGTTTGTCGAAAGCTTTATGCAAAAGCACAACGGAAAGAAGTTAAAGACGATAGCAAGACCAATCAGAATTGTGCCTTTTGAACACGCGCAACCAATTTTTTTAAAACGTGAAAACCAAATTGTGGTTGGCGCCGGTGAATCGATAGGTTGCGTGTTTCCGCTTTTGGGAGAGGGCATAATACCCTCTTTGCAGTGTGCGCAGCTACTATTTGAAAACATAACGCAAAAAATGGGACTCGACGAATACGTGAACGCTTTAAAGAACAAATTCTTTTACTTTGAGCCAATTTTCAAGATCATTATCGCAAAATGGAGCGGAAGGTGGTCTGAAGCGCTAAAAGCGCACCTAATTCCTTCGTATATAAGAGTAAAAAGAATGGAAAAAAGGTTTGGTTTTAAAATAAGAATGCGAGACTTGCTAGACGTGTTTAATAGGACATAGCGCGTAGCGCGTTTGTTATCCTTTCTGCCGCTTCTTTTAAATCTTCAAGCGAGCTTGCAAAAGAGAATCTGACAAACCCTTCGCCTGATGGTCCAAAGGCGTTCCCAGGAACGCCCATCACTCTTGCCTTTTCTAGCAGAAACTTTGCGGTCTTTTCCGAAGACTTTTCAAACTTTGAAAAATCCGCAAAAACGTAAAACGCGCCTTGCGGCATTGTCGCGCTCACCACAGGAATTTCGTTTAAAGACGCAACAAAAAAGTTCCTTCTCTTTAGGTACTGCGCCACCATTTGTTTTACGATGTCTTGAGGACCTGTGAGCGCAGCGATAGCCGCTCTTTGCGCAATCGAAGAGGGGCAGGCGTTAAAAGTGGAGTTGAGCGAAGCCACCGCTTCGATTATTTTTTTAGGACCTGCGACGTAACCCACCCTCCAACCCGTCATCGCATAGCTTTTCGATAGGCTGTTTATCGTGATCGTTCTTTCGAACGCGTCGTCAACTGTGCCCAAACTCACGTGTTCGTTTCCGTCATAAACAATCTTCTCATAAACTTCATCAGATATCAAGTAAATACGCCTTCTTTTTGCGATTTCCGCAAAACCTTCTAAAACCTTTTTCGAGAAAACAGCGCCAAGAGGGTTTGAAGGCGTGTTGACGATTATCGCTTTTGTTTTTTGTGTAATCTTCGATTCAATTTCTTCAATGTCTGGTGTAAAACCGTTTTCGCGCTTAAGCGAGTACCTTATCGAAATAGCGCCTGCGACACTCACCATGTGTTCATAGTTTGGCCAGCCAGGGTCTGGTAAAAGAATTTCATCTCCTTCGTTTAAAAGAGCAAGCAAAGTAAGGCTCAGCGCGCCCGTTGCTCCGTTTGTCACACAAATTTGCTCTGGATTATAATCCAAGCCGTTTTCTTCCTTAAGTTTTTGTGAGATCGCCTCTCTAAGCGGTTTTATTCCGAAGTTTGACGTGTAGTGCGTGAATCCTTCTTCAGCCGCTTTTTGTGCCTCTTTTATCACGTGTTCTGGTGTTGGAAAGTCTGGATCGCCCGCTTGTAGTTTTATCACGTCACTTGAACCTACGCTGTCTGAAAGGATCCTGATTACCGAAAGGGGCAATTTAGAAACCCGTGTGGAAAGCTTTTCTTCTACCAATTTGGTCACTTCACTAAGAATGTGGGCAAATATAAGCATAATACAAAGAAATACAATTGTTCAACTTTCAATGTGTAATGAACAACATATACCAAAAAAGCTATAAGAATAAACTTTTTTTGCAGTTTGAGTAACCATTAGCACAAAATTTCGTAACACTTCTTTGCACTGTCCTGTAAATCTGAATGAAATTTAAATTTGAACAAATAATACAAAAATTGTTGTAATATATACTTAATAAAACAAATAAACCTGAACAAATTCTAATTGTTATAAAATGTTGTATTTAGTTGTCGCAAAAAGGTTTATATGATATTTCACTAGTGTATCTGTGAATTGACATGAGAAGGTTGAGAAAAAACAAAGAGGCGATTTCTAGGGTTACGGCGATAGTGATCGTCGTGGTGATAGTGATCGCCGCAATCGCAATTGGCTTTGCGCTTTCAAGGCACCCCACAACCACCACAACTACTACGACAACTTCCACAACCACCACTACTACTACGACGACCACAACAACCGTGTTCACCCTAGCACCCAAAAACCAATCCGTGCTTGTAGACGACTCACAGACCTCTACGCCGGACGCGCTTGACCCCGCGTATGGTTTCTACACCTTCGATCAACCAGTGTTCACCAACGTGTTCCAGCAACTCGTTGAATTCAATGGCTCCAACTATCTGCAAGTTGTACCCGCCCTCGCCTCTAACTACACTATTGAAAACAACTACCAGACCTACGTGTTCCAGATTAGATCAGGAGTCACCTTTAGTAATGGAGACCCCCTCAACGCCTACGATGTGTGGTTCAGCTTTGTGCGTGAAATTTACCTCGGCCAAGCTGTGGGTATATCCAACTATCAGGATCTGACAGTCAACCTCTCAGAGGTCTCCGCGACGGGCCTCATCCTTCCGTGGGGCATCAGGCACGCGGTTCAGTACGCATTCGGCTTGAGCTCTCTTCCAACACCCAACCAGACAACAGCCATACTAAACCAGGTGCTCAGCAACTTTAACCCCAATAACGCCACGGTACAGAAACTCATGTCCTACCCCAACCAGGCGTATGTGGTCACTGGTCCAATGACATTCCAGGCCAACCTGCTTGCACCCTACAAGTTCTTCCTACTGGACATCGCCGCGTGGTGGGGTGCCATTGTGGACCCAGCCTTCGTGGACGCCCACGGCGGTGTCCAGGCCAACACCCAGAACAGCTACTTTAACTCGCATGGTGGTATAGGCTCGGGGCCATACATGATTAAGTCGGTGAGTGTGGGGTTCACCCAAGTTGTGCTTGTGGCCAACCCCAACTACTGGGCTCTCAAGCAGAGTGGTATACCCGCGGTGGCTCAGCCTCCGCATATAAAGGTGGTTGTGATTAACTATGGGTTATCACACAACCAACGTGTGGAGGACTTCGCCACAAACCGCGCCCAGATATCCTTTGTGAGCATCTCCTCATTCAACCAGTTCTACGATGCCTACCAGTACAGGCGTTACTTTAGTTTTAACCAGATATTCTATAATGCGGGCTTCCAGCCCGGTGTGGTCTACCTCGCCATGAACACCCAGATGCCCCCCACCAATAACAATGATTTCAGGTTGGCGATCGTGCACGCCATAAACTACACCCAAATACTGGACGACCTTTACACCTTTAACGGCACACTCTTAGGGCAGATGTACTTGGGCCCTGTCTCACCACAGTTCCCAAGGTTCTATAACCCAGGCAACCTACCACTCTACACATTTAACCTGACACTCGCCGAGATGTATTTGAACGCGAGTGGGTGGCAGGCCAACTTCCACGTTGTGCTTCCAAACGGCAGTGTTCTGGGTAACCCCAACGCACCACAGCTTCAGCCGATGTCCATATGGTACCTAGCCCCACTCAGCAGCTTCGACCAGGGGAAGCTGGAGATAATCCAGCATGACTTGGAGCTCATAGGCCTCTCAGTGTCGCTTGAGGGGGCAACCGCGGCAACCTTCGCAAGCTGGACCACACCTCAGAGCACACCCAACCTCGTGTTGCTCGACTGGTTCCCCGACTGGCCTGACCCAATATTCCAGCAGATCTTCCCTGAGGTAACAACCTTCGCTTTCCTACCTGCGTGGATGAATCTCTCAAAGGTGAACCAACTCCTCCAGGTGGCGCCCTTCACAACCAACCTAACAGAGCAGGTGCAGATGGTAAAGGAGATATACAATATAACCTACTGGTATGCGCCCTACGCGTGGCTACCCAACGCTGCGTTCTACTACTTTGTGCAACCCTACCTCAAAGGCTTTGTGTACAACGAGTTCTCAGGCTACTACTACAACATGATGTACTACCAGCCAGTGAACATCACAACCTAACACTCCTTCACCACTCCGCCACCACAACCCACCCTTATTGTGAAGGTTCCGTAGCAACCCTGCTACTTCCAATCTGATGGTTGTGTGTTTCTGTGAATCAGGGCGGGTTTAGGATCAACCACCTATGGATTCGTTCCCACTACGTGTCGGCGTATTCTTTCTACTCCGCCTTCCCGCGGGGGTGGGGCGCTCCACCGCGATGTTTAGTAGCAGGCCTCCGCAGGCTGCTAGGAGTAGGAGGATTATGGTTTGCGGTTCGATTTTTAGGCTCAGTGTTAGGATTAGCAGGTTTAGGCTCTGCTGGGGTATGGTTGTGTGGGCTTGTGAGCCCACGAGTGTGATGGATGTGAGTGCTAGGAATACTAGGAATAGCTGTGTTCCGGTGTATCCCAGCCTGTAGACGTCGTACGCCAGGTATGCTAGGAGTATTGCGAGCGCGCCGAACACCGCCACGCTTGGGTCAACGTAGTAGATTGCCGCTGCCGCAACGAAGCACGTGTAGCCCACTAGTTTGGGGAGGAGCCCACCTGTGTTTTTGGGTTTGCGCCAAGCTTGTCGGCTGAGTGTTAGTAGCTCTCCTCGGGCCCCCTGTGTCAGCGCGGTAGCCGAGAGGCATATTACCCCGAGGCTTATTAGTGCGGTTATGTTGATCATGTTGACTAGGAAGTTCTGGTTTCCGAGTGCTAGTAGCAGGATTGCTCCCAGTGTGAAAACCCAGGAGTAGTTTGAGAACGACTTGGGTACGTATCCGTCCTCGCACAGTGAGGCAAGGTGCCTCGAAGCGGCTAGGAAGGCTGGTACAAACGTCGTGAAGGTGGCAAGCAGGAAGGCCAGCGCCATGAGTAGCTCGTGCGTTCTCCCCAAATAGGCTTCGGCCAAGTAGAGCGCGGGTATCGCTGAGGACTCAATCGATCCAAGGCTGGGGTGTGCGCTGAACACCGCCACCGCGTAGAGGATGTTTATGAATGCGGCTATGATGACGCTGAGTATCATTGTGGCCTTCATTGTCGACGGCTTATCCATAACATACTTTGAGGAAAGGGCTGATAGGCCCGGGATGCCGCTCTTCTCGTAGGTGTACTTTTCTAGGGACTGGATTTCTTGGAAGCCGTAGAAGAGTAGGTAGAGGTAGCCCGTGTCGATTATGAGCGCCCAAACCCAGCTCACTCCGTGCAGGGGTGTTATTAGCCTTTGAAGCCGCCAGCCAGTGGAGCCTCCTAGTGCTAGGCTCTCGTAGAGTAGGATGACCACTAACGCGGCTCCAAGCACTATCTGCATCCCCCCGGTGAACTTGAGGAGGCGCTTCTCGAAGAGTGCGCTCACGACGGTGTAGAATACGAAGACGCCCACAAGGAAGTATGTGAATACAAAGCTAAGCAGGCCGCTCACACCCAGTGCCTCAAAGAGTGGTGGGAGGTAGTCCACCGTGAATAGTACGAGAACAATTTTTGAGTACGCCGCGAGCGTCACGTTCGCAATCCACATGGACACCCTCGAAACAAAGTACCTAACACTCTTCGAGCCGTACGCGAGCTTTGTGAATGATGGTCCCCCCACGGCTTCAAGCCCACGTTTCCTCGCGTTTACGTACATGTCCCCGTAAACCTTCGCCATAAACACTGAGAGCACGGTGGCGATCACCAGGGCGCCCAAGGACACGAACTCGTACTGCATGATGTTTTCCGGGATTAGCACAAACAGAGGTGAGCCAAGGGTTGCGCCAACACCTATAGCCAGCAGGCTTCCGAAACCGTAGACCGGTTTGCCCACCTCCCTGAACGGGGTGCGGGGGAACCTGAACCTCAGGGCTTGTGGAAGGCTGAGACTAAGCGTGAGGCCGCAAAGAAGCAGGGTGGAGCCCGCTATGGTTGCGTACACATCGTATGCATCAAGTGGCTGGTGGCCCGCCGCGTATAGCAGGGCTTGTATGGAGAAGCCTAAGCCGTATATTGCTAGGCCCACGCCTAGAAGTGTGATTAGCACCTTCAGGGCTAAGATGAGGGAGCGATTCAGAGCTATTCACCACACAGCACTCAGCGATCACGACGCTAGGCCACGCCTTCTCGCAGCCTCGGCCGCATCCCTCAGAATGATGAGTGCACCCGCAACTAGCAGTAGCCCCAGAACCACGGTTATGGGCGCATAGATATGACCTATCAACCCACCTAGTAAACCACTGGGACCCGCCCCCTCAAAGTAGCCCCTAAGCGATGCTGGGCCACCGATTGCTACTGGTGCCAAGAGCACTATGCCCGTCACTATGAACATTGCCGAAAGCAGTAGTTCACCAAGCATCCTAAGCGTGCCGGGTCTATTCGAGGTACCTTCACTCACCACTAGCTGAATGAAGCCGCGAACATCGTCGTCCGCTGCTCGGATGAGCTTCTCTGAGACCAGGCTTCTCAGCTTTGCTTCAGAGCGGCTTAACAGCACAAGCGCTTTAACGTCAAGGATCAACCTGTCCACGGTCTCGAGCAGCTCACGCTCTCCCGATTCATCCCGGCTCATGCAAAGAAGAGCTTCTCATCATAATCATAAACCTTTTGGTCGACAAGCGGATGGTGTCTGGATTAGGGGTTGGCGGGCGCCGTGGCCTCCAAGCGTGGGAAACGCCTATCCGGACACTACCACAGCGTGTGCGAAGGTTTTAAAAAGGCTTCTTAAAAATTACAGTGTTCTGAGGTAGACTCCGATTGGAAATGAATTAGTAGTTGTGGGTATAACAGGCCACTTTGCAACGGGTAAGGATACCGTGGCTGAGTATCTCAGGGATAAGCATGGCTACATGGTTCTATCTATGTATGAGCCGCTCAAGAAACTCGCACGTGATATATATGGTGAGCCAACTCGTAGCAGGGTTTACGAGCTTGGCAAGAGTCTGTCAGAAGCCTTTGGAAGGGACTTGTTTATCTGGTGGTGTGAGCATAGTTTGCGGGATTTTAGAGGACGAATCGTTGTTAAGGATGCGAGGTTTGCGAATGAGGTTCTATGGTTGAGCGGCGTTGCAAAACTTATTATTTACCTTGAGTCCACCCCCGAGGTTGCGTTTGAGAGGGTGAAGCGTAGGGGAAGGCCGGGGGATCCCGCCGACCTAGCCGAGTTGGAGGTGATGTGGGCAGATGAAGGTGAAGTGGATTCGATCAGGGATCTACCTATTAATAACCTCGTCGTGGTCGCTAATAATGGTGATCTGGATTCCCTTTACGGGAAGGTGGATGATGCTTTGAGAAGATGGGTTGGCGAAGGCTAATGACGCACGCTAATCTCTTCTACGAAGTGACTCCACCCTCCAAGTGGTCGACTAGGTGGGAGCTAGAGAGGACTGTGAAGGATGCGCTTGAGGCGGGGGCAATCGGTCTGGATATCACCGATTCGCCTACTGGTGAGTCCCACAGCTCATCCCTCGCAGCCTCGGTGTTCGCCAAGCTTGCCTACCATGCAAACGTGATCTGCCATATTAGGACGCGTGATGTCACGAGCATGGTTTTGGCGCTTGCGATAGTTTGGTGGCCGCTTTACGCAAGATACGGTAGAGCGCTAACCCTGTCCATCAAAACTCTTCCGTATGTTGATTCCGCACGACTTTATGGAATGAACGGTTTTAAAATCCTTCTAAAACACGTAATTCCAAACGTGCTTCCACCAGTTTTCGTTCAAATTTCACTTGATTTGGGAACGATCATGCCCACCTTTTCCACTCTTTCTTTCATAGGATTTATACCAAACGCCAATCTGCCAGAACTGGGTTTTCTTACAACGCTTGGACTAAACTACATCCAAACCGCGCCTTGGACCGTGATTTTTCCAGGCTTGGCCATCACCGTGTTTTCACTTGCGGCTAACCTGATGGGAGAAGGTTTAAGAGACGTTTTCGACCCAAGGAGGAGAAGCGAATGAGCAATTTGCTAGAAGTGAAAAACCTTAGACTTGAATTCTACACTAGAAGAAGGGTGTACAAGGTACTAAACGACGTAAAGCTTTCTTTGAAAAGAGGTGAAGTGCTCGGTTTGGCGGGCGAAAGCGGTTCTGGAAAAAGCACACTCGGTCTTGCGATAATCGGGCTTGTAGCGGAAAACGCGATAATAGTTTCAGGTGAGGTTTTGTTTGATGGTCACGGAAATTTGATAAAAAGCGCGATTTGGAGCGATTCAAAGTTTAAGATTAAAAAGGGTAGAAAGCTCATCAAACAGCTTCACAAGCAGCTACTTCACATTAGAGGAAAAGAAATGTCAATGGTGTTTCAAGACCCCATGAGTTCGCTCAATCCACTTCTTAAAATTGGCTACCAAATTGCCGAGGTGGTCTACTACCACAACCCAAAGCTTCTTGCGCAAAGAGCGCTTGCAAGGAGCAAAGTGACAAAACAAGAGATGCGTGAAATAATAGACCTTCTCAAAACTAGTGAAGAATCAAACTTGGTGAGCTATCTTTCGCAAAAAGGGCTTGATGGACTTTACGAGCAAATAATGTCGATTTGGCAGAGGACTAATTTGAGCGAAGTAAAAAGGGAAAGAATGTTGCTATCGCTAGCTAATGGTGGCATTTCCGCGCTCGAAAAGCTCGTTCTTGAGGGTGTGATTAAAGAGAGAAAGATTTTCGACTTGCCGATTGTAAGGCGCTACAAAAAGAAAATTCTAGTCAAAGAAGGTGTTAGAAAGGCGGTCGAACTTCTTTCGCAGCTCGGAGTACCTCATCCAGAAAAAGTCGTTGAGATGTATCCGCACGAGCTTTCGGGTGGTATGCGCCAGCGTGTGGTCATCGCGATTGCGCTTGCCAACAACCCCAAATTGGTGATAATGGATGAGCCAACTTCCGCGCTGGATGTCACAATTCAAGCGCAAGTGCTTGAGCTCGTAAAGAGACTAAAGAATTTTGGTTCCTCGATCATCTTTATTTCGCACGACTTGTCGGTTCTTGCAGAGGTGGCTGATAGGATTGCTATCATGTACGCAGGAAGCATCGTTGAAGTTGGCGAAACAGAACAAATAATAAACAGTCCAAAGCACCCGTACACTGTCGCTCTTCTTGCAGCAGTTCCTACGTTGAGCGACAAAGAGATAAAGGGAATCGAAGGAGAAACGCCCGATTTGAGAAATCCACCTTCAGGTTGTGCGTTTCACCCGCGATGTCCTTTTGCCATGGAGATTTGTAGGCTTAAGAAACCAGAGCTTACGGTTTTAGACGGTAACCGAGAGGTCGCGTGCTTTTTGTTCGGTGGTAAAAAATGATAATCGCTTCCTATAACCTCAGAAAATACTTTCCCGTTGGTTCGCCATTAGGCCTTGGTAGGACGCTTGAAGTAAAAGCGGTCGACGGTGTGAACGTGAAGATACCAGAAAACAGTATAGTGGGACTTGTTGGCGAAAGCGGTTCTGGAAAAAGCACGCTTGGTAGGCTTTTGACTCTGCTCGTTAAACCCACAAGCGGCGAAATACTTTTCGATGTACCAAGTAGCGTCGTTGAAGAATACGAAACCGCTTTATCTTCGAATGACACTCAAACAATACAAAACATTCAAAGGCAGTATTCTCTTCTTCGCAAACATGGAACGGAGCTCAAAAAGGTTAAAAGATATTTCGGAATGGTGTTTCAAGACGCAACAGCCTCACTAGACCCTCGGATGACCGTGAAAGACATCATAATGGAGCCCATGATAGAAACGCGATTTGCAAAAGGTAGAAACGAGGAGCGCGTCTTTGAACTGTTAAAAAAAGTAAAGCTACCTGATTACTTTGCTTACAGATATCCGCACGAGCTTTCAGGTGGGCAAAAACAAAGGGTGGCGCTTGCACGCGCGATTTCCACAAATCCCAAATTTTTGGTGCTCGATGAACCAACAAGCGCACTGGACGTCTCAGTTCAGGCGCAAATACTCAATTTGATTAAGGAACTAAAGGCGGAGCTTAAGGCGGGTGTGCTTTTGATAACTCACAACATTTCAGTCGCTTACTACATGTCGGATTACATTTACGTGATGTACGCTGGAAAGGTTGTCGAGTATGGTGATGCGAAAAAGGTGATCAAACTACCAAAACACCCGTACACGATTTCGCTTATGTCTGCAATTCCCGAAATAAATGTCAAAAAGACAAGAATAATACTAAAGGGAGAAACGCCAAACTTGATTTTTCCTCCGCGTGGTTGTAGATTTCATCCTAGGTGTCCAATGGCTTTTGAAATTTGCGGCTGGAGCGCAAGTGAGGTGAAAGAGGATTTGGAGTTTCTGCTTCAGGAAAAGTACTTTGTGGGGGAGGAAACAAAAGTCGAAGTGGATGACGAAGTAACGCTAAAAGTAATCGGCGTGAGCGCAGAGCGACTACAAAGCATAATCAATAGCGAAAAGGATTCTTCCGCTAGTTTAAAGTCGATCAAAGAAATCTCCCCGAACGCAAACCACGTTTTGGTTAAACTTTACAAAGGCGTAGAGCCTCCTCTCAAGCGTTATGAAGACAGAGAAATATCGTGCTTGCTTTTCGCATAGCTTTTAAGGCGAATAAAATGGAGGTGCTAAGACCGGTAATAAAAAAGACGCTCGTAAAAGGTGTGATTGCGATCGCTGTTTTATCGCTAGTTTTGGACGTTAACAATTTCTTTAACTACACAATTTTTTTAGTGGTTTCGTTGTCGATGGTCGTCGCTTACGCGTTTTACAAGCGCGCTTCAAAGTACACGATAGAAGATGAAGCTGTGGTGCTAAAGGCGCCATTTAGAAGCGCAAAAAGGCTGAGATACGACGACATCCGTGACTTGGGCATTTCGCAGGGTGTGCTCGCCAAAATGTTTAACTGCGGAACCGTTTACTTGGTGCTCAAGCACGGAAAGGGTGCTTACACATTGGTGAGTGGTGGAAGCGCTGAAGCACTAAAGGACGTAAGCGACCCCAAGGCGGTTTACGAAAAGATCTCTCAGAGAATTGAAGCGTAGCTCAAAAATTGCGCTACGTCCTAATTTTTTCAATGATCATAGACTGCCACGCACACCTTTCAACGTATGACGATGACGCTCTTATACCGTATGCGCGCTCTAACTCGCTTAGCTATTCACTTGCTGAGCTTTTGGAAAACATGAAGCGTTTTGAAGTGACCGATGCGCTTTTGCTAAGCCCGCCGAGAGTTGACGGCTCAATCGTGCCAAACGAGCACACAATAAGGCTTTGTGAGCTCTCAAATTGGCGTCTCAAACCCGTGCTCACCGTGGAGCCTAGCAAGGAACACGTCGAAAGCTGCATAAAACTTGCGAAATCCAAAAAACAGGTGCGCGCGTTCAAAATAAGGCTGGGTTATGTCAAAGTTTCCCCAATAGACCCCGTGTTCTTGCCACTTTACGAGTACGCTCTTTCTTCTGGTCTTCCCGTTCTCTTTCACACGGGTGACACTGCGACAAAACGCGCAAGCCTTAAGCACGCTCACCCCTTAAACCTTGACGAGCTTGCGAGTTCGTTCGACAAACTAAAGATTGTGGTGTGCCACTTTGGAAATCCTTGGATTGTGGACGCCGCGGAATTGGTGTACAAACACAATAACGTCTACGCCGATCTTTCTGGGTTGTTTTCAGGTTACACAAGGTTTTCAAAAAAGTACATCGAAACGCTTGTTTCGCAGCTCAATCGCGCGATTTACTATATTGGGTCGGTTGACAGAATTCTTTTTGGAACAGACTACCCCGTCGAAGACCATGAAAGGGCGATTCAGCTTGTGAAATCGCTAGACTTAGACGAAAACGAGCTTAAGCTCGTGTTTTACGAAAACGCAAAAGGGTTGTTCGCGCTTTGATCTTAGAGCTCAAAGCTGAAGAAAGAGTTAAGGCGCTTCCAGTTTTGGAGGAAAGTTTTTCGGGAATGTACCTGTGGCACTCAAAGAAAACTTTGTTCGGCTGTGAAAGGGTTTTCGCTTTGTTCGAGAACACAATAGTAGGGGTGATCATGCTAAAAAGGCTGAGCAAGCGCGCAGGCTACGTTTACTACATCGCAACTAGGCCGGCTTTTCGAAGAAAAGGTTACGCGTCAAAGCTTTTGGAGCACTCTTTACAGCTGTTTAAAGACGAGGGTGTGGAAGAAGTGTACGCAAGCGTGAGGGAGGACAACAAACCCTCTCTTACACTTTTTGAGTCGTTTGGCTTTAAAGAAATTGGTTTCGCCGATTTGGCAAAAAGGTACGGTAAGTTTGAAGCGTTCAAGCTTTACAGCGAAATGATGGTGGTTCCTGGCGAAAAACTTCTTGTTTTGAGGCTCACTCAGGGATGCTCTCCGCGCTGATTTCCCCGTTTTCAACCCACGCCACAAGTTTTTTTCCGTTCTTGAAACCCAAAACGACCCTTTTTTGTTCTTCGCTCACATTGGCAAGCTCAGCTCCTTCAACTCCTTCGTCTTCGAGCTTTATTTCATCGCCAGAGCTTGTTATAAACACAAAGCGATTGTCCCTAAACACCAGCGTTACTTCGTTCTGCGACCTTTCGATCTCTAAAAGCGTGTAATTTTTTACTCCATCAAACTTTGCCATTTTATTAGCCAAACAAGAGCTCATATTTCAGCGTTTCCGAAAACTCTAAATTTTGTGTTTCGTATAATATCATGGGGTGAGGGAAATGGAGGCTTCTACGCTTCAAGAGCAGAGAGACTTTGAAAGGGCGGAAGAGTATTCCCTGATCTACTCAAGAGGCACGATGCTTGGTGGAAACAAGTTTGAGCTGAGCACCGGAATAATACTTGCCGCAAGATACGCGGACAAACTAAGGAGGGTTGCGCTAGTCACGCTTTCAAAACTCGTGCCAAAAGAGGTGATAATAAGAGACGTGGCAGAGCTCAACAAACAACTTTACCACTTGCTAGTCGAAGAAATGAAGCTCGGAAAGCTTGACGTAATAAGAATACAAGTCGATGCGGAGTACGACCAAAACTCAAAGAAAATAATATGGGGGCAGCCAAAGGTCACGCGCTATCTCACAGCGGAGCAGTGTGAAAGCATGAACGAAGCGATAAAAAGAGAAAACGAGGAGCTCAAAAAAGAGCTAACCGAAATCAAGCTTCGGCTAGAAAAACTTCTACGCGAGTAGCTCGATGAACCTCTTTGCATCGGTGGCCATGTTTACGTTGTTGAAAAACACGTAACACTTTTTTGCGTCAAACTGTTCAATCCTTTTTTGTAAAAGCTTTAAGTCACCATCCGTGAACTTGTACGAATAGTTTTTCGCAAGCCCGTGAAGCCTAAAGTAAAGCGTGTCACCAACGCTCACAGGATCCCTTTTAAACGGGTCTGTCACGTCCACGAGAGAGAGCTTTTCGAGTATCCACTTTAGCTCCGAAGGATCTTCAAACCATGAAGTGTGTCTCAACTCAACCCCAACCTCAAAAGGTTTTTCCACAGAGCCAAAGAACGCAACAAGGTTTCCCAAGTTTTCTTGGTTTTTCACAAAAGAAGGTGGAAGCTGAACCACTACGAATTCCGCCTTAAGCGCTTTTGCAAACTGAATCACCTTTTCCCATAGCTCAAAGTTTTCCTGTGTTGGTTGTAACCCTCCGAACTTTTCTGGGTCGCCCTCAGGAAACCTTACGTTTTTCTTCTTCCATGTTGGAGAGTCAAACCTGTGCGTTATTCCTTGATAGGCCTTCATCGTGAACACGAACTGTTCACCAAAGAAGCTCCTCCAACTCTTTACCGTGTCAAGTTTAGGAAGCCTGTAAAATGTGCTCTGCACTTCCATTGCGCTAAAAGCGCTTTTATAAGCGGCCATGCTAAGCCCTGCGCTACCAGAGCAGCCCACGATGATCTTCAATCTATATTACACTGCTTTTTCGAAGAATTAAGCTTTTAGCGTGAGCTTTATCAATCCAAGCTTTGTGAGGTCTTCTCTGATCTCCTTCTTTTCCTCATCGGTCAGAGGAATAAGAGGAGGCCTTACATGGCCACCAGCCATTCCCATAAGCTCGCCCCAGTACTTTACCATTTGAACTGGAAGCGAACCGCCAGTTCTTGCGACGAGTCTGCCCCACCACTTTCTTGAAACTCTTTTGATCGGCCAAATTCTTGGGTAAATTTCCTTCGCCTTTTCAAGCTCTCCTTTGGTTGCAAGGTTTATGAATTCAACGTAGTCGTGCTTTTCTTCGGTGTCAAACCTCCAGTCGCTTGTGTTCGCGAACATCACCTGTTGGTGGAAGCCGTAGTACGGTTCGTAAAAGAATATCTCTTCGTCTGGTGTGCTCACGACCACCTTTTTTCCAGCTTCAAGATGTGTGTCTATTGAAATGTTCATGTTGAAACTTGCCTCTTTTATCGCGACGACGTTCGGAATATCCGCAATTTTGGAAAGCGCCTTTGCGGATAGAGTGATGCCAAACTGCGGTGAGTTGTAAAACGCAAGACCGATTTGCGTGTTCTCCGCAACTTTTGCCACCCAGTTTATCACTTGCTCCTCGGTTTTGGTCATTATGTAAGGAGGTGCGATTATCGCAAGGTCGTACTCGAGTTCTTCAAGCCTTTTACACATGTATATCACGTCCTTTAAACAAGTGTCTGTTACTTGAAACGCTGTGTACGCCCTTTTTCTGACAATTCTAGGAACAGTTTCAAGTAAAGTGAGCCTTTCAGCGCGAGTAAGGCTCCAAAACTCGCCCATGTTCCAAGAAAAGCCCATGCCTTTCGTTCCCAGTTTGAGCACGTGTTCTATATTCTTCGTAAGCCCCTTAATGTCCAACTCATCGTCTTGAGTAAACGGAGTGACCATCGTGGTCCACTGCCCGACCATCTCCTGTCTTGCCCACTCTTTTGCTTCCGATTTTTTGTAGCGCATAAACTTTGAACGCGTACGGAAGCTTAAATCTTGCGTACCACTAGTTAGTGGTAAAGTGTCGATAAAAAACTGGCTAAAGGCGGTGCGCTACCAGTATTTGCCCGCATCTGTCATTCCCGCTTTCACAGGAATTGCGCTCGCGTATCGAGCGGGCCACTTCAACGCTTTTTACGCGCTTCTCACAGTTTTTGGCGTTGCGCTCGCGCACATGAGCGCTGATTTGTTTAACGATTACTACGACTATGTGAAAGGTACGGATTTGCTGAGCAAAAACCGCGGCTTGAGCGGGGGCTCGGGCGTTCTTGTGGAAGGCTTGCTATCCCCAAAAGAGGTAAAGCGTGCGGGTTACTTGCTACTCGGTTTTGCCGCCGTAGTCGGGTTGTACCTTACTCTGTTGCGCGGTCTTCCTGTTTTGCTACTAACGCTTTTAGGGGGAGTTTCGATTTACCTTTATACGAGTGTTCTACAAAGAGTTGGTTTGGGAGAGCTCACGCTTGCGCTAGAGCGCGTGGCAACCGTTGCGGGAAGTTTTTATGTTCAAGCGCTTTTTGTGACGAGCGCGACCATCTTTTCAGGGCTTTCGCTAGGCGTTCTTTCGATTTACATGGTTTACTACGCGGCTTTTCCTGATTACGACGCCGACAAAACCACGGGAAAAAAGACGCTTGTGGTTTTGCTCGGTAAGGAGAGGGCGCTCAAAATTACGCCGCTTTTTCCATTAGTTTCTTACTTTTTTGTGTTTTTGGGCGTTTTGCTAAACGCACTGCCACTCTACGCGCTTTTTACGCTTTGTGTGCTACCACTTGCGATTTTAAGCGTGCTTTCCGCAAAAAAGGGTCAAGTTTCACAGGGTTTAAGACAAACCGCCATCTTTACCAGAGTTTTTGGCGTGGTGCTTACCTTGTCTGTGCTTTGAAGCCTTAGGTAAAGCAGGGGCGCAAAGAGCGTGGTCACAAGCCCAAGAAGCAACCAAGAAAGACTGTACCCGTGTTTCACGACGAAGGACGCAAATACAGGTGAAGCCAAAGAGCCACCGAGAATTCCAACACTGTTCATCAAACCGATCGCAAGTGGCGCGTACCTTCTTCCGATGTTTTGAGTTTCCGCGGGAATTGCGTATGCGCTCGTGTACGCCGCGGCGTCAAACGCGCCCAAAAGAAAGCACGAAGCCCATGTGAGCGCAATTGTTTTTAGCGAAAGAAGAGCCACACAAAAAGATGTGAGAATCGAGGAAACAAGCGCCACCCTTTTTCTGCTAATCCTATCCGACAGGTAACCGCCTAGTGGCGCACCAAAAAGCCCGCCAAGCAAAATCATTGAAGAGATAGCGCCCGAAAGCTCTGGTGAAAGGTAAAGCTCTCTTTCTGTGTACTCCACCATGTACTGACTTACCACATAGTACGCCACAGAAACCCCAAAGACGCCAAGCGTTATGCTCCAAATTTGGAGCGAGGAAAGAGTTTGCCTTACCTTGCTTTCGGATTTCGAAGAATCCTCTTTAATTCCTCGAAAAGTGTACACGCAAAAGACAAGCGCTAAAAGAAGTAGTGTGCCAGTCATAAGAAATGGCGCGTTCCAGCTCAAATAAGCCGCAAGCGGTGTGAAAACAAAGAGCGCAAGCCCTCCCCCGAGGTTAAAAGCCGCGTTGTACAAGCCTATCGCAAGACCAGACCTTTTCCCTCCTAAAAGGTTTGACGCGACGACCATCGCTGGTGCGAAGAAAAAGGCGGCGCCTAAACCCGTTGCAAAGCGCACAAGAAGCTGGTAAGCGTAGCCATAGCTAAAAGAGGACGCAAACGAAAAAAGAGTCACAAGAAAAAGCCCGATTAAAGTGGAGCGTGTAGCGCCGTACCTTGCGGAAAAAACACCAGCGGGAACTTGAAATATTCCGCTACCCAAAAGAAAGGCGGTGGTGAACGCGCCTAGTGCGGTGAGCGAGTAGTGTGAAGAAAGCTGAATTGCCGGAAATGCCGCCGCCATGTCAAACCAAACCATGGCGTACGCAACCCTTGCGAAAATCACCGACAAAAAGAGCTTTCTTGAGCCTGGAAACTTTATCACGCTCACGATGAAAACAGTAAATAGTCTTATGAGTGTAGCGCTCGGTGTCAATTTTGCGCTCGCCTTAAACGCGTTAAACGGTTTGTGGAAGCTCCGAGATTTTTGAATTGTGCAAAACCAAATGCGCAAAAAATTTCTGGTGTTTGAGCGTCAAAATATCTATAGTGGTTTACCACGACAAGTCTAAAACTGGGTTTGTGAATTTGTTTAAAAATGATTGAGCCGTTTTTGAATGAAATCAGGGCAAAGTTTTCGAGGTGTTCAAAGGACGCGTTTGGCAAACCAAGGATCTTTTTGGACAACGGCGCTGGTTCAATGGTTTTGGAAGACGTCGCAAAAGCGGAGTTTGAAACGAGGCTGAACTTTGGCGCGGAACACGGCGCTCCTGCGGAAGAGTCAAAGACAGCCTTGGAAATTATACAAAAAGGAAGAGAGGACGTAGCAAATCTGGTGAACGCACAAAGCAGAGATTCAATCGTGTCGGGTGAGTCCGCCACCTCTTTGTTGTTCAACTTGAGTTATGCGATTGCGAAGTCTTTGCCAAAAGGCGGAAATGTTGTGATTTCAGAGTATGAACACTATGCGAACGTTTCTCCTTGGTTAGAGCTAAAAGAAAGAGGCTATATCGACGAAGTGAGGTTTGTGAAATTCGACCGAGAAAGCTATGAGCTAGACGTAAACCACCTTTCTACGCTTATAGACAAAAACACAAAAGTGGTCTCGCTTTCTGGGGCGTCCAACGTCTTAGGGTGCATCACACCTCTTGAAGAAGCCAGTAAAATCGCGCATGAAAGTGGCGCGCTTTTCGTGGTGGACGCGGTGCACCTTATTGCACACTATCCTGTGGACGTTCAGAAAATCGACTGCGATTTTCTGGTATTTTCTTGTTACAAGCTATTCGGAAGATTCGGCTCATTTATGTACGGAAAGCCAGAGCTTCTTCGTGCGTTAAAGCCGTACAAGGTGGAGCCTGCACCCGAAGAAATTCCGTGGAGGTGGGAGCACGGAAACCGCGATCCTGCGCTTTTTGCGTGCGTTTCCGCAGTTACGCGCTACTACGAGTGGCTCGGACAAAAGCTTAGCCTTGATGTACCAGGTTACACACAAAGCAGAGCGTTGATTAAGAAAGCGCAGTTTGCGATAAAAAAGTACGAAGAAAAGCTGTGCAAGCTCTTTTTAGAGCAAGCGTCGGAATTAAAAAGGTTAAAGCTGTTTGGTCCAGCCGACCCCTCTTTCGTAACAAGGAGGGTGCCAACTTTTAGCTTTGTTTTTGAAGGGATAGAACCCAAAACGCTAGTCGAAAGGCTTTGGAAAGAGCGCTCAATCTTTGTTCGCGAAGAAAACTTCTACTCATACGCGTTAAGCGTTTTGGGTTTAAAGACGGTTGTAAGGGCGAGCGCCGTGCACTACAACACACAGGACGAACTTTCTACACTGATTTCCGCGCTCAAATGCTTTTAGGTGTTCCGCTTGAAGCTCGTTTTTGACGGTTCAAAGCTTGTTTTGCAAGAAGGCTCAAGCGGAGAGTACAAGGTGAAAGCGTGCGGAATTTGCGGAACAGATATTGCGATCCTAAAGGGAAGCTACAAACCTAGAAAGACGCCAATAGTTTTGGGACACGAGTTCTGCGTGGAAAAAGATGGAAAGCTTTTTGTTTCAGAAATCAACTTGGTCGACTGGAGCTGTGAAAATTGCAAAAAAGGCGAGTACACACACTGCGAAAACCGAAAAGCGATTGGAATAGACGTGGACGGCGCTTTGCAGGACAGAATTGACCTCCCAAGCTACCTTTTACACGACGTGCCTGATGGTTTGAGCGCCGCAGAAGCAGCGCTTGCCGAACCAGTAGCCTCTGTTTTGAGAATGCTACAACTATTAGACCCAAAGCCTTATGAAAGCGCGCTAATTCTTGGAGACGGCGCTTTGGGTCTTATTTCCTGTGCGCTTCTCAAACGCTTTGGCTTGGATGTGAGCGTCAAAGGAAAACACGAACAAAGGTTAAAGCGCGCAAGGCTTTTTGGTGCACGAGTGGAAAGCGAAAATCGTAAGTATGACATAGTGGTCGAAGCGACTGGCAAAGGCGCTTTGGACGAGGCATTGAGTCACACAAAGGCGCGTGGCAGAATCGCGATAAAGTCGACACACGGCTCTTCTGTTTGCTTCGATTACACAAAAGCTGTTGTAAACGAGGTGCAAATCGTGCCAAGTAGGTGTGCGCCCTTCTACCTCTGGGACAAGGCGCTCAAGCTTGTAAAGGAGCTAAGGCTTGGCGAGCTTGTCACGGTTTACCCCTTTCGAAACTACGAAGAAGCGATTTCAAACACGCTTGAGCGAAAAATTGTTAAACCAGTGCTTGTGTTTTGAATCGTGCTTCAATTTCTCGTTTTTGTTTTGTTATCACTTCACGCTTCGAGCGTTTGCCATATCTCCTTAAGCGCAGAACCTCAACCACTGCTTTATCCTTTAAAAGAGCTACCCACAACTGGCGCAAGCTTTAGCGAAACCTTCTTCGTGAACTATACCGGAGTAAATCGCTCTCTCACTTTACAGTATTTTAGCGGAAGCTGGTACAACATCACAAGCTTTGGTGTAAACTACTTGGGTTTTAGCGAAATCAAAGTTCCTGTCACAGCATACTGGGCGCATTTCGGGAAAAACGAGCTTAGGGTTGTGTCAGGTTCTTGTGAATCAAACACGCTTGAGCTTGATATAGTTCAAGCAAACGGTGTTGGGCAAGACGCTTTGCTTTACTTCGTCGTGCTTTCAAGCGTGTTTTTGATTTTGGCTCTGTCAAAGCTACTTCCTTCACGCGCTTTTGTCGCGCTCATGTTTGTGACTTACTTTGCGCTTTCACCTTTTACAGGTCAAAGGTACGACATGTTCTTTCTTATATCTTCTGGTGTTCACATTCTTGAAGGCGTAAGCCCCTTTGGAAATTCCGAGCTTTACCCTTTTTCTCTAAAGTGGGCGTATCCTCCGCTTTACCCACTTTGGAGCGCTTTGAGCTTTGCTTTTTACTCTTTTGTGACAAAAGCGAGCGTTCCACAGCCGCAAAGCCTGGTTTACCCAGGGTATCTCACATCGACGTACAGCGTGTGGAGGGCTTTTGTTCCACATTCTCTCCCTCTTCTCGCTTTTCTTCTTAAGCTTCCAATGCTTTTGTCCGTTTTCGTGACTTACTTTGCGCTTTCAAAAAAAGTGGGACAAAGACTCGCCGCTACGTATTGGCTGGCCAACCCTTTGGTGATTCTTGTTGGCTCGATATGGGGGCAGCTCGACCCATTGTCCACAGCGTTTGCGCTTCTTTCTTTTGTGGAGTACGAAAGAGGAAGGGCG